>Ga0070687_100000390_pt1 | contig 14917 bp, 13 predicted proteins | sample KBSS33LmetaG_FD_64678 | JGI IMG/M metagenome (GOLD analysis project Ga0070687, IMG submission 64678) | Switchgrass rhizosphere microbial communities from Kellogg Biological Station, Michigan, USA - KBS S3-3L metaG | ecosystem: Host-associated > Plants > Roots > Rhizosphere ... | reverse complement strand
AGCTTCAGCAGCAAGTGGCCGGATATCAGGATATGTTCACGAAAGTGGCTGAAATTGCCTCTGAAGTGGGCGGCTATGACAGCCAGATCAAAGCCATTGCCGGGGAACTCATCAACAAAGGCACGCAGCTCGATAAGCTGGCCACCTCTTTCAGAGAAGTCGCCGGTGCGCTCAAGACCATCACCAAATCCAATCCGTCAACGTAAGTCGATCCCAACTCTTCCGGGCTCTGCCCGCCCTTCAATCCCCTTGCGTCGAATCTAGCGATTTCAGTACAATGCGGCCTCGGTTTCCTTCACCACTTCGAGGAGGGTGTCACATGAACAGGATGTTTGGAAGGGTCAGTGCAATCGCGGGGACGCTGATCATCGGCGCCTCGTCTGCGTTCGCCAATGCGCCGAAGGGTGAAGGGGCTCCGGATTATAGCGGCATCAGCGGCATGTATTACGCCCTCATCGGCTTGGTGCTCGCATACGGCGTCTACGATACGTTTTTCAAGAAGAGCTGAATCGCAACCGCCTGATCGCCCGTCTCCGGGCTCACTACGTGAGCGAGCCCGGGGCTCCTTCTTTTTCGCCTCCAACGGAGCAGTTCGTCTCATTGTCGCGCCCTGAGCAGGGGGATCAGCGTCTCTAGTACCTTATCCGCAATGATGCGATAACCCTCGCTCGTCGGATGTATGCCGTCGGCTTGGTTGAGGGATGCCGATCCGGCCACGCCATCTAGAAAGAACGGAATCAGGGTCAACCGATATTGTTTGGCGAGGGCGGGATAGATCGCCTCGAAGTCTTTGGTATAGTCAGCCCCGTAATTCGGCGGAAGCTTCATGCCCGCGAGAATCACCCTGACGGACGCATCTTGGCACCGTTGAATGATCCGTTCGAGGTTCGCTCTCGTCTCTTGGAGGTTGAGTCCGCGAAGCCCGTCGTTCCCGCCGAGTTCGAGGATCACGAAGTCTGGACGGCCTTTGAGGACCCAGTCGACCCTCCGCAATCCGCCTGCAGTGGTATCTCCACTCACTCCCGCGTTGATGACGCGAAATCGAAACCCCTGTGCGTTCAATTGATGTTGTAGGCGCGCTGGGTAGGCCTCTTCCGCAGCGACGCCGAGGCCTGCCGTCAAACTGTCGCCGAAGGCAACAATTCGAGGGCGGTCGTCATCGGCAACGGCAGTCGGAGGCAGGCCGGTCACAGCGCTGATGGAGAGCAGCGCTAGGAGGAAATATCTGACGGATAGATTGGGAAATCCTCTGGCCGGCATCGGACTTCAGTATAATACCATGTGATCCTCATCCGATGGCGGGGAAGGAGCGCTGCTCATGATTGCCATTCAACACGTCTCCATGCGTCTCACGGCTGGCGGTCGACCCGTCACCATTCTCGATGATGTGACGCTGGAGATTCCTTCGAAACAGACGGTCGCCGTCATGGGGCCGTCAGGGAGTGGGAAGTCGACTCTGTTGGGCTTGATGGCCGGCCTCGACCGCCCGACTTCGGGGTCTATCAAGCTGGACGGCACAGAAATTACCTCGTTATCAGAAAGCCGTATGGCCAAGTTCCGACGTGCGAAGATCGGTTACATTTTTCAATCATTCCATCTCATCCCGACCCTGACCGCCTTGGAAAATGTGTTGGTGCCGTTGGAGTTGGCGGGGAATGACTCCGCAAGAGCTCATGCAGTCGAGTTGTTGCAGACCGTCGGCTTGGGCAATCGCATCGATCACTATCCCGTGCAACTGTCCGGGGGTGAGCAACAGCGGGTTGCCGTGGCGCGGGCGTTTGCATGCCGGCCTCCCATCCTTTTGGCGGACGAGCCGACAGGCAATCTGGATTCACAGACCGGGCGCCACATCATGGATCTGGTGTTTGCCCTTCACCGGGATTATGGGACCACATTGGTGCTGGTCACCCATGACCAGACGATCGCCACCTTGATGCATCGAGTGATTGCCGTTCGGGACGGGCGCATCGAATCCGACGAGATCCTTCCCGGCGTCTCCACTCAGAGCGAGTCCCCCCTGTGAATCGCTTTATGTTTCGCATGGCCTGGCGGGAAACCAGAGGAGCCTGGCGGCACTTCCTGTATTTTTTCGTCTGTATCGCTGTCGGTGTCGGCGCGCTGGTCGGCGTATCGTTGTTTGCCGCCCATGTGGATCGCGCCGTGTCCACACAAGCCAAGGGACTGCTTGGGGGCGATCTGGAGATCCGTTCTTCTCATCCCTTAAGTGCGGAAGGACGGGCGGTGCTCGGCTCGCTCGATCAGCGGGCGATCACCCGGACACATGTCAGCGAGTTGGTGGCCATGGCAGCCCGGTCCACGAAGGGAAGCACGGCGGCTCAAGCGACACAGATCGTGGAACTCAAGGCGGTAGACTCGGGCTATCCGCTGTATGGCGCGTTGAAGCTCGAGCCCTCCGCCTCATTGGAGCACCTTCTGCACCCGGATTTGTCCCGCTGTCAATCGGGCTCTTGCCACGGCGCTGTCGTGCAGGAGGCGCTCTTGCTACGCATGGGACTGGCCGTTGGCGACCGGTTAAAAATCGGAACGGTCGAATTTCTCATCACGGGCGTGGTGCGCCTCGAGCCGGATCGAATGGCGAACGCGTTCAGTCTCGGTCCGCGTGTGATCATCTCAGTGGCTGGGCTCAAGGCCTCAGCACTTCTGCAGCCGGGCAGCCGGGTCCGTGAACGCGAACTGCTCAAACTTGCCCCCAGCCTATCGCTCGAGTCCTTGCGCGCAGAGCTCCGCGGTCGATTGGCCGCTGACCATGTGCGCGTCTCCGGTTATCGCGACGGCCAGCCTCAGCTCAAGCAGTTTCTTGAACAATTGTCCCGCTATCTGGGCTTGATCGGGTTGACGGCCTTGTTCATTGGCGGACTCGGAGTGGCCATGTCGATCCATGCGTTCATGCGGGAAAAGCTGAAAACCATCGCCATTCTGAAAACCCTGGGAGCCGATTCCCCTCTATTGATCGGAGCCTATGTGCTACAGGCGATCGGACTTGGATTGATCGGGAGTGTGGCAGGAATGCTGCTCGGCATTGTGCTGCAGCGCGTGCTTCCGCCCTTGCTGGCGGGTGCCTTCGTGAGTGATCTGCTCGAACAAATTGGCGCTTCGACCGACCTCTCGGCGGTTTCGATTGGGCCGCTCTTCAAGGGCGGCGTCTTGGGACTTCTTACCACCCTGCTCTTCGCACTCTGGCCGCTGTTCCGTGTGCGGGAGATCGCTCCCGCGGCCATTTTCCGGAGGGAAATCGATCCGAATTCATCCGGTGATCCCCACACCGGATCGACGTGGAGAGGAAAACTGGGGCTCCAGGACCGGTTCAGTGTGAGCACGGCCGGTGCGCTCGTCGGCGGACTGGCGGCGTTGGCCGCGTGGCAGGCAGGTTCATGGCGCATCGGCGGGTGGTACATCGGTGGCGTGGCGTTGGCCATACTCAGCCTGCTTGGCTGCGCACGGCTGCTCGTGTGGGGGCTCCGGCGGATGCCAAGGCCCGCCTCCCTCAGCCTCCGTTACGCCATGGGAAATGTGTTGCGGCCTGGAGGGCATACGGGGGGGATCTTGGTGGCGATCGGCATCAGCGTGATGGTCATCGTGACGGTGTCTCTGGTGGAGCAGGCGCTGCTCCGTCAGATAGGCGAGACGCGGCCGATTGATGCGCCGACGTTTTTCTTCATCGACCTTCAGCCGGATCAAACGGCAGCGTTTGCCAAACTGATCGGCGCGCAAACTGCCGGACGCACGCCGGAAATGACGCCGCTTGTGCGCTCCCGTCTTCATGCTGTGAACGGCCAGGAGGTGAAAATCGAAGAAGAACGTGATCAAGATGAGCGGCGGGACGAGAGCAAGGAGGAGCGGCGCAAGCAGTGGTACTTGTCCCGGGAATACGTGCTGACCTTTCTCGATCAACTCCCCAAAGGGAACGAGATTGTCCACGGCGCCTGGTGGCGTCCGGGACAGCGCTTTGCGATGCCTCAGGTATCCGTCGAGGAAGAGGCCGCACGTTCTTTGGGGCTGGAAGTGGGGTCCCGCATCGATCTCGACATCCAGGGCGCCAGCATCCGCGCGGAGGTCTCGAACATCCGCAAGGTGGATTGGGGCAACTTCTCTACGAACTTTTACATGATCTTGTCGCCGGGTTCGCTGGAGGGAGCTCCGATCACCTATGTGGCGACGATCCGCGTCGACCCCGATCAGGAGATTCCGTTACAGGAGGCCGTGGTGGCCGCCTTTCCCAACGTGAGCGCGATCCATGTCGGGGACGTTCTGCGCAACTTTGCCAATGTATTGGATCGACTCGCGTTGGCTATTCGCGCCGTGGCGCTGTTCTGTGTCGTGAGCGGCGGCCTTGTGATGGCGGCGGCGTTGGCGTCCACCAGATACCGGCGGCTCTATGAGTCGGTCATTCTCAAGGCGGTGGGAGCCACGCGCGGTTTGATCGCGAGATCGTTCGCGGCAGAGTATGCGTTATTGGGGCTGATCGGCGGCATCCTTGCAGTGGGATTATCGAGTGCGCTCTCCTGGCTGCTGCTGACCCGCGTGTTTGACTTGACGTGGCGCCTGCATCCGATGGTGCTGTTGATCGGGCTCGGGTGCACGGTACTGCTCACATTGTCCGTGGGCTTGCTCAGCACGTTTCGGATTCTGGGGCAGAGACCACTGGCCATCTTACGCCATGAATAGCTTCAGACGGCTAATTGGCGACGATGTGAAACAGCCCGCCTGGCTGCGTCACGAGGTACAGCTCGCCCTGGGCGTCTTCTCCAAAACTGGTGATCTGCTGTCCGGCGGGTGGAGTGAGTAACGGCCACGTGTTCTGCGTGCCGAGTTTTCCACCCTGCTGCTGAAAACTTCTGACGAATCCAGCACAGAGGTCGCCATAAAAATACGTGCCGGTCACCGCGGTATTTTTGGTCCCTCGATAGACATACCCCCCGATAATTGAACAAGCTCCATCATCGTGAGTGTAGTCCAGGATAGGCAGCGTGAGGCCGGCAGTGTTGCACCCGCTCGGCGGATTAAAGCACAAAAATCCCTCCATGATGCGCCAGCCATAGTTAATGGCGCGGCCTGCATCCGGCGCCTGCGCAACGTCTACTTCTTCACGGAGACTTTGTCCGACGTCGCCAATGTAGAGATCGCCGGTTGTACGATCGAATGAAAAACGATAGGGGTTCCGCAGGCCGTAGCTCCACACCTCCGGAGCTCCGCCTGGAAGCACGAAGGGATTATTGCTGACGAAGGCGCAGGAATTGCCAGTCAGGGGATTGAGTCGCAGAAGTTTTCCCAAAAGTACGGTCTTCGTCTGGGCATTGTCTGGAGGGTCGCCGGCACCTCCGCCATCGCCGGTCCCGGCATAGAGACAGCGGTCCGGTCCAAACGCGAGCATGCCGCCGTTATGGTTGTCATTGGTCGGATGAGGGATGGTCTTGAGAATGGTTTCCGTCGAGCCCGCGACATTGGCGGTCGGCGGATTTGCCTGGTACCTGGCAATCACAATATCGCCATTGGCAATCGTGCCGTTTGCTCTTCCTGTGTAGTACACATAGAAGAGACCGTTTGTCGCATAGTCGGGGTCGAAGGCCATCCCCAGCAGGCCGCGTTCTCCGCCGCTGAGAACACGCGAGGTGAGGTCCAGGAAAGTCCCTATGAGAGCGCCACTCACAGCATCCACGATCCGGATCAGTCCGCCCTGTTCAACAATAAACAGGCGGGTCTCGCTCGTATTCCCAATTGGCGCGGTAAGGAATAGCGGTGAGGAGAAAACGGTCGAAGTTGCGACAGGCTGCAGGGTCAGGCGATTGGAGGGTCCAGGGGCAGGACCTGTGCCGCCGCCACCGCCGCCTCCGCTGTCGCCACTACTGCAGGCGCCGAACAAGAGCAGGCAGAGAAGAACAACGAAGCGTGACGCCGGCCAAGACATGCTACAGCCTACTATGAGATGTTTCGTTCACTCAATCCCCAAAATAGGCGGGATATGTCTCGGTCCTAGCGATCGTTCTGTAAGTATTGAGTCAGGCGTCCGCCGTTGCGTTCTCCGAAAGCCACGCTGACCCGCAGCTGTTCGAGGTATTGCTCCAGGGTCTTCCCGCCTAGGTCGATTTTGCGTGCTTCGAAGAACTGACGGACGTCGCGCTCGAGTTCTGGCGCGGATAACCCTGTGATCCCGCCACACATTCGGCGGAGACCCTGTTTGGGAAATCGCTGGTCCAACACATCCCAATTATTCTTCACGAAATGCCAGCCTTGCTCGCGACCATACACATTGCTCATGACTGCGCCAACCATGAACGGTGCATCCTGGATTCGGATCTGTCCGTCGAGTGTCTTGGCCAGTGTCCGTTCGAGGAGCACCTCTTGCCGGAACATGGCCAGTGAAAACAGGTAGCGACGCTCCTCCTGTGGCGTGGCGGCGGTCTTAAACCGCTCGGTGAACTCCTCGTACCGAGCGGCATCACCTGTAAAGGCGAGGATGCCCACGAGCGCAGGAAGAAGGTTCGGATCGACGGCTGCGGGGTCCTTGCGAGCGATGCCATACAATTCAACGGCACGCGCCTGGGTGGTGGAGTCGTTGCCCAGTCGGCCCAACGCGCCGATCAGCTCGCTTCTGAGCTGCCGAACCAGGTCGTTCTCACCGGCTCGTTCTGTCCAGCCTACCGCCTCCACCGCCGGCCCGATTCTGGCCCGCACAAACGCCTCCAGCAGAGGGCGGTGAGAAGTATCGATGATCCGGTTCAAGAAGCCGAAGGAATCGATGAGTATGGCCCAAACGTTCTTGTCCCGTTCCTCGGTGAACCGGCCGGTCAGATCCAAATACGCTGACAACGACATCAAGCCGGCGAGGGTCGAGGCCCAGGCGTCGTTGACGAGGTTGAATCGTTCGATTGGAGCGAGCGTCTCCAGACCGTGTTCGAGCAACCGCTGCAGCAGGAGAGGCCCATAACGCACCCGGTAAAAGCCATGCCCGTTGTCGTTGATCACGACAAATTGCGTGTCCGGAGGGCAAGTGACTCGTTCCTCCGCCCGGGTCAGCAAGAGTCGTCGAGCCTCCGTTTTTGCCCCGGCCTGGATTCGAAGCGGGACGGGTACCTGCCAAAGGCCCGGCGCAGGATCGGGAAGGTAGGTGAAACGGTGCTGAGTCAAGACAAGTTCTGATCGTTCGGTCAACTCGGCCGTCACCAACGGATAGCCCGGCTGAAAAATCCAGCCGTCCATCACATCGGGGACCGCCTGTTTGGCGGCCTTGCCGAGAGAGATCCAGAGATCCTTGGTATCGGCGTTCCCATAGGCATGCGTCTCGAGATAATCCCGGACCCCGTCACGGAACACCGTGGGACCGATGTGCTGCTCGAGCATCCGAAGGACAGAGGCGCCCTTCTCATAGGTCAACACGTCGAACATGGCGTCGGCATCCTTCGGCGCCCGTACGGGATATTCGATGGGACGCGTGCTGTGCAGGCCATCGACCGACAAGGCCGCCGCCCGCGAGACGCCGAACGAATCCCAGCGCTTCCATTCCGGTTTCCAGGCATCGACCGCCAACATTTCCATAAAGGTGGCGAATGCCTCATTGAGCCACAGTCCGTTCCACCATGACATTGTCACGAGGTCACCGAACCACATATGGGCGTTCTCGTGCGCCACGACATCGGCCACCCGCTCCAGTTCCCCATGCGTGCCGGTGCGCAGATCGACGAGCAGGGCGGTTTCGCGGAAGGTAATGGCGCCGAGATTCTCCATCGCGCCCGAGGCAAAATCCGGAATGGCCAACAGGTCGAGTTTGTCGCCTGGATAAGGAATGCCGTAGTAGTGTTCGAAGAACTGCAAGGAGGCGGTTGCAATGTCCTGCCCGAATCCGGTCAGGTGCTTTTTGCCCGGAACGGTCCACAGACGGAGCGTCGTCTTTCCGACAGATGTCGGGGCACTCGCCTCCATGCGACCGACGACAAAGGCGACCAGATAGGTGGACATCTTCATTGTGTCCGCGAACCGGACGATTTTCTTCCCGCCGTCCAGCCGGTCGGAGAGAACGGCGCTGTTGGACACCGCAGTGAGGCTGGGATCAATCACCAGTGTGGTCGAGAATACCGCCTTGAAATCGGGCTCATCCCAACATGGGAATGCCCGCCGCGCATCGGTGGCTTCAAACTGCGTTGCCGCAATTGTCTGCGTCGCCCCGTGCTGGTCCTTATAGGTGCTCCGGTAGAACCCTCGAAGCTTGTCATTGAGCGTGCCTCGAAATTGGAGGTGCAACCGCCATTGTCCCGGGGTCAAAGCCTGCTCAACCGTTAACCTGCAGCGTTGGGACGGTTCGTCGAGGGCAATCGAAGCCGGCTGCCGTCTGCCACGGACGTCTTCGATGACGGCGTCTTCAATGGCCAACTCGAGCGCATTCAGCACGACGACCTTGGTTGGCTGAACCACGGTCAGGACGATGGTGGCGCGGCCGGAAAAGGCGGCAGCGGCCAGGTCCGGCTCCAGTCTGAGTTCGTATCTCGTAGGAAGTACATGCCGCGGCAGTCGAAAGGGATCGTCGGAGGTCTGAGAAAGCTGACTCATGGATTCACCTATGGAGTGTTCGGTTCCGGCGTGGACCGTGGTTGCAAGGAATTGGCGTGACAGCGTGATCAGGGGAGCGACGAGAAGCAGGCCCAGCATCTTGGCGAGCCGGCGAAGCGTCTCACGTCTCTCGAGTGACCAGTCATGTTCGCTTTGCGGTGTGCGTTTCGGTTCCATGGGGAGTCCCGACGATCAAGACATCAGTGCGGCCAACAAACAAGCCGGTCTCGACCACGCCAGGAATGCCGTTGAGGGCGATTTCCAATTCCCCGGGCCGATCGATCTTCGCGAGATGGACATCAACGATGAGGTTGCCCGACTCAGTATGGAATGGAGCACCGTTGCGTTCCCGAAGGACCACACGACCCTGGGTGAGCTCTTCAATGTGCCGTGCCGTGCTACCCCAGCCGAACGGCACGACCTCGACGGGCAGAGGAAAGGTGCCACCGAGCACCGGCACCCGTTTCAGATGATCGATGAGCACCACGAATTGCTTGGCTGACGCGGCCACGATTTTTTCTTTCAGCAGCGCGCCGCCTCCGCCCTTAATGAGGTTGAACAAAGGATCGACTTGGTCGGCGCCGTCGATCGCGACGTCAATGGCCCAGCGAGGCTCGCGATCGAGCAACCTCACGCCGTATCGTGCGGCGAGTGCCGCGGTGTCCTGCGAGGTGCACACGCCGCGGATCTGGAGACCCGTCTTCACCTTCTCGCCTAGTGCCATGACGAGGTGCTTGGCCGTAGAGCCTGTACCAAGTCCGACGACCATGCCGTCCTTGACGTAATCGACGGCGGCCAGTGCCGCGGCGCGCTTGAAACTGTCGAGATCCGGGGTGCTCATCGGAGGGCTAGACGGGCTGCCATTGCGGCCGCTCCGAGCAGGCCGGTATGTTGGTTCATCACGACATGGACAGGAATCTGGCTCATCAGCCGCTTATACCGGCCTTTGTTCGTGAAGGCTTTCATAAACGTGCCATCCTTAAGCTTGTCCAGCAGCTTAGGTGCGATTCCACCACCCATGTACACGCCGTTGATCGCCATGGCTTTGAGCGCCAGATTTCCGGCTTCTGCGCCGTACACCGAGGCAAAGAGATCCAGCGCCTGTTTTGCGATTTCCGCCTGACCCTTGAGCCCCGCCTCCGCGATCTCCGCAGCCGGATCACCGGCCTTGATTTTTTCCGCGAGCCACGTCGGTTCGTTTTTCTTGGCGTCGCGCAGATATTCGTAAACCGAGAGAAGGCCCGGCCCGGAGAGGACGCGTTCATAACTGACATGTAGATACTGACTGCGGAGATAGCGCAGCAGATCGATCTCCTGATCACTGTTCGGCGCAAAGTCGGCATGGCCGCCTTCGGACGGCATGGGTTGATACCGACTTCCATCCCAATAGAGGATGGACTCACCCAATCCGGTGCCGGCAGCAATGAGCGCGATGGCCTGTTTGTGTGACGGTGGCGTCCCTGCGTTGAGCGTTACCAATTCGTCGGGCCGCAACAGCAGAATGCCGTAAGCCATGGCCTCAAGGTCATTGAGCAACTGGACGTGCCGGATCTCGAATTGCTTGGAGAGCGCGGGCCCGTCCACAACCCAGGGCAGATTGGTCGTCCGCGAGTGGTTCTGAAACACGGGACCGGCAACGCCGAAGCAGGCGGCTTCAATACTGAGGGGTGAAGCTTCGGGAGGAGGCGACGAGCTTTGCTCTTGTTGTTGATCAGGCTGGTCGGCGACCAGGGGAGGCTTCGGAGGGGTTAGGAATTCGGCGAGCATCTCTTCCAGCGAGGCATAATCAGTACTGTGAAAGGATTCCACCCGCAACGGATCGATCCGCTCCGTCGTCCAGTCGTACAGAGCAAGCTGCGTTTTTGTGCCTCCTATATCTCCGGCCAGAATCATGTGAGCCTCGGGCGGTTCGCCGTGTACAGTCCGGTCAGCTTGGCGGCGGCAGGACGATCTAACAGCCAGATGAGGCGCCCTCGTTCGGGTCGCACAAGTGCTGCAGGCAACTGGCGATCAGACTCCTGCATGGGCTCAAGGATCGTTTTGAGGATGGAAGCCTTGCTCTCGCCGCTGGCCAGGAACAGTACCACAGTCGCTTGGTTGATCACACCTAGGGTCAGCGTCAGTCGCGTCGACGGATCTGTAGGGGCTCGGCCGACCGTCACCCAGCATCGTTGCTCCTGAAGCGCATCGGTTCCCGGAAACAGCGAGGCGGTGTGGCCGTCGTTCCCGACGCCCAGCAGCACGAGATCGAATTGCGGCCAATCCGCCGATACGGCATTCATCTCACGACGGAGCAATTCCTCATATTCTTGGGCGGCCGTGGCGGGATTCGGATGCTCACCCTTCATCCGGTGCGTGCGCTCGCCGGGGATATGCAGGGGACGAAACAGCGCCTGTTCAGCGAGATGATAGTTGCTGTCGGAATGGTCGGGAGGTACGCACCGTTCATCACTGAAAAAGAAATGCGTGCTGCTCCATTCGTTCCGCGCTGCATATGAGATGGATACCAATTGGTGATACAGCTGTTCGGGAGTCCGGCCCCCCGACAAGGCTACGCAAAACCGTCCTCGTTCTGTGACCGCCTGCTGCCGCACGGCAAGCATCAGGCGCGCGGCCTCAGCAGCCCACTCTAACCCACCGTGGTCCAGGATATGAATTTCGGGATGCACGGACATCGCGGTCTTCCCATCTCTGGCCGGCACACCATCCGCTCTCATATCCAAAGCGGAGGCAACGGCGCATCAGGCGCACCTCACGAAGGGCGGTCATTGTTCTGACCGTGTGTGCGGACGGTGAGCGCTGTTCAGGCTTCCACGTGCTGCCGGCAATGGGACGACACGCGGACCGGAGGTTTGTCTATATTAGGTAGCGTGCCTTAAAAAGGCAACGGCGTCAGGAGGTTTCAGCGGACGCGCGCCGGACGAGAAATGGCATGCCTTCAGTCACAGTCCAGGCGAGTGATTGCGCATCATGCGGCGTGAGAGTCAGACGCACAACAGGCTGGGCGCTCGGTTCGGTGCCTGTCGCAAGTCTCCGGGCCCAACCCTTGAGCCACGCCCACCAGTCGCGGCCGGTGAATCGCAGCCATCGCCAGAAATCTTCCGAAGCGGACGGGTGCACCGCCACCGACAAGGAAGGAGAAAAGGTTAGGGTAAAATCGGTCGGCATGTCATCCAGCGAAACCGGCGGTTGATCTCCCGCTGCCGGTTCGATCTTGCGCCGCGAAACCGGGGGCCGTGCCTGCAAGCGAAACATCGTTGATACTTCGGCGAGATGTGCGGCCGACCATTGCGCAATGGGAAAGCGGTGAAGCTCCGCTCCGCGCCCCTTGATCACCACGGCACGGTCGACGAGATCCACGATGACATAGGTTTGAGCCCGGGCGGCGAGCTTGACCTCTTCAGTAAGAATCCGGGTCGCTTCTTGGAGGACGGCGGGATCATGGAGGTCGATGGCAAGGGTGTTCTCGAGGTCGGCTGACCAGGCGGACGGAATGGAGACCGGTGAAACCAGCAGGAACACGAGCAGACAGACGACGCTAGCAGAACGGCTCGGCATCCGTCAGAAGATCATAATCGGCGTTCCGACCCTCGCCAACTGATACACGCTCTTCAGGTCGTCATCGTTGAGCCGTATACAGCCATGGGTCACGTTTTTCCCCAGGAGCCTGGGATAGAGGGTGCCATGAATGAAGTACCCCTTGCCGAATCCAAGTGCATACTCACCCAGGACTCCCGGCTCGATGCGATCAGCGGCGCTTTTAGGGATCGCCAATCCTTCCTCGACGAACGCCCAGTCGGGCTTGACCCAGACGGGATTCACCAGCTTCGTTTGCACGGCGAATTCCCCGCGTGGAGTGTCGAAGATCCACTGGCCTTTTGCTTCGCCCGGCTTGTCGAGAATAGTGCCGCTTCCCGTCGACGCCAGCGCATCGAGAAGGACTTGGTCACGTCGCTTGATATAGAGATGGTTTCTGGCCGTATCGACGACGATGTACGGCTGGCCGGGCATGAGTTGGCTGAGTTGCTTGGACAGTGCTCGATAGCGCGATTGCAGAACACGAAGCGCCGCCTGATCGACCTCGACGATGGGCACGGTGGAGGCCACCGTAGCCGGAAGACTCCCGGCCAGGACCAGCAACACCAGGCCGATCGAGGTGGCGCACAGCGCCGCAAGGATACGTTTCATCGGACGCCTCAGATTTCGTCCCGGTGGTTCGGGAGATTGGCGAGGGCCCTCGCCACCGAATTGTCTGCGTGCAACGCACCGACGATCGTGACGGGCGTCCCACTGTCGACCCGGTCGAACAGCACCGCCATGTGTTGATTCTCGAGCATCACACAGCCCAGCGTCTGAGCCATCAGCTCGTTGTCCACGCCATGAATTTCAATTTGCCCTCCGATGTCACGGAAGGCGGGAATTTTCCCCTTCTTCCGATCAGTCAGAAACCGCCGGCGATCTTCCTGGTTCGGGTAATCCAGCAGGAGGGCCCGATAATACTGGGTCTGCCCTCGCCCTCGCTTGGCGGCCACGTGATAGCGCCCTTCAGGCGTGGCACCGTCCCCTTGATACCGTTTCTCCTTGATGCCGTTAAAGCCGAGCCGGACGGAATAGGATATCACTTTCTGGCCGGTCCGATAGAGGGTCAACGATCGCTCGGCCTTGCTGATGATGATTGCGGTAGTGCGATGTGTTTTCGACCATTCGATGGTTTCGCGAGCCGAGCGCTGCCACTGCGCGATGCGGTCGGGGCTGGCGTAGCGGCCTAGCTCATGTTGAAGCAGCGCCAATTGTGCAGCCAGGTGACGAGACGCGCGATCCGAGGCATGCAGAGATTGTTCGTACCGTCCCTGTTCGTAGAACGCACGGGCCTGTTTGAGCAGCAGGTCCGTTTCCACGGGCTTTTCCGCCAGGATGAGCCTGCTGTCGATCGCCCCGACTTGGACACCCAGAGTCTGTACTCGCTCCTCGACCTCCGTGAGCTGCCGGACGGCCGCCCGACGCTCCGCTTCTTGCTGCTCGGCCAGATGAGCCACTGTCCGCGCGCCTTCGGCCTGCAGCTGGCGAAGTGCCTCTTTCAAGTCGTTGGATTCCCACGGCCAACGGATAGTGTCTTCTTCCGCTTCGACCCTCGTGCGAAGCCTGACCCACTGATGCGCAAAGGAGGCATATTCGCCCGGTGCCACCTCGGCGGCCCGCAACTGCAGCAGGTCCCGATCGAGCGTTTCGATGGCTTCGACCATATCGGGCGGGACAGTCTCGACGCAGGCAGTGAGTGACCCACAGAGCGCCAAGGCTCCGGCACACCACAACGAGAATTCGACGGACGGGTTCTTCTGAAACATAGAAATCCGCTGGCGTTACTTCTTCTTCGCGACCGCCTTCCCCTTGCCGATCTTGGCGAGCGCCGTTTCGATTTCACGCGACACGGCATCGGCCTTTTCCTGGATCGCTTTGGCTTTGGTCTGTGCTCCGAGATAATCCGTTTTGTCGAGCATCATTTGTACGTCGTTCAACGAGGCTTTGAGCGCTACGGCGTCCGTCTTAATCGATTCGAGAGCGGCTCGATCCTTCCCCGCCGGAGCCTTGGCCACGAGGTCCATGGCGGAGGCAACACTGGCTTGAGCCGCTTGATGGGCCTGGGTTGCGGCGAACTTCGCCTCCTCCATTTTCTTCACAGCAGCGACTTTGACGGCTTCCGCCTCGGTCTTTGTCGCGGCCGCCAACTGTTCGGCCTTTCCATAGTCACGCAACAGGGCAAACTTGCCGTCCTGCTCGGCGACCTCCGTCTTCATGGCTGTCAGGAGGCCTTCGACCTTGGCATAGTCATTGGCGACATAGGTGGCTGCGCCGCTTTGCTGGGCGTCTTTGACTGCTTGCTCGGCGGCATTGATTTGATCGGCCGGAGGTTGGGCACAGCCGCTGAGCAAGACACACATACCCACGGTCGACACGAGAACATGGCGGATCTTCATATCAGGCTCCTCCTGAGTTAGTTGACGGTTCAATCCGCATAGCGCCTGTGGGTTCGACGCGCGGAGGTGAGGCGGAATCTCTCTTGATTTCGCAAAGGCAGTGCCAGAGCAGTTAAGCAGCGCCTGCTCCCCAAGTCCTGATTCTGCAATAGGTTATGGCGGTGCCTACGGTCATACGAGTGAGAATCTGGGGCAGTCTAGTCCATTTTTGAGAAAAGGTCCACAAAAGTGCCTCAATCTGAATGCCATATCAAAGAGTTAGCTGCATTTTGCAGCGATCCGCTGGAACGTCGCTCCCGATGATTTGCGTTGGGGTGGTTGGTTTGACAGGTCGCGGAGGCATACCTATAATGCACCGTTCAACTGAATTGACCCGCGAA
>Ga0070687_100000386_pt1 | contig 14990 bp, 11 predicted proteins | sample KBSS33LmetaG_FD_64678 | JGI IMG/M metagenome (GOLD analysis project Ga0070687, IMG submission 64678) | Switchgrass rhizosphere microbial communities from Kellogg Biological Station, Michigan, USA - KBS S3-3L metaG | ecosystem: Host-associated > Plants > Roots > Rhizosphere ... | reverse complement strand
GTGGGGCAAGAGAGACGGTTGGTGGATCCTCCGTCTCAAGTGGTTGCTGGGGTGAGGACAGTAACCACGAATATGGATGGGCGCGACGCACTCCCACGTATGTCGCGCCCATTCGCTTTTCTAGTAACAATCCCGATTCAAATCAAGCAAGAGAGCGACAGCCACGCGGCGAATAGCCCGTGTTAATATGACCGCGATTGATCTTTCCGCTGAATCTTCTTGCTCATGCTTCGTCTGAGAATCTCCCTACCAACCCAAACGCGACGAAGTGAAATCAACATCGGATCGGGCATACGACTGAAAATTGCAGAACTACTCAGCGACCCGCTGAAATCGACACCGAAGTCGCTCTGCCTCATTTCAAACAAACGCGTCTTTGGTCTCTTTGGAACTGAGATTCTCAACATCCTGGACCGTCAAGGTTACCGAGTTTTTCCGTGCCTGATACCCGACGGCGAACGCTACAAATCATTTCGGACTTTAGAAGGCGTACTGGATGTCCTCAGCGACAAGCGCTTTGAAAGAAACGATGCGGTTATTGCATTAGGTGGGGGAGTTGTAGGCGATGTGGCGGGGTTCGCTGCGAGCGTTTATCTGCGTGGGATTCCAGTCGTTCAGATACCGACGACGTTGCTTGCTCAGGTCGATTCCTCAGTGGGTGGAAAGACCGGAATCAACTTGCCTACTGGAAAGAATCTCGTAGGTACATTTCATCAACCGGAGATGGTAATTGTCGACACGCAAACGCTGGCGACTTTGCCGGAACGAGAAATGACTGCCGGTTTTTGTGAGATGGTAAAACAGTCGTTGATAGCGGGTAATCCTCTCTTCACCAAGACAGTTAAATATCTTGAAGGCAGGCGTAAAGATTTCGACAGTGCAAGCTTTCAGTCTCTAATCAGGGACCACTGCAAGTTCAAACTATCGATCGTCGAAAACGATGAGCGTGAATCGATAGTTAGAACCGATGCGAAGTCACGACGCATTCTTAACTTCGGGCACACAACGGCGCACGCGCTGGAGGCGGTGACGAACTATCAAAAGCTCAGACACGGTGAAGCGGTTGGGTATGGCATGTTGGTAGCTGGTGAAATTTCAAAAGATCTAGGCTTACTAACGCAGGCAGAGTTAGAATCGTTGCGTCGAGCAGTGGCTCTCTGTGGACCGCTGCCGGATCTCAACAACATCAACGCTAATCAGATAGTCGAATCAATCCGCCACGACAAAAAGAGCACAGCGGGCCAGGTCAACTGGGTGTTATTAGACGGAATCGGATCCCCGCAGATCGTAAACGGGAAAGACATTGGGCAAAGAGTGTTAAGAAAGGCTCTTAAGCGAGCACTAAGCAAGCCGGAGAGGAGAAGCCACTGATGGTTTTGCACCGTTCGAGTGAGCGCGGCGCCGCGCGTTTGAAGCTGCTGATCTTTTTATTGGTAGCGGCCGCGATCGGGTACGGGCTCTACCTCTATGTCCCGGTTGCTTACCAGGCTTACTTGTTCAAGGATTGGATGCAACACAGCGTGGATGTTGCCAGCGCATCCGGCTACCAACCTACCTGGGTAAACGATCAATTAAGAAAGAGTCTTCCCGAATACGACGTTCCTCCAGAGGCAATCATCACACCTGCGATTCGCGACAACAGGGTTGAGGTAAGAGTGCAGTACACTCGCACGATCGAGTTTCCCGGTTATACCTACCAGTACCAATTTGATCACACCGCCAGAAGCACGCCGTTTTTGACGTTTAAGTAAGTTATCTGGGCGCGCCGTCGAGGAAGGCTTTCAACTTACGTGAGCGGGATGGATGACGGAGTTTTCTGAGAGCCTTTGCTTCAATCTGTCTGATGCGTTCGCGAGTCACTGCGAAATGTTGGCCCACTTCCTCAAGCGTGTGCTCGGATCCGGTGGTACCCAACCCGAAGCGCATCTTGATCACCTTTTCTTCTCGAGGTGTCAGCGTAGCCAAAACTTCATCTGTAATCTCTCGCAGGTTTGAGGCGACAACAGCATCGGCCGGGTTGAGAATTGACTTGTCTTCGATAAAGTCGCCGAGGTGTGAATCTTCTTCTTCCCCAATTGGTGTTTCCAGTGAGATAGGCTCCTGCGCGATCTTCAGAACCTTCCTGACTTTCGAAACAGGAATGTCCATCTTTTTCGCAATCTCTTCACTCGTCGGCTCGCGCCCAAGTTCCTGAACGAGCGCTCGCGACGTGCGGATGAGCTTGTTAATGGTTTCGATCATATGCACCGGAATGCGAATCGTCCGCGCTTGATCGGCGATTGCCCGAGTGATTGCCTGCCGGATCCACCAGGTTGCGTAGGTCGAAAACTTGTAACCGCGCCGCCATTCAAACTTATCAACTGCCTTCATCAAACCGATGTTGCCTTCCTGAATTAGATCCAGGAACTGCAACCCGCGATTCGTGTACTTCTTCGCGATCGAAACGACGAGTCGAAGGTTCGCCTCGACCAGTTCACGTTTGGCCTGTCCGGTTTGCTGCTCGCCGAGTACGATCGCTTGCAATGACCGCTTGATTTCGATAGGGCCAACATTGTGGTCGATCTCCATTTGCTGCAAGCGTTTTCTCGCAGCAAGAATACGGCGCTTAAACTCTCTCTGATCGTCTGGCTTGATACGTTTCTTTGTAAGCTTCTCGCCGTATGTTTCAATCTCGCGCTCTGCTTCGCGGACCTGCTTTTGAACGGCGCGAATTGCGTTAATTAGTCGCTGCCTTGCGCGTTCCGTGAGATTCAACCGGCCGATTTCCTGTGCGATCTCGAGCCGTAGTCGTGCTACCCGGCGGCGCAGCCGCATAACTTTCTTACTTTTCTTTCCGCGTTGCTCTCGCTGCTCAATCCGAAGTTTCTCCCACTCTTTCAATCCCGACTTATATATCTTCTGGATGTTTTGAATCCCTTCGATGGTCCAGGCGCGGTACTCTTCAGCCTTATCTTCATCGCCGGTTAGTTCAGCTTGTTCGGAGAATGTGACCGTATCGCGGATGTTGAGCTTGCCCGCTTCGAGTTCTTCACCGATTTTCAGGACCTCACATACCGCAATGGGAGAACGAGAGATTGATTTTTGTGTTTTGAGCTGGCCACGCTCGATTCGCTTGGCGATTGCTACTTCGCCTTCGCGTGTGAGCAGCGGCACGACACCCATTTCACGCAGGTACAGCCGAACTGGATCGTTAGTCTTCTCAAGCGCACCAGCTGAGAGATCGAGTTCGATATCTTCATCGATCGCCTCGTCTTCATCTTCGGGAACCACTTGGGCCGCTTGTTCCAACAACCGCTCATCGGAGTCGGCAACCGGAATGTTCGAACCCTCGAGTTTTTGCAGCACGTCCTCAATATCGTCGGGAGAAACGACATTGTCGGGAAGTTCCCGATTAAGGTCGTCGAACGTGAGGTATTTCTTGTCGCCGCCCAATTCGAGGAGGCGCTCCATCACGTCATCGCGATCTTTGTCTTCAGTGCTGCTCACGTGTTTGCTATTTAATCCGCAGGACTAAGTATTCACAGGTGCGTCTGGGCTCGGCATAAGAGCTTTTCGACGTCTTTCTAAATCAAATTGTTCCAGAACCAGTCGGTCCCTCAGATTCGCATCCCCACCAGTGTCGGCGGCTTTGATATCGACCACAAGTTGAGCAATTCGGCCCTCGATCCACACTTTGTTGAGTGCTTCGATATCACGCTCCGCCGCAAGGTGGTCGTTAGAATCTTCCTCAACAATGCCGGGGAAATCGCCCATAAACAACACCGGCAGCAGTTCAACAGCCGACTCGTCTTCCTGTATTCGCTGGCGAACAGACTCGAAGTCTACTTCTCCGCCATTTCGTTCGATGTCAATCAACGCTTCGAAAATCGCGCCGGTCGCTAAACCTTCGTAGACACCGACGTCGAGCCGCGGTAAGTACGTCTTCCTTAATTCGTCATTGGAAAGCAACACGTGAAGCAGACGAGTCTCGGCCAACGTTCGCTTTACACCGCTGCGCCTTACCGCTCGTCTCGCTACGCCAGTTTGATCGATCGCATTGCGCCGTACTGTTTGCCATAACTCGCGTTGTAGAGTTAAGTCGGTCACGTGCAACGCGTTCATAGCCATATCGAAGTATTCACGCTTCTGAACGTGATCCTGGACCACTCGAATGTATGGAAGAACTTCTTCGACCGCCTCAGCTTTTTCCGCAGGTCGGTGAAGACTGCGGTCTCGCAAAGCATGATCGATTACGAATTGTATGTGGGGCAGTGCTTTTGCTCGTCGCCGCTGGTATTCAGTTACGCCAAACTTGCGGATGAATTCATCTGGGTCAGAATTCTCCGGTAGCACCAGAACTTTGACCTCGAGATCTTCGGCGAGAAGAATCTCAATCGACTTTTTCGCTGCCTGCACTCCCGCGCGGTCGCCATCATAGTTGACGACGACTTTGCGCGCAAACCGACTTAATAGCTTCACCTGGTCCGGCGTCAACGCTGTTCCCAAACTCGCGACGATGTTCTTCACACCTGCTTGAAACGGAACGATCAGATCAAGAAAACCTTCGACCAGAATTGCGAATTCCTGCCGCCGGATCTCATCACGAGTGAGATTTAGACCATAAAGATTTCGTCCCTTTACGTAGGCAGCAGTTTCAGGCGAGTTGATATATTTCGCATCTTCATTTCGCAGTGTGCGTCCGCCGAAAGCGATCGGTCGTGCCTGAACATCAAGGATTGGAAACATCAAGCGGCCGCGAAAACGATCGTATGAACCCCCACCCTCTTTCTGAACAACAAGTCCACTGCGATCAATCTGCGCCTGGCTCGCACCTTTTTGACGCAGGTAAATGGATAAAGCATCCCAACTATCAGGCGAGTAACCCAAACGGAAGTTTTTCTGCGTTTCGGGACTGATTTCACGGCCCGCCAGATAATCTCGGGCGATTTGTGCTTCACGACTCGTCTCGAGTTGTTGTTCCCACCATTGCATTGCCCACGTGTTCAGTTGAATCACATCGTCGGCTTCCTGGCGGCGCGATTCGAAGCGACTGTCGTCAACCATTTTCGGCAACGGCATTCCGACTTTATCAGCAACGATCTTGATTGCTTCAGGAAATCCGACGCGTTCGATCTCCATCACGAAGTTAAAAACTGACCCACCTTTGTGACAGCCGAAACAGTAGAAGATGTCTTTGGTTGGACTGACTGAAAACGACGGCGTCTTCTCTTTATGAAAAGGGCAGCAGGCCATCCAGTTGGCGCCCTTCTTCTTCAGCTGCACGTAATCCTGGATTACGCGCACGATGTCAGCCTGTCGTCGTAGGTCGTCGATGAACGTTTGGGGATAACGCATGACTGGTCAAATCGCTTGTTGTCGGGAGCGAGATTCTACTCGTTCAGAAGTGGATAGGAAAAGTGAGCCAAGAGATTTCGGATTTTCGGAATGCGGATTTCGGATTTTGTGATCAATGTTCTAGTCCAGAAATCCGAAATTCGAATTCCGAAATCCCAAATGTTCTCGCGTGTCTCGGCAGTTAGGAACTTCTTAGTTGCACAATCGTTGCACCGCTCCCGCCTTGATCTTGCGGCGCCGGAATAAATCTTCCCACGTGAGGATGATCTTTCAACAGATCTCCAATCGCGCGTCGCAACGCTCCCGTTCCATGACCATGAACAATACGTACTTCGCTCATACTCGCCAGCGATGCTTCATCCAGAAACTTGTCGACAAGATCTACCGCTTCATCTGTCGTTTTGCCGATGACATTTATCTCCGACGTTCCGCTGTGCTCGGCTTCTTTCAGGTGCACTTCCGTTCCGGAAGTTCGTCGCAGCTTCTCGAGTTTTCCTTCCTGTGATTTTGGCGATGACTGCACTTCCATCAATTCCAGGTTCTGCAGTTTTTCTCTGAAGCGTAAAGCTTTCACTCTTACTTCGGCTTCGTCTCCTTTGATTTGTTCAACGACACCTACAGAACCGAACGAACGCAGTTTCACTTTGTCGCCAACCGCTAGTTCCCTTTGTTCGGCGGCGACATACTTCGGCTCTTCTGATTCGTTCTCGTCTAGTCCCATTGAAGAACGGGAAACCACTTGTCCGTCGCGAATAATACGAACGCCCCGCTCGTCTTCCGCTTTGGCCGGCGGTCCCGGCTTCACAGCGCGCGCCGCGCGCTGTGCCTCGCGCTTTAGTTCTGCGGTCTGTCGTTGCGCTTCTTTCTCAATCTTCAACCGTTCGGCGCGGTCTGATATCTGTGCGACTAGTTCGCGCGCTTTCTTTTCGAATTCACTGACCTGCCGTTGGAGAATGCGCTCGAACTCATTCTGCCTCTGTTGTTCTCGTTTCGCCGCTTCCTTATCCAGCGATGCAAACTTCTCCGCGACCGCCGCGCGTTCTTCCTCGAGCGCGACCCGCAAGTTTTCAGCTTCTTCCGATTCGCGCTTGATGCGACTCAAGTATTCAGACGCCTGTCGAGACGAATCTTTGACGGATCCGACTGCCGCGTTCGTAATCGTTTCAGGAACACCAAAACGCCGCGCTATCTCAAGTCCGGACGATGAACCAGCGACTCCGAGGATCAGTCGATATGTCGGTTGTAGAGTCTTTTCATCAAACTCGACACTCGCATTGACGACGCCTTCCTCCAAACCTGCATACATCTTCAGACCACTGTAATGGGTCGTTGCGATCACTTGTGCACTACACACGCGTCTGAAGTAATCGACTACCGCGACACCGAGCGCGGACCCTTCTTCAGGATCCGTTCCCGTTCCCACTTCGTCGAGCAACACAAGCGCCGGCGCTTCGCACAGTTGAATCATCCGTGCGATGTTGCCGACGTGCGAAGTGAACGTCGAAAGGTTTGCGGCGATCGACTGGTGGTCTCCGATGTCTGCGAGCACCGATTGGTAAAACGGAAACTCAGCTTTGAACGCCGGCACTGACAGTCCTGACAACGCCATCAGCGCGAGCAGGCCAGTCGTTTTGAGAACGACGGTTTTTCCCCCGGCGTTGGCCCCTGAAATCACCATCGTGTCATGCGCTTCATCAAGCGTGAACGAAACAGGCACAACTGTTTTGCCGTCCTGTTTCAAACTCTCTTCCAACAACGGATGTCGCGCGTTGATTAGTTCGAGTGTTCTCTGGTGCTTAATGCGCGGCACGACGCAGTCGAACGAGCGGTGAAAGATCGCCTTCGCATTGACGACATCGAGTTCAGTTACGGCTGACGCTGCCAACTGAATCGCCGGCAACTGCGCGCGGAGTTCCTCGCTGAGCGCGAAAAGAATCCGCGCTGTCTCGCGAGCCTGCGCTTCATGCAGCCCTTGCAATTCGTTGTTCGCTTCAATTGTTTCCAAGGGCTCGATGAAGGCCGTTGCGCCTGAAGACGAATATCCGTGCGCCACTCCCTTAACGCGTGCTCGATGATCCGCTTTAACGGGGATTACAAAACGATCATTTCGGACTGTGACAAGTTCGTCCTGAATCGCTTCCTCCGCTTTGCGCATCAGGCCCTCGAGCGTGCGCGTGATGCGTGAGCGCAGGACAGTTATGTCGTGCCGAATTCTTGCCAGCTCGGGACTCGCACGATCGTCCAGCTCTCCTGTCGGCAAAATCTTGGTTGTGATGCGTGCGACGACACTGTTCAGATCGCGCGGGAGATCTTCAACCAGTTGCCACAAGGTGGGCGCCGAATCTCTTTCCGCAAGGATCGATGCGCGGGCAGAGAGTGCTTGCTCACACAAACGAGCGAGTTGAAGGATTGCATTCGGATCGAGTGCCGAACCTTCAACCCGCAGCAGGCTGATCGAGTCGTTCGGATCAGCGAGTTCACTGAACGACCATGCGACACCTCGAGTCCGAAGGCTGACACATTCCGAAAGCGCGGCAAGCTCTCGTTGAAGTTCGCCGAGTTCTTCGAATGGAGCAATTTGCTGGATTCGCGAGCGGCCGGACTCCGTCTGTGCGCCACGCTTCACGAGCTCGCGCAGATGTTGGAATTCAAGAGTTATGAAGGCCTGGTTGTGCATGGACTCAAGATCTTTTGCGGCGTCGCTCGTGACCGTGCAGTGCTGACCCAAAGAGTTGGTCTGGTGCGAGGATGTGGATCGTGCGACCGTCTTTGTTAATGGTGCCTGAACTGAGCGGTGCGAAGTTAGTAGCGGGTTGAACGTCGCTTGGATTGATCTCTATTGAGCCTCGGGCGTTAGCTGCGAGCGCAAGTTGTTCTCGTCCCCGAAGCGCAACGATCGACTCATGGGCGGTTGCTTCAACATCGAACAGTTTTCCCGTATCCAACACGGTCAGCATTCTTCCTTGAATGGAGACGACACCGAGGACTGTTTGCGGTGCGAATGGAAGTCGAGCTGGTTCGCGCCAGTCGCTAACAGCGAAGACCTCATCGTCACGCAGCGCCAAGTCTACGTTGCCAACCCGAAACAAATGCAAGGTCAATTTGTTTTGCGAATCGTTGCGCATGAATGTTTGCGAGAGGTTACAACCTGGGACAGATCGACACAAATGCGCTGAGGACGGTTTGTCAGGATTACAGGATTGCAGGATTATAGTTAAGAGGTACAACTGCTGTTCTTCATTTTACTTAATCTTGTAATCCTGTAATCCTGTCTGAGTTTTTAGCACCAAAGAAAGGACGACTGGTATGGATGAGTTCGACCGTTATCGTGCGGCGATGAATGAAAAGTTAACTGGCAGCGACCATCTCGGAATCAAGCGGTTCTTCGCGCTCGATACCCAGGCTTATGAGGACGGCGCCCTCGATAAGCGCACGAAAGAGCTCATGGGACTAGCCGCCTCCACCGTACTTCGCTGCGACGACTGCATCACTTATCACATCAAACAGTGCGCTGACATTGGCATAACTCGCGACCAATTTCTCGATGCGTTCAATGTTGCATTGGTCGTCGGCGGGTCCATTACGATTCCCCATTTACGACGTGCGATCGAACGTGTCGACCAGCTACTTGACGCGAAGAGCTGAGCCAGCAAATCTTTATGCAATCCGCACCCACGAGAACAAACGTACTTAATTCAACCGTGAATTCGCTGGGCAACGTCGACATTCAGGCATCGCCTGCCAGAAAACTTATTCCGCTTGTCGCAATCATTATGTCCGTCGGTTTAGTCATCGGTTCGGTTGTTTATTCGACGACACGATCAGCCGGGTTAGTGAAAGGTTTTGTAATGTCTCAACAGGAACGACCTCGAGTCCGCGCGCCCGAGCTTACAGGCGGCAGCGGTTGGTTGAATACAGATCGACCGCTGTCCATCGCCGCTCTCAAAGGAAAAGTTATCCTGCTCGACTTTTGGACTTATGGATGCATCAACTGCATGCATATCATCCCGGATCTCAAACGGCTTGAAGCGAAGTATCCGAATCAACTCGTCGTGATTGGGGTGCACTCAGCGAAGTTCAAGAACGAAAAGGAAACGGAGAATATTCGTCGCATCATCCTGCGTTACGAATTGGAGCACCCGGTTTACAACGATTCCGAGTTCAGTGTTTGGCAGAGCTACGGCGTGCGTGCATGGCCCACGCGGGTTTTAATCGATCCCGCCGGTTACATCATCGGCGGTGTCTCCGGCGAAGGTAATTACGACGTGCTCGATGAGGCGATCTCGAAAACAGTTGAGGACTTCCGTAAGCGTGGTGAGCTCAATGAAGAGCCACTAAAGCTCGTTCTCGAACGCGCGAAGGTTGGCGACCTGCCGTTAGCTTTCCCAGGAAAAGTTCTGGCTGACGCGCCCAACGACCGTTTGTTCATTGCGGATTCCAATCACAACCGCATTGTCATTACGAAACTCGATGGTTCGCTTATTGAGACTGTCGGGACCGGTGAACGCGGCGCGGTTGATGGTCCTTTTGAGAAGGCGACATTTTATCGCCCGCAAGGCATGGCTCTCGACGGCGACACGCTGTACATCGCAGATACCGAGAATCATTTGATTCGCAAACTCAATTTGAAAGAACGCACTGTTGAGACGATCGCCGGCACAGGTAAACAATCGACAGACTATTTCAAAGAGGGTCCCGGCAGATCCGTAGGTTTGAGTTCTCCGTGGGATCTACAACTAGTTGGTCGCACGCTCTACATCGCGATGGCGGGCCCGCATCAGATTTGGAAACTCGATCTAGACACGGATCACGTTTCCACATTCGCAGGCTCGGGACGCGAAGCCAGACTCGATGGGGAATTGCTGCAGGCGGGCTTTGCTCAACCGTCCGGTATCACGAGTGATGGCCAGTCTCTTTACACTGCTGACAGCGAGTCGAACATCATTCGTCGAATCGACTTGGAAAAGGGCCGTGTCGAAACTCTCGTCGGCGGTGATCTATTCGAGTTCGGCGACGTTGATGCAACCGGTGATGACGTGCGGCTGCAACACCCGCTCGGAATCATCAGCGTAGGAGACAAACTCCTGATCGCTGACACATACAATCACAAGATCAAGCAACTCGATCCGCAGAAACAAAAGGTGACGACACTCTTCGGGACGGGTAAGCCTGGTCAGGTAGATGGCACGTCTCCCTCGTTTTATGAACCGGGTGGTCTAACTGTAGCGAATGGAAAACTCTACGTAGCTGACACGAACAATCATGCGATTCGGGTGATTGATCTTAAAACGAAAGACACAAAGACACTACGTATAAATGGTCTGACACCCCCGCAGGCTCCTGAAGTGAGTGGTAATGGATCGACACCGAATGCAGAAGAGTTGAAGGTCACCGCACAGAAGATCCACGCGCGCACGGAGGGAACGCTGGTGATCAATGTCGCTTTACCGGCGGGATACCATCTCAACCCCGCCGCGCCACAGCGTTACTCAGTCACGGTCGATAACTCAAAAGTGATTGCTGTGTTGGATAAGAATGCGCAGCGGAGTGATAAGAAGCTGACTTTCCCAATCTCGATTCCGATCCAATCGCTGGAAACAGGAGCTGCAAAACTTCGTGCGCAAGCCACGTTGGTTTATTGTCGCGACGACAACACGGGAACGTGTCGGATTAAAACGCTTGTCTGGAATGTTCCAGTGGAAGTTGTGAATGATGCGACAGCTACCAATGAACTGAAGCTCCAGGCAAAGCTCGCTATCGACTAATCTTCGATCGAATTAGACACCACGCTGCTAAAGCAGGTGGTATCTAAGCTCATTGCAGATCCCCCTCGCTTGCTGTTACTACCATCGCCGAGTAATATCGTCCTTCCCCAAAAAACCTAAATACAAGGAGTGAGGACCGTGTCTGCACCGAAACCATTTCTCACCGATATCAAAACTTTGCGAGATCGTGCGCGGAAGCACATTCATGACGGCGCTGTAACACAAGGCTACACGGCGGATCGTGAAACTGTTATTAAACTTTTGAATGAAGCACTCGCTACCGAAATAGTTTGTGTACTCAGGTACAGACGTCACTATTTCATGGCGTCAGGTATTAATGCGGAGAGTGTTGCTGCGGAGTTTTTGCAGCACGCGAACGAAGAACAGGGTCACGCCGATTCGATCGCGCATCGGATCGTACAGCTAAAGGGTGCACCTGACTTCAATCCGCAGGGGCTTTTGTCGCGTAGTCATGCGGAGTACGTCGAAGGTGAGACTCTCACCGATATGATTAGCGAAGATCTCGTTGCCGAACGAATCGCGATCGATAGTTATCGAGAGATGATTACGTACTTCGGTAACGACGATCCAACTTCTCGAAGGTTGATGGAAGAGATTCTCGCGGTCGAAGAAGAACACGCAGACGACCTCGTCAATCTTCTCGACAAAATCAACTGAATAAGAGCAAAGGGCTAAGAGCTAAGGGCTAAGAGCCAAGTGTACCTTGCGCTTCGCTCTTTGCCCTTTGCGCTGTTGGTGTTAGCACATATTGCCTGAAACTCCCGTCAACGCTGATCGATCCGCGCGCCCGACCATGTGCCGCCAGTGCGGCGCAATCGTCGGCGCCGGTCAGACGCAATGCGGCGTTTGCGGAGCCTCGACTGTCGCACAGCCCCGATCAACGCAGCCACAACTGGACCATGAAACCATCAGGTTCGCTCGCGCTGTCCTTAATCGTCCGTATAAGTTCACGATCATCCTCCTGGTTGCCAATCTTTTTGTGTTCTTGCTGATGTGGGAATCAAGTGGGTTAACGACACAGGCGTTGTGGAAAGGATTTCCCGAACCTGTGCTTGAGGCCTACGGCGCAAAACTCAATATCCTAATACAAGGTGGGGAATGGTGGCGCTTTGTTACGCCGATGTTCATTCACGTGAACCTGCCACACCTGCTCGTCAACATGTACAGCCTGTGGGTAGTTGGACCATACGTCGAGCGTTTGTACGGCTCGGCGAAGTTCGTTGTGTTTTGGGTGTTGACTGGAATCGCCGGCGTGGTGGGTAGCTACCTAACTGTGCGACCAAACATGCCGAACAATTTTTTCGGTAAGTTCTTTTTTAAACCGTACGATGTTCCGTCAGCAGGCGCTTCTGGAGCACTGTTCGGGCTGGTGGGCGTGCTCTTCGTTTTTGGCATCAAGTTTAGACGCGAGTTGCCGGAAGGATTTAAACGCGCGTTCGGCACAGGCATGCTGCCGATCATTCTGATCAATCTTTTCATTGGATACATCGGACGCGGAGTTATCGATAATGCGGCTCACGTCGGCGGATTACTGGGCGGTGCCGCGTTGGCCGTAGTTGTGCAGTATCGACGACCGGGCGAACGAAAACGTGTCGCAGTCATCTGGCGGGTTTTGCAGGTAGCGGCGCTCGCATTGGTCGCAGTGTGTTTCTTCAATGTAGCGCGACATTTGACCATACCGGCGGCGCCGACGCAGGTTCCGGGTGTGACGCTCAAGATTGAAAACCCGATTCTTAATTTCTGGAACGCGATGAATCAAGGTCAGGAAGCGTTCCGCCAGGCGACTCATGAGAACGACGCGAGTAACATCGAGGCCGCGATAAAGGCCTTGGATGAAACACCGTCGATCGATGTCAAAGGTGATGCCCTGAAGAATCAATTAAAGGCAATTTTGGCGCGAGCTAAGACACAATCCGCGCGTTCGGCCGATGCAGCTGCGGAGAAAGATAGGTTGCGTCTGGACCAGGACTTTACCGCGTGGAAGAAAGAGTACGAAGAATGGTTGAAGAGCATGCAGCCTTCAGCCAATACCAATCAATAGATCTAACGAAATCATATTTAAATTTTTAAGGAGCGAGAAGATGGCGATTAAGAAGGTAGGAGTGTTGGGTTGCGGGTTGATGGGTTCTGGAATTGCACAGGTGGCCGCGACTGCGGGTTTCGACACCGTCGTTAAAGAAGTTTCTGACGAATTCATCAATAAGGGTTTTGCGGGAATCGAGAAATCGCTTTCGAAGTTTGCCGAGAAAGGTACGATCACTGCCGATCAGCAGCGAGAAATTCGAGGCCGACTCTCAGGCACAACGAATTTCGCAGATCTGGCAGACTGCGACATCATTATCGAAGCAATAATCGAAAACCTTGAAGAGAAACGAAACACATATCGCCAATTGGATGCGCTGTGTAAGCCCGAGACGATCTTTGCGTCGAATACATCGTCGCTGTCGATTACTGAAATGATGACTGCGACCTCACCTGAACGTCAGACGCGATTCGTTGGTCTACACTTTTTCAATCCCGTTCCGTTAATGAAGTTGGTCGAAGTTGTCCGGACGATCCTGACTGATGAGGCTGTTTATGAGCAGGCAGTAGATTTTGGAAAGAAGCTCGGTAAAGTGCCGGTGCGTGCCAGCGACAAGACCGGATTCATCGTCAATCGATTGCTGGTACCGTACATGCTCGACTCGATTCGTGCGCTGGAAGAAGGTGTGGCATCGATCGTCGACATCGACAACGCCATGAAGCTCGGTTGCGGTTATCCAATGGGTCCCCTGACGCTTGGTGATTTCGTTGGCCTCGATACCACCTACTACATCGCCGAGATTATGTTCAACGAGTTTCGCGAGAAGCGATTCGCGCCGCCGCCGCTACTGAAGCGAATGGTATTGGCTGGTTTATACGGCCGCAAATCGGGTCGAGGGTTTTACGATTACACGAAGGATCCGAAGAACCCGACGCCAATGAATTTGGTTTAGAAGCTGTGCCATTCTCCGCGACCTCTGCATCTCGGCGTGCTCTGAGTTTCCACTTGGCTGCGTTGAACATCATCAACAAACATGGTTCAGTTTCTCTTTGTTGAGTGTGTTCAACTTAGCAAGTGGAAACGCAGAGGACGCCGAGACGCAGAGATCGCAAGGGATTATTTATTCCACATCGATGTCGGATCTTACCTACGAGCGCGAAGATCAGATCGCTGTTCTAACGCTAAACAGGCCTGCCAAGCTGAATGCCTTGTCTACGGAACTCATCGGCGATCTCTCAGAGGCATTGGCGCGGCTGGTTACCGACGATGATTTACGTGCGTTGATTCTGACTGGTGCGGGCAATGCATTTTGTGCCGGCACCGACATCTCCGAACTCACGAATCTCACCGAAGCTGAAGCGTTAGAAATCTCTTCGCGTGGTCAAAAGATCTGCGACCAGATCGAATCGTTTCCCGTACCCGTCATCGCTGCGATCAATGGTGTCGCGGCAGGCGGTGGTTGCGAGTTGGCGCTCGCCTGTCATCTTCGCATCGCCTCAACCAGCGCGACGTTTAGTTTGCCAGAGACCCGTCTGGGTCTAATGCCGGCGTACGGCGGAACACAACGCCTGAGTCGCGACATCGCTGTCGCCCGGGCACTCGAAATGATGCTTGCTGGGAAACAGATTGACGCGACCGCTGCGCTCGAGTTTGGCGTGGTTAATCGTATTGTCGAACCCGATGAGTTGTTGGTTGTCGCGGGCGACCTGGCAAATCAGATCGCAGCGCTCGCACCACTCGCGATTCGTGCGTGTCTAAAAGCAGTCAATGAAGGATTGAAGCTGCCGTTTGACGAAGGACTGGAATTGGAACGCGAACTGTTTGCGTCTCTCTTTGAAACGGAAGAT
>Ga0070687_100000359_pt1 | contig 15542 bp, 9 predicted proteins | sample KBSS33LmetaG_FD_64678 | JGI IMG/M metagenome (GOLD analysis project Ga0070687, IMG submission 64678) | Switchgrass rhizosphere microbial communities from Kellogg Biological Station, Michigan, USA - KBS S3-3L metaG | ecosystem: Host-associated > Plants > Roots > Rhizosphere ... | reverse complement strand
GGAGTGAAGATCGTTCGTCGAGCGCTTACTGAACCGTTACGTCGTATCGCGGAAAACAGCGGAAATGACGGCGCAGTGATTGTTGGTGAAGTAGAACGTCTCAAGGGAAACAAAGGGTACAACGCTGCTACTGGTGAATTCGAAGACCTCGTAGCAGCAGGAATTATCGATCCCACCAAAGTTGTGCGCACCGCGCTACAAAACGCTTCGTCGATTGCTGGATTGTTGTTAACAACCGAAGCAGCCGTTACCGACGCCCCAGAACCGAAGAAGGCTGCCCCACCAATGCCCGGCGGCGATGACTACGATTATTAGCGACACGTTCTTAACAATCTTTACAAACGAACGTGCATAAACGGCCACAGATTTGCGTGAGACGTGGGCCGGGATTAGTTATTGCATTGAAACGCAACGGCGCTTATGCTGGCGACATCTAACTCACCGTCAAGTTAAGCAGCTTGACCGAGTCTAGAGTGCAATTCCCCGGGTTGCGAGGCTCATTGAACCACTTGGATAGCAGAGATCGTAATTGAGATATGGTTGACTTAGGTTCATACAAAGATAAATTCGGCGTCAGCGGGCAGCGCATCCTGGAACATGCGCTAAACGAATCGAGGAGACGGGACCAGAACTTCGTCTCTGTCGAGCATATTTTGCAGGCTCTAACTGTTGAAGAGCCGGATATGTTCAATTCTGCAATGCGTGAGCTGTCTCTCGACCCTGTCGTCGTGAAGATGGCAATCGAAAAACGGCTGGGCAGCAGCAGACAGCAACACGTTGGAAAAGGCTTCCGGATTGGTCCAGACACAACGGATCTTTTCAAACGCGCGATGGAACGCGCGCGCACGCAAGGTCGCAAGACAATTGAAGCAACAGATATCTTCGAAGCCCTTTCAAATCACGACAGTTTGTTCGTTGAAGTGCTGCGGACTATGGGTGCAAACCCTGAAGCTGTAGTGGAAAACGTCCGCGCGCAGGTCCAAAAGCGCGAGTTGGAAGAGGAGCAGAATCGAAAGAAATTCGAACTGCCTCCATATCTGAAGCACTTCGGCGTTTCTCTCAATCGATTGGCGCGGGCTGACAAGATTGCCCCCACGATCGGACGCGAAAAAGAGATACAGCAGATCGTCGAGATTCTTTGCCATCGCGAGCGCGCGAACTCGCCGATGCTCGTCGGTGAGCCTGGCGTAGGGAAGACGGCCGTCATTGAAGGACTGGCACGACTGATCGAGCTGGAACCTGAACGTGTTCCTGCTCGCCTGCGGAACTCTCATATCGTTCAACTCCAAATGGGCGGCCTCGTTGCAGGTACGATGTTGCGCGGGATGTTCGAGGAAAGAATCAAAGGCATCATCGATGAGGTAAAGGAAAGGGACAATCTCATCCTATTCATCGATGAAGCTCACACAATTATCGGCGCTGGTGCTGCTCTCGGCACTTCCTCCGATGCGGCGAACATGTTCAAGTCGGCACTCGCTCGTGGCGACATGCGGATTATTGGCGCGACGACATTGTCGGAATACAAAGAGTACATCGCCGAAGACGAAGCACTCGCGCGACGTTTCCGTCTTGTGAAAGTCGTGGAGCCTTCGATCACCGAGACACGCGAGATTCTTCTCGGACTCCGGCCACGTTTGGAGAAGAACTATTCAGTCAAGATTTCTGACGACGCCATCAACACAGCGTTGGAGATGGCTCCGAAGTACATCCGCAATCTCCATCTGCCTGACAAAGCAATCGGCTGGCTCGACACGGCTGCGGTTAAAGTCGAAATCAACGAACCGCAGACGATGATCGTCAAACCCGAGCACGTGATTGAAGTTATATCGCAGGAGTCGCGCATTCCGCGTGACATGATCTTCCGCGACACGGGCGAGCGCTTCGCAATGACTGAAGCGATGTTGAGCCGACGCGTGATCGGACAAAAAGAAGCGATCAAGGCTGTAGCGCAACGTTTGCGCCTGAACAAAGGCCCGCTTAAAGAGTCGCACTACAAACCTGATGGCGTGTTGCTTTTCCTCGGCCCGACGGGCGTTGGCAAAACTGAACTCGCGAAGGCAGTTGCTGAATTTATGTTCGGAGATGAGGAAAAGATGGTGCGCATCGACATGTCGGAGTACAGCGATGGCACTGTCAGCATCGAGAAACTGATCGGCATGCCGCGCGGCATCGTCGGTTCGGAGCGCGGTGGCATTCTGACGGAACAGCTGCGCGAGAATCCCTACACGGTGTTGCTGCTTGATGAGGTGGAGAAAGCGTCGCCTTATCTGATGAACCTGTTCTTGCAGGCGTTCGATGAAGGTTGGTTGACCGATGGTCGCGGTAAGAAAGTTTACCTCTCGGACGCGATTATCATCATGACCTCGAATCTCGGCTCCGATAACTTCAAGAAGTTTGAAAAGCCACTCGGTTTCGGGACGAAGACCGCGTCTGATTTCCGTGCCGTCAAGAACGAAGTGATGAAAGCTGCAGAACAACGCTTCTCGCCGGAATTTCGGAACCGCATCGACGAGCTGATCGTGTTCTCGCCACTGACGATGGACGAGGTGCGTCAAATCGCCAGACTGTATCTCGACAAGCTTCGTCGACAGATGGAGCGCCAGGGCAAACAGGTTGAGGTCACGGAAACCGCGATCAACCAGCTGACCGAGAGTGGCTACAACACCGCTTACGGTGCTCGCTTCCTGAAGCGACACATCGACGAAAAGGTGAAGCTACCGATCACCGCAATGTGGAAGACAGCCTCGAGCTTCCTGGTCGACGTTGAAGACGGCGAAGTCGTGGTAAAGCCTGATAGTGGAACCAGGGCCGGACTTAATTAAAAGCAGATACAAGTTGTAAACTAAAAGGGTTTCAGTCCTCATACTGAAACCCTTTACTATATCCAGCGTGAACATGAGCATGAATAGCCCTCGAATAATTCTCGCCCTACTCGTTGCCACTCTGTCACTCGTATCGACCGCAACTGCGCAGAGCCAGCCGGCTGCGTCTGAGTCGTCAATCGATGAGAAGTCACAGCAAATCATCGATCGAGCTGTTCAAGCGCTCGGCGGGTCAGCGTATCTGAATGTCAAATCGGTCGTTGGTAAAGGGTTCTTCAGCCCTTTCCATGAAGGTGCGGCCACGCCGCCACAGCGTTTTCTCGACTACATTGTTTATCCGGATAAGGAACGTACGGAGTTTTCGGGATCCGGCATCAAGACAATTCAAACCAACAGCGGCGACGCTGGTTGGATTTACGACGGTGGCGTGCGAAAGATCACGGAGCAAGATCAAGCGCAGGTCGACGACTTCAAACGCGTGATGAAGACGAGCGTGGAAAACCTGCTGCGTGGCTGGTGGAAAAAAGATGGTGGCAAAGTTAAATATGTCGGCCGTCGCGAAGCGGGACTGGCAAAGCGTAATGAAGCTTTGAGACTGACGTATCCCGACGGGTTCTGGATTGAGTATGAATTCGGCGCGCGTGATACGTTGCCCGCGAAGATTATCTACAAACGGACTCGAAAGAATATGGACTCCGGTGACGTCGAAGAAACAACAGAAGAGGATCAGTTATTCAGATTCATCGCGGAAGCCGGCGTAACACAACCGTGGGTGATAGATCATTACGTGAACGGCGTACAGACGACGCGAATTAATTACGAGTCGGTGCTGTATAACCAGCCGCTGCCTGATTCACTGTTCGCGAAACCAACGGATGTAAAGCAAATAAAGAATTAGCCGCAACAGACTAGCCGACGATCGTATTCAGTACCATTCGCGGTAGCGGATGGCCGAGACTCAAGCAGCGCCAGTTGAGTGTGGGCCATCCGCTACCGCGAATGGTACTGAATACGATCGAATTCGCAGATTAACACCGATGACACAGATCTAAATTTCAACCAGTTAACTAATTATTTTTTTGATCTGCGTTAATCTGCGGCTGAATTGACTTCCTACATAGCTAACCCACCGTCCACCTGAATGACTTGGCCAGTGATATAGCGCGCGTCTTCAGATAACAGGAAACATGCGATACGTGCGACTTCATCTGGATCAGCAAACCTGCCTAACGGAATCTGTTCAATAATCTTCGCGCGATAAGTCTCATCCAAAGCGCTCGACATGTCAGTCGCTACCATTCCCAATGCGAGGGCGTTAACCGTAACGCCACGACTCGCCACTTCCTTTGCGAGCGCTTTTGTAAGCCCAACCATTCCAGCTTTCGACGCTGAATAGTTCGACTGACCCGGCATTCCAATCTCACCACTGATTGAAGAGATATTTAAAACGGAACCACCGGTGTCCTGTCTCAACATCGTGCGCAGCGCCGCTTTCGAGAAGTTCCACGCGCCCTTCAGATTCGTGTCGATCACTTCGTCCCAGTCAGACTCCTTCATTCGCAGAATCAAATTGTCACGCGTGATGCCTGCGTTGTTGACTAAGAAGTCGATGCGACCAAACTCGTCTTTCACTTGCTTCACCATCTCAGTCGCGGCCTCGGTGTTTGCGACGTCGCACTGAAAAGCCAGTGTTCGAACGCCGAGCGCTTCAAGTTCTGTTTTCAACGCTTCAGCTGACTCGGCACTCTTCGCATAATTGAATGCGACGTCGGCGCCGCGCCTCGCGAGTTCAACGGCAATCGCTCGACCGATGCCTCGCGTTGCACCGGTTACGATGGCAGCTCGGCCGGCAAATGGTTTTTGATCAGACACGTTCAAATCCTCGTTTAGATGTTATTGATTCCTTCTCTGTCCAACCTTCCTGTCCGCTGTGTCGCTGTGGGGGGCCAGCATCCCCAGGAGAAATCCACCACAAAGACACAGAGAACACTGAGTTGAACGGAGAAATCCAGATCAAGACATTACTTCTTTATATGGTGCCTTGACACGTTATGACATGCTCGGCTAGCGTCAGTTTTTCGTTTTTGCACTTGGGCCGTCTCTAATAGCACATCCGTTGGACTAAGAACAAATGCTTGATCTGAACTACGTAAGAGAGAACCTCGACACCGTCCGTGCTGCGCTGAAATCACGGGGCGCGGATGCACAAGCACTCGACGAATTCGAGGCTGCAGACGCTGAACGCAGACGCGTGATCGCGGAGTCTGACTCACTGAATGCGCAACGCAACGCTGCGAGCCGCGAAATAGGCGGCCTCATGAAAGAAGGCAAGAAAGATGAAGCCGAGTCGCGACGACGTGAAGTCGGCGAACTGAAGGATCGAATTGCAGATCTCGATCAGAAGCGCGCCACAGCGGAAACAAAGATGAACGAACTGCTGTCGACACTTCCGAACGTTCCGCACGAGAGCGTTCCCCTTGGCGAAAGCGAGGAAGACAACGTTGAGATTCGTCGTTGGGGAAATCCTCCTTCATTCGACTTCGAACCGAAGGACCACGTCGATTTAGGAACTGCACTAGGCATACTCGATCTCGAGCGCGCCACAAAGATCTCTGCAGCGCGTTTTGCGATTCTCAACGGCGCCGGAGCTCGTCTCGAACGCGCACTCGTCAATTTCATGCTCGATATGCAGACGCGTGAGAACGGTTACCAGGAGACACTGCCGCCATTCATCGTCAATCGCGATGCATTGTTTGGCACTGCTCAGCTTCCAAAGTTCGAAGCTGACCTTTTCAAACTCGAAGATGAACGAAACCTGTACCTGATACCAACAGCGGAAGTGCCGGTCACAAACTATCACCGAGAAGAGATCCTGGATGCGAATGATCTGCCCAAACGATGGGCTGCGTACACGCCGTGTTTTCGTTCCGAAGCCGGCAGCTACGGACGCGATACGCGCGGCGTCATCCGTCAGCACCAGTTTGAAAAAATTGAGTTGGTGAAGTATTCGCTGCCGGAAAATTCCTACGATGAACTCGAGTCGCTCACGCGAGATGCAGAGTCGATCTTGCAGCGGTTAGGTTTGCACTATCGCGTCGTTGCACTCTCGACCGCAGATCTGGGGTTCGGGAGTGCCAAGACTTACGACATCGAAGTGTGGTTACCGTCGCAGAAGACGTTTCGTGAGATATCTTCGTGTTCCAATTACGAATCGTTCCAGGCAAGGCGAGCGCAAATACGTTTCCGTCGGGCTGGCGGTGCGAAACCGGAATACGTCCATACTTTGAATGGATCTGGTCTCGCAGTAGGTCGAACGTGGATTGCGATCCTGGAAAACTATCAGCAAGCGGACGGCAGCGTGACCATACCCGAGGCTTTGCAACCTTACGTCGACATGGACGTGATCAAATAGCTTGAGCTGTTACTAAACTCGCAAGACCACATGTTTCTGACCGATGGTCTTTTAATTGCAGCCGACCATGCGCAAGGTGCGTAACATCAAGCAGTCAATACTCGCCTAAACAACTCGAGCTGAATAATGTGCAGGTTGGGAAGGGTGGCTTGCCCCCGCTCAAGAAACAATTCCACTCAACTTCGACTCAACAGCAGCGTGAGCGGGGGCAAGCCACCCTTCCCAACCTGCACATTATTCAGCTTGAGTCATTAAATGGTGGTTGAGTGATTAATGTTATGAACGTTGAGCGTTGAGGCCAACTGTAGGTTTGTCTGCACTCTTTAGATGACCGTCGTGATGATCTCGCGGATGCTGCGTTGAAGCTCGCGATCGTCTGTAATTGGTGAACACATGGCGACGTCCGCTGCATCCACTGGAGGAATTCCAAGAGCGATTAGCTGAGCGGCATAAATCAGCAACCTGGTGGAAACTCCTTCTTCCAAACCGTGCCCGCGCAGGTTTCTTACCTTCTGACCAATCAACACGAGATCCCGAGCAGTTCCCTCATCTACACCACCTTCGCGCGCCACGATCTCTGCTTCCATCTCCGGTGGTGGATAGTCAAACTCAATCGCGACGAAGCGTTGGCGTGTCGACTGCTTTAGATCCTTGAGTATCGACTGATAGCCGGGATTGTAAGAGACAACGAGCATGAAATCAGGTGGAGCGTCGAGGATCGTGCCGCGTTTCTCAATCGGCAGTCGTCTACGATGATCTGTGAGTGGGTGAATGATTACGACAGTGTCTTTTCGGGCCTCAACCACTTCGTCGAGATAACAGATTGCGCCGTTGCGCACAGCCGATGTAAGTGGGCCGTCATGCCAGATCGTTTCCTGCCCTTCCAGCAAAAACCTACCAACTAGATCTGTCGACGACAGATCTTCATGACACGCGACGGTGATCAACGGACGCTCGAGTCGCCACGCCATGTATTCAACGAAGCGAGTCTTCCCACAGCCGGTCGGTCCCTTTAGGATCACTGGTAAGTGAGAGGTGTGCGCAGCTTCGAATAACTCAACCTCCCTGGAAACAGGAAGGTAATAAGGCTCTTGCGCGACGCGGAATTCTTCGATGGCTTGTTCAGGCATGTGTGTCTATCGCCGTTTAACTGATAACGAGCGGTCTCGCACCCGCTCAACATCGTGGCAAGTTAGGCCGAGATGCTGGTTCATGGCATTTGCGGTATCCTTGGTTGTTTCCAAAGGATCCCCTGTTCGAAACAGAGACGGCATCTTAGCATTCGGTAAGAAAGGCACCAAATACGGCCTAATAACGGCAATCGGCAATGAAGATAGCAGTAGCAATGAGTGGTGGAGTGGATTCGTCGGCAGCGGCGGCGATCCTCAAAGATCAGGGACATGACCTCGTCGGCTTTACGATGCAGTTGTGGGATCAGCGACGGGGCATAAACGTGGACGAAAATGGCGAACCGTTGCCGTCTCGCTGTTGTTCGCTTGACGACGTTTACGACGCTCGTCGTGTTGCCGAAGAACTCGACTTCCCTTTCTACGTCTTAAATCTCGAACGTGATTTTGAGCGCGACGTGGTCCAGCCGTTCGTCACGAGTTACTTAAGTGGTGAAACTCCCATTCCCTGTGTCTCGTGCAACAGTCGCCTCAAGTTCGCGTCGCTTGATCGATTAGCGCGTAGTCTTGGCTGCGAGAAAGTGGCCACAGGTCACTACGCCAGAGTTCGATTCGATCCAGCAACAAATCGGTACAAACTCCTGCGTGGTCTTAACGAACAGAAGGATCAGTCGTACTTCCTTTGGGAACTAACACAGGATCAATTGTCCCGTGCGATGTTTCCTCTTGGTGAGATGTCGAAGCCCGAAGCACGGGATGCGGCTCGCAATCATGGGCTGGCAATCGCAGACAAAAAAGAGTCACAGGAAATCTGTTTTGTTCCTGATGGCGACTACGCCGGATTCATCGATCGATACCTCGAAGCCGAGGACTCGTTGGACCGTCTACCGGGTGAAGGAGAGATCGTCGATACAACCGGTCGCCGCATCGGAACTCACGGAGGCATTCATCGCTACACAATCGGACAACGTCGCGGTATCGGTATTGCCGACGAGCGACCGCTTTATGTGATCTCAGTGGATGCGCCGACAAATCGCGTGACCGTCGGTTCGCAGGATGAATTACTTAGCTCGGAGTTTACTGCCGCCGGGGTCAACTGGATCGCGATCGAGGAGCCGAGTGAACCGGTGAGTGCCGACGTGCGCGTGCGTTATCGTCACACAGCGGCGCCAGCGACAATCACGGCGCTTCTTAATCAAAGAGCGCGGGTTGTTTTCGATGAACCACAACGAGCGATCACGCCGGGACAGGCGACAGTGTTCTACCGAGATGATGAGGTAGTTGGCGGCGGCTGGATTGTCAGGGTGTAACAACTCTGCGGTGTCGAATAGTAAGAACCTGGATTCTATCGAGAACGAGGTGTCTTGAATGAAACCCACACAGTTAATGCTGTTCGTGATCGCACTAATTGCCTGCTCTGTTCTAACCGATGCAGTTGCGCAAAGATCTCCAACCGCAAAGCGAGATGAAGCTTTACACGTAAAAGTCCTGGACGTCGACGTGTACGACCAGAACGGTAAGCAACTGAAGTTCTATACCGATTTGGTAAAAGGGAAAATCGTCGCGATAAATTTCATCTTCACGACATGTACTAACATTTGTCCGCCGCTGACAGCGACCTTCCGGAAAGTTCAGGTAGAAGCGGGACCGAACGTTAACTTGATTTCGGTCAGTGTCGACCCAACAACGGATACTCCAGAACGATTAAAAGCATATGCGGACAAATTTAAAGCCGGTGCCGGATGGACTTTTGTAACCGGCGACAAAGTAGACATCGATAAACTGCTGGCTGGTTTAGGCGCCGCCGTTGCTGACAAGAATGATCACACGCCGATGGTTCTAATCGGCAACGAATCTGCGAACTATTGGACACGTGCATACGGCTTAGCCCCACCGAGTCAACTGGTGGGAGCGATCAAAGCGGCAGCAGACCGAAAGGCCCCCTAACTAACGCCCAGCTCTTTGGTTAAGTTATTTTTGACCGCGTTTGAAAACATTCTCGTTAGGCGGTGCGTAACTACATCGGGCTAGAAACTCCCTGTAGTCTCACTAAATCGAGAAATTTAAGGTAGGAAATCATGGCTATGTCGGGAACAAAAAAGACTCTCTTGATACTAGGCGGAATTTTTGCGGTGCTGGTTTTCGTAGCACTGCTCGGAATCGCAATGGTCTATTCGGCTTTCCGTAAGGGCGAGCCCAGCATTCACGACAACAGCCTGCTCGTGCTGCGAGTATCGGGTGCCCTGCCCGACTACAGTCCTGACGATCCTTTCAAGAGATTCTTCGGCGGACCCGATCAGTCGCTTACGGGACTGGTCATGCAGTTCAAGAAAGCCAAGGTCGATAAGCGGATCAAAGCCGTTCTTCTCGACATCGACATGTCAGGCGCAGGTTGGGGCAAAGCCGAAGAGATTCGTGATGCGATCAAAGATTATCGTACTTCCGGCAAGCCCGTTTACGCGTTCATCGAACTTGGTCTCAACAAGGAGTACTACATCGCCACGGCGTGCGACAAAATTTATGTTCCACCACCAGGCGAGTTATTTATCAACGGTCTTGCCGCCGACGTGATGTTCTTCCGCGGGTCGCTCGATAAGCTCGGTGTTTATCCAGACATCTATCAAATCGGAAAATACAAAAGCGCGGGTGACATGTTCACGCAGAAGCAGATGACCGATGCTCATCGTGAATACATAAATTCAATGCTTGACGATCTGTTCAATCGGTTCGTGCAAACGATCGCTCAGGACAGGCACAAGAGCCCCGATGAAGTTAAAACTCTGATCGACAACGCTCCTTACAACGGTGGTCAAGCCAAGGCGGCTGGCCTGATCGATGAAGTCGCTTACCACGATGATGTCGAAAAACAGATCAAAGCAACGCTTGGCTACAAAGACAGTGACGCGTTCATTCCAGTCCGCGCGGAGTATCGGGATGTTTCGCCTGAAAGTCTCGGATTGAACGAAGGTGAGAAAATCGCTGTTATCTATGCCAGCGGTGAAATCGGTTCGGGAAGATCTGAGAATAGCCCGTCAGGCGAACAGTCGATTGGGTCTGACACGTTGTCACGTGCGGTGACGGATGCGGCCGCTGACAAGTCGATTAAAGCGATCGTAATTCGAGTGGACAGCCCCGGCGGTTCAGGTCTCGCCTCCGATATAATCTGGCATGCTGTCGAGGCCGCTAATCAGAAAAAGCCTGTCGTCATCTCGATGAGTGACGTCGCAGCTTCAGGCGGTTACTACATTTCCGTGAGTGCGGCGAAGATCGTTGCCCAACCATCGACGATTACAGGTTCGATTGGTGTTGTCGCGGGTAAACCCGTGATGCGAGGACTCTACGATTGGCTCGGTATTTCGAATGAGTATGTAATGCGCGGCAAGCATGCCGGTATGTTTCGCGAGACTGAAAAGTTTTCCGACGACGAGCGTGCGAAGTTCGAAGAGTGGATCAAGACAACCTACTATCAGGACTTCGTGCCGAAAGTCGCAAAGGGTCGAAAGAAAGATCCGCAATACATCGACTCTGTGGGCCAAGGTCGCGTGTGGACTGGAGGCCAGGCGAAAGAGCGCGGTCTCGTCGATGAATTCGGCGGATTAGATCGCGCCGTTGAAGTCGCAAAAGAACTCGCTAAGATTCCTGCAAACAAAGGCGTCGAACGCGTCATCCTTCCGTATCCGCAAACATTCCTCCAACAGTTGCTAAGCGGAAGCGGAGAAAATTCGAATACGCAGGTTGAGCAACAGCGGGCCATGCTGGCATCGCTACCCGAAGACGCTCGTCGTGCGTTCCGCTTCATGTCGTTGATGGAACGAATGAAGACCGGCGAGAAGATGCTCGTCATGCCATTTGATATTCGCGTGAAGTGACGGACGAGAAACCATCAAATCCTGATCTCGAGACTCGCAATGAAGGCGATGCGGAACACCAATCTGCCGAACGACAATCGTTCCTCGAACTCACCCGCAGCATCGCCAGCTTGCCGTTAGATCAAGCGGCTGCGGCCCTGGAAACCAGTGCCGCAATCGCATCGATCTCCCTGCGCGCCGGTATCGAATTCCTTCGCGCCGCACCGGCAGCTGCCACTGTCTTACAACCTGCACACCTACGATCGTGGGGCGAACTCGGCCGCAGGCTAGCGATGTCTGACTTCGACACGGCTTCGAGCTTCTTCGCCGAAGGCGTCGAGAATTTGCGGCCGCTGTCACCCGAGATTCAATCCGCGTTATTCGCGTTATGCATTCGACAGATGACGCTCTCAACGTCTGTTGGTCGGGCCACCTTGCAGAAGGCGCCTCTGGTTGCGGATTCGCTCGGTAACGATGCGCTCTTCAAATCAATTCTCGAAGTAGCTACTGAAATTGCAAAGCGTTCCGCTAAACACAGTACTGAATTCCTCCAATCGAGCACTGAAGTTGCAGTCGCGCTAAAAAATGATCGGCAACTCACCGGGAAGGCACTGACGGTCGCTGAAGCATTTGCTACTCGCGCTGGTGGAATTGCCGCGGATGCATGGTCGTCGATCCCAGCAGCAACGGCGGACCTGAAGAAAGAAGACGCGGCGCGACTGCTCGATCGCACATTCGACTTTCTCGAACGCGGCGGCGGCGCAGCGCTACACGTGCTGCTCGCGGGCGGTGAAATCCTCAGGCGTGCGCCAGAACTCTTCGATGATTGGGTTGATCTGTTGTGGGTAGTGGCCTCGCATGGAAACGCAAGCCTGGTCGCCTTCGTGCGCAGTAGCCCCCGGTTTATCCGCCTGCTGAATTCAGAAATGGATCGTGAAAGGGCGATTGAGTTGTCACGTCGCGTGCTCGTGCTAACCAAAGAGATTGCTGCGATCGATGGCGAAGCTGCACTCGCGTGTTTTAGATCCAGCAGCCAGGCACTGCGCAACGTCTCGATCGATCAGTTTGAGGCTTGGGCACGGCGTGGTCTAAGTTCCAATCGCGTCGATACACGTGCGCGCCGAAGTTATTTTTCACTCGAAACTCGCGGGAGTTACGAAGCGCTGCACAGTGGCAGCACCGGACTATCACTGGATTCAGTCCAGCACCTGCTTCGGTTGTACGTCGAGGCTTTGACAGGACGTGAAGTTGACGTCGCGCCACTGGCTGCTGTTCCGAGTGAGTCACGCATCGGCGATGGCCGCACGATTCATCTGCCGTCGCTGGTTAATGAGTTTGGTGACGACGATCTCGATTTCCGGCTCTACAAAGTTTTGTCGGCACACGCAGCCGGTCAAATCGAATTTGGCACACACGACACCGGGCAGTCTCAGATGCAGGCTGCTTTCCAAGCACTCGCTGAAAAGTACAGCCCAGAGAATGTCAACGCACTCGATGCGTTCGCAATCGCTGATGAAGCGCTCGATGAGAATCTTGGCGCAGCTACGGACCAACGAACCGCACGTCTAGCTCCCGAAGGCATCAGCTATGTCGCGGTCCTTGGACTGTTTCCGATGCCGCAACTCGCGCGTCGGATCTTTGGGACGCTCGAAAACGGGCGTATCGATCGTTTGCTGCGACGAAAGTATCGGGGACTCGGCCGGGATCTTGATTTGATCCGCGATCATCTTCGCAGTGGTCGCCCACGAATCACTGAGCTTCCCGCTTCGCTTGTGCCGTTTGAGTTGTTGTTTCAAGTGACGTTACTTGGCGGCGCAGTCGAAGACGCGCGGCAGTATTACAGTCAGATCCTTTCCGAATTAGAAACGATCGTTGTTGATTACTTGTCGAACCCGAGCGCGACTGTTAGTGACAGCTTGATGGCAACAAGTCGCGTCTACGACATGTTTCAGTCGGTAACGACAGACGACTCGATGCAGCAGATCGAAACGACGGAAGACGAAGCAGAGCGCAACGAAGAAGACTCAGCTGCAACAGAGAGACTGAAACAACGGCAAACGCAACGCGTGCCGGAACGACGCGATGCTCGCGAGCTCTTCAATGCGTGGAACGATCCTGGTGAAGGTGATCCGGATGAGCTGTCTGGCGCTGAAGCGTGGTCCGAAGCGGAAAGCCCGGAGCAACAACTCGCAGAAGGTGAAGTCGCGTACAACTACGACGAATGGGATCGCGAGTTAACCGATCACCGGCTGGGTTGGTGTCGCGTTGTCGAGAAGCGCGTTAAGAATGGCGACCGAGCTTTTGTGGACCAAACCCGCGAACGGCATAAAGGCGTCATCTCTTCGATCCGACATCAGTTTCAACTGATGAAGCCGGAAAACCTGATAAGGGTCACCAATGAAGTCGATGGTGAGGAGTTCGATCTAAACGCGGTCATCGATTATGTGATCGATCGTCGGGCTGACGGTCACCAGTCGGAACGAATCTACACTAAGCGCTTGCGTCGCCGGCGCGATGTTGCTGTTTCGTTCCTGTTGGACCAGTCGTCATCTACAGCGCGAACAATTGGTCGTCATCCGCTTCAGCCATACACGCGCCCTGGTCGTCGCATCATCGAGATTGAAAAAGAAGGTTTGGTTTTGATGAGTGAAGCGCTCGAAGCGGTCGGCGATGTTTACTCAATCAACGGCTTCACCTCCGAAGGACGGCGCAATGTGAAGTTTTATGTCGTGAAGGACTTTGACGAGAAGTATTCAGACGACGTGAAGCGACGCATAGGCGGAATCAATTACCAGAACAATACGCGGCTGGGTGCAGCGATTCGTCATGCAACCGCGCGTTTGGCAAAGCAAGACGCGCGTACCCGCTTGTTGATTGTTCTTTCAGATGGGCGTCCTTATGACCACGATTACGGCGACGCCCGGTATGCGCGTGAAGACACTCGCGAAGCTCTACGACAAGCGAAGACAGAGGGTATAACGCCATTCTGCATAACCATCGATCGCGAATCGGAAGCGGAGTTGAAGGACCTGTACGGCGAGATTGGCTATACGATCATTGATGATGTGTTGTCGCTACCTGAAAGACTGCCTGGTATCTATCGACGCCTGACCACCTAAAGAAGGATGAATAAAACCCGAATCATTTGAGAAGTATCATTTGACACTTATCATTTGAGATTTAAAAGCAATGCGGATGAACGCGAAGAAGCCGTGGACCAATCTCAAATCTGAAATATCAAATAATACTTCTCAAATGATTCGGGTTTTATTCTTCCTTCATCCCTCATCCCTCATCCCTTCTTTTCCCCAGCCGCCGCCACCGGGTGTTTCAATCCGAATTCGATCGCCCGCCTTCAATTCATGTGATCCCTTCGCAGGCACATCGATATTCTCGCCGTCTCGAACGATGACGTTCGTGCCCGTCTTCCCTTCTTCACCGCCAGACAAACCATACGGTCCATGTTTCCGTCGATCAGCAAGCAATGACATGCGAGCGGGCACAAGAGTTTCGATCTCGCGAATCACACCGTCGCCACCACGATATTTACCGCGGCCGCCCGAACCATGTCGCAGCCGATACTCGCGGACACGCAAGGGGTACGCATACTCCATCGCCTCAGCCGGGGTGTTCAAACTGTTCGTCATGTGCGTGTGAACACCATTCATGCCATCGAGCGTTGGTCGCGCGCCGAGTCCGCCTGCTATCGTCTCGTAGTAAGAAAACTCCTGATCGTTTCGCAGATCGATTCCACCGACAGTCAGATTGTTCATCGTTCCCTGACTTGCCGCGGGAATTCTGTCGGGCAGAGCGCGTGCGAGTGCTTTGAACACGACATCCACGATTCGTTGCGACATCTCCACATTGCCCCCTGCAACTGACGCTGGTGGCAGTGCGTTAACGACCGTACCCTGTGGCGCAATCACTTCAATCGGCTCCATCAGACCGGCACTCGCAGGAATCTCCGCGCCAACTAAACATCTGAAGACATACGAAACAGCCGAGACGGTGATCGCTTCTACCGCGTTGATAGCGCCCGCGACTTGTTGAGCACTGCCGGTGAAATCAACGATTGCTTTGTCGCGCTTGATGTCGATGCGCACGCGCACTCGAACAGGTTCTGCGTTTATGCCGTCGTCGTCCAAGCAGTCTTCAGCTTCGTAAGTTCCATTCGGAATGATGTCGATTACCTGGCGCATGATCCGCGCTGAATAACTGATGAGCTGATTCGCATATTCAGCAGTCTCACGTACACCACGTCGATCGACAATCTCAAGCAAACGATTGGCGCCGATTTGCAGCGAACCAATTTGCGCTTCAAAGTCACCCCGCC
>Ga0070687_100000349_pt1 | contig 15723 bp, 15 predicted proteins | sample KBSS33LmetaG_FD_64678 | JGI IMG/M metagenome (GOLD analysis project Ga0070687, IMG submission 64678) | Switchgrass rhizosphere microbial communities from Kellogg Biological Station, Michigan, USA - KBS S3-3L metaG | ecosystem: Host-associated > Plants > Roots > Rhizosphere ... | reverse complement strand
GTCCTTGCTTACCTTACAAACGGCATGAATCAACTTCATATCATCATACACTTTTTCCAACTCGCCTTTTTCAACAGCAAGATCAAACAGTGATTTTGCATACCGCGCCGCTAACCGAACGTTTGGCATATCTGACTTTTATTGTTATTCTTTTTTCTTTCGTGGCTCATAGCCGAAATCTTTTAGCTAACGGCTAATAGCTAACGGCTTCCTGATTACTGACAATAGTTTCACTCGTCAACTTCTTAATATATTTTTCTTGTTCGGCTTTGTTAGCCAACTCGCGACGTAGAATTTTTTCTGCCACTTCAATAACCAATGCGCTTACTTCGTTTTTCACTTCTGTGATTGCTGCCATCTTTTGCTGTTGGATAGCTTGTTGAGCTTCCGAAACAATTCTTGCTGCTTCGCCCTTTGCCTGGTCTTTCGCTTCATTAATTATTTTATCCCTGGTTTCTCTTGCTTCTTTCAGCAACAATGATCTTTCTTCTCTTGCTTTAGCGAGCAATGCTTCGTTTTCACTTTGCAATTGCGCCATCTCAGCCTTGATACGTTCGGCAGTTTCCAGTGAGCCGCTAATATTTCTTTGACGCTCATCCAACGATTTCAAAATTGGCTTCCATGCATACTTCTTCAGGATCAGGAACACGATGATAAATGCAAGCAGCGTCCAGAAGATCAAGCCAAACGACGGGGTAAGAAGATCCATATTTTTAATTTAATAATGTTAGTTGATCACGAGTTTTAAAACTGCACCCCTCGCCCTTTGCTTGGGGTGCAATTTCTTTAGCTTACGAACATCGCCAGGATACCTGCGATTACCGCGAAGAGGGCAACACCCTCAATCAGCGCAGCAGTCAGGATCATGTTGGCGCGAATGTCGTTGACAGCCTCTGGCTGGCGCGCGATGCTTTCAACTGCACCACGTCCGATCTGGCCGATACCAATACCAGCACCAATTGCGCCTAATCCAGCGCCAATCGCACCACCGGCATTAGCCCAGGGAACTACACTCAGCATTACCAATAAAAAACTCATAATTGCTCTTTTATAATGATAAAAAAAAGACTAAACATTCACTGCCTCCTGGTGATGGTCCACGTCATCGTGGCTGCCTTCAAAAGATTGTCCAATAAACACTGCAGTGAGATTCGCAAAAATGTAAGCCTGGAGGAATGCCACCAGGATTTCAATAAAATATATGAATACTGTAAATGCAACAGAAAGCGGAGCAAAACCCCAGCCCGCAACCTTGCTTAATCCACCAAAAATGAAAATGAGAGAGATCAAGCAAATAATGATGATATGGCCTGCCAACATGTTGGCAAAAAGACGTATGATCAAGGCAAATGGCTTGGTAAATATGCTCAGGAATTCAACCAGCACCAGGATCGGCTTAACACCCACTGGCACGGGAGGATTAAATGTGTGAGCCCAGAAATGTTTGTTACTGCTAAACAGAATAACGACGAAGGAGACGATACCGAGTACAAAGGTGAACGCAATATTTCCGACCACATTCGCCGAACCCGGTATCAGACCCAGCAAATTATTGATCAGGATAAAAAAGAAAACGGTAAGGAGGTATGGCATGTATTTGCCATATCGCGTACCCAGGTTTGGCTTTGCCACCTCATCGCGAACAAAGGTGATTACTGGTTCAACTGCATTTTGAAAACCAGAAGGCGCCGTGGTTACTCCATGCCCCTTTGAATATTTTTTTGCTATCGCTATCATGATCCACACGAGCAGTATAAGGGCCACGATCATTTGAACCACATTCCTGGTCAATGAAATATCATAGAATTTCTCCCCTGCCTGAACAGGCACTATTTTATTACCCACCTTTTTATATCCATCGTACGCCTCATGGCCATGGTGAAAGCGACTGGAACTGAATACACTTAGCTTCTTACGATCTTTTGAATACAGAATAACGGGGAGTGGAATGGAAACATGATGCTCTTCCCCGGCCTTGTCCTCATATGTTAGAAAATGGAATTCGTAGTTGTCCAGTACGTGGCCAAAAATGACCTCATTGGCGTCAAACTTGGGTTTTTCAGCCTCTTTTTTCTCAGGAACGTGGTCCCCGTGACCCTGGGCGGCAACGGAATGCGCAAAAAATGTAAGGCACAGGCTGAAAACGGCTACCAATAAGGATTTCAAACTTTTCCCATCCATAAAAGCTCCTGAAATTTGCCGCAAAGATAAGGACCCCGCGCTAAATGCGCGAGGTAAATTCTAAGATCCAAAGAGCCAAGATCCAAATAAATTTCAAAGTTTAAATTCCAAGAAAATTCCAAATTCTAAATTGTAAGGAAATCCCAAAATCACACGAAGTGTGATTTCTTTTCGAATTGCATTTGATGCAGCTTCGCATAAAAACCGCCTCTGGCCAACAATTCTTCGTGAGTTCCCATTTCTTTGATTTCCCCACGGTCCAACACAATGATCTTATTTGCCTTTCTGATGGTAGATAGGCGGTGCGCAATGATGATGGAGGTTCTTCCCGATATGAGCGTTTCGGTGGCCCGCTGGATCATCAACTCTGATTCCGTATCTACCGAGGATGTTGCTTCGTCCAATACGAGTATAGAAGGATTATAAAGAAGTGCCCTGATAAAGGATAATAATTGTCGCTGGCCAAGCGATAAACTGCTTCCTCTTTCCATCACATTGTAATCATAACCGCCGGGTAATTGCAAAATGAAATCGTGCATCCCTATCAATTGTGCGGCCTCTATCACCCTTTCCCGCGGAATGCTTGAATTGCGAAGGGTAATATTATCTAACACCGAACCTGAAAATAGAAATACATCTTGCAATACAATTCCAATCCTGCTTCTCAGATTTTCCAATTGATAGTCGCGGATATCAATATCATCGATTCGAATACTTCCATTCTTTATCTCATACAACCTGTTTAGCAAACTGATGATGGAGGTTTTTCCACTTCCTGTGTGTCCAACAATCGCGACAGTTTCACCAGGATTTACGGTAAACGAAATGTCCTTTAATACAAAGCGATCTTCAATATATGCAAACCAAACCTTGTCAAATTGTATCTTTCCTTTCATCACGGGCGTTGTATAATGTCCTCTCTCTTTAATATAGTCGTCGTTATCCATCACTTTGAACACCCTATCACTCGCAACCATTCCCATTTGCAACACGTTAAACTTATCAGCGATCACTCTAAGCGGACGGAATAACAGGTTCAGGCATAAATAAAATGAAACCACCTTTCCAAACAGTTCGGGGCCCGCGGCCTGTGTAGTTCCCCACCATACCATGAGTCCCGTTCCAACGGCTAACACGATTTCAACTATTGGAAAAAAAACGGAGTATGCGAAAATTGCATTGATGTTTGCGTTCCGATGTTCTCTGTTGATCTGCCTGAATTTTTCAAATTGCTTTTTTTCCGCCGCAAAAGCTTGCACCACTTGCATTCCAGTAATATGCTCCTGCACAAATGCATTCAACTGGGCAACCGCATTGCGCACCCTGATGAAGGATTTATTCACGCTTTCCTTGAAAAAATATGTTGCTATGATGAGAATAGGGAATGCCGCGAGGCTCACCAGCGTCAATCGCCAATCAATATAGAACATGAAAAACAAAATGCAGATGATGGAAAGCAAATCCGCAAGAATAGGAATGAGTCCCTCTGCAAACACATCATTGATACGCTCAATATCGTCAACTGTTCTTGTAGTGAGCGTGCCGATGGGCGTTTTATCGAACTGCGACAAATTCAGGTTCACTATTTTCTCATATACTTTAACCCTCAGGTCTCTTACTACGGTTTGTCCGAGCCAACCCGTGATATAAGAAAATAAAAATCGCAGGTATGTTTCACCAATCAATATTACTATTTGAATAATGGTGATCGCAATGATAATACTCGCAAGATTATTCAAATGAAATGCGTCGATAAGCGAATCGAGCCAGGGGCCGCCGCTCTCCGTTTTGCCTGCGATGCCGCGATTAATGGTGAGCTGTATAAGCCACGGTCTCACGGGAGTGATCACCGCAAGTACTACAGCAAGAATGACCGACCAATAGAATTTCCCTTTGTACGGTCCAGCATATTGTAACACCCTTCGTAATAATCTAAAATCGAAGATGTTCCTGGATGATGAATTCGCGGACATCCGCCAAAGTTATGGAAAGGCACAAGGCACAAGGTACAAGGCACAGGAAAGATCCAAGAATAAAGAGCCAATAGCCAAGCAAGCACCAAAGGCGGAAGGTTACCTTGGCAAGAAGATAGTTTTTTGCTCTTTCGATTTAGATGAATAGTCATTTATAGAAGCTATTTCTCTGACACAACAGAATTTTTCTTCTCACGAATCAGAATGATTATGAAAATATCACGTGCCTTCCCTTCTTGATTCTTTCTTGGCTTATGGATCTTGTTCCTTGTGCCTTACTTGTAGCTTGTGCCTTGTACCTTGTGCCTTTTATTGATTGCCGAGGGCTTCTCCCATAGCTCGCTTGTAAGCCTTAATGAAAATCGCTCCAAGATTCTTATAAGGTGGGATATAGTCGTCGAATTTTTCGCGCGCGGCGGCATCATGTTGGAAGCGTGTGCTAAGGTCTTTCCAGATATTGATCCAATCAATATTCTTTCCGGCATTTAAATTAGCATTGATGGCCTGCAGAATAGGTTCATTCACCGTTTTCGTTCCAACCTGCTTGGAGGAAATAATGTGCGCGTCCTGGCAAATGGTGAGTACATCATTTAAATTATTGTATCCGCCGCATGAGCCGAGAACCACAATCTTTGCAGTTGGCGCCAACTGTTCAAGTGTGTATTTTAAATGATAACTATGACCGCGATGAATCACTACCGTTGGTTTCAGGTTCTTTGCCTCTAAATATTGGTGTAGTTTTTCTTGTGCTTTTGCGTCTGGATCATCTGGTCCAAGCAACGGTTTATTTGCAAAAATCCAAACGGGCTTTCCCTTGGTAGAAGTAATAGATACCCATTGCGCATTCTCGCTGATCTTCCATTCAGGCCTACCTCTGAACATGCCCATAAAATTCACGAATGAGTGTTGCCCGTCCTTATCCTCATCGCCGTAAAAGAAAACCTGCTGCACCACTCTGCCAGTATCATCTACCAGCGAAGAATAGGAAACATTATACACTGGAGGTATACCAAGCGTTGCAGAGAGGTCTACTTTTTTGGTAGTGTCTGTGGATTCGAAAAGCGATTTCAGGATCCGATATATAACAACACCTCTCTTATTGTTATCGGCTAAATTCTTTTTAAGATTCCAATCCGTTTCCCTCAAAACAAAAGATGCGAGTTCAGGGTTCTTATCCACAATGCTGCTGTATGAGTCGGCAACGTCAACCGCATCCTCCAGGCCCTTCGTTTTTTCAAGGCCGATCACAAATGCCTTCATTAGCGTGTTAGCATTCTCTTTGTCCATTCTGCTGAGAAAATCGTTCAGCGTATTATAGCCTGCGGCCATCTTAATGAACTTTCGGAAATAATCCCCATGAACACTGATCAGCAAACTATCGGCTCTTGGATTCGCCATCCGCTCAAATATTCTCGGATACACTCCCGAAACATAACTCGAGGTATAGATCTCGTCCTCACATAATACACACAAATAATATAGCTCCTGTGGCGTAAGTCCTTCCAGTCTTTTAAATCGGATGTTCAGGTTCTCCTGCACATGCAGTGCGTTGATCTCCCTAATAAAATATTCTTTTGCCTTATGCGACATTTTATCCAGTATGGCATCCATCGCCCATACAGGTTGCTTCGCGGTCATTTGTTGTTCAATATAATCGAGTCTCGTTTTTACGAGTAAGCGATAATAAGCGAAGTCATTATTCTTTACACTATCAATTTCTGCAAAACTGATCTTCCCATTCACGATGTTATCCAGAAACGGAAAATACATTTGCCCGCTCTTACTATTGGCCATGCGCGCAATCGCTTTCACCAATGCGTCATTATGATTTCTGATTCGGAACGCCAACCTGCCTCCACCTTGCGCAAAGTCGTACAACCTGGTAGGCTCATTGTGAGCAGCAACAACAATTAAGGAATCAACGAAAGGAAGATCAGGATTTCTGTTAAGCACCGTAAGAATTTCTTCAGGATGAAGGGACATGTATTTACCTAACAACTCAATCCTTGAAGGCTGAACCCCGATGTTCTCGGAAGGAAGCAGAAAACACTCCACCAGGATTTTTCCAACGCCCCATTCATTTTCTGATATTACGGGTTGAATACTCTTTCGCTGGCGGTCGAGGTTCACTGCTTTTATATATCCACTCAACAAAGCGGGAGCTTGTGAGGGAGAAAAATCTCTCTTATTCCAGTTTTGATTAAAACCCCTGAGCATAGCTTCAAGACCTCTCAAGTATTTCTTCTTATCGTTACTGGAAAGGGTTGAATCTAATTCGATCTCTTCCTGGAATTCGTCAAGTCGGCGGATAAGAGCATCCTCGATCTGGAGATTGATGGACTCATCGCGGGTGATACGTACGCTGCCATCCTTTAATAATTTCTTTTGTTCCTTATCAACGTTATCGTGGAATAACATGCGGTCCCGCGCCACTACAAATGGATAGGAATTAGGATATGACGTTTGGGCCACCAATTGAAGCACTGGAAAACCAACGTAGAACACAAGCATCAACAGGTTTCGCCTCATAGAATATTTATTCATCAGCGTATGATCAGCAAAAGTACTACCAATTGACTTATAGAACGGAAAATCGGGTTTGTTAGCCTCTTATAGACCGGGATTTCGATCAACGGGTGGTCAGATCTGCGCAGTTACATTAAAAAATTATTAAGCCAGCATTAAAATGTCGTTATCGACCCAGTTTCGTATAGGTTTGCCAAAACTTTACTGTTCTGATGGAAACTAAAGGAAAGAAAATCCTTATCGCTGATGACGAACCAGATATATTGGAAATTATCCAATACAACCTTGCACGCGAAGGTTTCCAGGTATCCGCCGCGAAAGATGGGGACGAGGCCCTGGTAAAAGCAAAGGCCGAACACCCCGACCTGATTATTTTGGACATAATGATGCCGAAGAAGAATGGTGTTGAAGTCTGTCAAATCTTAAGACTGCAGCCGGCTTTTAAGGATACGATGATTATTTTTCTTACAGCCCTCAACGATGAAGGTTCCCAAATCAAAGGATTAGAAACGGGGGCGGACGATTACGTAACCAAACCCATCAGTCCCAAAGTTCTTGTGAGTCGGGTCAATGCCTTATTTCGGAGGATAATCAAAGAGCCAGGCAATAAGATATTGAGATTTGAAAATTTGGTGATCGATCCTGAAAAGTTTGAGGTGATCGCCAACGGTTCTCCTGTTGTTTTGGCGAAAAAGGAATTCGAATTATTGTATCTGCTTGCCGCCAAGCCGGGACGTGTGTTTTTGAGAAACGAAATCTTAAACCAGGTGTGGGGCAATGATGTAATTGTTGGTGACCGCACCATTGATGTTCATATCAGGAAAGTGCGGCAGAAATTAGGCATGGACTGTATCACTACTGTAAAAGGTGTTGGGTATAAGTTTGATGTTTGAGGTTTGAGGTTTGAGGTTTGAAGTTTGAGGTTTGAGGTTTAGCGTTTCTTTTGCCTATTGCCCATTGCCAATTGACCATTGCCCATTGCCCGTTCCCACGAAAGTTCCCGCCCCTCTTGTACCTTGTGCCTTGTACCTTGTACCTTCTCTATGGCTTCTGCAAAAAATTTAAGTCCGCGACAACTATCCATGGTAACAGCCATCTCCCTGGCTGCGCCAATTGCATTGGGTATTTTCATTTTGACGGATGATTGGGAAAGAAGCCTCTTTTCATTGGTCATCATCTTCATTGGCAGTTATGCTTTGATTCAATTCACGCTTGAAAAGTTTATTTACCGAAAGATCAAATTGATCTATAAACTGATCCATCATACTAAGGCCACTAAAAAGGAAGAAATGTATTTCAAATATATCCTTCCGCAGAAAGGCATTGATGAAGTGAGAGAAGATGTGGAGCAATGGGCTGAAAAACGAAATGAAGAAATTGAATTGTTGCGTCAGAACGAAGCCTTCAGAAAAGAATTCCTTCAAAACCTGGCGCATGAATTCAAGACACCCATCTTTGCCATCCAGGGATACGTGGATACACTTCTCAATGGGGCGATGGAAGACGAAGAGGTACGAAAAAAATTTCTCGAGAATACTTCCAGGAATGTGGACCGACTCGTAAACCTCGTGGACGACCTTGACGAGATTTCTAAACTTGAGCGTGGTGAGCAATTACTATACAAACAGAATTTTGTTATACAAGACATGATCAGGGACGTTTTTGATTCGTTGTCCCTCGCCGCCTCACAAAAGAATATCAGGCACATCATTAAAAAGGGTTGCGAAACACCTATTGTAGTGTTTGCCGACAAAGAAAAGATCAGGCAGGTATTGATTAATATGGTTGAAAACGCTATCAAATATGGGAAACTCGGTGGCACGATTGTAGCAAGCTGCTATAAAACGGACGAGCGAAATGTGCTTGTAGAAGTGAGTGATGACGGCATCGGCATTGAGGAAGAACACCTTCGACGAATTTTTGAGAGGTTTTACCGCACCGATGCGGCAAGGAGCAGGGACAGAGGTGGAACTGGGTTAGGACTGGCAATCTGCAAGCATATCATTGAGGCTCATGGGCATTCCATCCATGTGAGGAGTACGCTTGACGTGGGAACTACCATTGGATTTACGTTGGATGGTAAACGTGATTAACGTGTGGATAAATGATCGATAAGGAAACATTAACTTAACATTGCCGGACGACCTTTTTTTGATTACTTAGTTCCGGAAATAACGCTAATGTCTATGACAGCAGAATCACTTTCTCCGAGAACCAGTTACCGTCACCTCTATAATTTTCTCCTCGTGTTGAACGAAGAACAAATCACTAAGCTGAGGAGTATTGTAATTGGAACAAAGGATGTCTCTGCATTCACAGACAGAGAAATCCAGGAATTAGAAACAAAACTTAGAGAACGAAAAGAACAGCGGCAAGCCGCCCGATAATTATCGGCGTTCTTTTGGATGACATTTAGGAACTCTCACTACTGGTATGCCCGGAGTACTTCATAATTCGGGCGCTCTCTTACCTACACTTTTATCTTCTTGTATTTACTATTGAAGTAAAAAATTGAGAAGATCGTTCCCATCACACCAACAACGGCCATTAGTAATACGAGGTTCTGATAAAAATGCAGCCAATGCATTTCCAATCGGAAAATGGATTTCGATATCAGAACAGCCACACTACCCAGGTATCCGAATGAATCAGCGATATAAATTAGAAATCCAACGGTGCCGGCAAACCGAAAAGTGGCAATTAGCCGATCAAATAGCAGGCTATTGTATGGAATGTATACCATATAGAGGCCGAGACCAACTGAAGTGGTCCATGAAAACATAGAAATCGAGCCGTTACCAAAAAGCATGGTAGCCAATGCAGCTACCACAAAGCCAAGTATCATGATGCCATGCGTGATCATCAATACGCTGAAATTATTTCTCAGCATGATCATTGAACCGATGATCACCAGCAAGATGAGTGAAATAATTGTTTCTGTTTCAACAAACACCGCCGATTGAAACAGTTCACCGCTTTCCCGCCACATATCAGCCATATAATTGTCTCTTACTTCTCTGAGAATCGTGACGAGGATATAGATCACGATCAACGCTATCAATCCAGGCAAGAAGCTTCTTAAAAACAATTTCCTTTTTGCAGTATCCATTGGAATCCGGATAGTCCTTAATTGCACATCTTTTTCGTCGGGCGGAGGAATTTTTTCCATTGCATAAACAAAGACCAATAGTGGCAGAAAAAAAATTAATCCAACAACAAAGGGCATCCAATATTCGCTGACTTTCCAGGCTTGCATCACCCATGAAGCGGTGGACTTACAAACTCCTGAGCCGAATATGAAACTTACAGCCAACGCCGCACTGATGAAATCAGTTGTTCGTCGACCTTCAACATATGAAAACACTACCCCCCACAGCAATCCCAGCGGAAATCCATTAAAGAACAAGGTCCAGAAATTATACGGTGGCGGAATCAGGGCGAATAGCAACCAGGCCAACCAGGAAATTCCTACTAGCAGTAGAATCAGCTTTCCTCTTCCCAACCTTCTTAACTCTGCAATGAATTTAATTCCATAGAATTTGCTGAACATGTAACCTGCCACCTGGGTGATCACCAATATAGTTTTGAGATCCAATCCCAAAACTGAGTACCCTTGATAAGAAGAAACATTGAATGCTTTTCTGAATGAAAAAATGCAGGTGTATGTACAAAATGAAACGATGGCCGCATATACAGCAGATCCGGAACTGTTCAGTGCTTTGGTTGAAGTTGGGCTTTGCAAATTGAGACAATATTAGCAGAAACGTTATGAAGAACCAAGGATCACTATCAACGGAATCCCGGATTTTCAGTATCATTGAAAATCCTTTATTTGCAGTGTATTTCTGCCAAAACTTCGATTGCTTTGAAATTATCTAAAAGTCTGCGCATTTTTACCGTATTCTATAACTACCTACTAGGTGTGTACTCCTTTCTGACAATTGTAGTGCTCATTCTATTAAAGTTGAAGGTTATATCATACGGTGGGGCTTCCACGAATTCCTTTTTATTCATGATCTTCTTTATGCTGTGGATGGTATCCTTAATTGCGTGGTGGATTATTGTGCGCAGCCGTAAAATGACGAAGCTGATATTTATCATCATTTGCTCGCTGTTCATGCTAACAGTATCGCTTTATTATTTCTTCGAAGGCAGCTTTCATTTCGTTGAATCGTCATCGTCATCCTGATGTGTTGCCAAAAATGCGCTTCTCCTTGGTGCAGGCATTACTGATGATTCACCCTTAATCGCTTTCCAGATCACCTGGCTAAATAAAAGATCAGGGATTCGGTCTTCTTTTGAAAAATCAAACTTCTCACTCAGTCTTGCACTGGCGGTTTGCTTTTCATTTTTGTCGTTTAAATCCACGTTAATTGGTACTGATGCGAATGCGGAGAGATTAGGCTTTTGCATAAAGCTATTCCACATAGGTGTAGCGGCGGCATCATACTGACTCATTGGCGGCAGTCCGAGAATGAGTTCGATGGTGCGTAACATGGAAGAGGTTGAATACATGGTATGATCCACGAATTTTCTTTTTACGAACCCACCCGCAACATATGCGGTGGTTCGATGCGCGTCAACGTGGTCCGGTCCGTTCTGAGCGTCGTCCTCAATTATGAAAACTACACTTTGCTCCCACACTTTACTTTTTGAAAGATGTTCAACAAAAAGTCCAACGGCCAGGTCATTGTCGGCCACATGCGCAAATGGAGTTGGCCTGCCAATTTTTAATCCTTCCGTATGATCATTTATGAAACGCAATGTGTTCAATTGCGGTAATGCATTTGCCTGGACCAGGGAATCGAATTCTCTACGCCATTGATAAAATCGTGTGGTGTCCCTCACGTGTTGATCCCAGCTCGTGAAATATGGACATAAATGATCCTTCAATGCCGGGATGCTGGGTTTGTAATTGTCAGCAAATTCGCCGTAGGTCCTGTAAGTAACACCGGCACGTTTGCAATAATCCCATATGAAACCATTTTTGGGATTCGCAATGGTGCGCTTCCCTTCACCAGCATATGAGCCGCCCCGACCTCCATAATCCGTGGGCCAATTTTTTTCAAGGTAGTCAGTTGCATTAGCAGAAGTACTCCAATTATGTCCGTCGGAACTCACCTCGCCGTCAGCATAAAAATTATCGAGCAGAACAAACTCACGCACCAACTTATGTTGGTTAGGAGTAATGTGCTCACCAAATAAAACAAGGCTGGTGTCACCATTTCCTTCGCGTATATCACCCAATACCTGGTCGTACGTACGGTTTTCTTTGATAATGTAGAAAACATATTTGATGGGCGATGGATCACCAACCTTCATGGGAATGGGGTTGCCTGGCTCTCCTACTGCGTTCAATTCTCTTTCCTTTGTATAGGGAGAATTTTGGTAAACGGATTTTGAATACTCTGCCAATACTTTTTCATTTGGCTCGTCGATAATCGAAAGCGTCCCTTTCATCAAGCCGCCGATGTATTCTACTTTTTGCGGCGTTTGCTTTTCTCCTTGTTGATAATTTACCGCCTGTTTCCATCCAGTTGGATTTGGTCCATGAGGGTTGGGAAAAGAAGAGAAACCTTTTCCATTTGAAACGAAAATCTTTTTTCCAATCACCTTCACGTTTGTGGGATACCAACCCACGGGTATGTGGCCAAGCGATCTGCTTTTTCCAGGTATGGAAACATCAAACACAGCGATTGAATTATTATCTGCGTTGGCGATGTACAATCGCTTTTCATCTGAACTGAGCGCAAGACCATTGGTGGTTGAACCAGTGGGTGCGTTTGGATACAGGGCCGCGTTTAAAACTTCCACTTCCTTTTTCTTCCGGGTGTCAACTACTGAAACGGTGTTTTCCGTTGCATTAGCGACAAACAAATAATTTCCACTCTTTGTTAAACAGATCTCATTTGGATGATCTCCAACCGAAATGGTAGTTGCAATCTGTTTCTTCTTCACATCATAAACCAATATTTTTCTTGCTCCCCATACAGAAATATATAAAGTGCTTTTATTCGGAGAAAGTATGCAAGTATAACCTTCCGCGCCTAGTGCTAGCTTTTGGATAATTTTTTTCGTGGATGTGCTTACTACATACAATGAATTATCCTCTTTAGTCACCACGTATAAAGTTTTGGCTACGTCATTTAGTGCCACTCCCGCGGGCGAAATTGGAACCGGCCATTTCGCGCCTAGCTTAATAGAATCTGCGAGTACTAGCTTGTTATTTTTAATGCTGTACCGCAATATCCAATTGTCGTTTCCACCGGAGGCGTACAGAGATTTTTCGTCGGCACTGAAGGTCAACCCGTACCACGACTTTGGAATTTCTAACGAGTGCAACACCTTCTCGTTCTTCGCATCAATCAATTGCAAACTCTGTACACTTTGACCGTTATTGGTAACCGCAATAAATCTTTTACTAGGCGATACAGCGATATTCAACGGAAGGTCTCCTAACGGAAGTGATCGGCCCGCAGGCGAAAGCCACCAACCATTCGGCAACAATACTCTCTCACTTTCTTTACCAAGAGTTGGAGGTTGTCCAAATACGAATTGAAAATTAAGTGAAGCAACGCAACAAAGGGTAAGAAGTTTACGCATGTCAGGTAGATTAAAATGAGCCGAAGCCGTAAAGATGCAAAGATTTTTCATTCAGCGGCAATTGCCTTTTTATTTTTTGTGTTTTCTTCTTCTTAGTTCTCACTCTCATGGGAACCCGGGGCTTCTACAGTTCGACTTCATCATTTATTAATCTTCGCTTAATGAAGAGTTTAAATTCAAGATAGACCTTTGAAAAACCTCTCCTAATGGAAAGAAGATCGGTTGATGTGGTTGTTTTGTCGGACGTGCACTTAGGAACTTATGGATGCCGCGCAAAAGAACTACTTATTTATCTCAAAAGTATCTCCCCCAGCATTCTCATCCTTAATGGTGACATAATAGATGCCTGGCAACTTAGCAAGCATTATTTTCCTGCATCCCACATGGCAGTCATACGCGAGATCCTATATCTAATGAGTAAAGGAACCCGCGTATTTTATATCACCGGCAATCACGATGAAGTTTTAAGAAGGTATGCAGATATCGAAGTTGGAAATTTCACGCTAACCGACAAATTGGTACTGGAGATAGATAACAAAATGACGTGGATATTTCATGGGGACGTGTTTGACAACACCACCAAAGGAAGCGCAAAAACGCTTGCTAAACTTGGAAGCAGTGGCTACGCTTTACTAATTCTCATGAACCGGTTTACTAATTCCTTGCTGCAATTATTTGGAAGGGAACGCGTATCATTTTCCAGAACTATCATGGAAAGCGTAAATAAGGCGGTAAAAAAGATCAATGACTTTGAAAATACTGCCGCAGAAATTGCTATCAATAAGAAATATGATTATGTGATTTGTGGACATATCCATCAACCACAGGTAAAAGAAGTGTGCACAAAAGATGGCAGTGTTACCTATCTCAATTCCGGAGACTGGATTGAACACCTCACAGCGTTAGAATACTGTTACAGCAAATGGACAATTTATCATTTTGATGCCACGCAGTTTGAAGATAATATGGCTAGTGAAACACAGTCTGAACTAAATGTAATTACGGACGAGGTGAGCTATTATATCAATTCCTTAGCGGTGTAAATACTCAACACTCAACACTCAATGTTCAATTTGCAATGAAAATATTTTATGCAGTTCAGGCAACAGGGAATGGACATATCAGCAGAGCAATGGAAGTAATCCCATACCTCGAAAACTACGGTGAAGTTGACGTATTCCTCAGTGGTGCCAACAGCACACTTGAATTATCGCTGCCTGTGAAATATCGCAGCAATGGATTAAGTCTGTTTTATACGTGCAACGGTGGATTGAATTATAGTCGCATCATTCGTCAATTGTCTCTATCCCGAATCCGCAAGGAAATAAATGAACTTCCTGTTCACAAATACGACCTCGTGCTAAACGACTTCGATTGTATTACATCTCTTGCCTGTGCCAGACGAAACATCCCTTCTATTCATTTTGGCCACCAGGCCAGCTTTGTATCGAATAAAACACCGCGACCCGCAAAACCTAGTCGCCCCGGTGAATGGGTTTTAAGAAACTATGCTAAAGGAACTCAGAATGTTGGATTGCATTTTAATTCTTATGATGACTTCATCCTCAGTCCAATTATCAAAAGAAAAATTCTGACTGCTGATCCAAAAGATCATGGGCATATCACGGTGTATTTTCCATCATACTGTCTGCCTGAGCTTATTGCAACCTTTGGAGAATTAAAAGATCATCGATTTGAGATCTTTACCTGGGAAGTTACTTCCACGCAACAGCAGGGACACATTACGTTTCACCCCGTGTCTAATACCAGATTCAGCGAAAGCATGATCAATTGTCACGGCATAATCTGTGGAGCCGGATTCGAAACGCCAGCGGAAGCATTGTACATGCAGAAAAAAATGATGGTAATGCCGATCAAGGGACAATATGAACAGAGGTGTAATGCGGCAGCGTTGGAGCTTTTAGGAGTAAAAACCTTTACGCAACTTGATGAAAACTTCAAACATCTCTTCGCAGTATGGATAAGTGAAGGCAAACACATCGGTCTCAAATACGAATACTCCACCAGTGAAATCATCTCCATCCTCATGCAAAAAGCAAATCACATCAATGAATTAGCGGGTATTGAATTTTTAGAATCAGCATTCAGGTAAATGTTGACCGCAACCCGGAATGCAACTCCTTTCGTGTTAATGCTCTTCCCCGTTAGTGCGCTTACATCTTTAGGATTGACTTCAATGTTCCTTTCCCAATTTGCGCAATTCGTGCAATTCGTGTATAAAAAAGGAATCCCGATGGAAATCGGGATTCGAGAAATCTGCTTGATTGCTAAATGATTTAAACCCAAAACTGCAAAAAGAACTGAGTGCAAGATATTTCGCTTGTTTGATGACGGTGTTAATCCAGTATTAAGTTCAGATTAATTGAGGTACGATACTTTTATACGCTAATTGCACGAATTGCAGGAATGAAGAACCGCC
>Ga0070687_100000335_pt1 | contig 16022 bp, 16 predicted proteins | sample KBSS33LmetaG_FD_64678 | JGI IMG/M metagenome (GOLD analysis project Ga0070687, IMG submission 64678) | Switchgrass rhizosphere microbial communities from Kellogg Biological Station, Michigan, USA - KBS S3-3L metaG | ecosystem: Host-associated > Plants > Roots > Rhizosphere ... | reverse complement strand
GCCCTCGCCCTCGCAGCCTCCCGTGCGCCGCCTCGACTCATCTGCGCATAAACCCAAACACCCTCGGCAGACTATTGCGGGGTTCAACATGCGTTGTTCCATCCGCCCTCATGCGGGATCATCGGCTGTCCTCTTCGCTTTTTTGGCACCTATCTTTTGGGTTTGTGTCGTTGGGCTTCTCGCCGGATGCGGCGGTAGCGGCGATTCAGGCGGCGGCGGTGGTACGGGAACTCCGGCGCCCACCGCGCAGGCGACCGGCGATGAGACGGTCCCCGTCGGCACGCCAACGACCTTGGATGGCAGCGCGAGCGAATCACCGAGCGGCGCGCCACTTTCCTATCAGTGGACGTTGACCGCAAAGCCTGCCGGCAGTGCCGCCTCCTTGAGCACTCCGAACTCCGTGCGCGCCACCTTCACCCCCGATGTGGCGGGGACCTACACCGGCACGCTCGTCGTGCGCGCGAACGGCGTCGACAGCGCGCCTGACGCGGTCAGCCTGACGGCCGTGACGGGCAATGTGGCGCCCCGGGCGAATGCCGGCCCCGATGCCAGCGCAGCCCCGGCACGACCCATTACGCTCGACGGCAGCGCAAGCCGCGATCCGAACAACACGACCGTGACCTACAGCTGGCGCATTGTCGAACAACCGCCAGGCAGCCACCCGACCTTAACCAATGCCACGAGCGCAACGCCGACGTTTACGGCGGATGTGCCCGGTCGGTATGTCATTGCGCTCGTCTGCAGCGACGGCAGTCTCACGAGCACCGTCGACCAAGTGGTGATCATCGTGGCCACGGGGAACCTGCCGCCGGTGGCGAACGCCGGCCCCGACCAAACGGTGACGGCCGGCCAGCAAGTGACGTTGGACGGCACGGGCAGCAGCGATCCCAACGGCGATCCGCTCACCTATAGCTGGTGCTTGAAAGGCCGACCGGAAGGCAGCACCGCCACCTTGAGCGGGGCGAACACGGCGCGCCCGACATTCACGCCAGACATCGCAGGCTCTTATGTGTTGTGCCTCACCGTCAACGACGGGAAAGCGGCCAGTGCATCCGACATTGTCGTGGTCGAGGCGCGGCTGCCGAGTTCCGTCGAGGGCGTGCTGCAAGCCTATATCAAGCCCTCCAACACGACGGTATTTCCAGATTTGCTTGGCTTTGGCCAGGCGGTGGCATTCGACGGCGAGACGCTCGCGGTCGGCGCCAGTGACTCGAGTTGCGCTACAGGTGTCAACGGCAATCAAACCGACCGTAACTGCCCTGGTGCCGGGGCTGTGTATGTGTTCACTCGGAGTGCAGGGGCATGGAGCCAGCAGGCCTATCTGAAGGCCTCGAATACCGAGTCGTTGGGGGATTCCTTTGGTGCGAGCATCAGTCTCAGCGGGGACACGTTAGCCGTCTCAGCCCCGGGTGAGTACAGCTGTGCGACCGGCGTCAATGGCAATCAGGCGGATAACGGTTGCGTGGCCGCAGGCGCCGTGTACGTGTTTACACGATCCGGCAGCACGTGGAGTCAACAAGCATATGTGAAAGCCTCCAATACGAATTTCGGAGACAGCTTTGGCCGGTCAGTCTCTCTCAGTGGGAATACGCTCGCGGTCAGTGCACTGGGTGAGAAAAGCTGTGCAACCGGCATCAACGGCAACCAATTAGATAACGGATGCGGTGGTACAGGCACAGCCGCAGGCGCAGTGTACATCTTCACACGAAGTGGCAATGTGTGGACCCAAGAGGCGTATGTGAAAGCCTCAAATACCAGGGCTGGTCATTCCTTTGGCTCCGAGGTGTCGTTAGACGGAGACACCCTCGCAGTGGGTGCAGCGACAGAAAATAGCTGTGCGACCGGGATTGATGGCGATCAATCCAGTACCGGCTGTCCTGATGCCGGCGCGGTCTATGTGTACACACGGACAGCCGGGGTGTGGACCCAGCAGGCCTATGTCAAAGCCTCCAACACCAATATGGGTAACGTATTTGGATTGGGCGACGTATTTGGGCTTACTGTTGCCCTCCACGACGATACCCTCGTCGTGGGTGCCCGGTTCGAGGGCAGCTGTGCCACCGGCATCAACGGGAACCAATTAGATAACGGATGCTACGGTTCCGGTGCAGTGTATATCTTCACGCGGACGAATAACCGCTGGTCTCAAGTCGCCTATGTCAAACCCCTCCCTCCGAATGCGCCGATCAGCATCGCGAGAGAGTTTGGGGTTAACCTGGCATTCGACGGCACGACAGTGGCGGTGGGGTCGAGCGACGAAACCTGCGCGAAAGGGTTCAATCCCTCTCTGGGATCAAACGATTGTCCCGGGTCGGGTGCGGTGTACCTCTTTGCCCGGACGGCGACTGGCTGGACTCAGCGAGCCTTCGTGAAGGCCTCCAATACGGAGGCCTGGGATTCTTTTGGTGGGTTTTCTGGACTCGCCATTGCCGGGAGCACACTGGCGGTGGGTGCGGTTAATGAAAAGAGCTGTGCGACGGGAATTAATGGCAACCAAGCTGATAACGGTTGCGGTCCACAGCCTATTCCAGGGGGCCCTCCCACCATCGGCTCGGGGGCGGTGTATGTGTACGCGCTGCAGTAAGAACGAGCGCTCGTCCAGCAGTCTTAGGAGGTCCACCATGATCCGGTCGGCTCCGACTCTGCTCCCTTTAGTGGCGATGATCTGGTTGGCGGCGTGCAGCGGGTCGGATAACAGCACGCCTTCATCCACGACGAATTCACCGCCGACGACAGCGCAGGAACCGACGAAACCACCGCCCACGACGCAGCCGCCCAACATGGCGCCGCCGAGCACTCAGCCGCCTGGCTCACAGCCGCCGGCCTCCGCGCCGCCGGGGGCATTCGCTCAGGGAACTGGCTTCAATGCCATTGTTCGCACAATCGTCATGGCCCAAGACGGAACCCACGATGTCTATGTCGGCGGGGATTTCACGACCTACAATGGGACCACCGTGAACCATATCATCCGGTTACGTCCAAACGGGACTATCGCGCAGACCTTCGGCCAGGGATTTGATGAGGTCGTGTTAGCGCTCGCCCTTGCCACTGACGGCAGCAATGCACTGTATGCGGGTGGACCCTTTACGCAGTTCAACAACCAACCGGCGCCTCAGTTGATTCGGCTTACCTCTAGCGGCGTTCGGGACGCGACGTTTCAGCCCGGTACCCTGGGCTTTGTGCTCGAAATGCTCGGCGTCACCGAAGACGGCAGCCGGGACGTCTATGCCGCCGGCAATATCAGTGAGCCGGTTCCGGGGGCACCTGTCAGCGCTTTCAGAGGCCTGGTCACACGCCTCAATCCTGACGGAACACCCGATCAGACGTTTTCGATAGGAACAGGATTCCCGGGTGGCGCGGATGCTTTCGATGCGCCGGTTGCGGCTATCTCAGTCCCACCAGGCAGCGGGAAGCTCTATGCAGGCGGCTCCCTGTCCACGTACAACGGTCAGACGGTCAATAGTCTCGTCCGCCTGAATCCAAATGGGACGCTCGACAGCACGTTTATGACAGGCACCGGGGTGCCTGGAGTCATCGATGTGCCAATAGTCGAGGTGATCGCACGGGCGGGTGATGGCTCCCGTGATCTCTATGCCGGCGGCCGCATTGGGGATTATAACGGCACACCGGTGACGTTGGGGTCTATCCGAGTACATGAAACCGGTGCATTGGACACCACCTTTGGGCCCACTGAACCCATGATCACGTTTACGATCGCGCCGGCGGAAGATGGAAGCGGCGACGTATTTGTCTTTGGACTCGGCACAAAAACAAATGATAGACCCGCGCGTTTGCTCCGGCTCAATCGCGAGGGCGGTCTAATCTCGACGTTTCACGAACCGGCTCTAGACGCCAATTTCGTCCTTACCATTGTCCCCGTGCTCGACGGGACACGAGATCTCTACATCGGGGGAACATTCACCACCTACAACGGCGTGCCCGTCAACCACATCGCGCGCATTCATGCCGACGGGTCGCTGGCGAGCGTCGTCGGCCCAGCGCCATAGCAGGGCGGTCCTATCGTTCGGCCCTGTGATCTCCCCCGGTTCGCCGCTTCAAAGAGGCGCGTTTTAGGCCTCTTCGCTTGACAGATCAGGGGACATGCACTATCGATGAGTGATGGGCCGACTGCTGAACTGTCCCCAATGCCGCCATGAGAAGGTGCTGCGTTCCAGACCGCTCTCGGCCAGCGAACGGGTCGCCGCGATTTTCCTCCTCTCTCCCTTTTCTTGTCCGCAGTGCAGTTGCCGCTTCCTCGCGTCGCGCATCGGGCTAGACAGCCCACGCCATCCGGTCGACCGTCGTGAGCATCTCCGGATTCCTGTGCGGCTATATCTGTCGTTCTCGGGGGGAAAAGTCCGCGGTGAGGGGACAGTGCTCGACCTGTCGATGGGCGGCTGCATCATCAAGAGCGAGACCCACGTGCGGGTCGACGATATTTTTTACCTGGAAATTTCCACCGGGACGCACGAGCCGCCGCTGGAGGTGGCCGCGATGGTACGTTCGATCAGCCAGCGCGGGATCGCCTTCAAGTTCCTCCGCGCGGCGCAGGAGAACAAACGTCTCCTGGCCTTCATTCAAGCGCAGACCGCCGAACACTTGACGAAATCCTCAGCGTCCCCCGTTTCGGCCAAGGGCTAAATACACTCCACCATGTGATTAGATCGGTTGCTCCCAGGCGGAGGGCAGGGGGTACTCTGTCGTCAACCGTTCGTGTTCGGCCAGATCGAACGGCTCGACGGTCAGATCGTTCGGATCGAGGGGTTCCGCGCAGGATGAGGAGACCAAAAAATCGATCAAGGCTTGCGCCTTGTCTTTCGTGGAAAACCGGCACAGTCCGTATTCGGGCATCGCGGAGGACGGATGCCAGAAGGCGAGTTCAATCGCGCTGCCCTGATAGATGCCCATCGAGCGGTGCCTGACTTGAAAGCCGCCGGACTGGCAGGAGGAACGCTGGAGCGACATCGACAAGACCCTCCGCTATCTTCGAGCCTATCCGCATGATAGCATCATCACGTTTGCATCGTCATCAGAAGGGAGGACGGCTATGGGCACCGGGCGCATGATCGTGCTGGCTCTCGTGATGAGCACAGGCTTGTGGGGGTGCGGATATAACGACTTGCAAGGACTCGATGAAGATACAAAAGCCGCCTGGAGCGAGGTGGTGAACCAATACCAGCGGAGGGCGGATCTGATCCCCAACCTCGTCGCAACGGTGAAGGGCTATGCCGCACACGAGAAAGAGACGCTCGAAGGCGTGGTCGAGGCGCGTGCGAAAGCCACTTCGATCCAGATCACACCGGAAACCTTGAAGGACCCGGTGGCGTTCGAACAATATCAAAAGGTGCAGGCGGGGCTCACGTCCGCGCTCGGCCGCTTGATCGCGGTGGCCGAGAATTATCCGAATCTGAAAGCGGATCAGAACTTTCGGGATTTGCAGAGCCAGCTCGAAGGCACGGAAAACCGCATTGCCGTTGCCAGAAAGCGGTATATCGACCGGGTCGCGGAGTTCAATAAGATGGTCCGGTACTTTCCCACCAATCTGACGGCGAAGTTCATGCTTCATATGGAAGAGAAGCCGAACTTCACGGTCGCCGACGAGAAGGCGGTAGCGAAACCGCCAGAGGTCAAATTCAACTGAACCTGTTCGCATGATCCACACCGATGATATGGGCCGTGTCTGGCGGGCGCCGGCACGGCTCATCGTCTTTCTAGGGCTGCTGCTCCTCTTTCCGGTGCCTCTTGCTGCGCTGGACGTCCCGCCGTTGACCGGGCGCGTCGTAGATCTTGCCGGCGTCCTCCCCGTGTATGACTCCACACAAGTGACGGAACAGCTCAAGGCGCACGAAGAGAAGACCGGCAATCAGGTCGCCGTCTTGATCCTCCTGTCCCTCGAGGGAGAGCCGCTCGAGGAGTACTCCCATCGCGTCGCGACCACCTGGAAGCTCGGTCAGAAAGGGACCGACAACGGCGTCCTTCTCCTCATTGCGCTCAAGGAACGGAAGCTCCGGATTGAGGTCGGCTATGGCCTCGAAGGCACATTGACGGACCTGAAATCGGCCCGCATCATCCGCCAGGAGATCGCGCCTCACTTCAAGGCGGGTGACCTCCCTGGCGGCGTGCGGGCCGGGACAGACGCGATCCTCAAGACGATCGAAGGCACCTATCAGGCTGCCGAGGGGCCACAGGGCCGTTCACCCGATTCCGGCGTCCTCCACTATGTGGTGATCGGCATCGTCGTGGGGTTCATCGCCGGCTTGATCCTCAGCCAGGGTCTCCGGCGCGCCCGTGCGCTGCTCGGGGCTGTCCTGTCGTTCATGGTCGCGCAGGCTGCGAGCATTCCCTGGGGAATGGTGGCCGCGGGTGCGACGGCCGTCCTTCTGTGGTTGGTCCTGAGCGGAAGCGGAGGCCGGCGGCGGCGTTCCGACGACTGGACCTGGTACAGTAGCGGCGGCGGCGGATGGAGCGGCGGCGGATCGTTCGGCGGCGGCGGAGGGTTCAGCGGCGGGGGCGGCGATTTCGGCGGGGGAGGAGCCAGTGGCGACTGGTGATCAGGCGATGCAATTGAGCGAGCAGGAGAAAGCCCGGATCAGCGAGGCCGTCCGCGCCGCGGAAGCCCGGACGAGCGCGGAAATTGTTCCCATGCTCGTGGCCCGGTCTGCACTCTATCGCGACGCGCAGCACCGCGCCGGACTCGCGCTGGCGCTGGTGGTGCTGACGGCCCTGCTGATGGGCGAGGGGCTCTGGGTCTCGTGGGGCTGGCAAACGGTGCATGCCGCGTGGCTCCTGCTCGCCACGCTCCTGGCCTACGCACTCGGCTCATGGCTCGGCATGTTCGCTCCAATGATCCGCGCAGTGACGTCAACGGAGCGCTTGCAGCGCAAAGTGCGGCTCAGAGCCGAGCGGGCGTTTGCACAGCACAGTCTTTCCCGGACCAGGCAGCGAACGGCCGTGCTGCTCATGGTGTCGCTCCTCGAACGGCACGTCTATGTGTTGCCGGATTCCGGCATCGAGGCAGGCATCACTGCGGCGCAATGGAACGATGTGGTCGAGGCGGTCGTGAGGAAACTCAAAGACAAGGATATCGCCGGCGGATTGTGTGCCGGCATCGAACGGTGCGGCACGCTGCTCGCTCACGCCTATCCCGCCGTCCCCGGCAACAATCCTGACGAACTCTCGAACCGTGTTGTGGAGGAACCATAGTGCGAGTGACGTGGTCGTCAGCGAGCGCTTAAAAATAGAGACTTTCCGGATATCCTGCTAAAATCCGAAACGATGTCCGACCGCACCGCCGCCTCTCCCGTTCCCCTCCAGCAGGAAAACCATTCGCTGGTCAAGGCGGCCGGCGTGATCGGCGTCGCGACGTTCTCCAGTCGTATCCTGGGATTCATCCGCGACATGGTGCTGGCCCGGCTCTTCGGTGCGACGCCCGCCGCCGATGCGTTCTACGTCGCGTTCCGCGTCCCGAGTCTCTTGCGGGAACTGTTTGCGGAAGGCTCGATGTCCGCGGCCTTCATTCCGGTCTTCACCGAATATCGCTCGCAAAAATCCCAGCGGGAAGCCTGGGAGCTCGCCAGCGCCGTCTTCACCACGCTGCTGACGATTGTGACGCTGGTGACGCTCGTCGGCATTCTCGTCGCCCCGTGGCTGGTGCAGGTACTGGCACCGGGCTTTCACTCGTCGCCGGAGCAACTGGCCCTGACGACGCTGCTTGCCCGCGTGATGTTTCCCTATCTGTTGTTCATCAGTCTCGCCGCGGTGGCGATGGGCATCTTGAACTCGATGCGGGCATTTGCCGTCCCCGCCTATGCGGCGCTCTTCCTCAACATTTTCATTATCGGCTGCGCAGTATTTCTCTCGCCGTATCTTGAAGAACCGATCATCGGGGTCGCGATCGGCGTGGTTGCAGGAGGAGCCGCGCAGTTCGCCATGCAGCTGCCGAGTCTCAAGCTCAGGGGGCTGCTCTTCGGATTCCGATTCGAACCGTGGCATCCCGGCGTCAAACGCATCGGCCAGCTGATGGTGCCATCGCTGCTCGGGATGTCGGTCACTCAGGTGAATCTGACGGTCAGCACGATTCTCGCCTCATTCATCGTCGGGGCCCCGACGTATCTGTTCTACGGTATGCGGTTGATCCAGTTCCCGCTGGGGATTTTCGGCGTCGCGCTCGCGATGGCGATCCTGCCGACGCTGTCGGCCCAGGCGGCGCGTGGCGCGATGGAGGAACTGCGGACCACGCTCGGGTTTGGACTACGGATGATCGTCTTCATCATGTTCCCCGCGATGCTGGGATTGATTGTGCTTCGCACGCCGATCGTGCACCTGTTTTTCGAACACGGAACTTTCACGGCGCACGATACGGCGGAGACGGCCATGGCGGTGCTGTGTTATGCCGTCGGGCTCTGGGCCTTCGGCGGTGTGCGCATCATCGTGGCGGCGTTTTACTCCCTACAAGACACGAAGACACCTGCAATTTCAGCGGCCGTGGCCGTCACGGCCAACATCGTGTTCTCGCTGCTGCTGATGTCGCCGCTGGGCGCCTCAGGATTGGCGTTGGCCACGGCTCTGGCCGGAATGGTCAACGGCGGAATTCTCGTCGCCGTGCTCAACCGCCGCCTGGGGGGTGTCGAGTGGGGGTCGGTCGGCCGGTCGGCGGGGCGCGTCCTCGTCGCCTGCATTCCGCTGGTGCTGGCCTGCGTGTGGGTCGCCGGCGCGCAGGTCTGGACGCATGAGGGGGAATGGGCCGCCAAGTCGGTGATGCTCGCCGTCGCGGTCGGACTCAGTGTGAGCGGATATCTGGGCGTGCATGCGCTGATGCGCTCGGAAGAACTGGATCTGGTGTGGGGCATGGTCAGAAGCAAGTGGGCGCGGACCGCCGGCCGATAGGACACCTCATGGATCGTGTCTTGTTGTTCAAATCGCGCTGGGGTTGGATGGGCGTGGCGGAATCTGAACGGGGCCTCACCGCCATCATGCTGCCCCAGCACTCTAAAGCTGCGGTCACTGCCGGGTTGGGCGACGGCGATGCTGCGTTGGAGCGATCGACATCCGTCACCCTCCGGGAAGCCAGAAGACAACTCGTGGAGTATCTGGGCGGTACCCGCACCACGTTCGATCTTCCTCTCGACCTGTCGCGCGGCACGGCATTCCAGCGGAAGGTATGGAAGACGCTACGGGCAATACCCTATGGCCAACTATGGTCCTACCGAGGTCTGGCCGCACGGGTCGGCGGGGTACAGTATGCGAGAGCCGTCGGAGGGGCGGTCGGGGCCAACCCGTTGCCGATCGTGGTGCCGTGCCATCGGGTGGTTGCGCAGGATGCGACGATCGGTGGTTTTTCCTCCGGCCTGCCGGCCAAACGCCGGTTGCTTGCGCTGGAAGGCTCGCTGCCACGGCTTCGGCCTTCGGGACGCGGTCGATGAAAGCGGTCATCCAGCGGGTGACGCGGGCATCGGTCGAGGTCGAAGGGCGCACGGTCGGGGAGATCGGCTCCGGGCTGCTCGTGCTGATCGGCGTGGCCAAGGGAGACGGCGAGTCGGATTGCCGGTTCATGGTCGAGAAACTGCGCGGCCTCAGGATCTTTGCCGATGACGCGGGAAAGATGAACCGTTCGCTGGCCGAGGTGGGGGGCGGCATCCTCCTGGTGTCTCAGTTTACGCTGCTGGGGAACACGAAGAGCGGCCGGCGTCCGGGTTTCGAAGACGCCGCGCCGCCTGAAGACGCCAAGCGATGGTATGAAGCGGTGTCGGCGGCATTGAGGGCGCAGGGCACCCCCGTTGAAACGGGTGTCTTCGCGGCCCACATGAAGGTCGAGCTGGTCAATGACGGTCCGGTCACCTTCCTCTTGGACAGCCGAACGGGGATTCCGGCAGGTTCCTGAAGGAAGTCTGCTATAATAGGTTTTGACGCGTGGGAATCAGTGGGAGAGAGAGATGGGAACTTCAATCCCGGCTCGACATCCGCTGCGGCAACTTTTCAGCACCTTGACCGAAAAGACGTTCACCGAACATCTTGGTTGGCCGGATCTCAATGTGACCACCTACGTCACGAATCTGCTCGTCGACTTTACTCGAACCGATCAGCTGTTCAAGATCAAAAACCGGCAGGACCAAACCGTCGATTCCGTCGTCGATCTTCTCTTCGAATCCGAAGTCCTGCTCGAAGCGCAGTCCCTCGACCGGGAACGTGACGTTCATCAACACATCGGCGACTTTACGCTGTTCATGGCCGGGCTGTTCCCGGAGTACCTGCGCCGTCTCAAAACCGCCGGGTTGGTATACCACAAGGATTTTCTCGTGGACTATGTGAAGACGGGAAAGCGTTCCTATGGCATTGTCGCTCAGATGACAGACCAGCCTGAACAGGCTGAAAGGCCGCTCTTCGCAAAGTTGTCGGACAATTTTGAGCTCTGCGTGACCGGATTGGGATTCGTGCGGTCCGACCTCGACCGCATGCAGAATCCGGCCTATCGGCAGGCCAAGAATCTCCTCCTCAATTGACCCGTCCTCGTCCCCTGATCCTCGCTCATGGCGGTGCGGGCCGGCGGCCGATGACGCCGCGCCAGGCGTCCTGTCTTGCCGAGGCGCTGGCCGCGGGGTATGCGATGCTCGGGCAGGCAGGGGGCGCCCTGCTCGCCGTCGAACGCACGATCCAGATACTCGAAGACTCCGGGCTGTTCAATGCGGGGCGAGGGTCGAGACGCCAATTGGACGGCGTCCAGCGCATGGATGCTTCTCTCATGGAAGGCGCGGGCCTTAAGGCGGGGGCGGTCGCTTCCCTCGAGGGCTTCGTCCATCCGATCACTGCCGCTCGCCTCGTCATGGAGGAGACCGACCACGTCCTGCTGGCCGGCCCGATGGCCGGAAGATTTGCACGACACTTCAAGCTCGAACGGCATGCCGCGACGGGCGCTCGCCGCCGTTCGTATGAGCGGATGTTCTCCCGGCGAAAATCCCGGGTCGTGCGTCACGGCACTGTCGGGGCCGTGGCGTTGGATCGGTTGGGGACCGTCGCGGCAGGGGCCTCGACTGGAGGCATCGATGCCATGCTGCCGGGCCGGATCGGCGACACGCCGCTGATCGGGTGCGGAGTCTATGCGGACAATCGCAGCGGAGCGGTGTCCATGACGGGCCATGGGGAGGGCATCATCCGTTTGGCGGTGGCGAGGGCCATTTGTGAACGGCTCTCCGCAGGCCACAGCCCGCGTCGGGCAGCCGCGACGATCCTGCGCCAACTGGTCTCGCGTATCGACGGCGCGGCTGGTACATTGGTCATGACGCCGGCGGGGCGATTTTCGATCGCGCATGTCACTCCGCACATGGCCGCCGGCTGGTGGGACGGGTCGGGCACACCAACCGTGCACGGTCGTTGGACATGAGCGGCATTCTGTTTCATCTGGCGTTTCCGATCCACGATGTGGAGGCGGCCAAGCGCTTCTACGTCGATGGGCTCGGCTGCACGCTCGGACGCGAATCGGCCCGTGCCATCACGTTCGGTTTGGCGGACCACCAGTTGGTCGCGCACGTGGTGGAAGCAGCTCCCGATGAACAACAAGGCATCTACCCGCGCCATTTCGGGCTGGTGTTTCTCTCACGGGAGCCCTGGCAGGCGCTGGCGGACCGGGCGAAGGCGAAGGGCCTGACCTTCTATCAACAGCCGCGGGTCCGCTTTCCGGGGACCCGCATCGAACATCACACGTTCTTCCTCGAAGATCCTTCGCGCAACCTCCTCGAGTTCAAACACTACACTCACGAATCGGCGATCTTCGGCGAGCGGGAATACCGCGCGGTGGGTGACGCCTCGGCCGGCGATTGACCTCAGAATTCCGCGCGCACGCCTCCCATGATCAAGAGAGGACTACGGTCCGCGAGCGTCAGGATCCATTCACCGAAGAGCCCCCATCTCAATTGCTGGCCCCGTGATAGCGTTTGGCCGAGGTAGGCGGTTTGCGAAAACAGTTGGTCGGGCCGATTGGGCGATGATCGTGCGAGTGTCCGTCCCCAAACACGAGTCGATCGTGGTCGAACGGCCGTCCGGTCCACTGGAGCGAGCCGCCGAAGTTGTTGCTGGGGTGCGCGCTTCTCGCGATCGCTTCGGGCGTGCGCGTGGTACTGATGACGAGTTCGTCCGTTTCGAGCGAGGGGTCCGTTTCGGGAGCTTCGCCGCGGCCTGACCAAGCAGGTCAGGCTCAGCGCCGTCACGCGCCAGCCGGATATCCGTCGCTATTGGCCCCGCGTCTGATGACGCGTGTTCTGACTCATGCGATGAAGGACCCGCTCGTACCGTCGGACGAGCGAGGTCGTCTTCCGCAGGGGATCGTAACGCCGGGGCGAGGGAAGGATAGCGGCGAGCCATGCCGCTTCCTCTTCGGTCAGGTCGGCGGCCGGCTTTTTGAAGTGATGCCGTGCCGCCGCCTCCGCTCCATACACGCCCGTGCCCCATTCGGCGACGTTGAGATACAGCTCCAGAATGCGCTCCTTCGTGAGGTGATGCTCGAGCGCACGGGTGATCAGTGCCTCCTGTGCCTTTCTGAACATCGACCGTTCGGACGATAAATAGAGATTCTTGGCGAGCTGCTGGGTGATGGTGCTGCCGCCGCGCTTCAGCGAACCCTGCTCCAGGTCGTAAAGCGCGGCGTGCTTCATGCCTTCCCAATCGAACCCCTCATGCGCGAAAAAGGAAGCATCTTCGGCTGCCACGACGGCACGCCGTAGATGAGGAGACATCCGGGACATCGGGACCCAGATCCAATGCCGGCCGAGGCTGGTCCCTTTGGCTTCCGCCTCCGTCTGGCGGGCCTCAATCAGCGCGGTCGTCGTGGGATTGATCGTCCGCAGGGCCGAGACATCGGGAAACGTGATCAGCCACAGCAGTCCCAGCGCGCCAGCCGGCACGGCGATGCACAGCAGGAGGATCGGCATGAGGCGGCTGCCTCGCCGTTTGGTTGACTTCCGCGTGCGGGACCCGTATGACATGGCGCAGGTGTCTCGTGAAAATTTTGCAGGCCGAGTTTATCAGAAGTTGCGTCGGCTCAGAACAATTTCCCGCTGGTCCCGTTCCGGAAATTGCCGTCGTGGGCCGTTCGAATGTGGGAAAGTCCTCGCTGATCAATTCGCTGCTCCAGCGCAAAGGGCTTGCGAAGGTTAGCCGCACGCCCGGAAAGACGCGAGCGGTCAACCTCTTTGCCGTCGCCACTGACGATCCGCAGTTACCGCGATTCGTCCTGGCCGATCTGCCCGGCTATGGCTATGCCAAGGTGTCGAAAGCAGACCGGGCGCAATGGGCGCCGTTGATCGAGGCCTACCTTGGCCGGCGCGAACAGGTGTGTACGGTCGTCATGCTGGTCGAAAGCCGCGTCGTGGGACCGCGTGATCCCGAGACCGTGCTGTGGCTCAAGGCGATCGGCTATGACCCGGTGGTGGTGGCGACCAAGGCTGATAAGCTGAAGGCGAGCGAGCGCGTGGCGGCCTTCCGCCATTTGGAAGAGGCTCTCGGGCTGATCGGAGGCGTTACGGCTTATTCGTCGGTGACGGGGGAGGGGCGGGAACGCTTGTGGTCTGCCTTAAAGGCGCGTTGTCGAATTTGATCTCGATGTAGGATTTGTTCTTCAGGTGCGCGAGCCAGGCCTGAAACATGTCTTCGCTCTTCTGTTGATAGACCAGCGCCTGAATCTCCTGCCGGACTTCCTCATACGGCCTGAATTGCTTCGGCTTCCTGTCGTCGAGCCGGACGATGTGCAGGCCTTCGGGACTCTCGATCACATCCGAAATGCCGCCTAGCACGAGATTGCCGACGCCTCGTTCGATCGCCGGCAGCAGTTCTCCTTGACGGACCAGACCTAATCGCCCCCCTCGTGATGCGGTGGGTCCGTCCGAATATTGAAGCGCGAGGTCCTCGAACGACTCGCCTTGCTTGATCAACTTCATGATGTCACTGGCCTTGGGTTTTCTATTTGCCATCTCATCGGGCGTCGACGCTTTCAGGAAAATCTGGCTCAACGTGTATTCCTCCGGAAGCGCGAATCGATCGCGGTGCTCCTGGTAGTACCGCTTCATTTCCGGATCCGCAACCATCACACCGCTGCGCACTTCCCGGTCCACGACCTTGAGCAGTGTGAGCTGGTCGCGCACGCTTTTCATGCTGACCGGATCCTTCTCATCGAGCTTTTCACCCTGTTGGGCCAATTGCTTGATGGCCTGTTTGACTTCGTTATCGGTGACCTCCACGCTCTTGGCCTTCGCCTCCTGGATCTGCAAGCGGCGTTCGATCATGGTCGTCAAGGCGATCGCTTCGGCCCGCTGCAGGCGGCGGGACAACTCATCGCCGCGGTAGCGCTTCTCGATCTGCTCACGCTCCGTCGCCATTTCCCGTTTGAGCTCCGACATCATGATCAGGTCGGAATTGACGATGGCCACGATCCGATCTTCGACCTTCGCCGCGAAGACGAGGCGGTCGGGACCGAACGCGGCCGATGCCAGCAAAGCGGCACAAAGCAGCGAGACGCGAGTGGCTGTGAGCGAAATGGTCATGGCCTGCCGACGCGACAGGATGCGAGTCGCGTGAGGATCGGGTGATTGTACAGGATTTAGCGAGGGCTGCGGAAGCAGCCGCCTGCTACCGCTTGGTCAGACCGTCGGCGGACGGGCGTGAACCATCGGCCAGCTTGACGACGGCCTTGGCTTTGATTTCCGCAATCACGCTGTCGAAGTATTGTTTTCGCTTGAGATAGAGGAGCTCCTGCCGCAGCCGTTCCCGTTTGGCCAGATCCGCCTGGATGATTTCCGGCTCGAGGGCCGTGACCTGGACGAGATAATAACCGGCCTCTGTCTTGATCGGCGCGCTGATCATGCCGGGTTTCAGGGTCTTGATGACCTCGTCGACTTCGGGGATGACCAGCCCCTTCCGGTAGGGACCGAGGTCTCCGCCCTTTGCCTTGGTCTTGTAATCAATCGAATAGCGTTGGGCGAACTTGCCGAAATCTCCGCCGCGGTTGACCTGTGTCTCAAGGTCCTTGGCCGCGGGATAATTCGGCAACAACATTTGGGCCACGCGCACCTTGAGCGAGGTCAACAACTCGCCGGCATGCTCTTCATAGTACCGGTCCAATTCGTCCTTCGTGAGCTCGACCGTCGTCTTCATCCGGTCCTTGAGCAGTTCGTCCTTCAACAGTTTTTCCTTGTACCGGCGGACACGGTCACGAATCGCGTCGCTCTGATCGAGCCCCAGTTTACGTGCTTCCTGCAGCAATAATTCGTGATCCACCAGCTCTTTCAAAAACACCTGCCGCCCGCCTTCCTTTTCGTAGCGGGCTTTGGTGGCTTCGGGAAGGTCGGCCCATTCGTGGTCGAACTCCGTCTGCGTGATCGGTTTTCCGTTGACGAACGCGACGACCCGCTCTTCGGATGGCGGCGGCGTGCAGCCGGCCCAGGCGGCCACCAGCCCAGTGAGCACCAGCGTCAGGAGGCCAGCCCGCCGGACGGCCGTAGCAGCGGCAAAACCCGTCATTGGTCGATGCATCGGAGTGTGAATCCTCGTGGGATCAATCGAGCGAAGGCGATGTCGCTGTGCTGTTGGTATCACAGACTCCCAGGCTTTGCAAGGTTGCGGTGAGTTCAGGAAAGATGGAAGTCCAGTCCTGATGCGGCATTTGGAGTTCAAACGCCAATGGAGACAGAAAACGGATCCGCGAGTGGTATCGGTCCATGAGACGCTGGATCGCTGTCTGGGCGACCTTGCTCTTCCCGTCCAGCGTCACCACGACCGACCCTGTTTTGAGCTCGATCGAGGCCAGCCGTAGCGCCTTGGCCTGCAGGCGGATCTGCATCACCTCGAGCAGCCGCTCGACGGGTTCCGGCGGCGGTCCGAACCGGTCCTGAATCTCCCCGTGCAGCAGGGCGAGATCGCCGATCTGGGTGGACGTGGAGAGCCGCTTGTACAGCGAGAGCCGCTGGTGCGGGTCGACGACATAGTCCTCGGGAATAAACGCGGACACGTTTAAACGCAGCGTGGGATCGGGCTCGTCC
>Ga0070687_100000327_pt1 | contig 16162 bp, 16 predicted proteins | sample KBSS33LmetaG_FD_64678 | JGI IMG/M metagenome (GOLD analysis project Ga0070687, IMG submission 64678) | Switchgrass rhizosphere microbial communities from Kellogg Biological Station, Michigan, USA - KBS S3-3L metaG | ecosystem: Host-associated > Plants > Roots > Rhizosphere ... | reverse complement strand
GTCACCTGCTACGGAACCTCGTCGTGCAAGGGCGGCGTGACCGGCGCGGGCGCCATGAACATGATCACCTGTTCGGGCGGTACGTCGTGCGCCGGCCCGGTCGGCTGTTCGGGCGTGTCGTGCTCGGTGAGCTGCTCGGGACCGCAGTCCTGCGCCATGGGCGTCGCCGCCGACGGAGCGTCGAACACGATCACGTGCCGCGGCCAGGGCTCCTGCAAGGGGAAGGTTCGCTGCAGCGGGAACACCTGCTCGACCGACTGCACCGGTACCTCCGCCTGCGCGATGGGCGCCTGCTGCTCGGCGGCGAGCTGCATGAAGATGCCGACGACGCTGCGGTGCCTTTAGACCGTCTGCCGAGTACGGGTTCAGATCAGACTCAGTCCGTCGCGCCGTCGGTCCCGGCGTCGAGCGGGAAGAACTCCACGCACTCGCCGTTGGGCAGGCAGACGTTCGGGATGCAGTAGGCGGCGAGCGCCAGCACGTTGCAGCACCTCGTGTTGCTGCCGCACCAGTTCGCCCCCACGTCCTTGCACGGGTCGGTCGATCCCTGCTCCGCGAACTGGAGCAGCGTGCAGACGCAGGGAACGCCGGAGAGCTGCACGCCGAGCAGCGAGTCGCAGGCGCAGCGCAGCGGCGAAGCACATTCGTTGCCGCACTTCGTGCACGGCTCGCCGATGCCGAGCTCGTTCGCCTGCGCCGGCGGACACCCGGCGGGTGTCTCGATGCCGACCTCGATGACGCCCGCGTCCGTCGTGGTGCAACTCGGCTTGACGCCCGCCTTGCAACCGATCGCGGCGCTCGCGAAGAGCACGCACAATGCAATCGAGGGTCGCGTCACCATCCTGCTTAGACTATCGCCGGCCGGGGCCTCGTCGATGAAAATCAATCGAACATCAGCGTCACGCGCACCGTGACGGAGTGCGTCCCGACGTACTCGAGCACGCCGTAAAACTCCTGCCCGCGCGACGCGCCGATCCGGGCGATCAGGTCGATCCGGGCGTCGCCCACGTGAAACTGCAGCGCCGGCGCCACCCAGACGGCGCGGACGTCGTTGAACTTCTCCAGGTTCGTCGTGGCCGTGGAGGAGACATGGTTGAGCTGGACTATCGTGGCCACCTCGACCGACGTGCCGAGGAACGACCAGGGCGCCCAGCAGATCGCGTAGTGCGCTTCCCACATGTAGAGCGTCGGAACCGAGATGTGCTGGTCGTAGAAGTTGCCGTCGGGGCCGGCCAGGACGATCGCGCCCTGATTCAGCACCCAGGTGAACCGGCCGAAGTCGCTGCCGCCGTTGAAGGCGCCGCCCAGGATCAGCGCTGGCTCCAGGTGGAAGTAATAGGGAATGGTGAAATTCGCGATTTCTCCGTTCATCAGGTGGAACGGGAAGCGCGTCGTGTGCGTGGGGATGCGGACGCGTAGGCCGAGCCCGCCTATCAGCCCCTCGCCGCCGGTGAGCCGCTCCGTCCAGACCGCGCCGCCCCCGATGTCGCCGAGCGAGACCTTGGTCTGGCGCGCGTCTGCTTCCAGCGGGGGCAGGCCGTTCAGGATCTGGGTAACGATCAGCGTCGTCAGGTTGAGCGGAACCTGCGCGTCGAAGACGAACCGCTGATTCCAGCGCCAGGCGCCGCCCAGGGCGAGGCGGAAGTTGCGACCCCGGCCCGCGATGAACGGCAGCGCGGTCAGGTCGTCGCTCTTCGCGTAGGAAACGTCCGCGTAGAGGCGGTTCGGCGACTCCGGGAGGCGCAGCGCCGGGCCGTCGACCGGCGGCGGATAGTAATGGTCGTTCGGTCGCTCGCGCTCCGCCGGCGGCGGTTTCTTCGGCTTTGGCGCGCCGGTGGGCGGCTCGGTCTCGGGCGCCCCCGCCTCCGGCGTCTCGAGCTCCGGCGGCCCGGTTTGGTCTTCGCCGGCGCGCGCGACCGTCGCGCGCGCGACGAGCAGCAGCGGGACAGCGTGGAGCGCCAGCTTGCGCAAGAGCGGTGTGAGGCACGTGTACCCCAATCCGGCTCAATGTCGCAAGTGCGGGTGACGACTCGACAAAAATCGCTTTGCGGCCGGTTCCAAAAGCTGCAACAGTTCCCCCATGAGCTTGCTTAGACGCTTAGTGCTTCCTCTTAGTGTCCTTTCGTTGATGGTTGGTCAGGCGCACGCGCTCACCCAGCCCAACGGCGACCCGGTGCCGCAGGCGACACCGGCCGCGGAGATCAGCGTCATCACCAGTCGCGGATTTCCGGCGGACGCCGACACGCTCGGCGGTCTGTTCAAGTACCACGTGATCAACGGCGTCATGGGCGCCGACATGACCATGGACCCGACGCGCGATGCGCACGTGACGCCGGGAACGTTCTCACCGCAATGCGGCCTGACGGGGACGATCGTCGTGCGCGGCGGCGGCTGCAAGAACGAGCTCGGCTGGTACAACGCGACCGAGCCAGCGACGAAGCCCACGGACGCGCAGATCTACACGCTCGTCCCGTCGAATCTGCAGCCGGCGCCGCCCAACGGCCTGATGTGCATGGACAACGACTTCTGTCCGCTCGCGACGCACATGACGACGCAGACGAACCAGCACACCTGGACCGACTACGACTTCGCGCAGAACATCCGGACCGATCCGCGTTACATCCCGCCCGACGCAAACGGCAAGGGCGGCCTCATCGGCCTCGCGATGAAGGGGCTCGCCGGCAGTCAGTGCCCGCAGACGAAGTACTCGCAGGCCGATCTCAACGACAAGAACAGCGCGGGCCAGCCGTGGGTCACGGTCCTCATCTATCAGTCGGTCGCCGACCCGCAGTCGTATTACATCGCCTTCGAAGATCAGCCGACCTGCACGCAGAGCTGGCGCGGCTGCACCGGGAACCAGCCCAACACGCCCGGCAACGGCAACGACGGGGACTTCAACGACTTCGTGTTCTTCGTGTCGGGACTGTCCTGCAGCCTCGGCGGCGATCCCTGCACGGTTCCCAACGCGATGGGGATCTGCGCGGGCGGCGTCACCGAGTGCGCGGCGGGTGGAACGACGACCACTTGCCGCCAGACGGTGATGCCGAGCACCGAGAAGTGCGACAACCTCGACAACGACTGCAACGGCATGGTCGACGAAGGCAATCTCTGCGCCACCAACGAGGTCTGTAGCCAGGGCGTTTGCCGGCACTTCTGCGACGACAGCGAGTTCCCGTGCGCGCCCGGTCTGACCTGCGACAAGAGCGACGGGCTCTGCAAGGATCCCGGCTGCATCGGCCGCACGTGCGGCGCAGACCAGGTCTGTCAGCTCGGGCAGTGCGTGGGCGGCTGCGTGGGTGTCACGTGCCCACACGGTCAAACTTGCGTGCTCGGCAACTGCGTCGCCGCGTGCGAAGGCATCACCTGTCCCTCCGGCCGCGTGTGCGAAAACGGCGCCTGCCAGCCGCCGTGCAACAACAAGTGCCGCACCTGCAAGGCAGGCACGAGCTGCAACATGACCACCGGGGCCTGCGTCGAGACCGGCTGTGAGAACAAGACCTGCCCCGCGGGACAGGTCTGCGTCGGCGGCAACTGCCAGGACGGCTGTCAGGGCGTCACCTGTCCCGGCGGCCAGCAATGCATGATGGGCAAGTGCACCGCCGTGGGACAGCCCGACGCGGGCACGGGCAGCGGCACCGGCGGCGCCGGCGGATTCAGCATCGTGGGAAACGGCGGTCAGGGCGGCACGACCGGCGTCGGCGCCAGGAGCGGCCCCGGCAGCGGCGGCACCTCCTCCACCGGCTCCGGCGGCAGCATCATGCCCAAGGGCACGATCGACACGTGCAAGTGCGAGACGGCGGAGGGACCGGGTGCGGGCGGCGTTGCCCTGCTGCTCGCGGGCCTGGCGATCGCGGCCGTGCGCCGCGGGCGCGCGTCTCGAAAGACGCTGCCTGTCAGGGCGCGCGGACGGTGATCGTGCGCGCCTTCGCGCGCACCTTGAGACGCTTCGCGGGCGGACGCACGCCGCCGTCTGCCTCGTAGGCGAGCTTGCGCGACAGGCGCACGACGATCTTTTCGCCGCGGGTCATCTTCACGAAAGGCGATCCCGCGGGGTCGCCGCTCGCCACACGCGACAGAACGCGCACCCACTCCCCGACACTGCGCGCGGTCACCACGCCGACCTCGAGCATCCCGTCGTGGGCCGAGGCGTCCGGGAACAACCGGAACCCGCCGGTCACGGTGCCGACGTTGCCGAACAGCACCGCGCTCGCCTTGCCCTCGAACCAGGTGGCGCCGTCCACCCGCACCGTCATCGGCACCGCCGGCGCACGCATCGCTTTCATGCCGCTGCGGAGGTAGGCGAGTCGCCCGAGCCGCTGCTTTCGCGCGGAATCCGCGCTGCGAATCATCAGCGCGTCGAACCCTGCGCCCGCCATGACGGCAAATCGTTCGCCGTTGATGACGCCGACGTCGAGCGTGTGTCGGGCGCCGTGTAGACCGACGGCGACCGCCTTGTCGATCTGTTTCGGAATGCCGAGATTCGTCGCGAGCAGGTTGGCGGTGCCGGCCGGCAGGATCGCGAGCTCGACCTTCTTGGTTCCCGCCAGCGCGTCGATGCAGCGCTGAACCATCCCGTCGCCGCCCCAGACGAAGATCAGGCGCGCGCCCTTCTTCACGGCGCGACGCACCGCCCTCGGCGCCTTGCGGCTCTTCGAGACTTCCCGCCAGATCGGTTTCGGATAGCCGGCCCGTCCGAGGACCCGGCGCAGCTCGGGAAGCCCGCCGCCGAGCCGCTTGCCGCTGTGGGCAACCACCGCCACCGTTTTTCGCGCCATGCGATCAACCTAATGACCCCGAGGTCGCGACGACCGGGGGTTTTCTTGTTACCTTCGGCGCACTGCATGCTCACGCGCGCTGCCCTCTGCTTCCTCGCCGTCTCGGCCGCGCTCGCCCTGGCGGGCGTCGCGCGCGCGCAGACCAACGCCGTCCCGCCGGCCCGGCCGGCGCCGGATCCCAGCACGCCGGCGATCGCGCCGCCGGCGCCCGAGGCGCCACCACAGGAGGTCGAGAAGGCGAAGGCGACCGCCGAGAAGGCTGCGCCCACGCCGATCGTTCCCAGCCCGAAGAACCCGCTCCGGCCGGCATTCCAGCTCTACGCCGAGCTCGACATCCCGGTCCTGGCCATCGGGCTGGTCTTCGCGGAGGCGCGCATGTTTCGCGCCCAGATGGCGTACTGCGCTCCGCTGTGCGATCGCGCCACGCTCAACCGGGTGGATCGCGTGACCGCCGGCTACTGGAGCACCGGCTGGCAACACGCCTCGGACTACGGCCTTTATGCCCTTGCCGTCGGGGCGGGGACGCTGGTGCTCGTCGACGAAGGCCTGTATCCAGGTTTGAACGATCTGGTCGTCATCGCGGAGAGTGGACTGGCGGCGACCGCGCTCGCATCCATCATGACGATCGCGTCGGCGCGCGCGCGGCCGTACATGTACGGCGAGAAGGCGCCGCTGGACGCGCGGAACAGTCCCGACGGCGGTCTTTCGTTCCTGAGCAGCCACGCCGCGGTCAGCTTCGCGATCGCGACGTCGACGTTCATGACCATGCGCCGGCTTCACCCGGAATCGCGGGCGCCCTGGATCGTCATGGCGGTGGGCGGCGCGGTGGCGGCGTTCGTGGCCACGTCGCGCGTCATGGGCGGAATGCACTTCATCAGCGATTCGGTGGGCGGCGCGACGGTGGGCGTCTCGCTGGGCGTGCTCATTCCGACGCTGCACCGCTCGCCCGTCCAGGTGGTTCCCGTGGCGGGAGACGGCGGGGCGCATGGCCTCGCGCTCGCTGCCCGTTTCTGACCTACTCTTGCGGCCAGCCGTCCCCAGATTGTGGGGATGGGCTTGCGGGAGCCTGGCGGTGCATCGATCCGGACGCTGTGGGTGGCCGTGGCGATCGGCGGGGCGATCGGGGGTTCTCCCCGCGTCGCGCGCGCGTACACCATCGCCAGCGCGGTCAGCAGCGGCTGTCACGAGGCGATCACGGGCAACGCGCTGCGCGCCGTCCGACAGGAGCTGGCGACGGCCGGTCCGCTCGCGGCGGACCGCAATGAGCAGGCGCTGATCGATGACGTCGAGTTCCCCGTCCCCGCCGACCTGAACGATCTCGCCGCCGTCACGCTTCTGATCGGCGTGCGCGACAACGATCTGAAAGGGCGCCAGTCGAACGACCTCACCGAGCTGGCCCTCGTGCACGGCGATCCGAACTTGCAGCGCGAGCACTGCTTGCGCAGCACCGACGAAGACGAGCCCGATGGCTCGGCGCGCGCGATCGCGGACTGCCGCACGTTCATCCTGGAACGGATCGGCGAGGCGCTGGCGGGGCTCGACCCGAGCGGCGCCCCCGACCCCGCGAATCGAACGGTGCTGCCCGTGTACCTCGCCCTGCGCCATCGCGTCGACGCCTCGCTCCCGACGTACTACGTGCGCATCGGGCAAGCGATTCACGCCATCGAGGACAGCTTCACGCACACGTATCGCACCGCCGACGGCATGCAGATCACCGCGGTCCTGAACTGGGTCGACGACGCAAATGGAACGCTGGTGCCAAAGACGGACGGCCCGCCGCACGCGAGCGAGCTCGATCGCTGCGACGATCCCGACGACCTGCGGCGGCAGCGGCACGCGCTCGCGACCGAGGCGGCTACGGCGATCTTGCGCGCGACCCTCGAGCCCCAGGGCGGCGGTGCAAAGAAGATGGTCGACGCCACCGCCGTCGTGGACACCTATCTCGGTTACGCGGCCGGATGCACGTTCGACAACGATTGGTGTGATGCGCCGGAACGAAAGTACGGCAACAGCCGCATCGGCTGCGCGGTGGGTGGAGGGGGCGCAGCGACGCCGCTCGCCGCCTGCGCCGCGGTCGTCGTCGGCTTGCTGCTGGTCAGTCGTCGTCGTCGCGCGCGCCGGCGCGGTCGCACGGGGGCCGTCCTCGGCGCCGCCATTCTGCTTGCCGCCCTCGGCGGAAGCCGCGCTCTCGGCCAATCGCCGCCCGGCGCAGAGCACCCCGACTCGCCGGCGGCGACGGAAAATCAGACCGCCACCCCGGCGCCCACGGACGCGCCGCCGATCAGGTGGGGCGCCTCCCTGAGCGGAGCGGCGTCCGTGAATCATGGCGGCCTGGCCGCGGCGGCCGGCGCCCGCGCCCGCCTCGGCAAGCATTGGGTGCTCGGCCTCGACGCGGAGTGGAACCCCTGGTACGCGCTCAATGGCGCATCGACGATCCGCGCCGGCGCCTTCAACGGGTACGGCACCGCGATCCTGCGCATCCCGCTCGCCTACCAGCGCTTCGACCTCCGGACCACCTTCAACCTGGGAACGTCGGTCCTGCTCATCGACCTTTACGGCGCGCCCAAGTGGACCACCGGCCTGTTCGTCGGGTTCCGCCCGCTCGGCATCGAATGGGCGATCACACGACGCCTGTTCCTGATCTTCGATCCGCTCGGCTACGCGCTGCCGGTCCCGCAGCTCGGGGGCGTCCCGTTCGCCTTTCCGCAATACCGCGCCACCGTCGGCCTGGAGCTTTACGGTGGCTGAGGCGGCCGCATGACCGCGCCGTTGCTCTGGCTGGTTGTTGCGCTGGCCGACCCGCCTGCCGCTGAACCGCCCGCCGCCGAACCGCCCGCCGCTAAGGAGGTTACTCGGCCGGAGTCGATCTACGAGGTGCACCTCGCCGTCGACATTCCGGTCACCGTCGTCGCGGGCAGCGCGGGCCTGGTGCGCATCCTGTTCGAGGACCAGCTGGCGCGAAAGAGCTGCCCGTGCGATCCGAGCGGCATCAACGCGCTCGATCGCGGCACGGTCGGGAATCACAGCGCGGCCGCCGGCATCGCCGCCAACGTCACCGTGTACGGCGTGATGGCGGCGCTGCCCCTCGCCGATCTGCTGGACGTCGGCTTCGGGCGGACGTGGGGCGAGGACTTCGTGGTCTACGCCGAGACGCTCGCGGTCGACACCGCCCTCCAGAACGCGACGAACTTCATCGTGTCGCGCCCGCGCCCGCGCACCTACGCCGGCGATCCGGCCTACCTCTCTTCGGGCGAAGGCTACCTCTCGTTCTACGCCGGTCACGTGTCGACGGCGTTCGCGATGACGTCGGCGGCGGCGTTCACCATTCGCCACCGCCACGGCGAGCACGTGTGGCCATGGATCGTCGCGGGTATCGTCGCCAGCAGCGTCGCCGTCGAGCGCGTCGCCTCCGGCGATCACTTTCCCACCGACGTCGCGGTCGGCGCGGTGGCGGGCACGGCCGTCGGTATCACCGTTCCCTGGCTCCACCTGCGCCGCGGCCCGGCGCGCATCTCACTCGGCCCGATGGGCGCGCACGGGCTCGGCATCGCGGGCGTCTTCTGAGATTCGGGGTTGGCCATGATGGAGCGCCGACCTACGTTCCAGGCATGAAGGCACATCTGCTCGGGGTGGTGGCGTTGGGGACGGCGATCGCGGCGGGCTGTGGGAACGACGAGCCACAGACGGAGACGCGCGCGCTGGTCGATCCGGCGGCGTCGGGGATAGAGCACGTCGTGGTGGTGATGATGGAGAACCGTTCGTTCGACCACATGCTCGGGTGGCTCGACGGCGCCGACGGGCGGCAGGCGGGTCTGCGATTCCCGGACCGGAACGGCCAGCTCCAGAAGACTCAGCCGCTGGCCCCCGACTTCCAGGGGTGCGCGCACCCCGATCCCGATCATTCGTTCGCGGGCGGGCGCGTCGAATTCGACGGCGGCGCCTGCGACGGATGGCTGCGGGCGGGCAATAACGACAGCTACGCCATCGGCTACTACAAGAACCGCGACCTCGCGTTCTTCGGGCGCGCGGCGCCGCAGTGGACGGCGGTCGACCGCTATTTCGCAGCCATCATGGCGGAGACGTTTCCGAACCGCATCTATCAACACGCGGCGCAGACCGATCGCCTCGCCGATACGTTCGAGACGAGCGCGCTGCCGACCATCTGGGACCGTCTCGCCGAGACCGGGCTCGAGGGACGTTACTACTTCAGCGACGTGCCGTTCCTCGCGCTCTGGGGCACGAAGTACCTGCCGATCAGCCGTCCGCTCGCCGCGTTCGTCGCCGACGCGCTGTCAGGCGACCTGCCCGCGGTCGCGTTCGTCGATCCCCGTTTCGTCGACGAGCAGAGCGGAACCTCCGGCGATGACCACCCGCACGCCGACATCCGCAACGGCGAGGCCTTCCTGAATCTCATCTACACGGCGATCACGCGGAGTCCCGCCTTCGCTCACACCGTGCTGGTCATCAACTACGACGAGTGGGGCGGCTTCTTCGATCACGTGCCGCCGCCGACCGCGCCGATCCCGGCGGCCGATCAGGCGGCAGGCAACACCGACGGGCGGCTTGGCTTCCGGACCGCCGCACTGGTGGTTGCACCCTGGGCCCGCGCGGGTGTCGTGTCGCACGTCCAGTTCGACCACACCTCGATCCTGCGCATGATCGAGTGGCGCTGGAATCTGCAGCCGCTGACCGTGCGCGATGCGACCGCGAACAATCTCGCCGAAGCGCTGGACTTCAGCCAGGTGCGCAGTCGCGTTCCGTTGTTCTCGGTCCCGGCCGGTCCCTTCGGCGCGCCGTGCCCGGCGACGGCGGCGCCGTCATCTCCGGGCGGCGCCGGTCTCGGCGGCCTGGGCGGCCTGGCCGCCAGCCAGGGCTGGCCCATCGGTGACGCATCGGCCGCATCGGTGGCCACGCTGCTGCAGCAGGCGGGCGCTCCGCAGTGAGCCGAGACGACGGCCGCGCTTTCTGACGAGGGCGTCGGACCGCAATCAAATTTCTGAGCGGCCGCGGGCAGTCGCCCGCGCCGCAAGCGACCCTCGAGCCGCCGTCGCCGCCCGCGCCCGGTGGCCCGGTTATTGCCCCTCGCTCCTCCCCACGATGCGCCGAATTTCGATCCTCGCGTGGCTGATGCTCGCAGGTGGTTGTTACACCCAGGCCAGCAACCACGCGGTGCCGGCGACGTTCGTGAACGATCCGTGCGGCGCGAACGGCAGCGCCGAGACGTGCGCGGCGAACGCCGGCTGCGAATGGAAGGCCGTGCAGTCCGACTGTCCGACCGGCGCCAGCTGTCCCGCGGGCGTCTGCGGAATGACCGATCCATGCGCGACCCTGAAAGACAGGGCGGGGTGTGAGGCGGACGCGCGCTGCGCATGGTCGGGTGTCCGGCTCGCGTCGGCGTCGATCGATCTGTGTCCCGCCGGTCAGACCTGCGACGCGGGCGGGTACTGCCACGCGCGCGACATTTCGGGTGGCGGCTGCACCTGCGTGCAGCCGATCGCGTGTCCGGCCAACGCCGACTGCCCCGCCGTCGAGTGCGACTGTTCCAGCCCGACGCCCGGCACGGGCGGCGGTGGAACCTGCACGTGCACCTGCCAGGCCTGTGCGCCCGGTGAAACCTGTCCACCCTGCGCGTGCGATTGCTCGAGCGGTTCGTGCGGCGGCACCGTCGGCAACGGCGGCAGCGGGGGCACCTGCACCTGCGCCTGTCCGGCATGCCCGGCCGGCGCGCCGTGCCCGCCCTGCGACTGCGCGTGCGGCACCGGCAGTGTCGGCGTGAGCGGCGACGGTTCCAGCGGCACGACGCCCACCAAGATCGGCGGCGGGCCAGCGGACGCTGTCGCCACCGATCTTTGCACCGGGCACGCCGACACCACCACGTGCCTGGCCGATCGCGCGAATTCGTGCACCTGGATCGAGCTCGGCATCGTCTGCATCACCACGCCCTGTCCCAGCGGCGCGTGCGTCCACATGACGCCCGTCCCAGGCGGGACCGGCGGCTGCGGGTGCGCATGCCCGTCGTGCGCAGCGGGACAGAGCTGCCCGCCCTGCGCCTGCGACTGCTGCGGTCAGGCGCCCATCGTCGGTCCCACGCCGCAGCCCGCCTGACGAAGACGAGGACGGGTGGGACCGACCGACTGAGCTTCCACCGTCGGAAGCGCGCTTGGGTACCGGTACTTTGCGTTAAGCTGCCGCCGTGATCGCCCCCCTCCCGGCTCTGCTCGCGGTGCTCGCCGTCGGAGCCGCCGACGCGCCGGCCGCAGGCGGGCCGGCCGGCGAGCCGACCGTCACGCCGAATGCGTCGCCGAACGCGCCGCCGCCACCTCCGCAGACAGAGTTGCCGATCGCGATCTCCTGGATCGCGCCGGCCGAATGTCCGGGCATCGACGATGTGAAGGCGGAGGTCCGCCGGGTCGCCGGTCAGGTGCCACCGCCGCCCGAGTCGCTTTCGGCGGAGGTGACCGTCCGGCGTACGGGCACGGGCTGGCTGCTGACGCTCGCGACGAAGACGGGCGGGCGCGCGGGCGAACGCAAGCTCGCGGGCTCCGACTGCGGCGAGTTGATGCGCGCGGCGGCGCTGGTCATGGCACTCATGATCAACCCGCAGGCGAGCCTCCTCGTCGAACCGCCGCCGCCGCCGCCCCCGCCGCCCCCGCCGCCGCCCGTCGTGCACGCGGAACGGCGCTTCGCGATCGGCGCCGATGCGGTCGCCGGCAGCGGCGCGCTGCCGAGCATCGCGCCCGGAATCGGTCTGCGCTTCGGCGTCGCCTCCGGCGCGCTGTCCGCCGAGCTGCGCGCCAGCATGTGGATGTCGCGGAGCACGGCGACCGCCACCAACACGAGCACGGGCGGCTCCTTCGATCTGATGGACGGCGCGCTCGCCGGCTGCGCGCGCGCGCGCCGCGATCGAACGCTCGTGCCCGGCGTCTGCGTCGGTGCGTCCGTGATCCGCCTGCACGGTTCCGGCTACGGCGTGACCAATCCCGGCGACGCGTCCGCGTGGTCGACCGCCGCGTTCCTGGAAACGAACCTCGGAATTCGGCTCACCGAAATGAATTTCATCCGCGTCGCCGCGCAAGCCTCGGTTCCCCTGGGGCGTCCCAGCTTCGCGCTTGCCGGGGTGGGTCACGTTTTTGAGCCGGCATCGATTTGGCTGCGTGGCCTGGCGGGTTGGGAGCTACACTTTTAGGCCATGGGCAAGAGCCCCCCCGGCCATTCACCATCACCGACGACGATGGTGACTGGATCCCCGGCCGTTTCATCCGCACGCAGCGGCGCAGGTGCTGGCGGCACGGGTGCGCCCGTACCCACACCATCTGACCTGACGCCACGTCAGCTCTACGACTCGCACTTTGCTTTCGTGTGGCGAAATCTGCGCCGGCTCGGCGTGCCCGACACCATCATCGAGGATGCGGCGCAGGACGTGTTCCTGGTCGTGCACCGCCGCTGGGATTCGTTCGACTCGCGCTGGTCGTCGGTCGAGACCTGGCTGTTCGGAATCCTGATGCGCGTCGCGCGCAATCACCGGCGCTCGCTGCGGCGGCGCGCCTGGGCGATTCCGTCGCCCGGCGACGTCGTCGACGTGGTGCCGTCGCCCGCCGCCGGCCCCGCCGAGCTGGTCGCGCGGCGCGAGGCGGTCGCGTTGCTGGATCGCTTGCTCGATTCGCTGGACGACGACAAGCGCGCGATCATCGTGCTCGTGGACGTCGAGCAGCTTTCGGTGCCGCAGGCCGCGGAGGTGCTGGACGTGAACCTCAACACCGCCTACTGGCGGTTGCGGACGGCGCGCACGCAGCTTCGCAAGTCGCTCGCCCGGATTCGCGCGACAGAAAATCGATCCGAAGGCCACTCGGACGGGAATACAGGGGAGGAAGGATCATCGTGAGGAACATGATGCAGCCGCCGGAGCTGGACGCCGACACGCAGTCGGTGATCGAAGCCGCCCGAGGCGGGCACGAGCCGAACGAGCTCGCGCGCGCGCGTGTGCGGCGGGGCGTGGAGATCAAGATCGCCGCGGGCGTGGCGCTCGTCGTCGGTCCCGCGTCGTCCGCGTTCGCCGGCGCCATCAAGGTGACGGCGGCGGTCGTGGCGGTCGGGGCGGTCGTGACCGCGGGCGCCTACGTTCTTCCGAAGTACTCGCACAAGCCGGCGCCGGTGCGGCCGGCCGCGGCGCATGTGGCGCCCGTGGCGTCGGCTCCTGCCATCGTGACGCCCGTCGAGGCGCCTGAGCCGGTGGCGCCGCCGCGCCACGTGGCGATCAAGCACCGCACCCCCGCGGCGCCGGCCCCGGTTCCCGTCGAGAACGTATCGAGCCTGAAGGAGGAGACGGCGCTCCTGGGAGCGGCCAACGCCGCGCTCGCCCGCGGCGATGTCAAGCGCGCGCTGTCGGCGCTGGACGAGTACGATCGCCGCTCGGGATCGACCGTGCTCGCCGAGGAGCGGACGGTGACCGGCATCCTCGCGTCCTGCGCGGCCGGCCACGTCGACACGGCTCACGCCGAGGCACGGCATTTCCGTGCCCGCTGGCCGCGCTCGCCGCTCGCCGCGCGGGTCGACGCCTCGTGCGCCGGTCCCGCCGGGCCGTCACGCCCGTCGCCTTGATCGGCGGCGCCGTGCGCCCGCGCCGGCCGCGTCTCGGGTTTGGATTGACCGCCGCAGGCGCCCGATTGACCGCAGGCGTCGTCGTAGTTCTCGCCGGCGCCACCGCCGGCTGCGACGCCGGCAAGACGAAGGTGATCGGTGCCGACTACCCGACCTGCCAGAACGCGCCTGTCGCTCCCCCTGCGAGCCTCGGGGTGTCCTCGTTCTATGGCAAGTACCTCGACGGCGACGGCATTCCGGTGCTGTCCTCGCCCGCGGTGTCGGACCAGGCGGTTGTCTCCGCGTGTCTCATCGTCACGCACATGCTCGTCAAGCGCGACGACGTTCGGATGGCCATGATCAACCAGGGGATGACCGTGGCCGTTATCGGCGTCAACGAGGTGACGACCCAAATCCCCGAGTACCGCAACCTCAACGCGATGTTTCCCAATCAGAACTGGGACAGGCTGCGCGGCGTCGGCGCGACGATCATGATCCCGGTCAGCTCCGTCGGTGAGGAGAACCTGCTCTGCCTTCAGAACGATACGTTCGCGGGTGAGCAGCTCTTGGTGCAGACGTTCGCGACCGCCGTGCTGCTCGGCGTGGAGGACGCGGACAGCACGTTCGAGTCGCGTTTGAATGCCGCGTTCCAGGCCGCGACGAGCACGGGCCTGTGGAGGGACACGTACGCGGCGGTCAACGAGATCGAGTACTACGCGGAGGGCGTCCAGAGCTGGTTCGATGCGAACCACTACGTGGCTCAGCCCGACGGCAACAACGGCCCGATCAGCACGCGCGGCGAGCTCAAGGCCTACGATCCCTCGTTGGCGACGCTGATCTCCGAGACGATGCGGGACGACGCCTGGCGCCCGAGTTGCCCCTGAAGACCGGGATGGGCCGCGACGCCGAAATTTCGAGTTATCGTACCGGCATGCGTCCTCCAGCGGCCGTTCTGCTGGTGCTCGCGGGCGCCGCCGCCGGTTGCGACGCCGGCAAGACGAAGCTGATCGGCGCCGACTACCCGACCTGCCAGACGACGCCCGAGGTGCCGCCCCCCAGCCTCGGCGTGTCGTCGTTTTACGGCAAGTATCTCGACTCGCGCGGGATCCCGGTCCTGTCGTCGGCGGCAGTCGCGGACCCGGCCTTGCAGACCGCGTGCACGATCGTCGGCCACATGCTGAGCGCCCGCGACGACGTCCGTCAGGCGATGATGGGCCTCGACATGACGGTCGTCGTCATGGGCCGCAACGAAGTGACGACCGAGATTCCGGAGTACGCCAACCTTTACACGACGAACCCGCCGGACGACTGGGACTCGTACCGGGGCATCGGCGCAACGAAGGTCATTCCCGTCACCTCCGCGGGCGAGGAGAATGTGCTCTGCGAGCGGAACGATCCCTACGCGGGCGGGAACATCCTGGTGCAGGTATTCGCGACGTCGGTACTGCTGGGCGTGGAAGCGGCTGACAGCACGTTCGACAACCGCCTGAACGCGGCGCTGTCCGACACCAAGGCAGCGGGCCGCTGGCAGGGCAGCTACGCGCTGGTCAACGACATCGAGTACTACGCGCGCGGCGTCGAGGCCTGGTTCGACACCTCCGCGGAGGGGAATCCGCCCGACGGCAGGGTCGACACGCGCGCCCACTTCCAGGCATACGATCCGGGGCTGGCGGCCCTCGTCGAGGAATCGATGCCCGCCGACACCTGGCGCCCCAACTGCCCCCTGCGCTAGTGCCGGCGTTACGGCGTGGGTGGTTCCACGCAGTAGCGGAGGACGAAGCGCTTCACGGGGGAGCCGTTGTGTGAATCGAGCCAGCGCTCCGCGGGCGCGCGCGTGTCCGCGCCGGGATGGTCGATGCAGTCGGCGATGAACCCGTAGCCGTCCTGCGACTCCTGGTCGTCCTCTGGATAGTCGTGGCGGTATTTCTCGAGCAGGCGCCGCATTCCCGCGGTGTCCTTGATCTCCATCGCGCCTTCGATCGCGGCGACGAACCGGTTCTCGCCGAAGAGGCGCAGGTGCTGGGGCGTGATCGGGTGGGGGTGAGAGGGACCGGCCGCTTCGCCGTGCGCGGGCATGATCGGAAGACCGTCGCTGGTGATCACCTCGTTGGGATCCGGCCCGACTGGGCGCGCGGGCTCCGGCGGCTTGGGTGGCGCGACGGGCTCCGGCGCGGGAGCGGGCGCGGCGGCCGGCTCCTCCTCGGCGACGGGCTCCGGCGCGGGCGGCTCGGCGCCGCCGCTCGCGAAGTACCAGATCGCGGCCAGGCAGATGACCAGCGCGCCGATGAGGGCGAACAGGCGTTGCCTGGACCGGCCGGTACCGCTGCCTGCCACAGCCGGACTATAGCGCGGCGTTACTTGGTGAACGTCCACGTCACCGTCTGGATCGAGTTCTTCCAGGCCGTGTAGTGGCAGTAGTTGCCGGTGACCGAGCTCGGGCATGTCGAGGTCTTGACGCGGACGAGGTCATCGCCGGCGTTGTCATAGGCCTTCGCCGACACGGTATGGGCTCCGGCGCCGAGGCTGGCGGTGTCGAACATGACGCCCGCGTTGGTCATCGTCGTCCCGTCCACGGTCCAGTCGACGTTGATGACCATCGGATCGATCACGTTGACCTGGAGCATGCCCGGGCTGGTGACCGCGCCCGCCGCGGGCACGGTCGAATCGATCGGGTGGATGCGCCTCCAGATGCCCATGACGAACTGCTCGCGCGACACCTGGTTGTAGGCGGTGTCCGCCGTGCAGGTCGCCTGGTTGCTGTTGCTGCAGAACAGGCTGTTCATCATCGAGTTCGCCGACGGCCGGTACTG
>Ga0070687_100000324_pt1 | contig 16177 bp, 20 predicted proteins | sample KBSS33LmetaG_FD_64678 | JGI IMG/M metagenome (GOLD analysis project Ga0070687, IMG submission 64678) | Switchgrass rhizosphere microbial communities from Kellogg Biological Station, Michigan, USA - KBS S3-3L metaG | ecosystem: Host-associated > Plants > Roots > Rhizosphere ... | reverse complement strand
GGCCGGCCGAGACTCCCGATGCCAACACGATCCCGCCAGCGAGGGCATAGAGAAATTCCCGTCTCGTCCATGCGCGCCGCTCCGGGGTGATGACGTCCTGGGACGTGCTCATATGCGAACCTCAAGTATACCGTTCGGAGCAGCGGAGGCTAGCAACACAAGCGCCAATGACGACGTATCGTAGGCGCCATAGCGCTGTTGCCGTTCGACGGTCTGTAGGATCAAATCAGGAGCTTCCTTCGGAGCCTCACCCCACGCACCCAATCCGAGCAAGCTCCATCCAAGAGCGATCGGCGTTCGCACACGACGGGCTTCAGTTTTCAGATAATCGATGCTCTTGCGAATCTCTGCAGAAGGCACGAGACCAGCCAACGCTTGAAGTGCAGCACCGGTGCTTTCGGGGGCCCGATGTAATTCAGAGCCAAACACTCTTGTGTTTCCATAATTCCATCCACCATGGGGCAATTGACGGTCCATCAAGAGGCGAACACCATCGAGGACCCGGCTATGCTGGACCAGACCATTGGCGCGCAATGCGCACATGGCCAAGGCCGTCGGTTCGACCCATGAATGGGTGTCGGCAATCCAGGACCATCCCGGAATGCTGGTATCATGTGCAACGGGAGCGCCAACTTCCTTTTTCCAATGCCTACCGGTGATATCGAGTAAAAACTTGAGCCCCCGGCCACGAGATCCGTCATGCCCAGGAGATCCACACCAGGCTAAGACGCTGATTGCGGTCGGCCAATAGGCATCCGTATGGTCTGTGGCCACACTGACAGACCCATCGGCAGCCTGACTTTCGGCAAGCCGAGCTTGGGCGGCATCAATACGGGCATGAGTGCGTTTTAGGAAAAGCAGCGGAAGAATGGCCCAGGCTGTGGCATCACTACGAAACGGTTCACCACTCTTTGAGGGGAAACCACCTTCGGGTAAAGCACGCGCCTCGAGCGACTGCAGCGCACTCTCGAGCGGAGGATGCTTCAGAGGGGCACCCTCCGCCTATTGACTGCCCAAGGCAGGCATCAATGACCTTGCAATCTTTATCGCTGCCGGTCCCACAATAATGACAAATAAACTCGGAAAGATAAAAAAGACCAGAGGAAAGAGTAATTTTACCGGCAACTTGGCGGCCAACTCTTCGGCACGAAGCTGCCGATTGACACGCATTGAATCTGAATGCACCCGTAGCGCTTGACCAATGCTCGTTCCGAACTTGTCAGTTTGGATCAATAAGGCCACCAGGCTACTCACCTCTTCAAGGTCGATTCGCCGGCTGAGATTCTTGAGCGCCTCGGCACGCGATAAGCCGGTCCGGAGCTCAAGCGACACCAGGTTGAACTCCTCCGCCAACTCTGTGTGTGCAAATCGAATCTCGGTGCTGACTCGATTGATGGCGGCATCCAAGCCCAACCCGGCCTCGACGCAGACGACCAAGAGATCCAACGAATCCGGGAATGCGATCAGCATCTTTTCCTTCCGATGGTTAATGGCAAGACGAAGCCACCACATCGGGAGAAAGTAACCCAGCGAAGCAGCGCCGACATAGATGGCCAATTGAGTGGTCATAGTCGGGAATCCGAGCAGCTTCGCTGGCACAAGCGCGACGGTCCCAAGAGCCAAAATGCTCAATAACAACTTGGCGCCAATGAACAAGATTGGAGCCTGGGCATGCCGGTAGCCGGCACTCACCAAGGATTGCTTGAGCACCGACATCTCCGCTTCATCAGAGGGTTTATTCACCTCTCCCAGACGAGTCAGCAACGCCTGAAGTTTGTCAATGAGGCTTGTGGTGATGGATTCAGCTTCAGGTCCGGCACCCACCCCAATCTGGCCTTCCGCGCGACGCTTGATGACCTTCATGCTCGCCCGGGATCCTAAGACAAGGTACAGTCCCATGCTGCCGAGGAGCACCATCACGAAGATCAAGAGACTGATCAGCCACATCATATCCATGTCACATTTCCCTCATTACACCTTGATTGCAATCATCCGCTTCATCACGATGCCGCCAATCACCATCATGACGGCCGCACCCCCCATCATCGCGTGCCCCATGGGATCGGTAAATAGCGGTGTCAGATAGTCGGGATTAATGAAGTGGAACACGAGCGCCATTGCGAACGGCAATGACATGAGGACGATGGCCGAAATGCGTCCTTCCGCGGACAACGCTCGAATCTTTTTTCGCAGCTCGAAGCGTTTTCTGATCAAGTGCCCCAGCGAGTCGATGATTTCCGCTAGGTTACCCCCGGTTTCGCGCTGGATGTTGACCGATGTGACAAAGAACTTCACATCCATCAAATCCACACGATCGGCCAAGTGACCCAGCGATTCAGGCACGGAGGCTCCCATCGAGATCTCATCGAAACCTCGCTTGAATTCGCCTCCTATGGGCTCCCGCATTTCGTCACCCACCATCTTCATGCCGACAAACAATGCATGCCCCGCACGGAGAGCCCTGCCGATGAGTCCAAGCGCATCGGGCAGTTGACGGTGGATTTCGCCAAGCCTCGCCGTTCTTTTGTAATACAGATGCCCCCATGGCAACAGGAGTCCGGCGCCCGCGCAGCCGAGCATGAGATAGGGTTGTCCAAAAATCGGCCGTCCTCCTGCCAGTCCGCCGATGACACCCAATAAAGCCGAAGCCAGCACATAGACTCCCAGTGAGTAAGACTTTGCTTGTTCGTGAGTTTTTAGAAGAGACGCAAACCACTCCCGATCCTTGAGTGTGAGTAGGATCTTATTAAACCAAGGAATTTCACTGTAGGTCTCCTTGATAAGGATGTCCGATGCCTTACTGAGTTCCGTCCGTTCCGTCCAACTTTGCAGTCGTTCCTTGACACGCTTCTGCTCGCGTTCTCCGCGCGATCTGGAGTGAGCAAGGAAATAGAACCCCTCGAGCAGAAGGACAATGGTGATAAAGATGCCGAAGGCGATCACAATGTTCAGCATTCGTACACCTTCGAGGCATCGAACAATTCGTGGGGAATTTGAATGCCCATGGCTTGGAACTTCTCGGCAAATTTCGGTCGAATGCCCGTTGCCCGGAAGCGACCTTTTACTTTGCCGTTTTTATCGATCCCGGTTTGTTCATACGTAAAGATTTCCTGCATCGTCACGATGTCGCCTTCCATTCCGGTGACTTCTTGGACGCTCATGACTTTCCTGGATCCGTCCGACAGCCGTGACAACTGCACAATGACGTCGAGCGCCGACGAGATGTAGTACCGAAGCGCCCGGCTCGGCAGATCCAATCCCGCCATCGCCACCATGGTCTCAATGCGGGTCAAGGCATCGCGGGCGGAATTGGCGTGCACAGTCGTGAGAGAGCCATCGTGACCGGTGTTCATGGCCTGAAGCATATCCAGCGTTTCGGCACCTCGGACTTCGCCCACCACGATGCGATCTGGCCGCATTCGAAGCGCATTTCTGACCAGGTCTCTCTGTGCGATCTCGCCTCTGCCTTCGAGGTTCGCCGGTCGCGTTTCCAACCGGACCACATGATCTTGGCGTAATTGGAGCTCGGCGGCATCTTCGATCGTCACAATACGCTCCGTCGGCGGAATAAATCCCGACAGAATGTTCAGGATCGTGGTCTTTCCGCAACCGGTGCCTCCTGAAATCAGCACATTGAGTCGTGCCTTGACAATCCCGCGCAACAACTCGGCAATTTCAGGAGTGAGTGACCGCTTCTCCACCAAATCGGACACTTGCAGTGGATCCTTGCTGAACTTACGAATCGAGACACAGGCGCCATCGATGGCAAGTGGAGGGATAATGGCATTCACGCGTGACCCATCCGCCAACCTGGCATCCACCATCGGACAAGACTCGTCAACCCGACGGCCCATTCTCGCCACAATTCGCTCAATGATTTTTCGAAGATGGGCCTCGTTCCGGAACCGCACCGCTGTTCGCTCGAGCTTGCCATATCGCTCGACATAGACCTGTTTATGCGTATTCACCAGGATGTCGTTGATCGTGTGATCTTTTAAAAGAGGTTCCAGGGGGCCAAGACCCGTGACCTCATGGAGAATATCCTCCACCATTTGCCCGCGTTCCCGTTGATTGAGAGCGACTTTATCGTCCTTCAGAATTTGCTCCACTAAGTGGGTGAGCTCCTGCTTCAATTGCTCCTCACTCATGGAACTCGCCACGGTCAAATCGAGCATCTCGATCACGCGCTGGTGAACTTTCCCTTTCAGGTCTTCATAGTAGGCGTGTTGGCCGGACTGATCGGTTGGTTTGGCGCTTAGCACAAATCCCCCCTTCATTAATTATTGATGCGAAGACTATGTTCTGGCTTTGGGTGAGAAGGTCAACCCTCCCCAATACCGTGAAATGAGAGAAAGTTTTTGGTCTGCTCGATCTTCGGCATCGAGACTCCCCCCAGGCTTATTGCCCGTCAGCACCGCAGCCTGGTTGATGTACCACTGCGTCAGCGCGGCGCGGGGAGCATGCACCGTCAACGGCACACCGTGGTTCAGCGAGCTGCTGGCCATTGGGTAGTCGTTCGGTACCAACCACCCGATCTTTTGTCCGAAGAGACCCTCTGCATGGCGAAGCAATTCTGTATCTGTCGATTGATACCGGTTCACCACAATCGTGACTTTTTCACGTTCAAATCCGGCGTCGACCATGACCTGAAGGAATTGTTTGGCCCGGCGAATTGCTGGAAGGCTGAGAGTGGTGACCAGAACTACCATCGAAGCAAAATCGAGCGCTTCCCGGGTTTCTGCACTGAGGGTGTGGCCGCAGTCCACGAATACATGGTCATACATCGATCGCATGACGTCCAGGGTGTGTAATGCGGCGCCTCCTGGAATCGATTCCCCGAAAGTCCCCTCTGCTCCCGTCAACCCGGATTGAAGCACATGCAAATCCGATTCGTGCTTGTTGATGAGACTTTGGACGAACGTCGAATCCAACCGTGAAAGATCCTTGGCCAAGTCGCGGAATCCCTTGCCCGGCTGAAGATCGAGAAACAGCGGCAGATCGCTGTCATCAAGGTTCAAGTCGACAAGCGCAACCTGTTTCTCTTGATTGAGATGCCGCAGACTCATCGCGAGATTCACCGCCAGAGTGCTGGTTCCGACTCCTCCCTTCGACCCCAGGAATGCGACGATTTTCCCGCCCTTCGCGCTCCTTCGTCCGTCTTTTACTTTGAGACGATCTTTCAGACGGGAGACCGCCGCGTCGAATTCCTTGCGGTTGATCGGCTGAGGAAGAAATTCCTTGATCCCAAGACGGAATGCTTCCAGCATCACCTGCGAATCAGTCCTCCCGGCAGTCAAGAAGACTTCCGCCGCGGGATTTTTTTCAAGGAGTCCCTTCAGAGAGGCGAGTGTTCGTTCGGGATTGAGTTCATCGAGTTCGACGCAGACCACGTCCACAGACGACGGTCCGCCCGATTCCTTGATGAGGAGTGAACGATGAGATGCCAGCAACTCCTCCAAGGTGCGACGAGTTGAATCGTTTCGACATTCCAGCCAGACGGTGATAAATCCGGACATCTGATCGGACCCTCCTATTCGGAATTACTCGACAAGCCCTGGAATCGCGCCCAAGGTCCCAAACGATCCGCCACCGCCTTGGCCTTGCGTGACTTGCCCACAGGTCACCCTGGCATTGATGACCTGCCCTACGGGAGGTGCCTGCACTTCCCACACACAAGCTGAGGCGAAGCCGATCGTCATCATGAGTGTATTGGGGTTCGCACAATCGCTGTCCGGATAGACGGGGACCTTCACATTCCAACACCATCCATTCGGGCTTGTGGCATCCGGCACTCGTTTGGCCATGTAAAGGGCTTGCAAGTCAGGAAGGTTAGTTGCGAGGTTTCCTCCGATGTACTCAAGGCTGGTGACCCCTGATTGAATTTGAGGAGACGTGTACGTCGGGGGACTGGCGGTCAATCCGTTAATGATCTGTCTATTCCTATTGGCGTTTGGTGGGCTTTCCGTAAACGTGTGCCATCCCGCACAGCCTTGAGGCGGATTGTTTGTCGGGTAGAACTGGATTGGAGTCCCACAATAGGCCGGATTGTTGAAAATCTCTTGGTCCAGTCCAAACGGCGCATTCGCTTCTCCGGGCTGCAACACCCCGGTGCCCGTCAGCGCGGCCGTCGCCGTCGCTCTGACATTCATGCTGTTGATGTTCAGGATTCCGGCGAGCCACGTGGCGACCGGTCCATTAGTCCCCGCCTCCCGCCTGGCCGTGACTCGAACCCCCGTGGCGCCCACGTTACCTGGAGCCAGGGTGCGGCTCGTGCTGTTCCACACACCGATCTCGACATCAGCAGCGTTGATGGAGATGAGGACTTGCCTGGCCTGGTTGACCGAGGCGACCGACGTGACGGCGGTGGTGACGGCGCTCGGATCACTGAGTACATAGCCCGTATAGGGCGTCGTCGGCGGCAAGGCGGCATAAATAAGGCCCAACTGTCTGGCTCCAGCCAAGGCAGAGGCATCCGCCACATTCTGCAATTCGTTGCGTGCGATCATGGCATTGCTGATGTCCAATGCCAGGGCACCGAACCCTAGCAAGACGACCAACACAAGGGACACCGTGACCGCTACGGCTCCCCTGGTGTCTTTCATCAAACCGATTCGTTGCCAGTTCCTATTCATGCCTCATCTCCGTCCAGGCGGTCAGGGTGATGGTTGGGGTGACGGACGTAAGGCCGGGCAGCACGGTAAACGTGTAAGGAAGGTCGAGATGAACTCTCACCGGTGTGCCTGTCACGCCCGTCGTCACAATATCGTGAGTGACATTTCCTGGATTAATTCCGGCCAGCGTCAAATAAGTGTCGACGGCTGTAGTGATCTGAGCGGTCGTAATGGCCGGGACGGACTGGACGATTCCCAGTCTCGCGCCCTCCCGGCTGGCATTGGTGAGGACCGACTGCCGGTAGAGCGCGAAGCCAAATTCGATAATTCCAAACACAATCATCATCAGGAGCGGCAGCAGCAACGCAAATTCAACGGCCGCTGCTCCCTTTTCAGAGTGAAATTTTCCGAGTGTCTTCATAACTTATGACCCGGTTGAGACAATACCCTGGTTAACCACAGAAGGATTCTGAACTTTTGTCCGATAATCCTCGGGCTTCTCGAACGACGCTCTAAAGCGTTCCATCGTGTTTTTCGCAGCGGGGCCGTCTTCCAAGCCCTCGACCGGATTCATATTCTTTTTGGCCTCCGGATTGAGAGTTTGCTGATCACGTTGCGTGTAGTACGCCATGCCGGCATCCGGACCCAACATCTGCGGCCGTTGCGTACATCCTGCAAAGGAGAGAACAATCCCCATGCACAATCCGACTCCAGCTAGTAACGATCGCTTCATAACGTGCTCCTTAATCAGTAATCGAACGAGTTTCGGCACAGCCGCTATTGCACCATGTGGCCAAAGTCGCCATCCAGCCTTGATACCGCTGCATCCGTCGGTTTGGTGCGCGGTGCATATCCACGTCCGTCCGCCCAGCCCATCAGGTAAAACTCCCAATCGTTTGGCTCGATATACGTATCCGTCGGGAAAGTCTGTTGTGCCGTGTCGATCGGTTTCACGAAATGCGGCGTCACAATGATCACAAGCTCTGTCTGATTTTTCTGAAACCGCGAACTCCGGAAGAGCGAGCCCAACACCGGTATGTCACCGAGAAATGGAAACCGCTGCATTTGTTCACGTACGGCATCGCGCAACAATCCGGCGATCGCGAAGCTCTGTCCATCAGCCAAGTCCACAACCGTCGTCGCACGTCTGGTGGTGATTGAAGGAACAAGGAATCCCTGAAGCTGAAGGGAGTTATTGAAATCCAACTCCGAGACTTCCGGAGAGACTGCCATGCTGATGCGGTTATTCGTCAGCACGGTCGGAGTAAAGGAGAGTCCCACGCCAAACTTCTTATACTGAATGGTCACGACTCCGAAGGCCTGCGGGACGGGGAACGGGAATTCACCGCCTGAGAGAAATTGAGCTTCTTGACCGCTCACGGCCACCAGCGTCGGTTTCGCCAGCACTTTAATGACATCTTCCTCTTTCAACGCATCGATGAATGAGGTCCACGTAATGCTTCCAGTCTGGAAACGCACGAGGGCATTGACCGCGTTCGTGACGAGCTGGCCCATTGGATCGCTCAAGCCACCCGGACCAGAAAGGGTCGTGATGCCGTTGAGTGCGGTTACACCAAAGTTGTTCCCGGCACCGACACCGTTCAAATTCATTCCGAAACGGCGGATGAGGTCACGCTCCAATTCGGCAACCCGAACCTCCAACATGACTTGCTGCGCCCCTCCGACTTGAAGTAAGTTCACGACTTTCTTCGGCGCATAGGGTTCGGCAATTTCAAGCACCCGAGACTGACGTGCCAGGTTGCTGACCGTGCCTGACAGCGTGACACTGTCATGGGACGAGGTCACGACGATGCCCTGCTCCTCTGGAAGCAACTTGTGCAACTGCTCCCGCAATCTGGTCAGATCGGCTGTCACTGTCACATCGAACACGGAAAACAGATCCCCGTTATCCTTCCATAGGGTCAATGTCGTGACGCCGATGGCTTTGCCGGTCAAATAGATCTGCTTGGGCGAGATCACCACCGTGTCGGCCACGTCCGGATTGGCCAGTGACGCCCGTTTGATTGGAGAGGCGAGATCGACGACTTTGGACTTTCCAACCCCAAGCTCCAATCGTTGCGCCTCGGTGGCCACAGCCTTGGTGTCGGCCGCGCCCTGCGCGCCAGCGTGGGGGGACCAGAGCGCAACCCACAGTGCTACAAGACACCCGCAAGCCATCACTCTCTTCATCGCATCGCTCCTTTGTCTAGGACACACTCAGATTCGTCACAGTCGAATCAGAACTTCACGGCATTCACAGCGGTCCCTCGGATGACTTCCACCGTCACCTGTTCGAGGTCTACGGGCTTTGCTTCACCCGGTGGATCCGGATAGATTTTCAGCAGATTGATCACTTTCTTGGGGGCATAGGCCTCCGCAACAGCCAATGCCTGGGAGAGTTTGGCCGGACTGGAGATCGTACCCGAGAGGGTCAGGTGGTCATTGCTGCTGACGAGGTGAATATTCGTCTCCTCTGGCAGCAATCGGTCGAGCTGTTCCCTTAATCGCGTCACATCGAGAGCCACCTCCACGTCGAAAATGGCCAGAACCTGATCGTCCTTGCCCCACAACGTGAGGTTGGTTGAGCCGTATCCCTTCCCTGTGACATAGAGCTGTCTGGGCGATAGCACGATGGCATCGGCAATGGCAGGATCCGCCAGAGAAGCCCGTTTAATCGCGACGGGCACATCGACGACGGTTGATTTCCCCAGTACAAGATCCAGCGGCTGCACATTCTTGCTCGCCTGGGCCAGGACCATCGGAGCAGAACCGCTTGCCAACACCGGCACTCCTAACAACGATCCAGCCACGATCACTGTTCCGGCAACTCCACCCGCAATTGCATTCAAAGATTTTGATTTCAGTATGGATCTCATGGTGCGCTCCTTTAAAATTTCACTTGTTTCCGCTCGCCGCCCTTAATGATTTCGACATGAAACTCCGGCTCAGCCTCTTTCTTGGTTTCCTTCGGGCGGAAGGAGGCGAGCAGCGCGGCGACATTGGCGCCTTTCGTCAAGACTTTCTCGGCATTAAGCGGGTTTCGCAGAGCGAGCCGAAGTTTTCCCTGAGTGGATGCCAATGCCAATTTCTCCGCTTCTTCGATGTCGACTTCAAGCGTCATGACTTGGACCGGCTTCGGGTCTTTCTCGGCGCCGTTCTTCTCATATTGCATACCGGCCGCCAACACTTTGATGTTTTCCAAAATCAGCTTGGCAATCGGATGCTGTGATTTTGAGTCCGGCTCGATGGTGACCATGATATCAACGTGGTCACCGGGCTTGATGAAGCCGGAGACACCGATCACTTCGTCAACCTTCACGGACATGGCTCGTTTGGTAGGATCAGTCACCGCCGCGACACCCACGCCGACGTCTTTGCCTGATGCCAGCTTGGACCGAAGAATCGGCTCATTGGTCTTCACGTCAAGCAACAGAACGGCTTCGCTGAGATCGTCAACGTTCTTGTAATATCCGTCCGGCAGTGCCCCGGCAGGGTAATGCACAACCTGCACCATCTCAGGAGTCAATTTTGTTCCCCACGCGAGATCAGCCTTCGCCACCACGACTTCTCCGGTGGCCACCACCGGAATGGCGGCTTCGGCCGATCGACGTAGCTCTGAATCTCTAAGCCATCCCATCACCAGCAGACTGGTGATTAACCCGATGATGATTGCAGCCCCGAAAAAGAGCTGCGCACGGTACTTTTTCATAATTCTCCTCCTGAAAAGTCTAGATGCCGACTTGAGTTCTGTCAAAAACTCCTACAGACACGCTTCCCGCTTCCATCACCGGACATACCAATAGGACCCGACCGTTCCCAACCCGATTGCAAGCGCATAGGGCACTTTGGGCGTCGCCGACTGGACAGTGAAGGATTTCTGCAATGACCCAGTCAAAACCAGGGTTTGCAGGTGAGACCAGAGCCACAATCCCGTATTTCTCCATCCGGCGGAGAAACCTAGAATGACAACTGATAAAAGGCCTCCGGCCAAGGCAACCATCGCGGCAGCCCACACTGCCTGCGCAGGACCAAGGAAGCTCCCGACGGCCGCGAATAACTTCACGTCCCCCGCTCCCATCCAACCGAATGAATAAAAAAGGATGAATAATCCGAAGCCCACGATTGCTCCCTCGAGACTAAAAATGAATCCGGATAATTGCCCGAAGAATGTATGCAGACCTAATCCGATGAGCAGCGCTGGGCCAGTCAGCCAATTTGGGATCGCGTAGGTGCGGAAATCTGTCAGGGCAGCCATCCCCAACAGGACCAGCAGGATATATTGCAAAATAGTCGATTCCACGACATTCTCCATAGTCGGCTCAGGGAAACATTGCCACGGCAGCATTGTAGATAGGGACCAGCTTGCCACCGATGATCGACACCGTTGCAGCCACTACTCCGGCAATCAGCGAAGCCATGATCGCGTACTCGATCGCGGTGGCGCCCCGTTCTTCTCTCGCTAGTTTGTCATTCAGATTATTCATGCCTGCACCATTTTCGATGAACTCGCGGCTGCCGGCATCTGCCGGCAGCCACGACTTCGTTAGGCTCTTAGCTCGCAGCCGGCAACGCGTTCGACACGGTCGTGAACGCACCGTTCACCTTGGTGCCCAGCGTCGTCACAATGCCGACGATCACCGCTGCAATCAACGCCACCATCATTCCGTATTCCACGGCCGTGGCGCCTTCTTCCTCGCGCATGAACCGAACAACGTGCTTCAACATAAGAACTCCTTTTGGTTAGTAGGTTGTTAACAACTGACTCCGCTCATCACGTTCATCCTGTGAGTGCTGCGGCGTCATGGTCAAAGGATGTCACGAGATCGTTGTATCGCATAGCCAACAGAGGAGGGGTGCCCGCCCTCTCTTCTGCAGGACCTACAGAAGTAGGCCCGTCAACTCAGAGACAACACGATGGATCCCATGATGCCAAGTGATATCAATCTGCACGCGTAGCACCGCTGAGAAAACGATAAGACTTTACACATAAGGGCTTCTGTCTCACGATGCACTGAGATGCAGTATGCGACAACATATAATACGTAGGTATAATGATTTACATTGAGGCCATGCATATCGTGAGAGCCTTCTTGGTGTCTGGAACAATAAGCCGGCAGGCAGGAACGCTTGGTGCAAGCTTGTTTCTCCTGACGGTGTCACTCTATGGCTGCTCACCTCCGAAATCGCAGGTGAACTACGATCCTGGGGAATACCAGAAAATTTTGGATCATCAAAAGGCGGGGCTCTCCTTGCCTCCAGAAGAGAAAAGCGGGGCTCATAAAGAAATGTCAGCGCAGGAGATGCACCGACTTGGGGACTTGTATTTGCAGCAGGGCAATCCTGCTATGGCCATCCTGCAATATCAAAAAGCCGCTGAGGCCGATCCTTCTCTCTTCCGTGTTCACCTGACCATTGGAGAGCTGTTTTTGAAAAAAGGGCTGCCTCAAGATGCCATGCAGCATTTTCAGGAGGTGCTCAAACATGATGAGCATGATGCACTCGCACTTGAGGGGCTCGGCCAGGCGCATTTCCGGATGGGGAAGGAAGAGGAGGCAGAAGCGGCCTTTCGGAAAGCCATTGCCCTACAGCCGGATCGCTGGCAGACACACAATTTTCTAGGGATGCTCCTCGATCGGCAAAAACGGCATAAGGACGCCATTGTCGAGTATGAGGCAGGCTTGCGCGTGCGGCCCAATGAAGCTACGTTGCTCAACAATATCGGCCTCGCCTACTACCTGGAGGGGCGCTACGAGGATGCCGTACAGGCATTCCAGCACGCCCTTATGACCGGTTCCGGCCAAGCCAAAATTCACAATAATCTCGGTCTGGCGCTCGCAAAATTGAACCGCCACCACGACGCGCTGGAATCCTTCAGGCTAGGCAGCAGTGAGGAAGAAGCGTATAACAATCTGGGGGTTTATTATTTGAGTAACGGGGAAGCAGGAAATGCCGTGGCGTGTTTCAAGAAAGCCATCGAACTATCGCCACGGTACTACGACAAAGCGAATGAAAACCTGCTGTTGGCCAAACGTGCGGCAGAAAAGCAGCAAAAAGCCAACCACGACAACGCAAGCGCGGAGTCATTCACATGTCCATCGTAAGAAATCACTCAACGACCCTAAGCAGCCATAAACACTCGTCGATCGAGCCCATACTTTATCAACAGGCGCTGAAAGGCGCGGCGCTCTTTTCGAGCGGCACGGGCAGCTTTGGAAATATTGCCTTGGTGCGCCGTTAACAATTCGCTGAGGTACGCCCGCTCGAATTCTTCGATGACCTTGGCCTTCATGTCCTGAAAGCTGCAGCCTTCAGTTAAACCCTCTCGTGACAGCAGCCTCAGAGTCGGACCCTTCAACTCCGGCTTAATCGTTGTCGGCAAGTCCAGATCATGAGCTTCTAAGGCGTCGCCGGATGCCATGGCCACAGCCCGCTGGATTACGCCTTGCAGTTCTCTGACATTGCCAGGCCACAGATGGCTCATGAGTTTGGCCTTGGCGGTGTAACCGAGAGCCAGGTTCAGCTTGCCAAATTCCTTTGCAGAGACTTTGAGAGCATGATTCGCCAGAAGCAGGATGTCTTCTTTCCGGTCTCGCAAGGGAGGCAGGGAGATGGATAAGACGTTTAATCGGTAGAACAAATCTTCGCGAAATTGGCGAGTCTCTACCAGATGCCGCAGATCGGCATTCGTGGCAACGATGATTTTCACATCGATCGTTTTGCTCTTGGTCGAGCCGAGCGGCCGGAACTCCTGATCTTGGAGGACTCGCAGCAACTTGCTTTGCACCGACAGACTCAACGAATTGATTTCATCGAGAAACAAGGTTCCACCATCGGCCTCATGCAACAGTCCCTGTTTCTCGATCAATGCCCCCGTAAACGCGCCCCTGCTATGCCCGAAGAGCTCATTCTCGATCAAATGATCGGGAAGGGCAGCGCAATTGACTGGAACAAACGGCTTACTCCGTCGTTCACCGCAATAGTGAATGGCCCGTGCAAACAGTTCTTTGCCCGTGCCTGTCTCCCCCGAGATCAAGACGGTCGATTTCGACGCGCTCAAAATCGGAATCATCCCGGTTGCCTGGAGGAAACACTTACTCGTTCCAATCAACGCCTGGTCCCAACTATGCATGCTCCTATTCCTCCGGTTACCGCAACCTTAACCCGTTATCCTAGTCCTGCGGTTCCTTTGCCCTCTGAGGCGCCCGTGACTCAGCGTAGATTGGATTCGACGCTTCGCCAATACCGAGGACGGTGGGCCGTCGGCATACAGTGGGGGTACTTCTTTGGAGGGGCGCAAATGCCTCACCGACGTTTACGAGATCCGCACGAAATGGCGGGATGGCTCCCAGGGCTGATTATCAACAAATCATGGATTTTCCTGAGACTCCTGGTATCGTAGCAGGTAGTTCTTCCTAATTTTGGGTCCATGCTGAAGCAGACGATTTCCGTACGGACAGCGCTCGCCCTCTGCCTCACCGTCCTGGCCGCCGGGGTGTTCAGTTCCGGCGGGCACTTCAGGGCCAAGGGTCCTGAGGGTGCCCCCGGGAGTAATTCCATTGTCGCCACCTTTGGGAATCGCTCACTGACCCTTGGAGAGGTGGAGAAGACCCTCGCCCTGCCCCTGTACGCTCTGGACACCCAACGACATCAGATGCTTCAGCAAGCGACCCAACGCCTCATCGATGAACGACTGCTGGAGGAGGAAGCCGCAAGCAAGGGGGTGCCCCTTTCGCGCCTCCTGGAAGACGCGTCTGAATCGGAGACAATTGCCAAGATTGCCAATTTACCCGCCCCGGTCAAGCGACTGGCCGGTAGCCAGACAACTGCTTTGGACGCGCAGGAACAGGCCAGAATTCGGCAGGCGCTCATCGTTTCGTTGCGACGTAAAGCCGATGTGCGCATGACCTTGCCCAAATTGGAGATGCCAGTCCTTGAGGTCGAGGCGGACGGCGATCGCCGCCTCGGACCGGATCGTGCTCCCATCACGATTGTGGAGTTTTCCGACTTTCAATGTCCGTATTGTCAACAGAGCGTGGTGATCCTCAAAGAATTACGGCAGCTTTATGGTGACAGGATTCGCCTCATCTACCGCGATTACCCCGGACCGAATCATCCCTATGCGCCACAAGCGGCCGTTGCTGCCCGCTGTGCCGGCGAACAAGGCAAGTTTTGGGAGTACCACGATCTCTTGTTCGATCGTCAATCGTCGGGCAAGGGATGGGATTTTGTCTCATTGTCCAAGGAGCTCGGATTGCAACAGAGTGTATTTGAAGGGTGTCTGAGCTCAGGACGTTTTCGAGAGCAGATGACGAAGGACCTGCAGGATGGGCTGAAACTCGGCGTTACGAGTACGCCGACATTCTTTCTGAATGGCCGCCCCCTCGTCGGCGCCCAGCCATTGGCTAACTTTCAAGCCTTGATCAATACACTGCTTGCCCAACAGCCTCTGTCGTAACAAGCCGTCACGCCCTTGTAACGTCGCCTCGATCTATCCTACTCTGTGCTTGGAGGCGTACATGGACGATACAAGCCGGTTGACCAAGACCAAAGAACAGTGGGCAAGGGCCCGGCGAGGCGGGGAGGAGCGAGAGGTATTTTATGAGGGTGACGATCGCCTGCCGCCGGGACAACATGTCGTAGAGACGTTCCCTATCCTGGATCTCGGACACAAGCCGGAGATCGCTCTGTCCGACTGGACACTTGCGATCGGCGGGTTTGTAGCTCGCCCGGTGACCTGGACCTGGGAACAATTTTTGGCTCAGCCCCAGTTCAAGGACATCTCGGATTTTCACTGCGTGACATCGTGGAGCCGCTTCGACAACGAATGGGAAGGTGTCAGCTTCCGGCACCTCATGTCCGTCGTCAGCCCGCTTTCCCTGGCCAAATTCGTGCTGTTCAAGTCCTACGACGATTACACGACGAATCTCCCGCTCGAGGCCTGCAACGACGACGACGTGCTGCTGTCCTACAAATGGAACGGCAAACCGCTTAGCAAGGAGCATGGCGGTCCCGTTCGCGTCATCGTCCCCAAACGCTATGCCTGGAAGGGTGCCAAGTGGATCAAGGAGATCACGTTTTCAGACAAGGATGAGAAGGGCTTTTGGGAAGTACGGGGCTATTCTAACAGCGGTTTTCCGTGGAAGAACGACCGCTATGCCTGAAGACCGAGTGACAGCGCCATCCCTCCTCTGTTATTTTTTCGTCCATCCACCTGAACCCTCCACGAAATGCCCCGATTTCGTGTTTTGGATGGCTTTCTCCCCGGCAAGCGCCTCCACGGCTTCGAGCTGGGTTTTATTCCTGGCAGCGATGTCTTGATAGGCCTTGCGGCGTTTTTCGTTGACCTCATCGGCCAAAGATTGTGCTTCTCGGGAACCGGGATTCACCACGCCTAGATAGCCGTTGGGCTTTTCTCCGACCAAGCCTTTCGTTTTTGCCTCCTCCAGTGACAGACCGAACGCAGCTCCAAAAGCGGTCGACCAAAAGATGGCCGAAATGACGAACCATCGTGCAGGACTTTTCTTCATCGCCCCTCCCCTGGCTTCACTAAAATAAGCCGCTGTTTT
>Ga0070687_100000322_pt1 | contig 16212 bp, 11 predicted proteins | sample KBSS33LmetaG_FD_64678 | JGI IMG/M metagenome (GOLD analysis project Ga0070687, IMG submission 64678) | Switchgrass rhizosphere microbial communities from Kellogg Biological Station, Michigan, USA - KBS S3-3L metaG | ecosystem: Host-associated > Plants > Roots > Rhizosphere ... | reverse complement strand
CGACCAGGGTCTGAATCCGCGCCCCGTCAAGTGCATCGGGTGCCACACGTCGACGCCCAAGGGAGAGTACATCGCGTTCAACGACTTCTACCCTTGGGGCGCGGTTCTCGCGGCTGGTAAGGGCACGCCAGGCGCAAAGCCGCCGGCGACCCTTCTTGGCGTCGGTGGCACCGCCGCGATCACGCAGCCCTGGGTCGGGATCACGACCTTCTCGCCGGCGCACTGGGATTCGGGTGACCACATCATGGTGGCGCCGCTCGGCACCTGCAACGGCTTGCAGCCCTGTCCGCGCGGCTCCGGCATGGACATGGATCAGCAGCCGGGCCTGGCCTGGTTCGACCTGGAGAGCGCGTTCTCACCGGACATCAACAACCTGGCGACCAGCCTGCGCGGGTCCGCGTGGAACTGGATCTACGCGCCGCAGACGGGCCTCTACGCGGCGGCGCCGTCGTGGAGCCACGACGGAACCAAGGTGCTGTTCACGATGACCGACAAGGTGAAGTCCGGCCGGCTCGGCACCACCGGGAACGCCCACCTCTACACGGTTCCCTACTCGAAGACGGCGGCCCAGACCGCGATGCCAGTGCCGGGCGATGGCTCGGCGGCGGGACGCGTGCAGTACTACGGCGCGCTGTCCGGCGACGACAAGATGGTCGCGTACAACGAGCTCGACGCGAACGTCGCCGCCCAGCAGCACCCGGCGCTCGACTCGATGGACACGCAGGCCGGTGTGACCCTCGACGGGATGTACGCCCAGCCGCAGACGGAGATCTACGTCATCCAGTCGCAGGGTGGCACGAAGCATCGGCTCGCGGCGAACGATCCGCCGATGTGCCCGGGGCAACCGATGAGCCCCGGCATCAACAACAGCTGGCCGAAATGGTCACCCCAGGTCGAGACCTCGGGCAACCGCACCTACTACTGGCTGATCTTCTCCTCGTGGCGCGAGGGCGGCCACTATCCGACGGGCGGGCCAATCGCGCAGCTGTACATGACCGCGGTGACGATGGACGAGATCAACATCCAGACGAACTACCCGGCCATCTACCTCTGGAACCAGCCCGCCACCAGCAGCAACCACACGCCGGCGTGGGACCGCTTCCAGATCCCCGACGTCATGTAAGCGGCGCGCGAGCCTCACGAAAAGAACGTGAGGCTCACCGCGTGGGGTGCTTGGGGCGCGGGCGCGGGCGCTTCTCCTGTGCGATCCACTGCTGATCCGCGTCGATCGCGGAGGCGAGGCGTCGCATCGAGACCGCGAGCAAGTACGACAGCACCTCCGATCGAGACCGCCGGCCGAACTTCTTGCAGATACGGCGCCAGAACTCGTCGACGGTCTTGGGGCTGATGCCGAGCTCCGCGGCGGTCGCCTTCGTGTCGAGGCCACGCGCACCGGCTCGTGCGACCTCGCGCTCCCGCTGAGAAAGATCGCGCGGCAGGCTCAGACTGCGCAGCAGCCTGTCGAGCGACTCCACGTCTGTGATGGAGGAAGACCGATCTCGGTGAGACACCGCGCCCCTTGTTGCTCTGCACACGCCGCCCCTGTCCCAGTGGTGCCTAGCAACGCGATGTTCGGCACTCCATCGGGAATCGTCAAGCTTCGCAACGAACACGAATCCTTCCGGAAACGGACGTAAGGATCTCGCCGACTAGCCGCCCCCGCGCGAAGCGCGAGATGCGTTCTAGTCCGTCAGCGCCCGGATGTTGCTGATGCAGTAATCGAACGGGACCGCCGCCACCGTGTTCGTCACGACGTGGAATTGCATCGACACGATCTTGGTCTTGTCGAACGCCATGTATGGGATGAGGTACATCGGGCCGCCCACGTCCGACCAGTGGAGCGCGTAGGTGCCGCCCTTGGTGATCGGCGATAGGTTGGCGCCCGCGCCGCCCCAGTAGGCGGGGTAGATATCGGTGACGCCGGGCGCCGCGCTGGTCGGGAACTCGACGCGCATCTGGCCACCCACCGGGGGCATCTCGATCGTGAACCCGACACCGGTGACGCCGTGGGCCGTTGCGTCCCAGGGAAGCATCGCGCCGCTGGTGCTGGCTTCGTTGAAATAGAAGCCGATGCCTGCGCCCGTGATGGCCGAGTAGGCCCTGGCGCCGGTCGCGTCCATGATCACCTTGGCCGCCACGCCCGACGTGCACACCTTGCCGTCGGCCGTGGGCGTGAACGGCTGACCGGGGATGGGCGCCGTGATTTGACTGCACTGGTCCTGCGTGAACAGGCCGATCCTGGGACAGTCGCCGACGCCTGCAGTGGGCGGCGAGCCACCGTACCAGTCGTCGTAGGAATACCAGGCACCGAAAACCAAAGGGATGCCGCCATCGCCGGGGATGCTGCCGTCGCCGGGGATGCCGCCGGAGCCGGTCGTGCCGCCAACGCCGCCGGAGCCGGTCGTGCCGCCAGCGCCGCCGGAGCCGGTCGTGCCGCCGCTGCCAGCCGTGCCGCCGGACCCAGCGATGCCGCCGTTACCAGAGATGCCGCCGTCGCGACTGCCTGTGCTCGAGCCGCAACCGAGGTTGGTCGCGGCGGCGACGACGAGGATCGAGATCAGGCTGATCGACCGCATGTTCATTGCCGAAACGAAAAAGGCCACCTGCGCTTTCGCGGCAGGTGGCCTCGTTGCGGGATCGCGGCCTCGCCGCGATGGACCGCTAGTTGTGGAGCGCCTTGACGTTGCTGATGCAGTAGTTGAACGGGATCGTCGACGACGTGTTGGTGACGACGTGGAATTGCACCGACAGCAGCGTCTTCGGATCGAATGGCGTCGGCGAGGTGAGGTACATCGGGCCACCGACCTCCGCCCACTTGAACGAGTAATCGCCGCTCTTCGTGAACGGCGACAGGTTGGCGCCGGCGCCGCCCCAGTAGGCCGCGTTGATGTCGGTCGTTCCCGGGACCTTGTTGGTCGGGAACTCGACGCGCATCTGGCCGCCCGTGGGCGGCATGTCGATGTGGAACGCGAGGCCCGTCATGCCGTTTGCGTCGGCGTCATAGGGAGCCTTCATGCCGGTGCCGCCGTCGTCCGTGCCCCCGTTGTTCAGGTCGAAACCGATGCCGGTGCCCCAGATCGCGGAGTAGTTCATGTCGATGACCTGCGCCGCTATTCCGGAGGTGCACATCTTGCCGTCGCCCGCGTTCATGAACGGGTCACCCGGGATCGGGGTCGTGATCATGCTGCACTTGTCCGCGGTGTACATGCCCTTCATGGCGCAGTCGCCCTGCCCGGCGATCGGGTTGTACCAGTCGCCGTAGGAGTACCAGGCGCCGACAATGTGGGCCATGTTGCCGTCGAGGAAGCCCGTGTCAGTGGGCGTGAGATCCCAACCGCTGGCTCCGCTGCCGGGGCCCGGTGACGAGCCGCAGCCCGTGATGGTTGCCGCGCCGAAGGCGGTCAGGGTCAAGAACAAGCTGATTGAGAGTTTCTTCATGGTTAATCCTCGTATGCTGCGTTTGAGTGAATTGCCGTTCAGGTTCGCTTGGCCGTTCGGGGGCGTAACCGAGGTCAGGTAGTATCTTCTCCGACCTTTCGTGCGTCAAGACCCCAGCCGTTTCACTTTCCTCAATTAGTTTAGGAGGTTTGGCGAAGTGTCCGCCGCCCGGCAGCCGTTACTGGTGGGCGTAGTCGAGGAGGTTCCCCGACATCATGATCATGGTCACAACGCGCAGAGAGTTGGTGAAGTAGGCGTTGTCGCCGGCGCCACCGGCGCCGAACATGAACGCGCCGTCGAGCAGGGACTGCCACCCGGCCATTCCGGCAATTCCCGCCGGGCCGATGAAGGCCATGTTGTGGTTGGGGCTGGTCTGGGAACCGTCCGCGACGTTGTAACCGTCGCCGATGTTGGTCGCCCCGATACCGTTGAAGAACGGGCCGGCCTTGTCGAGGATGGCCTTGGCGCGCGGCTCGCCGTTGAAGCAGTAGTCCATCGCGATCCGCCACAGCCACCGACACGCGTTGTAACCATAGGTGCCCGTCGCGGTGGGATTGCCGGTGGTGCTGCTGTTGGGCACGAGGCCCTTCGGCGCCGACAGGGTCGTGGTCAGGGTGTAGTTGCGATCGAGGATGATGCCGGACCAGGCCGGGTTGTCCGTCGCCCGCGCGAAGACCCGGTAGTAGGCGGGCGAGAAGTAGTCCGGGTCGTAGGTCGTTCCGTTCGCCCCGCCGTACTGGTCCGGCTTCAGCGTTCCGTCACCCGCGATCGCGGTCCCGTAGATCGCGTCGATCACGGCGCGCGCATCGTTGAGGTAGTCGACCGATGACCACTGGTCCGAAGCCATCAGCAGCGCCCAGGCGATGTCCTCGTCGGCGTCGGTGGCGGATCCCATGCCAACGATTCCGCCCGTCGACGAGATCTGCCAGTTCATCAGACCGTTGGAGTCCAGGTGCATCTTGGCGTAGTTCCACAGCCCGTCGAAGGTCGGGCGATCATACATGTACACCGCCGCGATCATGCCGTAGCCGATCCCCTCCGACACGGTGCCGGACTGGTGTTGCGGGCTCTGGACGCGCAGCGCGCCGTTGGCGCCGTTCGACGTCACGAACGTGCTCTTCCAGCTGTTGTAGGCGTTCTGCGTCGCCGACACGGCGGTCGCGACCGAGGTGATCGTGCAAGCGCCGGATGTCTTGCTCTGGGGGAAGGTGAACGGTCCGCCCTGGCCGAGCCCGGGGGGCGGCGGTGCCGAGCCGCCGGTGCCGGCGGTTCCCATCGAACCGCCGTTTGAGCCGCCGTCTCCTTTCGCGCAGCCGCCAATCAGAAACAGCGCGAGAGAAACGCCGCAAAGCGATAGGGAAAGCGACTTAATCATCCCAAGATTCCTATCACGAACGCCCGGTCATGGTGCCGCGGGTGTCAGCGCGGCCGTCGCGTAGATGAACGCCGCGACCCAGTTGATGGCGATCTCGTTGACCTGATAGGCGTTGGAGTCGTCCATCCAGTCGGTCGCCCCGGGATTGCTGCCACCGACGAGGAGGCCCGGCCACGGGGGCGCGTAGTGATCGCTCATCGACGGGCGATGGTGAGGCGCTATGGGCGGGTTGTACCCGACGCCGGTTACCTGCGTCCGGTCGTAGATGTTGCGTCCCAGCAGGTGATCGAGCTGCATCGCGATCGCGTCGAGATATTTCCCGTCGGGGTTCAGCTGGTACGCCACCCACAGGTTCATCGCGGTTCGCGCGACCGCGCCGTTCGATCCCCACCAGTATCCCGCGAGGCCACGCCCGAAGGCCGAGGCCCGCGCGTTGGCGACCAGACCGTCGCCGACCGTCGTGGCGGCGGTCGTCAGGCCGGCGAGCAGCGTCGGATCCCGCCCGTCTCGCTTCGACATCAGGTATGTGAACAGCCCCAGATTTCGGACGCTGCCCCAGTCGAAGTTCTCGTCGACGGTCGGCGTCCCGACGTTGCCCTCGAAATCGGCGAGGAAGGCGGGCTCGCCGGTCGTCTCCCACAGCTCGGCGGCGGCCCACAGGCGGTTGGAGGTATCCGACTTTTGACCGTAGCCGCCCGTGCTGAAGATGGACGAGATGTCGGGCACCGCGGGTCCCGTGTTCGCGCTCAGGAACGTGTAGCCGAGTCGCGCGGCCGCGAGATACTTGTCCGCGGTCTGCTGATCGTGAGGCGCGTAGATCCGCGCGGCCTGTGCCAGCACCGCCACCAGATCCCCGGTCGCCGCCGTGCCCACCGGCGTGAAGTAGCGCATCGAACCGTCGATCTCGGGCATCTCGAACGGTTCGAAGTCCAGCGCGGTCACCTTGTGCGAGACGCCGCCGTCGGCGCCCTGTGTGGTGAGGAGCCAATCGAGCTCCCATTTCACCTCGGCGAGGAAATCCGGCAGCGCGCCGCCGTGCTCGGGGATCGCGGGAATCGAGAGTGTGGAGAGCAGCGGCTCGAAGTGCTCCCAGGCGGCAAGCATCGTCCCCGCGCTGAACGCGCCGTTCGTGACGTACTTGCCGAAGTCGCCCGCATCGTGCCAGCCCCCCACGCTCCGTTTCTGCGTCGCCTCGCCGGTCAGGTAATTGAGATACGCATCGTTCTTGTGGCACGTCTTGTGTGACCAGTGGTCGTCATCGAGGGTGATGGTGACCGCCTGTCCGCAGCGCTGGCCGTACATGCCGAGCATGGAGCGCGTCAGCGCGTCGCGAAAGACGTCGGGACCGACGTGGAACGTCGCTGACCTCGCCGTCTTGCCGTCGACGATCAGGTTGGGCAACGAGATGTAGAAATCACCCACGTCGTCGAACGCCGTGAAGTCGCCGATGTACACCGTCGTGTTCGTATCCGGATCGGTGATCGGCCCCGTCACCACGCACGACCAGACGACGTTGTCGTTCGCGGCCTCCCGTACGTCCGCGGTCGTGTCCGTGAGCGGCGTCATACCCGGCGGAAGCACGATGGTGACAGTCTTGGCGCGGCCGATCAGATAGCCGACCGAGTCGGCGCGAACCGCGTGGAGCTCGAAAACTTCCGGCGGCTCGTAGTTGCTGGTGGGAAAGAACACCGAGCAGCCGATCGAGCTCGACAAGAAATAAGCGAAAGCAACGAAGGCAAAGCGAGTTGAAACAGCCAAGCGACCTCCCGGAGATCAGAGTATTAGAGGGTACCGCACGGCTCGTTTTTTCAAAGCTCCGCCGCGCGTGCCCGCCGCGATTCGCCGACAACATCGGGCTTGCGAACGTCGGGCCAGGAGAATACGAAGGGGTCTCATGAAACCGCGCCATCGGATCCCCGCTGTAGCCGCGGCCGCGGCGGCGGCCGCAGCCGTGGCCGTCATGGCGGTTGTGCTGCTTGCCCCAGGCGGCTGCGCGAGCAACTGCGGCACCAACTGCCCGAACGTCGCGGTGTACATCGGGAACCCGGGCGTCCAGCTCCCGATCGCCGACATCGGGCTGGACGGGAACGCGTGCCCGCCTCCGGAAGGCGTCTACTGCATCGGCGACGTCGCGGGCACGAACTGCACCCATTTCACGGTCACCGGAACCGCGCAGGGGTTCTGCGACGTGCGCATCGACTTTTACGATCGCGCGACGGAGATCGTGCATACGCAGTTCGGCCCCCCGGTTCAGCAAGGTTGCTGCAAGGGCTATTCGATCGTCGGCGATCAGACGTTCATCGTCCCTGCCGATCCGAACGTGGAGATCATGGGCGCGGACGGCGGCACGGACGCCGTGACGGTCGTGCCCGACGGCGGGGCGGCCGACGCGGGCGGCGACGCCAGCTGACGCCGGCGCCAGATCAGTAACCCGCGAGCGCCGTCTTGACGACCATGCCCGCGGACGACGGCGTCCCGGCCCAGTCGTCGATCAGCGACGGGAAGCCGCAGCCTCCGTCGTGGGTGTGCCAGCCGCCGTAGTACCAGGCCCAGGCGGTCCAGCTCGCGTTGTGGAGGTCCGCGTAGTTGATCAAACTCTGGCTGTAGCTGCCGTCGCAGTTCGACGAATCGCCGAACTCGGTGACGATCACCGGATCGGTAAAGGTCAGCGCGCCGAACGCGTGATCCCAGGTGGAAGACGCCCGATCGGCGTAGTTACCGTAGGGGTGGGTCGCGTACATGATGTTGTATCCGGCGACGCGATAGCCGGCGACCCCCGATAGATCGAAGGCCCAGTAGAGGCCGCCGATCACCACCAGATTCTCGGCGCCGGTCGCGCGGACGGCGTTGTACATCTGTTGCATTCCCACGGCGTTCCAGCCCTGGCTTGTCGTGCCACCGGACTTCCAGATCGACCAGGCCACGTCGTGGGGCTCGTTGTAGAGCTCGAACAGCACGCGTCCGTCGCCCTTGTAGCGGGTCGCGACCTCGGTCCAGAAGGTGATCGAGTTGGCGTCGGCCATCAGCTGCTGGCAGCCGAGGTTCGGGGCGCACGAGCCGATGTCGCCCCGGTCAGACCAGTGCAAGTCCAGGATGACGTCCATCCCGGCGGCCTCTGCCCAGCCAATCGCGTTGTCGACGAGAGCAGCGTAGCCGGTGGAATAGAACTCCGAGTCGGACAGCCAGAAATCCTGGTTCAGCGCGATGCGCACGACGTTCGCCTTCCAAGAGGCCATCAGCGTGAAGTCGTCCGCGACCATGTTCTCGCCGAGGCTCGACCACTCGAGCGACGGGCGATCGACGCCGTGAAACAGGTGCGGCTGGTTGGCGGCGGTGCAGACCGTGTTGCCGTTGGTGTAGTAGCCGCCGGGCGCCAGGTGCGGCGACGGCGTCGGGAGGCAGCCGGTCGGCGTGGTCGGACCGAGCGGCTCCGTGCCACCACCGCCCCCGCTCGGCGTGAACACCGAGCAGGCCGAAACGGTCAAGGCGAGGATAGAAAACCGGGCAATCTTAGAGTGCTGCAAGGCAAGTCTCCTGAGGCAAAAGGCGTCGTACGCGGCGGAACCGGGCCCGATCATTAGAGTGCGGGCCGCGATGGCGCGGCTCACGAGAATACCAGAGCCCCCGACCTTCTTGACGGGGCACATCGTGCCGTGATTGTGTCAGCCGCAAGTTGGCCCGCGGTTCCCGCTGTTTTGCGGTTGTATCGGGAACTCTGAAAGTTGAACCACGAACGACGTTCGAAGACTCTGAGCCCGCAAGTGCGACAGGCGAACCCCAACTCACGCGAAGGTCGAAATCTATGCGAACTCTTACAACGGCCCTGATCCTTTCGACTCTGCTCCTGCCGCTGTCGGTTGCCGCGCAGACGCCGGCGCCCGCTCCGGCGCCCGCGCCGGCCGCGGCGCCGCCGCCCGCGGAGGCTCCTCCGGCGGCCACGCCCGAGGCACCGAAGAAGAAGGGAGGGGGCCCGTCGCTGGGCCTCTCGCCCGAGGCGCCTCAGGCCGGAGGCCGGCTGGTCTCGCCCGCCGAGCCCGCGCCGGTCGTCGCCGCGGAGCCGAGCACGGAGTGGAAGTTCGACGTGACCGGTTACTTTCGCGCGCCGATGCGGTTCTCATGGGGCCCGGCGACCACGCAGGCCTGCACGCCGGCGCCTTGCACCGGGCCGGACCAGGGCACGCAGTTTCGCTCGCCGCCGTTGATCCCCGACGCCAACTACATCGACTGGCGTTACACGAACAGCTTCGTTGCGCCGTGGACCGAGCTCAACTTCCACTACGGCAACGATCGCGTGAAGGCGACCGTCCAGATCGCGTCGTACAACCTGACCGATCCCGGCTATCGGCGACTGGAATCGAACCTCGGCATCAACCAGGCGTTCATCACGCTGCTGTGGCCCGAGCTCGGCGGCAACGAGAACCTCCACCTGACCGCCACCGTCGGCGGCTTCACCAACCGCTACGGCGCGGCGGGACGCTACGACGCCGGCAAGTACGAGACGTACATCTTCGGCCGCACGCACGTCGCGGGGGAGACGCTGAACCTGGCCTACGACGTCGGCAACGACTGGACGTTCCAGGTCGAGCAGACGTTCGGCTCCAAGCTGGAGACGATCCCCTTCTACGGCCCGCCGCTCGGAAACTCGTTGCTGACGTCGATGCCTCTGCGGGGCGACGTGCGCCAGGCGCTGCCGGCCTGGGAGCCGTACCCCGGCCCGAAGGCGATGGAAGCGACCTTCGTGGCGTCGGGCCACCTCGGCGCGGTGTGGAAGAAGATGCTGATCATGGGTCTGCACTACATCGATACGTTCGCCAACGACAACGAGCGCGCGACCGCCTATCAGGGCATGCGGTTCGGCCCGGACGGTCGTGGCCCCACCGAGGCGAAGCCCTCGATCAAGACGATGGGCTTCGACGCCAAGCTGCTCGGCGGCGTGCTGGGCGACGGCTACATCGGTTTCTCACACCTCGACGCGACGAACGCGATCTACCTCATGGACGCCATCGAGGTGCTGCACTCGTTCGGCGGCTGGCAGCTCCACGACAACTACTTCGGTCTGCCCGGCGGCACCGACGCCGTGACGGGGAAGATCGACACCGTCGAATTCCAGTACAGCTTCTCCTTCGCGCAGCTGTTCTGGTACCCGCAGGCGTTCTGGGGCCAGGCCTCCGACCTCATCGCGACGGTCTTCATGATGTACAACCACATCGACGCGGCGACGGCCCCGACGGACAAGAAGCTGAAGTTCGGCGCCGAGGTGACGTACCTGCCGCTGGCGTGGTTCGGGGTCGGCGGCCGCTATGACGCCGTCCAGCCGGACATGCACGACAGCACGGCGAACTTCTCTGTCATCTCGCCGCGGCTTTACTTCCGGACTGACTTCGTCACGCACGAGCAGATCATGGTGCAGTACTCGCACTACTTCTACGGCAGCGCCTACGCACCCGGCGGCGCGGGCGGCATGTACCCGTGGAACAGCCAGACCGGCGCCTCGGGCATGGGCGTTGACAAGGACGCGGCGCAGATCGCCGCCATCATCTGGTTCTAGAGAACGAGGACGACGACCATGACGACGACGACGACCAAGAACACTCTCCTGGTTGGAACACTGGCGGTTGGGGCGTTTGCGCTCGGTGGCTGCATCAAGCCGCCGCCGGGCTCGGGCTCGGGGCCGCCGCCCGGATCGGCGGCATCGATCGGAGCGCCCGCTGCGGCGGCCGAGGCGCCGCCGGCGGCGTCGTCCGCGCCCTCCGCGCCCTCCGCGCCCTCCGCTCCGGCGGCGGCCGGCGCGCCGATCGGCAACTCCGGCTTCAAGCACTGCTCCGCGGAAGGCCTCATCGACGACGGCGAGGACGGCAACAACCAGAACCTGCCCAACGACAACCGCGGCGGCTACTGGTACACGTTCCGCGACAAGAAGGGGACGACCATCGAGCCGGTCGCCGGCGAGGACGGCGGCACCTTCGCGATGAGCGAGGGCGGCCACGGTTCGCAGTTCGCGGCCCGCTACCACGGCAAGGTCGGCACCGGCGCGCCGCTGTTTGCCGGCATGGGGATGAACTTCGTCGACCCGAAGGCGCCTTACGACGCGTCGAAGTACGCCGGGATCGCGTTCTGGGCGAAGAAGGCCGAGAACTCGACGGGCAAGGTTCGGCTCAAGGTGCCGGACACGAACACCGACCCGGAGGGCGGCGTCTGCACGGAGTGCTTCAACGACTTCGGCGCCGATCTGAACCTGACCACCGACTGGAAGATGTACCTCTTCCCGTTCCCCACGATGAAGCAGATGCCGGGCTGGGGCAACCCGCGCAAGCCGCACATCACGCCGGGTAAGATCTACGGCATCCAGTTCCAGGTCAACGTTCCGTCCGCCAACTACGACATCTTCATCGACGACCTCACCTTCATCTGCAAGTAGACCGCGGAAGGTGAAATGAGGGGCCGTCGCATCATGGCGGCGATCGCGACGAACGTCGCGGTCGCCGTTTGTATTTGGGGAGCTTGCGTCGATCCGAACGCGCAGTCCCCGGGTGCGCAGGCGCCGGCGCCCGCGCCCGCGTCCGACCAGCCGATCATCCTCGACGACACCGGTCCTGCGGCCGCGGCGGGGCCCGCGCCTGCGGCGGCGCCCGCCCCGCCCGCGCCCGCGCCCGCGCCCGCTGCCGCAGCCCCCGCGCAGACCGTCGCCGCCGTCGAGCCCGGCAAGAGCGGCAACGCGTACACCGATCGCTTCCTCGCGCTCTGGCACGACATCCACAGCCCGCAGAACGGCTACTTCAGCCCGGAGGGCGTGCCCTACCACGCCGTCGAGACGCTGCTGTGCGAGGCGCCTGACTACGGGCACGAGACGACGTCCGAGGCGTACAGCTACTGGCTGTGGCTGGAAGCCGCGTACGGAAAGGTCACGCGCGACTGGGGTCCGCTGGACCGCGCCTGGAAGAACATGGAGCGGTACATCATCCCGACGCAGGCCGATCAGCCGACCAACATGGCGTACACCGATCGCAAGCCGGCCACGTACGCGCCGGAGGGCGACACGCCGGCCGCGTACCCGTCGCAGCTGACCGGCAGCGTTCCTGTCGGCCGCGATCCGCTGGCGCTCGAGCTGACCGCGAGCTACGGCCGCGGCGCGCCGGTTTACGGCATGCACTGGATCATCGACGTCGACAACTGGTACGGCTTCGGTCTGCGCGGCGACGGAACCACGAAGCCGTCGTACATGAATACGTTCCAGCGCGGGCCGCAGGAATCCGTCTGGGAGACGATCCCGCAGCCGTGCTGGGACGAATTCAAGGCGGGCGGCAAGTACGGTTACCTCGACCTGTTCGTGAAGTCGGGCATCCCGGTGCGGCAATGGAAGTACACCGACGCGCCCGACGCCGACGCGCGCGCGATCCAGGCGATCTACTGGGCGAAGACCTGGGCCGACAAGGAGGGCGGTAGCCCGGTCGTCACCGAGCTCGCGCACCGCGCGGCGCGCATGGGCGACTGGCTGCGCTACGCGCTGTTCGACAAGTACTTCAAGACGATGGGCTGCATGGATCCGAAGTGCCCCGGCGGCAAGGACTACGATTCGGCGCACTACCTGCTCTCCTGGTACTACGCGTGGGGCGGATCGGTCTCCAAGTCGCAGGCGTGGGCGTTCCGCATCGGCGCCAGCTCGGCGCACGGCGGCTACCAGAATCCGCTGGCCGCGTACGCGCTGTCGGCGCTGACCGACTTCCGGCCCGCGTCGCCGAACGCGGCGCGCGACTGGAAGCAGAGCCTCGATCGACAGCTCGAGTTCTACCGCTGGCTGCAATCAGCCGAGGGCGCCATCGCGGGCGGCGCGACCAACAGCTGGAACGGCCGCTACGAACAGCCGCCCGCCGGTACGCCGACGTTCTACGGCATGGCCTACGACGAGGCGCCCGTCTACCACGACCCGCCCAGCAACGAGTGGTTCGGGTTCCAGGCCTGGTCGATGGATCGCGTTGCGCAGTACTACTACGTGACCGGCGACGAGCGCGCGAAGGTGGTGGTCGAAAAGTGGGTCGGGTGGGTCAAGCAGCACACCAAGCTCGCGGCCGACGGAACCTACGACATCCCGTCTACGATGGACTGGAGCGGCAAGCCCGGCGCCAGCTGGACCAACGCTTCGCACGAGGCAGGCAAGGGCTGGAACGGCGGCCTGCACGTGAAGATCCGCGACTACGGCGACGACGCGGGCGTCGCGTCGGCGACCGCGCGCACGCTGGCGTTCTACGCGGCGAAGTCGGGCGACAAGGCGGCCCAGAAGCTGGCGAAGGAGCTGCTGGATCGCCTGTGGAACAAGTACCGCGACAAGCTGGGCGTGACGACGCCGGAGACGCGCGTGGACTACAAGCGGTTCCGCGACACGGTCTACGTGCCGCCGGGCTGGACGGGCAAGATGCCCAACGGCGATCCGATCCAGAACGGCGCCACGTTCATCAGCATGCGCTCGAAGTACAAGAGCGATCCGGAGTGGCACAAGGTCGACGCGTACCTGAAGGGCGGCAAGCCGCCGGTCTTCAAATACCACCGGCTGTGGGCGCAGGCGGACATCGCCATCGCGAATGCCAGTTACGGTTGGCTGTTCCCGGACGACAAGAGCGTGTCCGCCGGGAGCGCCCTGGCGGGCGAGGGCGGCGCGTCTTCGAAGGCGGCCCGCAAGGGAACCGGCCGTTCGCACTCGTCACGAAGCAAGAAGCAGAAATAGCGGAAGTCGTAGTAGAAGGGGAGCAACCCCAAGGAAGGAACCAGCGAATGCGTTTTGGCTATTTCGACGATAAGAGCCGCGAATATGTGATCACGACGCCGAAGACGCCCTATCCGTGGATCAACTATCTCGGATCGGAGAACTTCTTCGCGCTCGTGTCGCACCGCGCCGGGGGCTACTGCTTCTACCGCGACGCGCGCCTGCGGCGGTTGATGCGCTACCGCTACAACAACGTCCCGACCGACGTCGGCGGCCGCTACTTCTATATAAATGATGGGGGCGATGTCTGGAACCCGAGCTTCGCGCCGACCAACACCGCCCTGGACGCCTTCGAGTGCCGTCACGGCCTCGGCTACACGCGCATCACCGGCGAGCGCAAGGGCGTGCGCGCGTCGCTGCTGATGCTGGTTCCGCTCGGGCACACGGCCGAGATCCACCAGCTGACCATCAAGAACGAGTCGTCGCAGCCCAAGAACCTGAAGGTGTTCTCGTTCATCGAGTGGTGCCTCTGGAACGCCTACGACGACATGACCAACTACCAGCGCAACCTCTCGATCGGTGAGGTCGAGGTCGAGGGCGGCGGCAGCACGCTCTACCACAAGACCGAGTACCGGGAGCGACGCGACCACTTCGCGTTTTATCACGTGAATGCGCCGGTGGCCGGGTTCGACACCGACCGCGAGACGTTCCTGGGCCTCTACAACGAATGGGGCGAGGCGCAGGTGCCGGCGGCCGGGAAGTCCTCGAACTCGGTCGCGAGCGGCTGGTCGCCGATCGCGTCGCACGGGCTGGATGTCGCGCTCGCGCCCGGCGAGGAGAAGAAGTTCGTGTTCACGCTCGGCTACGTCGAGAACCCGCGCGCGGAGAAGTGGGAGAAGCCGGGCGTCATCAACAAGAAGCGAGCGCTCGAGCTCTACGCCAAGTTCTCGACGGCCGAACAGGTGACGGCGTCGATGAAGGCCCTGTCTGACCACTGGTCCAAGTTGCTGTCCAATTACTCGATCGAGTCGGGCGACGAGAAGTTGAACCGCACCGTGAACATCTGGAACCCGTACCAGTGCATGGTGACGTTCAACATGTCGCGCTCGGCGTCGTACTTCGAGACCGGCATCGGCCGCGGTATGGGTTTCCGCGATTCGAACCAGGACCTGCTCGGGTTCGTGCACCTGGTGCCCGAACGCGCGCGCGAGCGCATCATCGACATCGCGTCGACGCAGTTCCCCGACGGCAGCGCCTACCACCAGTACCAGCCGCTCACCAAGCGCGGTAACAACGACGTCGGCAGCGGGTTCAACGACGATCCGCTGTGGCTGATCTTCGGCGTCGCCGCCTACATCCGCGAGACCGGCGACTACAAGATCCTCGACGAGCAGGTGCCGTTCGACAACGACCCGAAGACCGCGGTGCCGCTGTTCGAGCACCTCAAGCGTTCGTTCCACCACGTGCTCAACAACCTGGGGCCGCACGGGCTGCCGCTGATCGGGCGCGCCGACTGGAACGATTGCCTCAACTTGAATTGCTTCTCGGAGACGCCCGACGAGTCGTTCCAGACCACCGGCAACCGCACGGGCCGGACGGCGGAGTCGGTGTTCATCGCCGGGATGTTCGTGGGCGTGGCGCCCGACTACGCGTACCTCGCAGAGAAGAGGGGCCTGGCAGACGAGGCGAAGAAGGCGCGGGCGGAGGCGGCGAAGATGACCGACGTCGTGCTGAAGGACGGCTGGGACGGTGAGTGGTTCCTGCGCGCCTATGATTTCTTCGGCAAGAAGATCGGCAGCAAGGAGAACAAGGAGGGCCAGATCCTGATCGAGCCGCAGGGCTTCTGCGTGATGGCCGGGATCGGCGTCGAGGGCGGACAGGCCAAGAAGGCGCTCGATTCGGTGAAGGAGCGGCTCGATACGAAGTACGGCATCGTGCTCAACAACCCGCCCTACACCGAGTACCACGTCGAGATGGGCGAGATCACCTCGTACCCGCCCGGGTACAAGGAGAACGCCGGCATCTTCTGCCACAACAATCCCTGGATCATCATCGCCGAGACCGTGATCGGCCGCGGCGACCGCGCGTTCGAGTACTGGAAGAAGATCGCGCCCGCGTACCTGGAGGAGCAGAGCGAGATCCACCGATTGGAACCGTACGTGTACGCGCAGATGATCGCCGGCAAGGACGCCGTCCGGCACGGCGAGGCGAAGAACTCCTGGCTGACCGGCACGGCCGCCTGGAACTTCGTGGCCATCTCGCACTACCTGCTGGGTGTGCGCCCCGACTTCGAGGGCCTGCGCGTCCACCCCTGCATGGGCGGCGAGGTCGCCAAGTTCACGGTGACGCGCAAGTGCCGCGGCGCCGAGTACCGCATCCACGTCAAGAACAGCGGCAAGAGCGGCGCGCCCAAGCTCACCGTCGACGGTAAGCCGGTCTCCGGCGACCTGGTCCCCTACGCCGCGCCCGGCTCGACGGTAATCGTCGAGTGCGAGAGCTGATCGCTCGGGCGCGGACCCCTCTCCCTAACCCTCTCCCCGCTTCGCGGGGCGAGGGGATCTGATCTGGGCTCCCTCTCCCGCTCGCGGTCGGTGATGAGCTCCGGCGTGGCGACTACTTGCCCTTCTTGCCCGCCGCCGCGCCGCCCTTGCCGGCGCCGCCGCCGGCGGGGCCGCCCTTCTCGTCGAGGAACGCGGCCACC
>Ga0070687_100000321_pt1 | contig 16232 bp, 11 predicted proteins | sample KBSS33LmetaG_FD_64678 | JGI IMG/M metagenome (GOLD analysis project Ga0070687, IMG submission 64678) | Switchgrass rhizosphere microbial communities from Kellogg Biological Station, Michigan, USA - KBS S3-3L metaG | ecosystem: Host-associated > Plants > Roots > Rhizosphere ... | reverse complement strand
CGCCTGGGTGACGACCGAGCAGAGCACCTTGTCCTTGCCGACGTTCGAGCCCATGTCGACGCGGTCCATGTGCGGACAGGAGAAGTTCAGCTCCAGCGCGTCCGCCCCCTCGGCGATGCAGGCCTTGGCCAGCGTCTGCCAGTTGTGCAGCTCCTTGTCATTGCCGGAACCGGCCATGATCGAGGCGACCAGCATGCGGTCGGGGAACTGCTGCTTGATGCGGGCGAGCTTGCCGATCCACCAGTCCAGCGGCTTGTCGGAGATCAGCTCCCAGTTCCACGACGCCATCAAGGTGGTGTCGGGGCGCCGGTTCATGGAAAGGCGCGTGCCGCTGTTCTCGGCGCGGAGGAACTTCGTCTTCGGCCCCTTCACGTTCATGACCGGGTGCAGGCCGATGGTCTTGGTGACCACGCCTCCCCAGCCCGCCTCGAAGGCACGGATGATGTTGGCGTCGGACTCGGTCGGCGGGGCGGAGGCGAGGAGGAACGGGTTCTGGAAGCGGAGTCCGGTGAAGCTGGTGGTCAGGTCGGCCATGGTCAAGCCTTTCGTTTCGCGAACGCGAGGTAGAGGAAGAAGCTGAGGATGAAGGTCACGAACCACGCATACGTATAGAGGTGGTCGAAGAGGCCGGGATCGGCGACGCGGCCGCCCGGCGTGAGTGCGGCGCGGAGGAATCCGGGAACGACGGGAAGGATCGACACCACCAGCGCCGCGACCGCGCGCCAGTTCGTGCCGTTGGAGTAGGTGTACTCGCCCTGCAGCTCGAAGAGGTCGCGCAGGTTGAGCTTCTGCCGGCGCAGCACCCAGTAGTCGGCGATGAGGATGCCGCCGAGGGCGCCCATCAGGCTCGAGTAGCCGATCAGCCAGGTGAAGATGTACGCGGCGGCGTCGGAGTAGAGCTTCCAGGGCATCATCACGATGCCGATGACCGCCGTGATCAGGCCGCCGGTGACGTAGGAGATCTTCCGTGGAGAGAGATTCGAGAAGTCGTTCGCCGGCGAGACCACGTTGGCTGCCATGTTGGTGGTGAGCTGCGCGGCCAGGACCACCAGCGCGCCGAAGATGATCACGATCGGCGTGCCGATCATGGCGATGAGCTGGATCGGGTCCCAGACCGCCTTGCCGAAGACGACGATCGTCGCGCTGGTGACGGCCACGCCGATGAAGGCGAAGGCGGTCATGGTGGCCGGCAATCCGAGGGCCTGGCCGGCGACCTGAGAGCGCTGGCTCTTCGCGTAGCGGGTGAAGTCGGGGATGTTCAGCGAGAGCGTCGCCCAGTAGCCGACGTTGGCGGTGAGCGCGGCCGGGAAGAGGCTCCAGAACGGCGTCTGCCCCTTCTGCAGCACCGAAGAGCGGCTGAGGATGTTTCCCAGCCCTCCGCCGTTGCGGATCGCCCAGACCAGGAGGGCCGCACCGCCGGCGAGCAGCAGCGGCGCCGACCAGCTCTCCAGGATCTTGATGCCCTCCGTGCCCTTGATGATGATCGCCACCTGGATCAGCCAGAAGATGGCGAACCCGATGGCCTTGCCGCCGGGGACGCTCGCCCAGCCGGACCAGGCCGCGCCGATCAGGGCGTCGATGGCCAGCCCGCCGATCCAGGTCTGGATCCCGAACCAGCCGCAGGCCACGATGGCCCGCAGCACGGCGGGGATGTTCGCGCCCTTGACGCCGAAACTGGCGCGGCAGAGCACCGGGAACGACACGCCGTACTTCGTCCCGGCGTGGGCGTTGAGGACCATCGGCACCAGCACGATCACGTTGCCGAGGAGGATGGTGGTCAGCGCCTGCGCCCAGCTCATCCCCTGCTCCATCAGGCCGGAGGCGAGGGTGTAGGTGGTGATGACCACGGACATGCCGATCCAGAGCGCGGCGATGTTGTAGGTGGACCAGGTGCGGCGCGAAAGCGGCGTGGGGGCGAGGTCTTTGTTCCAGAGCGGGCTGGCCGAGACGTCGGCGTCCAGCTCGACGAAGTCGGGGCGCGAAAACGGAACCTGTGTCGGGACGTCCAGCGTCGCCATCATGAATCTCCTCAGGTGGTTGCGTCGGTGGAGCGATTGTACGCCCAACACAGATCCGCGCGCTCCCGCCGGCCGTAGAGGGGGCAAGGAGATCAGCCGATGCAGTCCATCATCATCGATCCAGCCGGCGGCGCGCGCCTGCGCGTCGCGGGAGACGTGGTCCGGGTGCTCGCTTCCGCCGCGCAGACCGGCGGCGGGTACGAGATTTTCGAGCTGGAAGGGCCGGAAGGCAGCGGCCCGCCGCTGCACGCGCACCCCTGGACCGAGGCCTACGTCGTGATCGACGGCGAGGCGGAGGTGTTCGTCGGCGGGGCCACGCTGCCCGCGACACCTGGGTCGTTCTTCCAGATCCCGGCCGGCGCGATGCACAGCTATCGGATCAAGTCGCCCACGGCGAAGTTCGTCGTGATCACCAGTCCCGGCGGCGCCAGCGGGTTCTTCCACGATATCGACGCGGAGACCGCCGGCTCCTGTGACGACATGGGAAAAGTCCTCGCCGTAGCCATGCGGCACGGCTTCGCGGTGCCGCCTCCGCGCTGACGGCGGCATAAAGGTCCGGCTGCGAGCGGTTTCCCGGACGACGATGCGCAAACTAACGGCCCCGCTCGCAGCACTTGTCTTCCTCTCCACCGCCTTCGCCGCGTCGGCGGACACGATCGTGTTCCGCAACGCGAACGTGGTCTCCATGACCTCACCCAAGGTCGCGGAGAAGCAGAGCGTGGTGGTGAGGGACGGGAAGATCGACGCGATCCTGGCACCGGGCGCTGCGATCCCCGAGGGGGCGACGGAAGTCGATGCGTCCGGCAAGTACCTCATGCCCGGCCTGGCCGACATGCACGCCCACCTGCCGCCGCCGAGCTCGCCGCAGGGGTTGCTCGACGACGTGCTGTACCTCCACCTCGCGAACGGCGTGACCACCATCCGCACCATGCTCGGCCAGAACGGGCATCTCAAGTTGCGCGAGTGGCAGCGGAACGGCGACATCGTCGCGCCGAATCTGTACGTGGCCGGTCCGCCGTTCAACAACACCCTCAAGAGCGTCGACGCCGCCGTCGAGCAGGTGAAGGCCCAGAAGAAAGAAGGCTGGGACCTGCTCAAGGTGCTGTCCGGCCTGCCCCGCGACCAGTACGACGCCATGGCCAGGACCGCCAGGGCGGAGGGCATCCGCTTCGGCGGCCACGTCCCGGAGTCGGTCGGGCTGCTGCACGCCATCGACATGGGGCAGGAGTCGTTCGAGCACCTCGACGGCTTTCTCGAGTATCTCGGCGACGGCAAGGGTAAGGTCGACGAGAAGAAGCTCGCCGCGCTGGTGAAGCGGGCGAAGGCGGCCGGGATCTGGGTGGTGCCGACGCTGAATCTCTGGGAGATCCAGAACAACGCGGTGCCGCTGGAGACGCTGCGCGCCGATCCGGGGCTGCAGTACGTCCCCTCCCGCGCCGCGGAGATGTGGTCGAAGATGTACACCGATCGCGCCGAGTCGCTCACGGCTGAAGAATCGAAGAACGTCGTCAACAGCCGCGCGCACATCCTGGCGGCGCTCTACAAGGGCGGCGTGAAGATCCTGGCCGGCACGGACTCGCCGCAGCAGTTCGATATCCCCGGCTTCGCGCTGCATCACGAGCTGCAGTCGATGAAGGCGGCCGGGATGTCGACGTTCGACGTGCTCCGCAGCGCCACGGTCAACGCGGGCGAGTACTTCAAGAGCGGTGAGCCGTTCGGCACCATCGAGCCGGGCAAGCGCGCCGACCTGCTGCTGCTCTCCGGCAACCCGCTGGAGGACCTGGCCAACGTGGACCGCATCGAAGGGGTGATGGTCCGCGGCCGCTGGTATCCCCGCGCCGCCATCGACGAGCGCCTGGCCAAGGCCGCCGCGCGTTACGTGCCGAAGCCGGAGCCCTGACCCGAGGGACGACGAGGGGCCTCCGGCGGGCCGGCCGGGCCGGCGGCCTTTGTTGCCATAGGCTGGACGCACGCTTGCTCCGCCGAACGCGGTTTTGGGCGCCAACATGCGGAGCCGGCGCGGCCTGCCCGCCGAGGCTTCGCGTCTGCGCCGAGTAGGGACGAAGCAGGTAGACTTCGCGGCCATGAAGACCCTCGCTTTCCTGCTGGCTTTCTTCACGACTCCACTCTTCGCGGTAAACGTGACGGACACGCGGCTGTTGAGCGATCCGGCCATCCGCGGCAACCGCATCGCCTTTGCCTACGCCAACGACATCTGGACCGCGAACGCCGACGGCTCGGGCGTGCAGCGGCTGACCTCCCATCCCGGCATCGAGTCGTCGCCTCGCTTTTCGCCCGACGGCTCGCTGATCGCGTTCACGGGCCGCTATGAAGGCAACACCGACGTGTTCGTGGTGCCGAGCGGCGGCGGCGAGCCGAAGCGGCTCACCTGGCATCCCGGCGAGGATCTGGTTCTCGGCTTCACCCCGGATGGCAAGTCCATCCTCTTCGCCTCCCGCCGCGAGGTGCACACTAACCGGTTGCAGCAGCTCTTCACCGTGCCGGTGGGCGGCGGCGCGGTCAGCAAGCTGCCGGTGCCCTCCGCGACCAAAGCCTCGTATTCGCCGGACGGAAAGACGCTCGCGTACGTCCCGCTGCGCGAGGCGTTCCCGGGCTGGAAGCACTACCGCGGCGGCACCGCCGCCCGGATCATGCTCCTCGACCTGGCCTCACTGAACGTGGAGCAGGTGCCGCAGCCGGAAGGCCGCTCCAACGACACCGACCCGGTCTGGGTCGGCAACACGCTCTACTTCCGCTCGGACCGCAACGGCGAGTTCAATCTCTATTCGTTCGACCGCGCCACGAAGAACGTGGCGCAGGTGACCTCGTTCACTGATTTCCCGATCATGGGCGTCTCCGCCTCGGACGGGAAGGTCCTGCTCGAGCAGGCCGGCTGGCTGCACCTGCTCGACCCCGCCACCAAGCAGACGTCGCGGCTGAAGATCGGCGTCGCCACCGATCTCGCGGAAACGCGGCCGCGCTTCGCCAAGGGGAGCAAGTACATCCGCAACTTCAGCCTGTCGCCGAGCGGCGCGCGTGCCGCCTTCGAACTGCGCGGTGAGATCGTCACCGTGCCGGCGGAGAAGGGCGACGACCGCAATCTCACGCAGAGCACCGGCGCGAACGACCGCTCGCCGGTCTGGTCGCCGGACGGCAAGTGGATCGCCTGGTTCAGCGATGAAAGCGGCGAGTACGAGCTGCGCATCGCGCCGCAGGACGGCCACGGCGCCGTGCGCAAGATCAAAGTCAGCGGCGCCGGCTTCTACGACCATCCGAAGTGGTCTCCGGACGGCAAGTCCATCAGCTACACCGACAACTCCCACTCGCTCTGGGTGATGAACGTCGACGGCGGCCAGGCGGCGAAGATCTCCTCGAACATCCTCTATCGCCCGGGACCGGTGCTCGACCACTCCTGGTCGCCCGACTCGAAGTGGCTCGCCTACACGCGCACCGGCGCCACGAACATGCAGTCGCTCTACCTCTGGTCGGCCGCGGAGAAGAAGTCGTATCCGGTCACGGACGGCATCAGCGACGCGCGCGAGCCGGTCTTCGATCCGAACGGCAAGTACCTCTACTTCGTCGCTTCCACGAACGCCGGGCCAACGTCCGACTGGTTCTCGCAGGCGGCGCTCGACACGCGGCAGACCAACGAGATCTACCTGGCCGTGCTGCCGAAGGGTGTGGCCTCTCCGCTGGCGAAGGAGAGCGACGAGGAGGGCAGCAGCGCCACGGCTACGCCTGCCGAGCCGCCGGCGAAGGAGACGAAGGACGCTGCCAAGGATGAGGGGAAGGCCGGCGCCGCCGATAAGGATGCCAAGAAGGATGACAAGAAGCCTGCGGCGGTGACGATCGACTTCGCCCGGCTCTCCCAGCGCATCCAGGCGCTGCCGCTGTCGCCGGCCTATTACTCGAACCTGCAGGTGGCCTCGACGGGGCAGTTGCTCTACCTCGAGCGGCCCCTCGGCACCGGCTTCCCGGCCGAAGATCCCGGTTCGCTGAACCGCTACGACCTCACCAAGCGGAAGGAAGACACGCTGCTCGACAAGGTCAACGACTACGCCGTCTCGGCCGACGGCAAGCGCGTGCTGGTGCAGATGAAGGACTCCTGGTCGGTGGCCGACTACGGCGACAAGCTCGACCCCTCCAAGCGCCACCTCGGCATCGACAAGGTCGAGGTGCGCGTCGAGCCGCGCGCCGAATGGAAGCAGATGTACGAGGAGGCCTATCGCCAGCATCGCGACTGGTTCTACGACCCGCACTACCACGGCGCGAACCTGCCGGCGCTGCATGAAAAATACGCCGCCTTCCTCCCGGACCTGGCCACGCGTCAGGACCTCAACCGCATCCTGCAGTGGTTCGGCAGCGAATTGACCGTCGGCCACTTCTACCTGGGCGGCGGCGACACGCTCGCCGAGGTCGAGTCCATCCCGGGCGGACTGCTGGGCGCGGACTACGAAGTCGCCAACGGCCGCTATCGCTTCAAGAAGGTCTACGGTGGCCTGAACTGGAACCCCGAGCTGCGCGCGCCGCTCACCGAGCCGGGCATCGACGTCGTGGAAGGGGAGTATCTCCTCGCCGTCGACGGCAAGGATCTGAAGTACCCCGACAACCTCTACGCGCGGTTCGAGCGCACCGCCGGCCGGTTCACCGAGATCACGGTCGGACCGAGCCCCGACGGCACCGGCTCGCGCACCGTCAACGTCGTCCCGATCGAGAGCGAGGCCGCGCTGCGCAACCGCGACTGGGTGGAGCGTAACCTCCGCTACGTCACCGAGAAGTCGAACGGCCGCGTCGCCTACGTCTGGGTCCCGAACACCGCCGAGCAGGGTCACGAGTACTTCAAGCGCTACTTCTACCCTCAGGCCGATCGGCAGGCCATCATCGTCGACGAGCGTTACAACGGCGGAGGTCTGGTGGCCGACTACTACATCGACATCCTCCGCCGTCCGCTGGTCAGCTACTGGGCCACGCGCTACGGGTCGGACCTGAAGACGCCGCTGGCCTCGATCCAGGGGCCGAAGGCGATGCTCATCGACGAGAACGCCGGCTCCGGCGGCGACCTCCTGCCGTGGATGTTCAAGAAGATGAACCTCGGCCCGCTCATCGGCCGCCGCACCTGGGGCGGTCTGGTCGGCATCCTCGGCTACCCCGACCTGATGGACGGCGGCACCATCACCTCGCCGAACCTGGCGTTCTGGACCCCCGAGGACGGATTTGCCATCGAGAACGTCGGCATCCCGCCCGACATCGAGGTCGATCCCACCCCGCGCGACTTCATGGCCGGCCGCGACCCGGTGCTGGACAAGGCGCTGGAGGTCGTGCTGAAGCAGCTGGACGCCAACCCGCCGCCTGTCCCCAAGCGTCCGGCATACCCGGTGAAAGCAGGGAGATAGAGGATCGCGGAGAACGATGAGCGGCTTCGACGAGCTGTGGAAAGGGTCGGTCCGGTACCGGCGGGCGTCGCGCGAGCTGGAATGGCTCCTGCGCGACGTCCATCAGTCTTTCGCCGCTCCCGCCGCGCTCATCACGTCGCTCGACCGGCTGCTCTCGTTCCTCGCGAGCGAGAGCGGCCGCACCGACGCGAACTGCTCCACCACCTACCACTTCTTCAGCGCCACCGAGGAGCTCTGGCGCGGAGCCCCGGATGCCCTCCGCGCCATCCTCGACGACATGAGCGGCACCATCCAGGACTCCATCCACGCCCCGGCCATCGCCCGGACGTTCGAGGCGACGCCGGAACAGTTGCTGGAACGGGTGAGGCGGGTGTCGGAGTAGGGGGAAGCGCCGATTGGAGAGTCTGAAGCGCCAGACTCGCACATCTGAAGCGTCAGATGCGCACATCTGAATCGCCAGACTCGCACATCTGAAGCGCCAGATGCGCACATCTGAAGCGCCAGACTCGCACATCTGAAGCGCCAGATGCGCACATCTGAAGCTTCAGACTCTCACATCTGAAGCTTCAGACTCTCACATCTGAAACGCCAGACTTTCACATCTGAAGCTTCAGACTCTCATATCTGGAGCTTCAGACTCGATACGCCGCCCTGCCGGTGTTCAGGCTTTGCGGTGAGGGGCCCGCTCTCGCGGTCCGTCCATCTCTGCCTCCAGCCACCAAATCTGACAGCCGCGGCCATTCAATAACGGCCTCTTGACGCTGTGGCGGTGGATTTTTGTGGACAAGAGTGGTTGGCGGTGGTACAAAAAGCCACCGGAACAAGCGGAATCTACTACTGGTGGAACTGAACGTCTTGATGGGGCACAGCCCCGCGAAGGTTGACGAGAAAGGCCGGCTGAAGATCCCGGCCGGGTTCCGCAAGATCATTGAAGAGCGTTATGGCGGAGACTGCTTCATTACCTCGATGGACGGCGAACGGGCCCTGGTGTACCCGCTGGCGGTCTGGTTCGAGTTCCAGTCCCGCCTCGCGAAGGTGCCTTCCACGTCGATGGCCAAGGCCAAGCTGCTCGAGCGGGTGAACTACTTCGGTCAGGTCTCCCAGCTCGACGCCCAGGGCCGCGTCCTCGTCCCGCAGGTGCTCCGCGACGTCGCCGGCATCGCCGAGGACGTGGTGGTGCTGGGCAGCCAGGACCACCTCATCGTCTGGAACGACCAGAAGATCCAGCAGCGGCTGTCGGAGCAGCCCCTCACGGCGGACGATTTCAAGGAGCTCGAGCTCCACGGGGTGTAGGCCCGTGAAACACGAGCCTGTTCTTTTAAACGAGGTTCTCGAGTACCTCCGGCCCAACCGTCACGACGGCACGCTCGTCGACGCCACGGTGGGGCTGGGTGGACACGCGGAGGCGCTCCTGGAGCGCTACCCCGAGGTCCGGCTGGTCGCGATCGATCGCGATCCGGAGGCGCTGGAGCGGTCGAAGGAGCGGCTGAGCCGCTTCGGCGACCGGGTGACGTTCGTCCGCGGACGTCACGAATCGCTCATTGACATCCTGAAGCAGTCGGAAGTGGAGGCCGCGAGCGGTCTGCTCGCCGACCTCGGCGTCTCGTCGATGCAGCTCGACGACGCAGCGCGCGGGTTCTCGTTCCGATTCGAGGGCCCGCTGGACATGCGCATGGGCGCCGAGGGGAGGAGCGCGGCCGACATCGTCAACACGATGGACGAGCAGGAGCTCGCCACGATCATTCGGGACTACGGCGAAGAGCCGATGGCACGGCGGATCGCGCGGGCGATCGTCACGGCGCGAACCGAGGCACCGATCGAGACGACCACGCGGCTCGCGGAAGTGATCCGCAGCGTCAAGAAGGCGCGGTTCCGCGAGATCGATCCGTCGACGCTGACGTTCCAGGCACTGCGCATCGCCACGAACGAGGAACTGGTCGGGCTCGACCGGTTCGTCGAAGACGCGGTCAGCGTGCTGGAGAGCGGCGCAAGGGCCGGCATCATCTCGTTTCACTCGCTCGAGGACCGGATCGTCAAGCGGGCGTTTCGGAGGCTCGAAGGCGAGTGCACCTGTCCGCCGGGCATGCCGGTGTGCGGGTGCGGTGCGGTATCGGTGGTGGAGATCCTGACGGGACGGCCCGTCACTGCTTCGGAAGAGGAGGAACAGCGGAATCCGAGATCGCGCAGCGCCAAGCTGCGGGTCGCGGAGAGGTTGTGAGGTTGCTGGTTGCCTGTTGCTCGTGAGCCGTCGCGCGGCGTCACGGCCAACCGGGAATCAGTAACCGCTCGCGGAGCCCGTGAGCAAGGGTGAAGGTTGGGGAAGGGTCGGGTGTGTGTGCGGTAGGTGAGCTCGGGAGGGGTGGAGCGTGGGGCGTGGGTGTGCAGGGATGGCTCGTCGCATCGTACTTGAAGGCAGATCTTCACCCTTGTTCGCTGGCTCCGCGCGCGGTGCGCGCTCCCGGTCATGTACACACAGAAGAAACCGATCGACAACACCCATATCGTCCGCGAGAGAGATCGCAGGCGAAACCGTGAGCTGCTGGCCGTTCTCTCCCTCGGCGTCCCGATCGGTGCGTTCCTGCTGCTGTTCACCTGGCAGAACCTCGAGGTGATCCGCCTCGGCCGGGAAGCGACCCGGCTGCAGAAGACCCTCAAGGACACCGAGGCCACGCACAAGTCGCTGGAGACGGAGCTCGACCGCCTGACCTCGTTCGACACCGTCGAGAAGCAGGCGGCGCAGCTCGGGTTCGAGCCGGCGCCGCCGAAGACGATCGTGATGGTCCAGCCGGGCGCCGGGATGCCGCACGTCGCGGCCGCCGCGCCGCCGCCGCTCCCGGTGCAGATGCCCGCGGATGCAGCCGCTCCGATCGGAGGGCGCTGATGGGCCTCTCGAATCGCCGGATGCTGCAGCTCTTCGCCTTCCTGGCCGCATGGGCGCTGGTGGTGGTGTTCCGCCTGATGCAGGTCCAGATCGTGCGTCATGATCACTACGTCGCGCGGGCGCAGCGGCAGCAGGAGTCGACGCTCGCGTTGAACCCCGTGCGCGGCTCGATCCTCGACGTGAAGGGCCGCGTGCTGGCCGAGAGCGTCGCCGCCGAGTCCATCTACGCCGACCCGCAAGCTGTGACCGACCGCCGCGCGGCGGCGAAGGCGCTGGCGGAAATCGACGGCATCGGCCTGACCGCCCGCGAGATCGATGCGAAGCTTCGGGGCACCGGAAGCTTCGCCTGGATCGCGCGGCAACTCCCGCTCGAGGTCACGGCCAGGGCGAAGAAGCTCGCCTTGCCGGGCATCTACTTCCTCGAGGCGCACCGCCGGTCGTATCCGCGTGCCACGCTGGCTGCGAACGTCATCGGCTACGTCGGCCTGGACGGCGACGGCCTCGGCGGGATCGAGCATTCGTTCGACGCGCAGGTGCGCGGGACTCCGGGCAAGGTCACGCTGCTCCGCGATGCGCGCCGCGGCGTCTATCTCGTCGGCGGCGACGGCGCGAACCGGCCGCGCGACGGGCACCACGTCGTGCTGACCATCGACTCGGTGATCCAGTTCATCGCCGAGCGGGCGCTGCAGAAGGCGGTCACCGAGCGTCACGCTACCGGCGGGTCGATCCTGATCATGGATCCGAACGACGGCGCGATCCTGGCCATGGCCTCGGCGCCCACGTTCGATCCGAACCACTTCCGCGACGCGGCCCCGGTCGCCTGGCGGAACCGCAACGTGCAGGACCTCTACGAGCCGGGATCGACGTTCAAGATCATCACGGCCGCGGCGGGGCTCGAAGAGCACCTGGTGACGCCGTCGCAGGTCATCGACTGCGGCAACGGCTCGATCACCATCGGCAACATCACCATCACCGAGCACGACGGCCACCGCTACAACCTGCTGTCGTTCGAAGACGTGATCGTCAACTCATCGAACGTCGGCACGGTCCGCGTCGGCCTGGCGCTGGGACAGCACCGCTTCTACGACTGGATCCGCCGCTTCGGCTTCGGCCAGCGCGCCGGCATCCCGCTGCCGGGCGAGTCGACCGGCCTGCTGCGCCGCACCGACAAGTGGACCGCGGTCTCGCCGGCCAGCATCGCCATCGGCCAGGAGATCGGCGTCACGCCGCTGCAGATCGTCCGCGCCGTGAATGCCGTGGCCACCGGCGGGACGCTCGTCGAGCCGCGCATCATCGAGAAGATCGTCGACGACGACGGCAAGACCGTCTACGAGCCGCCGCACCCGGCGCCGGTGCGCGTGATGTCGGAGAAGACGGCGGCCGTGCTCAACGAGATACTGAAAGCGGTCGTGGTCCGCGGGACCGGCACGAAGGCCGCGCTCGCCGAGCACGTGGTAGCGGGCAAGACCGGTACGGCGCAGAAGGCGGGACGGGGCGGCTACAGCGCCGACCGCTACGTCGGCTCGTTCGCCGGCTACGTCCCCGCGGACCAGCCGCGGCTGGTGATGCTGGTGGTGATCGACGAGCCGCACGGCGAGTACTACGGCGGCACGGTGGCCGCGCCGGTGTTCCGCGAGGTGGCGGAGGCGACGCTGCGGTACATGGGCATTCCGCCTTCGATTCCGTCGCGCACGATCGGTGTCGGGCGGCCGTTGCTGGCCGCATTTTCGCAACCCCGAGGGAGTGCCGGCCCGGCCACCGCGGTACCCGATCTGCGCGGCCTGGATGCACGCGCGGCGATCGCGCGAGCGGTCGCGAGCGGACTGACGGTCCGGGCCATCGGAAGCGGAGTGGTGACCTCACAAGATCCTCAGCCGGGCGGAGCCCTGCCGGTGACACGGCGGGTGACGCTGAAGTTCTCGCCCCACGTCCAGCAGGAGGTGCGCGGATGAAGCTGTCCGAACTGCTGCGCGACGTACCCATCCGTGCGCTGCACGGAAACACCGACGCCGAGATCGCGTCGGTGACGCCTGACTCGCGCCTGGTGCGCGCCGGCTCGCTGTTCGTGGCCATCCCCGGCACCGCCAGGAACGGCGCCGAGTTCATCCCGCAGGCGATCCAGCGCGGCGCGGCGGCGCTCGTCACCGGCCCCGGCATGTTCGCGGCGAGCGATGCCGGCGGCGCCACGGTCATCGAAGTGGAGGATCCGCGCGCCGCGCTGGCGCTGATCGCCGCGAACTTCTACGGGCGGCCCGCCGAGAAGCTGTCGCTGATCGGCGTCACCGGCACCTCGGGGAAGACCACCACCACGCGCATGATCGAGTCGATCTTCGACGCGGTCGGCGGCGCGGTCGGGCTGATCGGCACCATCGAGTATCGCGCCGGCGACGAACGCCTGGTCGCCGACCGCACTACACCCGACGCGGTGGTGCTGCAGGAATGGTTCGCGAAGATGGTCGAGGCGGGCGTGCGCAACGCCGTCATGGAAGTCTCGTCGCACGCGCTGGCGCTGAAGCGGACCTACGGCGTCCACTTCGCCGCCGCCGTGTTCACGAACCTGTCGCGCGAGCACTTCGACTTCCACAAGGACTTCGAGGACTACTTCGCCGCGAAGCGGATCCTGTTCGACCAGATCGACCGCTCGCGCCGCACCGCCGTCACCAACATCGACGACGAGTACGGCCGCCGCCTGGCGAACGAGCTCGGCGCGAGCGCGCTGACGTTCGGGCGGGACACTGGCGACATCCACGCGTCGTCCGACATGAAGATCGACGTCGACGGCTTGCGCGGCACGGTGACGACGCCCCACGGCGACGTCCGCGTCGAGTCGCAGCTCCTCGGACTGCCGAATCTCTACAACTGGATGGGCGCGATCGGCGCCGCGCTGGTGGCCGGCATTCCCATCGCGCAGATCGAGGCCGGGATCCGGAACCTGCAGTCGGTGCGCGGCCGCTTCGAGCGCGTCGGCGCCGCCCGGCCCACCGTGATCGTCGACTACGCGCACAAGCCCGACGCGCTGGACAAGCTGCTGCGCGCCGTCCGCGAGATCGCCGGCGACCGCCGCCTGAAGATCGTCTTCGGCTGCGGCGGCGATCGCGATCGCGGCAAGCGGCCGCAGATGGGCGAGATCGCGGCCCGGCTCGCCGACGAGGTGATCGTCACCAGCGACAACCCTCGCGGCGAGGAGCCGCAGGCCATCATCGACGAGATCACGGCCGGCATTCATGGTGGAACGCACATCGAGATCGCCGACCGGCGCGAGGCCATCGCCCGCGCGATCGGCGAGGCCAGCGACGACGATGTCATCGTCATCGCCGGCAAGGGGCACGAGACCTACCAGGTGGTCGGCGACCAGGTCGTGCACTTCGACGACCGCGAGGAAGCCGAGCTCGCGCTCAATAAACGCTACGGGAAATCAGGTTGATATTCGTCATGATTAAGAACTACTATTCATTCCGTTCGATCAGGTGCCGCGTTCCGGCTCCGTCGGTCGGTTTCGGCGAGGGTGGACGGATGGGTTTCGCCAGGCAGTCTCCGGGGAAGGGGACGAGATCAGGCGACGAAACGCGGCGGGGCCGGAAGACGGCACACGGGAGGGCTGCATGCCCACGCTGACCTTCACGCAGCTCGCGGACATGGTCGGCGGCACCGTGGTCCAGGGCGGCGACGTCTCGGTCTCCTCGGTGGTGATCGACTCCCGCGAGGCGAAGCCGGACTCGGTCTTCTTCGCCATCGCCGGCGAGCGCTTCGACGGCCACCGCTTCCTGCCGCAGGCGCTGCAGACTGCGCGCGGCGCCGTGGTCTCCGGGGAGTCGCCGGACGTCGATCCGTCGAAAGGAATCGTGCGCGTGGAGGACACCACGGCCGCCCTGCAGCGACTGGCGCGCTCCATCCGCGAGCGGTACGACTTCCTGCTCATCGGCATCACCGGCTCCGCGGGGAAGACCACGACCAAGGAGATGATCGCCACGCTGGTCGGCACCGAGCGGCGGACGCACAAGTCGTGGGGCAACTTCAACAACCAGATCGGCGCGCCGCTCTGCCTCGACAACATGCCGGACGGCACGCAGGTGGTGGTCAGCGAGATGGGGATGAACCACGCCGGCGAGATCGCGCAGATCGCGGGGCTGATGCGGCCCCACGTCGGCGTCTACACGAACATCGCGCCGGTGCACATCGAGTTCTTCGGGACGATCGAGGGCATCGCCGCCGCGAAGCGCGAGCTGCTCGAGAACGTGATCCCCGGCGGCACGATCGTCGTCAACAACGACAACGAGCACGTGGTGCGCATCAGCCAGGGCTTCGAAGGGCAGAAGGTCACGTACGGCGTGGAGCACGACGCCGACTACCGCGCCACGAACATCCGCGAGCGGGGCCTGCTCGGCACGCGCTTCACGCTGGAGAGCGAAGGCGGCGCGCGGGAGCTGGAGCTGCTGCTGCCCGGACGGCACAACCTCGACAACCTCCTGGCCGCGATCGCCACGGCCCGTGCCGCCGGCATCAGTTGGGAGGGGATCGAGCGCGGGGTGGCCGAGGTGAAGCCGGCGTATCACCGCGGCGTCATCCTGCAGTTGCGCGGCGCCACCATTTACGATGACACCTACAACTCCAACCCGTATGCGCTGGGGCGCACGCTCGAGCTGATGACCCAGGCCGAGACCGGCGGCCGGCGCATCGCCGTGATCGGCGACATGCTGGAGCTGGGCGAGCAGGAGCGGCAGTTCCACTTCGACGCCGGCAAGGGCATCCCGCGCTCGATCGATGCGGTCATCGGCGTCGGCAGCCGCTCGCGGTCGCTGCTCGACGGCGCGCGCGAGGCGGGCTTCGCCGCCGAGTCGCTGCATCACTTCGACGACGCCCAGGCCGCCGGCGAGTTCCTGCTCTCGTTCATCCGGCCGGGCGATCTCGTCCTGCTCAAGGGTTCCCGCGGGGTCGGTCTCGACAAGGCCGTGCAGATGCTGGAGGCGCAACCATGACAGTCACGGGCCGCCATTCAGGGAGTGAGGCGTAATGCTGTATCACCTGCTGTTCCGCCTGCGCGGGACGTTCGTCGGTTTCAACGTCTTCCGGTACATCACGTTCCGGACGGCGTTCGCCGCGCTGACGGCACTGCTCATCTCCTTCATCCTCGGGCCGTGGCTGATCGAGCGGATGCGCCGCATCAAGCTCGGCCAGTACATCCGGGAGGAAGGGCCGAAGTCGCACCAGGCCAAGGCGGGCACGCCGACGATGGGGGGCATCCTCATCAACGTGGCCATCCTGATCCCGACGATCCTCTGGGCCGACATCTTCAATCCGTACATCTGGATCATCCTCTTCGTCACCGCCGCCTACGGCGCGATCGGCTTCGTCGACGACTACCGCAAGCTCGCCAAGAAGCAGAACCTCGGCCTGACCTCGAAGGAGAAGTTCGCCGCGCAGTTCGTGGTGGCACTGCTCGCGGCTCTGGCCATCGCCTACCTGCCGACGCTGAAGAACAACTACTCCACCGCCATCACCTTCCCCTTTCTCAAGCACGTGGTGGTGAACCTCGGCATCCTCTACATCCCCTTCGTGATGGTGGTGCTGGTCGGCGCCTCCAACGCGGTGAACCTCACCGACGGCCTCGATGGCCTGGCGATCGGCTCGACCCTCGTCGCCGCCGTCACCTACACCGTGCTGACGTATGCCGCCGGTCACGCCCGCATCGCCGAGTACCTGCGCATCGCCTGGGTGCCGCAGACGGGAGAACTGGCGGTGTTCTGCGGGGCAATGGTGGGGGCCTCGCTCGGCTTCCTCTGGTTCAACGCCCATCCGGCGGAGATCTTCATGGGCGACGTCGGCTCGCTGGCCCTCGGCGGCGCGATCGGCTGCCTGGCGGTGATCATCAAGCAGGAAGTGCTGCTCGTCTTCGTGGGCGGCCTCTTCGTCCTGGAGGCGGTGTCGGTCATCCTCCAGGTC
>Ga0070687_100000315_pt1 | contig 16418 bp, 15 predicted proteins | sample KBSS33LmetaG_FD_64678 | JGI IMG/M metagenome (GOLD analysis project Ga0070687, IMG submission 64678) | Switchgrass rhizosphere microbial communities from Kellogg Biological Station, Michigan, USA - KBS S3-3L metaG | ecosystem: Host-associated > Plants > Roots > Rhizosphere ... | reverse complement strand
CCGCCGCCACCCGCCACGCCGCCGGGCCGAGCCCGGGAGGAGCGGGGAGCGCGAGGACCAGCGCGAACACCGCCGGCCCGAGGACCAGGCCCATCCGCCGCCCGCGTCCGGGCTCCGGCACCGGGGTGCTCACACGAGGACGGCGCGCTCGCGGTGCTCCGGCACGCGGCAGCTCCACCTGAAGCGGTCCTGGATGCGGCGGCGCAGCGCGTCCGACGCGACCGGCTCGCCGTGGGTGACGAAGACCTCCCGCGGCGCACCCTCCATCCGGCCCAGCCAGTCCAGGATCTCGGCGTAGTCCGCGTGGGCGGAGACGTTGTCCAGCGCGGCGACCTCCGCCCTCACCGTGACGTACTCCCCGTGGATCTTCACGGACCGCGCACCCGCCACCAGGTCCGCCCCGCGCGTCCCCGCCGCCTGGTAGCCCGCGAACAGGATGGTGTTCGCCGGGTCTGGCGCGAAGACCTTGAGGTGGTGAAGCACGCGCCCGCCGGTCGCCATGCCGCTGGCGGAGATCACCACGCGCGGCATGCGCATCCGGTCGATGCGCTTGGACTCCTTCACGCTCTCCGTGGTCTCGGCGGTCCGGCACACCGCGTCGCACTCGGACGGGCTCAGGCGCAGCTCCCGTGCGTGCGCCCGGAAGACGCGGGTGGCCGCCGCCGCCATGGGGCTGTCCAGGAAGACCGGGATGTCCGGGATACGGCCCGCCTCCTTGAGGCGGTGCACGTGGAGCAGGATCGCCTGGGCGCGTCCCACCGCGAAGGCGGGGACCAGCACGACCCCGCCGCGCGCCGCGGTGCGCCGGATGGTGTCCCCCAGCTCGTCCTCGGGGTCGGCGGGGACGTGCAGGCGGTCGCCGTAGGTGGACTCCACGAGCAGGTAGTCCGCGCCCGGCAGCGGCGCCGGCGGTGGGAGCAGCGGATCGCGCGGCCGTCCCAGGTCGCCGCTGAAGGCCAGGGAGGTGCGGCCGTCCGCGAGCGTCACGGTGGCCGCGCCCAGCATGTGCCCCGCCGGCCGGAAGCAGAAGCGCAGGTCCCCGCCCAGCTCCACGTCCTCCCCGAACGGCACACCCCGCAGCGACTCCAGCGACGCCTCCGCGTCCGCCCGCGTGTACAGCGGCAGCGGCGGGTGGTGGCGGGAGTAGCCGTGCTCGGCGGCGAAGCGCGCCTCCTCCTCCTGGAGGTGGCCGCTGTCGGGGAGGAGCACCCCGCACAGGTCGCGCGTGGCGGGGGTGCAGTACACGGCCCCCCGGAACCCTTCGCGCACCAGGAGCGGGAGGTAGCCTGTGTGGTCCAGGTGCGCGTGGGTGAGGACCACCGCGTCGATCGAGGCGGGGGCGACGGCAAATGGCTCTCGGTTGCGCAGCCGGAGCTGCTTCAGACCCTGGAAGAGGCCGCAGTCCACCAGCACGGTCCGGCCGCCCGTGCGGACGAGGTACTTGGAGCCGGTGACGGTGCCGGTCCCGCCCAGGAACGTGATCTCCATGGTTCCTCCCCTCCCCGCGTGCGTGGCAGCGAACGGGCGTGCCTGCCCGGCGCGGAAGAAGGCCGCGCCTCCCGTGCAGCATAGTCCGGGAACCGCGGCCGGTCTGTCGGAGGGGTGCCGGTCCCTGTAGGGAGTTCCTCGATTCGTGGCGGCTCGCTCCGGCGGTGGATTCGGACGGATGGGGAAGGGAAAGGCTCCTACACCAGACGCGGACTTCGTCTGACCGGCACCGGGCCGTGGCCGCCGCACATTGCTTTCCGGGGTGGGGCGCTCCCGGCGGACGGAATGCCGCGAGTATGGGGCGCAGGATCACGGGAACGGAGGAGCAGATGATCGCGGCAGCAGTACTCGGCACGCTCGTGACACTCTGGGCCGGGTGCCCGACGCCGTCCGGTGCGGTATCCGTGGACCAGGCCGTGGAGTCGCGGCTCCAGCTGGAGCTGAACATCCCCGCGTACCGCCTGGACGCGTGCGTGGACGGGCTGGCGGTGCGGAGCTACCGCGTGGCCGTGGGAACCCGCAGGTACCCGACCCCGCTGGGTGACTTCCGCATCGCCGAGGTGGTGTGGAATCCGTGGTGGCGCCCACCGCCCAGCCCGTGGGCGCGCGACCGGAAGGTAACCCCGCCCGGTCCCGGCAACCCGGTGGGCCGGGTCAAGCTCACCTTCCGCCCGCTCTACCACCTCCACGGCACGCCGGAGGAGGGGAGCCTGGGGCAGGCCGCGTCGCACGGCTGCGTGCGGCTCGCCAACGCGGACGTGATCGACCTGGCGCGCCTGGTCCACCGGAGCGCTTCCCCCGAAGTCGCCGAGGCGACGCTCGACCGGCTGGAAGCCGACCCGTGGCGCACCACGGCAATCCCGCTAGTCACGCCCGTCCCGCTGCGGATCGTCTACCGCCTGGCCGAGGTGCGGGACGGGCGGCTGGAGGTCCACCCCGACGTCTACCGGCGGGCCGCGGGCGCCGCGCGGAGCCAGGCGCTGGCGGCGCTCCGGGAACAGGGGATCGAGGCGGACGCGGTGGATCCCCACCGCCTGGACGAGCTGCTGAGGGAGGCCCGGCGGACCTCGGCCTCGCTCCCGCTGGAGGAGCTGCTCCGGCCGGGCGGCTCCGCGCCGGATTCGACGCCACCCCCGGAGCAGAGGAGGAGAGATGCCGACCCTGGCACAGCCCGGGTTCCGTGCACTTGAGCGCGCGGAGATCGACGCGCTCCTGGCCCGCAACCACGTGGGCCGGATCGCCTACGGGCGCGGAGACCGGATCGACGTGGAGCCGATCCACTACGTCTACGCGGACGGCTGGATCTACGGACGCACCTCGCGCGGGGCGAAGTACGCCGCCGTGGGAGAGACCTGGCTCGGCTGGTGGCCGGTGGCGTTCGAGGTGGACGAAGTCGAGGACCTGTTCCGCTGGCGCAGCGTCGTGGTCCACGGCGGCTTCTACGTCGTCGACCCGGAGCACGACCGGGAGGAGCAGGCGCGCGCGGTGGAGCTTCTGCGCACCCTCCTCCCGGAGACGTTCGCGGCCGACGATCCCGTGCCGTTCCGGGACGTCGTCTTTCGGATCGCCGTACAGGAAGCCACGGGGAGGGACGCATTCGTCCCGGAGACGCAGCCCGGGTCGGAGGGAGAGCCATGACCCGCATCGCGATGACGACCGCAGCCAGGGCGGTGCACGCCCCCCCGTTCGGAGGAGACCTGGTGCGGCACTACCTGCGCGACCTGGTCTACGGCGCGAACGACGGGATCATCACCACCTTCGCGGTGGTCTCCGGGGTGGCAGGTGCGTCGCTGGGCTCGCGCACCGTTCTGATCCTGGGCGTGGCGAACCTGCTCGCGGACGGGTTCTCGATGGGCGCGAGCAACTTCCTGTCGATCCGCTCGGAAGAGGCCGTGCGCCGGTCCCGCGGTGAAGGGGTCGGCGAGCCCTTCCCGGCCCGCCACGCCGCGGCGACGATCCTCGCCTTCGGGACCGCCGGGATCGTGCCCCTGCTGCCGTACGTGGCGGTCCCGGAGCCTTTCCGGTTCCGGGTCGCGCTTCTCGCCACCCTGCTGACGCTGTTCGGGGTGGGGGCGCTGCGCGCGACGGTGGTGCGGATCCGCTGGTGGGCGGCCGGGATCGAGATGCTTCTGGTCGGCGCGGTTGCGGCGGGCGTCTCGTACGGCGTCGGATGGCTGGTCGCGGGTCTCGTGTAGACGGGACCGGATGGTCCCGGGCCTCAGGCGATCACGAAGGAGGTGGAGAGATGTCGGACAGAATCCGCGTCCTGCTGGTGGACGACCACGCGATTTTCCGGGCCGGTCTGGCAGCGCTCCTCGGGCTGGAGCCGGACATGGACGTCGTCGGCAGCGTGGGGACCGGGGAGGAGGCCGTCGAGCGCGTCCGGGCCCTCCGCCCCGACGTGGTGCTCATGGACCTGGAGATGCCCGACATGGGCGGGCTCGAGGCGACCCGCCGGCTCCTCGCGCTGGGCACGGCCACCCGCGTGCTGGTGCTCACCTCGCACGGCGAGGACGAGTCCCTGCTCCCGGTGCTGGAGGCCGGGGCGCACGGCTTCGTCTGCAAGACGAGGGCGGACGAAGAGGTGACCTCGGCGATCCGCATGGTCGCCCGGGACAGGTTGTACCTGTACCCGGCCGGCTCCAGGCTGCTTCTACAGCGCGCCGAACGGCCTCCCTCCCGGGGCATGGCACGCCGTCTGGAGGAGCTGAGCAGGCGTGAGGCGGAGGTGCTGGCGCTCACCGCGCGGGGGTACACCTCCCCCGAAACCGCCAGGCGGATGGCCCTTTCCCCAAAGACCGTGGACACCTACCGCTCCCGGATGATGCGCAAGCTCGGCCTCACCGGCCGCACGGAGCTGGTCAGCTTCGCGCTGGAGGCCGGGGTGCTCGCGCCGCCGGGGGCCCGCCCGCGGGGGTAGGGCTCGCGGGCACGGGGATCCGGACCGGGCCGGTGGGATGGATCCGGCCCGGACTTCAACCAGGGGGAGGGCAAGATGATCCGAACCCGGATCGCTGCGCTGCTCGTCGTGCCGCTCGCCGCGTGTGCGCCCATCCTGTCCCGCGTGCCGTTCTTCGGCAGACGGGCCGCCGGAGCGTCCGGCGCCGCCCGGGCGGGCGGAGGCGGTGCAGGTGACTTCGTGGGGGATGGATGCTGGTCGGATCCCCTGCGGCCCCCTATGATACGGCGGGTCACATCCGCCGGCGCGGGCGCGCCGGGTCCCGAGTGGAGGAGGACAGCCCGATGAAGAGCGAGATCCGCGTGCTGCTGGTCGACGACCACCCCGTGCTCCGCGGGGGCCTGCGGGCCCTCCTCAACCTGGAGCCGGACATCGACGTGGTCGGGGAGGTGGGCACCGCGGAGGAGGCGCTGGAGCGCGTCCGCTCCCTGCGGCCGGACGTGGTGGTCATGGACCTGGCGATGCCCGGGATGGGCGGCCTGGAGGGGATTCGGCAGGTCGCCGCGCTCGGGCTGGAGACCCGGGTCCTCGTCCTCACCTCGCAGGCCGAGGCCGAGTACCTCCTGCCGGTGCTGGAGGCCGGCGCGAGCGGCTTCGTGCGCAAGTCCGGGGCGGAGGAGGACCTGGTCGCCGCCATCCGCACGGTCTCGCACGGGGAGGTGTTCCTGTACCCCAGCGCCACCCGGCTCCTCCTCAAGGGGTACAAGAGCGCGGGGGAGCGCGGGCACGCGGGTCCCCTGGAGGAGCTGAGCGAGCGCGAGCGCGAGGTGCTCCAGCTCACCGCCGAGGGATACGGCTCCGGCGAGATCGGGAAGAAGCTCTTCCTTTCCCCCAAGACCGTCGACACCTACCGGTCGCGGCTGATGCAGAAGCTGGGGCTCTCCACGCGCGCGGAGCTGGTACGCTTCGCCCTGGAGACGGGGGTGCTCGCCCCGCCTACCCCGCGGCCACGGGAAGGGTGAACGAGAAGGTGCTCCCCTCGCCGGGGCGGCTCTCCGCCGAGATCCGCCCCCCGTGGCCCTCCACGATCCCTTTCGCGATCGCCAGCCCCAGCCCCGCGCTCCCCCGCCGGGTGCGGCGCGCCTGCCAGAAGCGGTCGAAGACGTGCGGCAGATCCTCCGCGGAGATCCCCGCTCCGTTGTCGCTGACCCGGACCACCACCTCCTCCCCGCGTACCTCCGCCCCCACCGCGACCCATCCCCCCTCCCCGGTGAACTTGACGGCGTTCCCCACCAGGTTGGCGAGCACCTGAAGGACACGCTCCCGGTCGGCGTGCACCGGCGGGAGGCGTGGCCGGAGCTCCGTCCGCAGCGCCACGCCCCGTTCCGCCGCCACCGGTGCGAGGTCGCCGACGGCTTCCTCCACCAGCTCGCCGGGGTCGTGCTGCTCCAGCTCCAGCGACAGCCGTCCCGCCTCGATGCACGCGACGTCCAGCAGGTCCTGCCGGAGCCGCTGCGCGAGCTGCGCGACGCGGCGGATGTCCGAGATCCGCCCGCGCGCATCCGCGTCACCGTCCTCCGAGAAGGTGCGCAGGAGCACCGCGGCGTTGATCGAGATGGCGCTCAGCGAGTTCCCCAGGTCGTGGGAGACGATGCGCATCACCTCGTCCCGCGCGCGCACCGCGGCCTCCGCCTCGGCCCGCGACTCCCGCTCGCGCTCCAGCAGGTGCTCCCGCTCCCGCTCCAGCCGCTTGCGCTCCACCGCGTAGCGGATGGAGCGCGCGAGGAGGGTGCCGTCCACCCGGCCCTTGACCAGGTAGTCCTGGGCGCCGGCGTGCACCGCCGCCAGCGCCAGCGCCTCGTCGTCCAGGCCGGTGAGGACGATGATGGGGACCTCCGGGGCCGCCCGCAGCGTGCGGCGGACGGTCTCCAGCCCCTGCGCGTCGGGCAGGGACAGGTCCAGCAGCACCACCCCGTACGCCTCGCCCGCCATGAGCGCCTCGGCCTCCGCGAGCCGCCCGGCGACGGCGAGCTCGAAGGGGAAGGACTCCGCGTCGCGGAGCGTCTCGCGGATGAGCCGCGCGTCGCCGGGGTTGTCCTCCACGAGGAGGATGCGGGTGGGCTGGCCCGGCGGCGTCGGCATCGGGCTCACTCCGGCGGGAGCTTGACCACGGTGAACCAGAAGTCCTCGATCGACTTCACCACCTTGATGAACTGGTCCAGGTCCACGGGCTTGGTGATGTAGCAGTTGGCGTGCAGGTCGTACGCCCGCAGGATGTCCTCCTCCGCCTCGGAGCTGGTGAGGATCACCACCGGGATCTTCCGCAGCGCGGGGTCCTGCTTCACCTCGGAGAGCACCTCCCGCCCGCTCTTGCGCGGGAGGTTCAGGTCCAGGAGGACCACGTCGGGCCGGGGAGCGTTCGCGTGAGCGCCCTCGCGCCGGAGAAATGCCAGCGCTTCGACGCCGTCGCGCGCCACGTGCAGGTTGTTGCGGATCTTGCCTTCCCGGAGGGCTTCCCGCGTCAGCCGCACGTCGCCGGGGTTGTCCTCCACCAGGAGGATGTCGATGGGGCGGGAAAGGGTCCGGTCGCTCATCCTCGCTCGCTCTCCGGGTCGGGAAGGGTGAATCGGAAGACGGTGCCGCCGCCCGGCCCGGGCTCGAACCAGATCCGGCCGCCGTGGCGCTCCACGATCTTCTTGCAGATGGCCAGCCCGATCCCCGTCCCCGCGTACTCGTCCCGCGTGTGGAGGCGCTGGAAGATGACGAAGATGCGGTCGGCGTAGGCCGGGTCGATGCCGATGCCGTTGTCGGCCACGGCGAACGTCCACTCGCCCGCGCCCCGCTCGGCGGACACGTGGACGCGCGGGGGCGCTTCCCCCCGGAACTTGACGGCGTTTCCCACCAGGTTCTGCAGCAGCTGCCCCAGCTGCCCGGGGTCGGCCGTCAGGGTGGGGAGCGGATCGTGGACGACGATGGCTCCCGCCTCCTCGATCGTGGGGCCCAGGCTCGCCAGCACCTGCTGGAACACGGCCTCCGAGTCCACGGGCTCGAAGGCGCCGCCGCGCGTCCCCACGCGGGAGTACGCCAGCAGGTCGTTGATCAGCGCCTGCATGCGGGTGACGCCGTCCACCGCGTAGCCGATGAACTCCTCGGCGTCCTCGTCCAGCCGGCCGCGGTATCGCCGCGCGAGCAGCTGCGTGTAGCTGGCGACCATGCGCAGCGGCTCCTGCAGGTCGTGCGAGGCCACGTAGGCGAACTGCTCCAGCTCGCGGTTGGAGCGCTCCAGCTCCTCGGAGCGGGCGGCCAGCTCCTCCTCGGCGCGGACCCGGTCGGTCACGTCGCGCAGCACGGCCGTGTAGATGCGTCGCCCGCCCTGCTCCAGCCTGGAGATGGAGGCGTCGGCCGGGAACACTTCGCCGTTTTTGCGGCGCCCGGCGATCCTCCCGCGCTCGCCCATGCGGCGCGCCACCACCGGCGACTCCCCGAAGCGGCGCACCTGGGCGGAGTGCGCGCCGCGAGAGCGCTCCGGGATCAGGACCTCCAGCGGCTGCCCCAGCACCTCGTCCGCGGAGCAGCCGAAGATCTGCTCCGCCCCCCGGTTGAAGAGGGTGATCCGCTGCTCCTCGTCGGTGGAAACGATGGCGTCGGAGGAGATGGAGATGATCCCCGCGAACTTGGCCTCGGAGCGGCGCAGCGCCTCCCGCGCCCGGCTCCGCTCCACCACCCGCCCCAGCTGCACCCCGATGTGGGTCATCGCTTCCAGCAGGGCGTGGTCGGGAGCGGCCGGCCGGTCGTGGAAGAACTCCAGCACCCCCACCACCTCGCGGCCGGCCAGGACCGGGAGGGCGCAGGCGGCGCGCACCGGCACGGCCTCGGCCCTCCCGCGCACGAAGTGCACGTCGCCCTCCAGCTCCTCCACCCACACCGGCCGCCCGGCCGCGAGGACCTCGCCCGGGAGCCCCGTCCCCGGCGCGAAGCGCACCGTCTCGGACAGCTCGCGGAAGGCGCGGAAGCGCTCCGGGTCGGCCAGGTGCCAGATCCCGGCGGAGACCAGCTCTCCGGAGGGGCCGGGGAGCCAGGCGTGTCCCACCGGCCATCCGGCGTAGGCGCACACCTCGTCCAGCGTGGTGCGGATCGCGTCCTCCACCGTGTCGGCCTCGTTCGCCGCGGTGGCCACCACCTGGAGAAGCCCGACCAGCCCGGTGCGCCGCTGCAGCGCCCGCTCGGCCTCGACCCGGTCGGTGAGGTCGCGCACCACCACCCCGTACCCGAGCGTCCCACCCTCGTCATCGTGGAGCACGGTGACGGCCACGCTCGCGCGGAAGCGCGACCCGCCGCCGCGCACCCACTCCTCCTCGCTGTCGTACCTCCCGTGCGCTGCGGCGGACCGGACCGCCCGCGGCAGCGCGTCGGGACCGGGATCCTCCGCCAGGAGAGCGGAAAACGGCTTTCCGAGCACCTCTCCCACGCGACGGCCGAGCACCCGCTCCGCGCCGGCGCCCCAGGTGGCGACCCGCCCCTCCGGGTCGAGGGCGAAGAGCGCCTCGTCTCCCACGCTCTCCAGGAGGCGGCGCGTAAGCTCGTCCTGCCGGTCAGGAGCTTCCATCGGAGTCTGGTTCCTGGGCGGGAGCGGGTCGGCGGTCACTCCCAACATAGAGTCGCGGGAGGAGCGGGCGAAAGGGAGTCGTCCCCCGCAAGTTGGGAAAAACCGGACACGTGCCGCCCCGGCCTTTCGAGGGAACACGGACACTGCAGGCCATGTGTCCCCCACACGGGGAGCCTTCCAGGGGAGGTAGCTTGGTTCTCGGACCGCGCGGGGCTCTCCCCGCGCGCACGGGAATACACGGCACTCGCCACCGAGGCCTCCATGTCGGAACCGATCCGCAGGATCATGGTCGGGGTCGCCACCCCGGACGGGTCGGATCCCGTCCTCGCCACCGCTCTGGCGCTGGCCCGCGCCGCCGGCGCCACGCTTCACGTGGCGTACGCCTTCGACCTTCCCGCGCCCGTGCAGTCGGCGTACGCGCGGGCCGCTTCGCTCGATTCCACCGTCCTGGACCGGTACGTGGACGAGGTGCGGCGCGGGCTGGAGGCGCAGGTCGGGGCGCGGGCGGGCGGGGTCACGGTGGTCTGCCACGTGGTGGTGGGTGCGGCGAGCGAGTGCATCTGCCGGCTGGCGCACGAGGTCGCCGCGGACCTCCTGGTGGTTGGAACGACCCGCCGCAACCGGACCTGGAGCCGGTCTCTCGGTGCCACCGCGGAGGGCATCGTATGGCGGTCCGCGGTCCCGGTACTGGTAGTCACCCGGCCACCGGGGCAGGAAGTCCGGCGTGTCCTCCTGACCAGCGACCTGTCGGCGTTGAGCGCGGAGGTGCACGAGCGTGGGCTGGACGTAGTGGGGGCGTTCTTCCACCGCGGAGCCCCCGAGACGCGCTGCCTCCTGGTCGTGCAGGACGCGGAGCTGCCCTTCGCCCGCTCCGGCGAGACGCTGGAGCACGTCGCGCAGCGGGAGCTGGACCGGTGCCTGGGAGAACGGCGGCCCCGCGGCAGGGCGGTGCAGGGAAAGGTGCGGATCGGCTGCCCGTCGGATGAGATCCTCGCCGAGGCCACGGACTGGCAGGCGGACCTGGTGCTGCTGGGCGTGCAGGGACGCGCGGGCCCCGGCCCGCTCCGGGTAGGGAGGGTCACCGGCGAGGTGCTTCGGGGCGCCGGGCGAAACGTGCTGGTGATCCCGGGAACGGAGCGGGAGGCCGGCGAACGGGTGCACGCCGCGCACGCTTTCGCCGGGCCGGTCCAATGAGACGGCTGCCGCTCGGTATCGGCATGCGCGGGCGGGTGGCATCGGCCGCCTGCGCGATCCTGCTGGCCGGCGGGGGCGCCGCGGATGCGCGGCCGTCTCTCCCGGCTTTGCCCTTCAGCGTCGGCGAGGAGCTGACGTTCCGGGTGCGGAGCAGCCGTTTCGGGACGCTGGGAACGGCCGTCATGCGGGTGGACGGGACGGAGGTGGTGCGGGGGCACGAGACCTGGGTGCTGCGCTTCGACTTCCGGGGGCGGATCGGCCCGGTGGTGGCGGAAGACCACACCCGGTCGTGGCTCTGCCCGCGCTCCCTGATGGCGTTCCGCTACCGCAAGCAGGAGCGGACCCCGCTCGGTTCCCGCCGCGAGGACGTCGAGATGTTCCCGTCCGAGCGCCGCTGGGAAGGGGCGGACGGTACGCGGGGCAGCTCCCCCACCGACCTCCCGCTCGACGAGCTCTCGTTCCTCTACTTCCTGCGCACGCTGCCCCTGGCCGACGGCGAGTCGCACACCCTGGAGCGGCACTTCGACACGGGAAGAAACCCGGTGGTGGTGCGCGTGGTCGGCAGGACGCGGCTGTCGGTGCCGGCGGGGGACTTCGCCGTCGTCGAGCTGACGATGCAGGTCAAGGATCCGGCGCGGGGGCGGGGCAGGGGAGCCGTCCGGATCCACCTCACCGACGATTCGCGGCGCCTCCCCGTGCGGATCGAGTCCTCCGCGCCGTGGCTCGGGGCCGTCGTGCTGTCCCTGGAATCGCAGGATCCCCCGCCGGGCCGCCGGTCTCCCTGACCTTCCCACGGCGCCAGGTAGGGCATCCCACCACACGAGCGATCCCGCCGCCCCTCACACCCTTTCCACCGCAGTCCGACAGAAGCGCTCCTCCCCGACCGGTAGCTTGGAACCCGTAGGCCGGGGGCGACTCCCCCGGGACGGAAGAAACGACAATCGGAAGGAGACGGACGATGCGTACTCGACTTTTCGGCCGGCTGGCGCTGCTGGCGATCGCCGTGCCGGCGGGCATCGCATGGACCGCGGACCGCGCCGGGCTGTCGCTCCAGCCTGACAGCAAGCTCTGGGTGCAGGGCACCTCCAGCGTGCGCAGCTACACCTGCCGCGCCGCACGGGTGGACGGCTCGGTGGCGAGCCAGCCGGGGAGCACCTCGCTGGCGATCGGCGACCTGGAGAATACGGTCAAGGGCGCGGAGATCTCCGTGTCCGTGGCGGGGATGGAGTGCGGCAACGCCACCATGAACGCCCACATGCGCAAGGCGCTCAAGGGCGACACCAGCCCCCGGATCACCTACCGGATCACGTCCTACGACGTGACGCCGGCCGGTGAGGCGGAGGGGACGGTGAAGCTCAACGGCGTCCTGAGCATCGCCGGGACCGAGAAGCCGGTGAGCATCGACGCCACGGCGACGACGGAGCTCGGCCGCCTGCGGGTCCGCGGCAGCAAGCAGATCCGCATGACCGAGTTCGGCGTCCAGCCTCCCACGCTGATGATGGGGACGATGAAGGTGCACGACCCGGTGACGGTACGGTTCGACGTGCTGCTGAAGCCCTGACGGATCGACGGCGGTACGGCCCCGCGGCGACGCGGGGCCGGCAGGGAAGCTCACGGGCGCGTGGAGCGCCCACCACACCCACCCCTGATTGGGGAGACGGAACCATGATCACCCATCGTTCGCTCCCGGTGTCGGCGCTCCTCGGCGCGCTGATCGCAGTGCCGGCCCTCGCCCAGCAGGGCGAGCCGCAGCGTCCCCTCCAGGTCGCCGTCGCGGAGACCGCCTCCGTCGAGGCGCCCGCCCCCGCCGACAGCGCCGTGAAGCCGGCCGCCGCCTCGGCCCTGGTGCCGCCGATCACCATCCAGCACCTGCGGCCCCAGGACCAGCGCGGCGTCAACGTGTTCGAGGAGCCCAAGACCGACGCGGTCCCCTTCACCGGCTTCAAGCTCGACTGGAGCGCCGCCTTCACCCAGCAGTTCCAGGCCCTCGACCACAGCAACAGCGCGGTGGCGGTGACCCGGAAGGACGCCGCCGGCAAGGACTACAACGCGAACCAGCTCGTCGACCTCGGCGCGGGCTTCAACCTCGCCACCGCGAACCTGGGCCTCAACGCCCAGCTCGCCCCCGGCATCCGCGTCAGCCTGGAGACCTACCTGTCGTCGCGCCACCACCAGGAGGCCTGGGTCAAGGGCGGCTACCTGCTCATCGACCAGTCGCCCATCGACCACCCGCTCCTCAACGCGGTGATGGACGTAGCCACGATCAAGGTGGGGATGTTCCCCCTCAACTACGGCGACGCGCACTTCCGACGCACCGACAACGGCAACGCGATGCACAACCCGTTCGTCGGCAACCTGATCATGGACTCCTGGACCTTCGAGCCCGGGGCCGAGATCTACCTGCGCAGGAACGGCTTCCTCGCCATGGCCGGGGTTACCTCGGGCGTCAACAAGGGCGACGTGACCAACCCCGACGCGCGCGGCTTCGCCTACCTGGGCAAGCTGGGCTTCGACCGCCAGGTGAGTCCCGACCTGCGGGTGCGCCTGACGGGCTCGTACTACACGCTGGACAAGTCGCCGAGCGCGACGCTGTTCTGGGGCGACCGCACGGGCTCGCGCTACTACCTGGTGCTGGAGAACACGGTGGCGACGACGTCGGCGCAGGCGTGGTCGGGGGAGTTCAACCCGCTGTTCAACAACCAGGTCCGCGCCTTCCAGGTGAACCCGTTCGTGAAGTTCCGCGGGCTGGAGCTGTTCGGGGTGCTGGAGCAGGGCGAGGGCAGGGCCAAGACGGAAGCGAGCACGCGCACGGTGAACCAGTACGCGGCCGACGTGGTGTACCGCTTCCTGCCGCGGGAGCAGCTGTTCGTGGGCGGTCGGTACAACACGGTCAGCGGGGAGATCCCGATCTCGGGGACGAACCGCGACGTGAGCGTGGACCGGATGGCGCTGAGCGCGGGGTGGTTCGTGACGCCGACGATCCTGCTCAAGGGGGAGTACGTGACACAGCGGTACAACGACTTCCCGAGCATCGACATCAGGAGCGGCGGCAAGTTCGACGGCTTCGTGGTGGAGGGCTCGGTCGCCTTCTGAAGCCGGGATATGATGCACCGGCACGGGCGGGTGGGACGGCGAGCGGGGCGGGGGGGCACGGTGCCTCCCGCCCCGCGGTACGTCGACGCAGGTTGAGAACTGGGGTGCCTTCGTCCTGGAGCCCACGGGTGCCCGGACGACCAGGCTGATCGTGCGCACCCGCGGCGGGGGCGAGGACGACTTCGCTGCGGTGGCGCTCGCCCCGATCCGGCTCATGGTTTTCGAGCCCGCGCACCTCATCATGGAGCGGAGGATGCTCCTCGGGATCAAGGAGCGCGCGGAGCGGCTCGGAGTTCCAGGCAGAAGCACATCGCAATGTGATCATCGTCGCACCGGCCTCGTCGGAGCGGTGACGGCGACCACGCCGAGCGCTGGAATCTGCCGCCCGTGGCACGGCAGCCGAACCACCACCCGTCTGCCTCCAGGTATCCAACCCTCGCTCGCGTGTGGTGCGTTTGGGGGTGTCACGAACTTGATCGCCCTGCCACGCCGTCTGCCCCGGAGGACCCCCGCGCCCGACGCGCGATCCTGCCCGCACCACCCCAATCCCACGATGGTACGGAATCCGACATATTTTTCCTTGCGGGCAAATTGGGGGCTGATTATGTTGCCGGCCGGCATCACCGGACACGGAATGGCGGACCCGTCACAGCAGCCCCCAGCCGCCCTCCCGCATCCCGCGACCGATCCTGCGTCGCGGCTTCAACCAGGAAAATCCGCTCCCTGCTCCATCACCGCTCACCTCCCGCGGCGGAATGGCCAAATACGTCTCGGTCCTGACCTGGAACATCCAGAACTACGGGAAGCTCAAGGCGTCGCTGGACGACGTGGTCACCGCCATCGCGAATACGGTGAACTCGTACCAGCCCGACATCTTCGTGATGCTGGAGGTGAACACCACGCTGAACGCCACCGCCGAGTACCTGCTGGAGCGGATGGCGGCAGCGCTGTTCAAGGAGAGCGGCGGCAAGTACCGCGTGTGCATGCGGTCGCCCAACACGGGGGTGGAGTACTACGCCTACTTCCTCAAGGACAGCTCGGCCACCATCCCGCTGGTTCCCACCGTCGCCGGCACCAGCAGGCGCGCGGGGATCATCGGCAAGGACGGGTTCGCGTGGAAGGATGTGCTCTTCCTTCCCGCCATCCTGAACCCGAGCAAGCCCGAACTGGTGGACGGCGTGGCGCCCCTGCTGTCACCCGACTTCCCCGCGTACTCGCTGCGTGGGCGGAGGCTGGGGATTCCGGACTGGCCGGGGGTGCGCCTTCCCTCGCTGGGGCTGTTCTGGGTGCCGGGCGCGAGCGGGCCCAGCCGCCTCCTCCCCCTGGTGGCCTGCCACTTCGCGGCCAACCACAACGTGGCGCAGCGCCAGATCCGCAACCTGGACACCTTTTCACTCTTCCAGGGCGTGGGACCTGCCGACCCGACGGGGCGGGTGCCCACCACCCCGCTGAAGGTCAAGGTGAACCTGGGCGGCGGGGCCGAGAACATGTCCATCCCGGGGTGGATCCTCACCGGCGACTTCAACCTGAACTGGCTGAACCCGGCCGAGGCGCCGCTCTACCAGCCCATCGTGGGGAGCACCTTTCCGCGCCTGGGTGCCGGCGCAGCCGTGGACAAGGGAACGCACCTCACCACGTACTACGGCTACTCGCGCACCATGAAGGACACGAAGGACCTGGCGGTCAACGGCTACGACAACCACTTCCTCCGAAACAGCCCCGCCGCCATGTCGCCCGCCACCCTCTCGGGGCCGCAGGTGCTGGACGTGCCGAACGCCGTGCAGAACCGCACGCTGAAGCTGTGGGAGAGCGTGGACTACTACGCCCAGCTGGACAAGAAGGGGTTCGCCGCCGGGCAGTACAAGACCTTCGCGGTGGACTTCGCGAACCAGCTGGGGTATTCGGGCTCCTTTGCCGGCTCCCCGATCAACGTGAAGGGCGCGCTGGTGGGCGGACGCCTGATCAGCGACCACCTCCCGGTCTACGCCTCCTTCCGCCTCCCCTGAGCCCATGCCGCTCACCTTCGCGCAGCTCGAGGGCCTGCTCCAGCCCGACAACGCCGGACGCATCGCGGTGGCGGCCACGGCCTTCCAGACGCCGGCCGTCACCACGCTCTGGACCACGGCGTTCTTCCCCTCGTCCGGCACCCTCACCGTCCTCCAGGCGCGCTCGGAGTCGTACCCCGGGACGCAGACCGTCATGATCTCCGGCACGCTCGCGACGGGGGTGCTCACGGGGGTTTCGGCGGGCCAGGTGACCACGGGGGTGTTCGTGCTGCGCCAGGACGGCACGGTGGACGCGCGGCTGGAGATCCGGATCGGCGACTCGGGGTGGAAGCTGGCCACCACCTTCCCGGCGCTGCGGGACAGCGTGCTGCAGCAGCTGACCTTCGCGTCGCCGGTGATGACGGTCGACTCCACGGCGCCGGTCGTCCTCCCCACCGACTTCCGCCAGCTGTTCGGGCAGGCGCCCGACATCCAGCCCGTGGCCGACCGGCTGGTGAACGGGGTGTCGCTGCAGGCCACCGTGAACGCCACCGCCGACGTGGCCACGCTGATGGGCGCGGTGATCCGCTTCCCCGCGGCCGCCTCGGGACCCATCGCCCTGTACCTGCAAGCCGCGGACGAGGAGACGGGGGCGCCCGCCACCCTGTATCCCCAGCTCCTGCTGAGGCTACCGGACACGTCGGGGAGCACGGCCACGCTGGCCGACGCGAGCTTCGTCTTCACCGGCCAGTTCGCCTGCTACTTCCAGGAGATCGCCACCGACGACCTGCTGGCCTACAGCGTCCTTCCCACCGGCGTGGCCGCGGTGCGCTGCGACTTCACGCCCGACGGATGGGAGATCATCCCCGTTAGCGCCTTCCTCTTCGACCACGGCGGCGAGCGGCTGCGGCTGGAGGTGGGCCAGTCGTACGAGCAGTCCGCCACGCGGGGGCAGCTGAACACGCTGCTGAACGGCGCCGACCTGTCGGCGATCCTGGACCCGGGCGCCGGCTTCCCCCTCTTCGAAGACCTGACGCTGCAGTACGCGGGGGTAGAGCTGAACCCCTCGCCGCTGGCGTTCACGCACGTGCTGGTGGCGTTCCAGATCGTTTCCTCCCCGTGGGTGCTGTTCGACGGGCTGATCGTGGTGGAT
>Ga0070687_100000301_pt1 | contig 16704 bp, 12 predicted proteins | sample KBSS33LmetaG_FD_64678 | JGI IMG/M metagenome (GOLD analysis project Ga0070687, IMG submission 64678) | Switchgrass rhizosphere microbial communities from Kellogg Biological Station, Michigan, USA - KBS S3-3L metaG | ecosystem: Host-associated > Plants > Roots > Rhizosphere ... | reverse complement strand
CGGTCATCGGAACCAGTACTGTGACGTCTTGGGTCGTCTCGATCCGACTCTTGGTCTCAGCAAAGCGCACCTGAGACGATCCCAACAACATCGGCGCATAGACCAATTCACTCCCTTCCGGTTTCACCCCGCGAATCGGCACGAAATGTTGTGGAACATCCGGAGGCAGGACCGGGCGCGCCGTGGCTCCCCCCTGCTGCGCGTTGGGAGCGAGTGCTGACGGCTGGGGGCGCGGTGGCGGGGCTTCCGCTCGGCGGTGATCCATCAGCATTTTGATTTGCGAGCGCGTCAGGGGGCCTCTCAGATACGAAAGACACCAACGCGTTTCGAAGACAACCGGCTGGTCTTCATGGACGTTGTTCATGAGAAAGATGCGGTTGCCGAGTCCGGCCAGTGTCTGCTCCATACGGCTCTTGTTGAATTGCTTCCCGGTGCTCGATGACGCCCCCTCCAACCCTTCCAGGACACGGGCCTTGTCGCGCTCCGTTTGCAGCCGTCCGATGAACCAGGTGCCGGTGTTGGCCAGTCCTTTGTAGTCGAGGTCCACCGGATTTTGTGTGGCCAACACGATCCCCAAGCCGAAGGCGCGCGCCTGCTTCAAGAGCGTCAGCAAGGGGAGTTTGGACGGTGGATTGGCGACCGGCGGGAAATAGCCGAAGATTTCATCCATATACAAGAGCGCACGCAGGCTGGTGGTTCCGGATTGGGCTCGCATCCAGCCCACCATCTGGCTGAGCAGCAGCGTCACAAAAAACATCCGTTCGGCATCGCTGAGATGCGCGATCGAAAAAATCGCCAACCGCGGCTTGCCGGAGGCCGTGTAGAGGAGTTGCTGGATGTCCAGCGGTTCCCCGTCGAGCCACGCCTGAAACCCCGGCGCAGCCAGCAGATTGTTGAGCTTCATCGCCAGAGCAAACCGGTCCTTCGACGGGAAAAAGGCTTCGACATCCAACACGCCGATTTTGGCCACGGGCGGCGACTGGATGCCCTGGATCAATGCGGCGAGGTCCATCTCGCCGGCTTGTTTCCAGGCATGGCCGAGAAGCGTCGAAAGCAGAATGTGCTCCCGGCTCTGGATCGGATCGGCGTCGACGCCGATCAAGCCGAGGAGACTCGTCACCGTCGTGCTGATCCGATCGCGGAGCAGTTCCGGATCATTACGGACCTCTTCCTCCGGCGCGGCAAACGATTTGAGAATGGAAACCGCCAGGCCGGCACTGCTCCCGGGCGTGTAGAGCACGGCATCGGCGGAATCCTTGAGCCGTTGAATGCGCGCGCCGTCCTGACCCCACGCCGCCAATCCTTTTTTCCAGAGGTCCGCCTGCGCGCTTGCAAATTCGGCGGGAGCCATCCCCTTCTTCCGGGCATCGTCCTCATTGATCCACGGAAGGAAGTCCTCTCCCGTGAGCGCCGGAAACGTCAACAAGAGATTGGCAAGATCACCTTTCGGATCGATGATGATGGCGGGAATGTTGTCGATGGCCGCCTCTTCGAGCAATGAAAGACAGAGGCCGGTTTTGCCGCTGCCGGTCATTCCCACGCAGACGGCATGGGTCACGAGATCCTTCGAGTCGTATAACAGCCATCCAGGCTTCGCCTGTTTTGTGGCCACATCGTACGGCCGGCCGAGATACAAGACGCCGAGCCCCTCGAACTCCTGCGCAACTTCCGCTCCTGGGGCCTGCTGATCCGTTGGAGTCGCCTTCTTGCGGGGCATCGGTCCTCCGTCTGGCTGGAGATGGATGGAACGTCGACCGCGCATTGTAGGGGGAGGGCTGACCGGCTGCAAGGCCGAGCCTTAGGGTCAGGTTCGTCTGGGCATGATCAGCGATGGGAGGAGAAGATGAATAGATAGCCCCGGCAGGCGTGGTGAGCGCCTGGCCGGGCTCAGGAAGTGGTTAGCTGCCGCACGAAATCTTCATGGACTCGATATCGTTGCTCATGTCAAGCTTACCGAGCTTGGGCACACGCTGCCCAGGAGCAAAGGCCAGTTCGGTCCCCTTGAAATCTTTCTCAGAATAGGCTTTGACGCGGGCATTGGTCCCCACAATGACGCTTTCGATGTCGTTGTTCCAATTCTTGCCGCCCATATCTTTCAGTGAGGCGAATTCTTTCGGGCCTTGCATCTTGTAATGCGCATCGTCCATGTCGAAGTTGTCATCGTCGAATACTTCGACGTAGCAATTCTTATCGATGACCTGCGTTTCCAGATCCGCGGCGAAGGCCGGTACGACGGAAAATGCGATCCCGGCGATGATCGGTAATCCAACTCTGAAAAAGAACATGATACGCTCCTTTATGTGGTGTAGAGGCTGTTCGGGTCCGCGCCGTTAACGAAGAATCCCAAGGAACCACAGCAGCACCAGCAGGCTCACCGGCACTCCGAGCAGCCATAAGAGAAAACCCTTTCCCATTGTTCCCATACACTCCTCCCTACGCCAGGACGAATTTGTGTCTACTCCTGCGTCAGCGAAGGCTCTTGGGTGAGAGCCTTGTTCAACACGCTGACCATTTTGAGATGCGCGCGGTTGTCGTCTCGCAGGTCGGCGGCGAACAACTCCGCATGCCGCTGCTGCAAGACCTTGCCAAAGGCCGCATGTTTCGCTTCCGGCACTCCGTATAAGCTGGCCAGCGAGGTCACATATTGCCCGCTCCCGGCGGCGGCTTCCTGGCGAAGGTTTTCATACGCCACCCCCGCGAACACGTTGATTTTCTGCTCCTGTTTGACCAAGCCATCCTCCGTAAACAAGTCGTTCGGCGTGGTGCTCGAGAAAAAGTTGACGGTCGTGTCGATTGTCGCCTTGGTCGTATTGCAAGCGGCAAGGTTCATTCCGATCACGATTACTCCACAGGCGGTCAATAGACGACGTGCCATGTCAGGTACCATCGCTCCTCCTTTCGATAGAGACGGCGAGTAGAAGAGCGGTTCCGAGCTAGGGAACCGCCTAAGGGGAATGTGTTGCGATTCTCCCAGCTGGTTGGAGAAGCAAAGGACGGGCCCAGGTCGCGGAGCAGCCCTGCAATGCGAGGTTACGGCAAAACTATGGTGGTCTCCCTAGCGGACATCACCAAATTCCTGCTTGGGAAGATTGCCGTCAGGACATATTGTCCCCGCATGCGGACAGGATGGTTAGACCAGAGGAATCGCAGAAAAGAGACAGAGCGGGCGTGTTACCACTCTTTGAAGATCACAAAGACAGCGCCGCCCATCATGCTGAAACCCAGGAGGTAGTTCCATTTCAGCGGCTCGCGCAAATACAGAACGGAGAAGACACAGAACACGGCGAGCGTGATCACCTCCTGAATCGTTTTCAACTGTGCGGCCGTGAAGTCGTAGTGACCGATTCGGTTGGCCGGTACTTGGAAGCAGTACTCGACGAATGCGATCCCCCAGCTGGCCAAAATGGCCAGCCACAGAGGGGTGTCTTTGTATTTGAGATGTCCGTACCAGGCGAGCGTCATGAAGATGTTGGAGATCGTCAGCAAGAGGATGGTGTGCATGGGCCTCCTTTTGTCGCGTTGATCTTCAGCTGAAAGCCATTGACGCTCTCAGCCGCCATATGTTCTTTTTTGCTGAGCGAGCGGAAGGGCTGAGCATTGAGGCGTTGACGCAGCGGCAATTGCCGAATACCAGCAGCGGGACGCGCTGGGCGCCGTGCTGTCGGCTCGTCCGGCAAGGCGGCCAACAGTCGTGGGACAGAGACCGTCAAAAACCATCGCATGACGGCGAGCAGAAATGCTCGCCCTTCGTCGCCCCCTCAGCCCACGCCCGCTTCTTTCAGGACTTGGCCTGTGTATGACTTCCTTGCTTTCGCGATATCTCGTGGCTGTCCCTCCGCGACGATTTCACCGCCCCGATCTCCGCCTTCAGGGCCGAGATCGATGATCCAATCGGCATTCCTAATCACGTCCAGATTGTGTTCAATCACGAGCACCGTGTTGCCGGCCTCGACGAGACGATCCAGCACGTCGAGCAACCGCTGCACATCGGCAAAATGCAGGCCGGTCGTCGGTTCGTCGAGGATGTAGAGGGTGCGTCCCGTCGCTCGTTTGGACAGTTCGCGGGAGAGTTTCACGCGCTGTGCTTCTCCGCCGGACAGCGTGGTCGCCGATTGGCCGAGTTTCACATAATGCAGGCCCACGTCGTGCAATGTCTGCAGCTTGGCTTTGATCAGCGGGATGTGCTCGAAAAAGTCCAGGGCGTCGTCCACGGTCATGTTCAGCACCTCGGCGATGCTCTTACCTTTGTGCAAAATCTCCAACGTTTCGCGGTTATAGCGCTGGCCCTTGCACACTTCGCACGTGACATAGACATCCGGCAAAAAGTGCATCTCGATCTTGATAAGCCCGTCGCCCTGGCACGCTTCGCACCGTCCGCCCTTCACGTTGAAGCTGTAGCGGCCCGGCTTGTACCCGCGCACCCGGGATTCCGGGAGATTGGAGTAGAGATCACGGATATGGCCGAACAGTCCTGTGTAGGTCGCGGGATTCGAGCGGGGGGTCCTCCCGATCGGGGATTGATCAATGTCGATGACCTTGTCCAGTGCCAGCACGCCCTGTAGATCCTTGCAGCCATCGATCTTGGGCTTCTTATGATAGAGGAGCTGCGATAACGAGTGAAACAGCACTTCGAGCACGAGCGTGCTCTTGCCGGAACCTGAAACGCCCGTGACGCAGGTCATCAGTCCCAACGGAATGCGTGCCGTGACATCCTTGAGATTGTGCTTGCTCGCGCCGATGACGGATAAGAAACCCTTCGGTTTCCGTTCCCGTCGCGGCACTGAGACCGATTGAAGACCGCGCAGGTACTGTCCCGTCAGCGAGTGCGCATCATTCATGACCTGCTGCGGCGTACCTTGGGCGATGATGTGTCCCCCATGAGAGCCCGCACCGGGACCCATGTCCAGGATGTGATCCGCAGCCAGCATGGTTTCGGCGTCGTGTTCGACGACAACGACCGTGTTGCCGAGATCACGCAACCGGAGCAGAGTCTGCAACAGCCGGCGGTTGTCACGCTGGTGCAAACCGATGGACGGTTCATCGAGAATGTACAACACGCCCACGAGTCCCGACCCGATCTGCGTCGCAAGCCTGATCCGCTGCCCTTCGCCGCCTGACAGCGTCGCGGCGGCTCGGTCGAGCGTCAGGTAATCAAGCCCGACGTTCACCAGAAAACCCAGCCGCTCCCTGATTTCCTTCAAAATGCGATGGGCGATGACCATCTCGCGTTCAGTAAACGTCAGCGAGCCGAAAAAATCCGCCGCTGCTCTCACCGACCGGCGCGTGACCTCGGCAATCGATTGTTTGGCAATCTTGATCGAGAGGCTTTCCGGCCTCAGTCTGGCGCCATGACAGGCTTCGCAGAGCTCCAGCAACGTGAAGTCCTCGTCTTCGGATGCGTCCCCGGTCATCGCATAGCCGATCCCGTCGCAGGTGGGACAGGCCCCGTGAGGGCTGTTGAAGGAAAAAATCCGCGGCGTAATTTCCGGATAACTGACGCCGCAACGGATGCAGGCGAGCTTTTCACTGTAGAGAAGCGTCCTCCCCTCTTCTGTTAGCACCCCCACCAGACCGCCCGCGAGCTTCAGGGCGGTTTCGACGGAGTCAGCCAGCCGGCGCGCCAACGCATCGCCCGGCTTCATCACCAAGCGATCGACGACGATCTCGATCGTATGTTTCTTCTGCTTATCGAGTGTGATGTCCTCGCCCAAATCCACCGGCTTCCCGTCGATCCGCGCCCGAACGTAGCCCGCCCGGCGCATCTCGAGGAGCTCCTTGCGGTATTCGCCTTTCCGGCCGCGCACGATCGGCGCAAGAATCTGAAACTTACTGCCTTCGGACAGTGCACCAATGGCATCCACCATCTGCTGCACCGTTTGTGCGGTGATTTCTTGGCCGCATTGGTGGCAATAGGGCCGGCCTACGCGCGCGAACAGGAGACGCAGATAATCGTAGATTTCCGTGACCGTGCCGACCGTCGAGCGCGGGTTGTGGCTTGTGGATTTCTGCTCGATCGAGATGGCCGGAGAGAGCCCTTCGATCGAATCGACATCCGGCTTTCCCATCTGCTCGAGAAACTGCCGGGCATAGGCCGATAGGGATTCGACATACCGGCGCTGTCCTTCGGCGTAGATCGTATCGAAGGCGAGTGAGGACTTGCCCGAGCCGCTCAGCCCCGTGATGACGACCAGCTTGTCGCGGGGAATCTCGACGTCGATGTTCTTGAGATTGTGCTCGCGAGCACCCTTGATGATAATGGCGTTGCCCATAGGCGGCAGATTATACCACTCGGATCGCACATGCTGCCGGAATGTAATCGCACAGACCATCTACTAAACCACAAGACGTTCAAAAAGGCGGCCGGCTAGGCCGCAGCGGAGCGAAGAGTTGAAGCGTACGTTGTCTGGTACGTCGAGACTCTGAGCGAAGCCCGCCGCCTCTTTCAACGTCTTGCTTGCCTTGACAAAGCCGGAAACCGGGTGCTACCACCCATCTCCATGCTGCTCATGGGAGATTCTGTGACCGAACAGCCTGTATCGGAGGCTTCCGCCCGCGCCGTTTCGACCTGGTCGGGCTCCGCGCGCGAGCAAGCGGTCCAACGCATGTTCACCGCCATCGCCGGGGTGTACGATCTCAACAATACCCTGCTCAGCTTCGGCCTCCACTATCGATGGAAGAAAATCACGGCCTCCTATATTCCGGCGATCGAAGACGGCACGGCACTCGATGTCGGCGCTGGGACGGCGGATCTTGCCCTCTTCGTGGAGCCTCGTATGGGCACGCATGGACGCGTCATTGCGTCGGATTTGAATCACGCCATGCTCGCCGAAGGATTGAAGAAGATCGATGGCAAAGGCCTGAGCGGGAAAATCACATGTTTACAGGCCAACGCGGAACATCTTGGCTTCGCCGACAACACGTTCGACGCCGTCACCACGGGATTTTGCATGCGGAATGTGGGCGACCTCGGGCAGGCGATCGTGGAGATCCGTCGTGTGATGAAACCTGAAGGCACGTTTGTCTGTCTCGAGTTTTCCCGTCCGGTCTTCGGCTGGCTTCGAGCCCTCTATGACTGGTATTCGTTCAAGTTGCTCCCCTGGATCGGCACCAAGGTGGCGAAGGACACCACCGGCGTCTATCAATATCTGCCGGCCTCGATACGAAGCTTTCCCGATCAGGAGCGGCTGTGCCGCCTTCTCCGTGACGCCGGCTTCCGCGAGGTGTCCTACCGGAATTTGACAGGCGGCATTGTCGCGATCCATCGAGCGGTGAAATGAAATCCGTTCTGTACATTTTTCTTCCGTGCAAGAAGGTCTACCCGATCGGCGTCACCTATCTGGCCGATTTCATTCACCGACGGCAGCCCGACGTCCGGCAGCGCATTCTGGACCTCTCCCTGTACCCGGTGCCGCAGCGGAACCGCGCGATCCGAGAAGTCACGGCGGAATTTCAGCCGGACCTGGTCTGTTTCTCCTGGCGGGACATCCAAATCTTCTCGCCACACGAAGGTGACTCCTCCCTTGAGCATGCGTTCAATTTTTATTTTGCGAGCAATCCTCTCAAGCGGATCGCCGCATCCTTCGCTGGGTTGAAACAACTCTACCGGTACTACAGCCATATCTATGCCGTCCTGTCTTATCCTTGGCTGGTGCGGAAAGAATTCCCTCACGCCCAGATCATGATCGGGGGCGGCGCATTTACTGCCTTCGCCGATCAACTCATCGAAAAGCTCCCGGAGGGGACCATTGGGCTCTTGGGAGAGGGCGAAGACGCCATCCTCAAAGTAATCGAAGGACGGTCGTTCGAGGACGAGCGGTACATTATCAAAGATGGCAACCGGATCAAGAAGGGACGGCAGGGGTCACCCGCCCTGCTCGACGCCTTGACCGTAGATCTACCGTATTTGACCTCGATTTTCCCTCAATATCGGGAATACGTCGGAGAATCCATCGGCGTACAGTCTAAACGGGGTTGCCCCTACGACTGCGCTTTTTGCCTCTATCCCTATATCGAGGGGAAGCGGGTGCGGTATCGGCCGGCGGACATGGTCGTGCGGGACATCTCCCAGCATTACCATCAATGGGGAGCCCGGCGATTCTGGTTTACCGACGCACAATTCATTACGGGCAGGGAAGCTTACCCGCAATGCACGGAAATCTTGGAGCGCGTCATCAGCGAGAAGCTGGACATCGAATGGTCCGGCTATATCCGGACGTCGTTGATCACGCCCGAATTGGCGAAATTGATGGTGCGGTCAGGCGTCGGTGATCTAGAGGTCGCGATTACCTCGGGCTCACAAGAGGTGCTGAACAACCTCCATATGGGCTTCAAACTCGAGCGGCTGTACGATGGCTGCCGATACCTCGCCGAAGCGGGGTTCCGCGGCAAAGTCATTCTGAACTACTCGCTCAACAGCCCGAAAGAGACGGAAGAAACTCTGTTGCAGAGCGTGGAGTCCTACAAGATCGTCGCGTCGATCCTGGGCGAAGAGCGGGTCTTTCCACTGATGTTCTTTCTTGGGATCCAACCCAATACGGACCTGGAACAACGCCTGTTGGAAGAAGGCTACCTCTCCGCCGGATACAATCCCCTGATGCTGACCCCGACCAGTATCAAGAAACTGCTTTATAATCCGGCCCCCCTGAACAAGTTCATTGCGAAGGCCTGCCTGCGCGCATGGGAACGCAAAGAGGGCAGCAGAGACCCCCGGGCATGGACGGGCTCGCTTTCGCAAAAAGCCGGCTCGGAAGATGCCTATGCCGACAAGAGTTTGAGCCGCGGCATTGAAGGCAATTCTGGCCGTGACGCGCTCCTCTCTCTCGAGGAAATCCTGCGCTCACACCGTCAGCCGTCGGCATCTTCTGGACAGCCGAAAACTCCCGTCACATCGGCTGGTTAGGTTCATTCTTCACGCCTTGCTTTCCACTTCTGGCCAGTGCTATCATTCGCGCTCTTTCACACCCGGGGCAAGACGACAACCGGTTGGTTTTCTTGACGTTTGCACCAGTCTGTCCTGGGCCGAAGGGCGCCTGGAGGAGGCTTTTCGATGTACAAGACGATTTATATTCCGGTCGATAATTCCGACCATTCCAACCAGGCGGTGGACACCGGGGTCCACCTGGCAAAGCTCTTTGGTTCTAAGATCGTGGGCAGCCATGTGTACGCGGCCAAAATGCACGATAAACGCTTCAAGCAGATGGAAGCCGGCCTCCCCGAGGAATACCACGACGAAAAGGAACTCGACAGGCAGCGACAGATCCACGATTCTCTGATTACTCGCGGGCTTCAAATCATCACCGACTCCTACCTGGATTACGTGGATAAGAAATGCAACGAGGCCAATCTTCCCATCGAACGGCGCTCGCTCGAAGGGCGGAATTGGAAGGTCCTGGCAGAAGACATCAATACCAACAGCTATGATCTGGTCATCATGGGCGCCCTGGGTGTCGGCGCCGTCAAAGACAGCGTGATCGGTAGCAATACCGAGCGGGTGGTTCGCCGGGTGCGGAACTCCGACATGCTGATCATCAAGAACATTCAGCCCATCAATGGCGGGAAGATCGTCGTGGCGGTCGACGGCAGTCCCTATTCGTTTGGGGGCCTGATGACCGGCCTTCAGCTCGGCAAGACATTGAATATGCCGGTCGAAGCGATCTCGGCCTTCGATCCGTATTTCCATTACGCCGCCTTCCACAGCATCTCGGGCGTGCTCAACGAAGAGGCCGGGAAGGTCTTCCGGTTCAAAGAACAGGAGAAGCTCCACGAGGAAATCATCGACAGCGGCCTGGCCAAGATCTACCAATCCCACTTGGATATCTCGCGTGAAATCGCTCAGGCGGAGCAAACCGACGTCAAGACGACGCTGCTGGACGGGAAGGCGTTCGAGAAAATCATTCAGTACGTCCGCAAGGACGTGCCGGCGCTCCTCATCGTCGGCCGCATCGGCGTCCACAGCGACGAAGACATGGATATCGGCAGCAATACCGAAAACCTCCTCAGAAGCGCGCCCTGCAATGTGCTGGTTTCCAACCGCAAATACGTTCCGCCCATCGACACCCAGGCTGAGTACACCATTGCCTGGACCGAAGAGTCGCTTCGCCGGATGGAAAAAATTCCGGTCTTCGCCCGGGGCGTGGCCAAGACTGCAATCCACCGCTATGCCATCGAAAAAGGCCACACAATCATCAGCAATACCGTCGTCGATGCAGCCGTCGGACACATTCTTCCCAAGGGCGCCATGGACGCCATGCGGGCACTTGGCGGGAGTCTGGAAGCGGCGGGCATCGACCGCGACAAAATGCAGGCGGACGACGCCGTCGCGAAGGACCTGATGGGCTCCACGTTGAGCGGCATGATGACGCAGGTCGTCGAAGAAAAGCCCAAGACCTCGGAAGCGACACAGGCTTATCTCGACCGCATGAGCCAAAATTATTACGTGTGCGACGGTTGCGGCTACATCGGCAAGGGCGACACACCGGTCAAGTGCCCGGTGTGCGGAGCGGAGGGAAGCCGGTTCAAGGCCGTCGACAAAAGCATTTTCGAAGCCGCTGCCAAGACGGAAGGCGAAGTTGAAACCGACCTGGCCTACGATGATGTGCCCATGCAGTGGACGAAGGACGCCAAGGAGGCCATCCGCGCCGTCCCGGCCGGATTCCAGCGACGCCGGGCCAAAGCGAAAATCGAAAAGAGCGCGCGAAAGCTCGGGATGACGACGATCACGCTGGAATATGCGGCGCCGATGATCAAGGAAGCGGCGTCGGAAGATTATCAACCGATCTTCGCCAACAAGGGTGCCGGCACCTCGGCAGACGCGCAAGCCAAACTGGCGACGGTTGGCGAAAATGACACGCACACCGCCCAGAACGGCGGCAACGGCCATGGAGACGCGGCCCCCTATAGCTGGACGGTCGAAGCGCAGGCGAGGCTCGATCGGGCGCCGGAAGGCTTCATGCGGGACTGCACGAAGGCGCTCATCATCAAACATGCCGACAAGCTCGGCACGACCCACATCACGTTGGAAGTGGCCAATGAAGGCATCGAACAGGCGAAAGGTTACATGGAAGAGGCCATGAAGACCGGCAATCTCAAGGACATGATCGCCAGCCTCACCGGCAAAGCCGCGAAATAAGAATGAAACCGCTTCCGATCTTCAATGCGTCGCTCTCAGGAGCGCTGGGGTCCCTTCCGCAACAGCTCACGCAGTTCTTCACGCCGCGCCCGCAGGGTGAAGGGCCATACGATGGGCGGACCGTTGACGACTTCAAGCCTTACTTGGTCGCCCTCAACCTGACCAAGCGCTGCAATTTGAAGTGCGATCACTGCTATCTGGACGCCACCACCAAGGCCGCGGGAGGAGACGACGAACTCACCACCGACGAGTGCTTCCGCCTCATCGATCAGATCGCCGAGGTCAATAAGGGCTGTCTGCTCGTCATCACCGGCGGCGAGCCGTTGGTCCGTCCGGACATCCTCGACATCGCACGGTATGCGGTGAAGCTCGGATTTATGGTGGTCTTCGGCACGAACGGCATGTTGATCGATGACCGGATGGCCCAAGCACTCGTCGAGATCGGTGTCATGGGCGTCGGCATCAGCATCGATTCGCTCGATCCGCAGAAGCACAATGCCTTCCGCGGTGTTCCGGGAGCCTGGGAAGCAGCCGTGGCCGGCATTGAAGCGAGCAAACGCAATGGACTGCAGTTCCAGGTGCATTTCAGCGCGCAGCCGATGAATTACCAGGAGTTGCCCGCCGTCATCGAGTGGTCTCATGGACTCGGCGCCCGCGTGTTGAATGTGTTCTTCATGGTCTGCACGGGACGCGGCGAGGAGCTGACGGACATTACACCGGCCCAGTATGAAGAAGTCCTCGGTTATCTCGTCAAATGTCAGGATGACTATCAAGGCATGCTGATTCGAGCCCGCTGCGCTCCGCACTTCAAGCGGCTGGCCTATGAGAAAGACCCGAACTCACCGATCACCAAGGCGACCGGCTACATGGGCGGCGGCTGCCTCGCCGGGACGAACTACGCCCGCGTGACGCCGAACGGTGAATTGACGCCTTGTCCCTACATGCCGCTCTCGGCCGGCAACGTTCGCGAGAACAGCTTTGCAGACCTCTGGGAAAAGTCCGACATCTTCAATTCCTTCCGCTACCCCCAGCTCAAGGGCAAGTGCGGGGATTGCGAATATTCGGAGATCTGCGGCGGCTGTCGTGCCCGCCCTTATGTCGACCATGGCGACTGGCTGGATGAAGACCAGTGGTGCCTCTACACCCCGAAGGGTGGAGAGAAGATCAAAGTGGCATTCAATATCGAGGAAGCGTCCGCAGTGCAATGGGACGACGCCGCATCGCTACGGTTGAGCCGTATCCCCTACTTCCTGCGTGCGATGGTCAAGAAGGGTGTTGAAAAACACGCGAGAGAGCATGGCATCACCACCGTGACGATCGAGCTCATGGAAGAACTCCGGAAGAAACGCTTCGGCAACGACGCACCGGTCTTCAAGTTCTGAGCTTCGCTGATGGACGCACTCCAAAGCATCGTCACCGATCTCAACACGCTGATTCCCATCATCAATCACTGGTTCCATCTGATGTCCGCGGTGATCTGGATCGGCGGGCTGGCCTTCCTCGTCATGGCGGTCACGCCAGGCCTTCAGAAGGCGGTTTCCCGGGAGCAGATCAAGCCGATCACGGATGTCTTTTATCAGCACTACAAGAAGGTGGCGGGCATATTGCTGGTTGTCCTGCTCTTTACGGGCGGAATTAATCTTCACTATGTCAACCAGGTGCTGACCTCACAGACCGGCTCTGGCGTCCAGCATCACGCCAAATACCTCACGGTCTTTTTCATCAAGCTCTTTCTCGTGCTGTGTCTGTTGACGCTCTTCCTCTATACAGTGATTTTCAAAGCTGATGACGAGGCGGAAGAAGGCGAATCCTATGAGGTGATCCCCTTCCAACGTGCCGCCCTCTGGATGGGATTCTTCATTATTCTCTGCGCTGCCGCCATGAAGCACCTCCATCAGTAGCAGTCGACCTCCTCTTCCCGTTTCTTTCTCCCCAATTCCTGTCATCGTATCTGAAGCGATACCGCCGGTACTGCTTTCGATACATCGAGCCTCTTCAAGCGCTGACAGAGGAATGTGCTGCGCACTTCATCTCACCGCTCAGAGATCAATCACTTAGGATTCTTGAGCAAGGTATCCTTCAAGATTGGAAAGTGGCATGCCTGTTGCTGAATCGAAATCGCACGATGACCGCGATGGAGGAACTTGGCGAGAAGCGGCGCAGCATGCGGAAGCGCTTCCGGATCGTGCCCATCCGGCGGCCCTCCAGCGCCCCGCCTCTCCGCCATCGAGGGCTGCGTGCCGGCCTTCCGGTACGCAGCCTTCTCGTCGATGTAAACGCGCGTGAGGAGAGTCAGCAACGGCCGACCGCTACCAGCCATGTGAGGAGGGACTCTATGCCGACGACCACGACAACGACCGCCGTGCCCGCCGAAATCCATTTCCGCCGTGAAACAGAGGTCACGAACGACAGCGCCCTTAGAGAGAAAGGCCAAAAGCCCCGGATGGTGCGGCTGACGGTCAATCTCCCGTCTCATCTGGTCGAACAGATGCGCGACGCCGTGTATTGGACTCCGGGACTCACACTGGCATGGATGATCGCCCGTGCGGTTCGCACTTCGCTCACGGAATTGGAAACCGTTCATCAGGGCCCCTTTCCGCGGCGCTTGAAACCGCTGCGCGCCGGTCGGCCCAGGCTACTAGGCCAAGCCATGAATGTCCTTCCGAGGGGGGGCGAGAATACGGATAATCAGGGGAACGGTACCCTTCGAGTTTCGGCGCCTGCACGCACGAGCAACTGAGCCGTTCCGTGGGGGTCGATTAGATCCGAAACCTCAACGGGACTTTGGCGGGGAAGAAAACGCCCGCTTGAAGACGCCGCGGATGCCGAAATAGGCAAAGGAATCTTTGAGGTTGGAGTACAGGCGCTTGAACGGTCCCATGTCGGGATTGGTCACATATTCCATCGTCAAGGCAATCCGTTCCTCTCCCGCTCCCAAGGGCGTGACGGCATGCCAGAGCTTGTCGCCGTTGAAGATCACCATGTCGCCCGGCTCAGTCACCAACTCCACCTTGCGAGGGGTCTTGCCCGGCACGTCCTTGAAGAGCTCGCAGACCAGTTTGCATTGCGTCGATCTGTCGACCAATCCCATGAGAATGGTATAGCGAGCCCCTTTGTAGTAGCTCGTATCGTAATGAAACCCAATGTGGTCGCCGGCCTCTGTGTAATAGTACAGGGCGCAGGCATGGGGATCATTGTCCGGACAGAGCATGAGCTTGGCGTCGGTGAGACGGCTGAGAAACGTCAGAAACGCCGGTGAGCGGTACAGGTCGAGAAACAGCGGGGCGGCTTCCTGCACGGTGTAGTAGCTGACGCTCCCGCCCTTCTTATGTCCGGGGATGTAATTGCGGTTGAGCCGGTGTTTGACCCCCTGCGCCTGGGGAACCAGCGTGGCCTCGACGAAGTCGCGCGGGAGAAATTGGGGAATCACGATGAATTCGTTCTGGTCCCAATACTCGCGATGCGCTCGATCGACATCCAACCTGGCGACCGCCTGCTCCGTCGCCTCTGACACCGAACCCAGAACTGCTGTACTCATCGGTTATCGCTCCTTCCGGCCGTGCCCTGCCGCCGCATCATGGTTGGGTGAGGACCGGCGCCTTGACCACTTCCACATCCGGCGGGAACTTGGGAACAAACAGGTCGTCGTCCAGCCCGATGTTCGATTGAAGAGATGAAAATTCGAAATTCGACACGTTGCCGCTCATCTCATGGAGGGAGAGGCTCCGGATGAAGTAGGTTTTAGGAAAGACTTCGACGACGATCTTTTGCACCGTTCCGTGCATGTCCCCTTCGCGCGTCTTGGGAATGAGCGTCACGAGTCTGATCCCTCCCACGCCGCGTGCTTTCCCCGACGTCGGCTCGGCGTCGAACGAGGCATCGAGCTTTGCCGCTCCTTGGAGCAGCTCCAGCGGGGCGCGGGACGCCGCCATGTGCGTGAGCTTGCCGACCAGGACCTGTTTGTGTTCGGGCACATAGACCTTCACATCTTCGCGGTCGACATAGATGTCCTCGGTCGAGGGCTCGAGATAGTTCCAGCGCAAGCGCCCAGGCTTCTTGATATAGACCTTCCCGGAGGAGGTCATCGGTCGTTCAAAGCCTTCGATGATCGTCTTTTGTGTGAAATCGGCCTGGAGGTCCTTGGTCTTTTCATAGCGGGCCTGCAACCGCTTCATCACTTCCCGGACTTCCTTGCGGGCCTGTTCCTCACTGGCGTCCTCTCCGACGGCGGGAAGCGACGCGCTCACCGCCAGCACAATACCCAGCGCGATGGCCCACCGTCCGATCATTCGTGCGCATCCCCGACCGGCCCGCGGCGCCCGATCACTTCGCGGCGGCCATCGCGCCCGGCAGCGCCAACCAGGCCGTCGGCCTCCATCTGCTCGATCATTCGGGCCGCCCGCGGATAGCCCACTCGCAGCCGCCGTTGAATCAGCGAGGCAGACGCTTGGCCGGTCGACAACACGAGTTCCTTGGCCTGCTCATAGACCTCGTCCTGCGCTTCTTCCTCCTTCACCTCTTCCTGTTTCAAGGACTGCAATTCCTGGTTGTAGCTGGGCGACGCCTGGTCTTTGACGAATTCGACGACACGGCGGACATCGTCGTCGGAGACGAACGATCCGTGCAGGCGCATCAGCCGGCCCGTCCCCGAGGCCAGGTAGAGCATGTCGCCCCGGCCCAGCAAGGCTTCCGCGCCGTTCGCATCGAGAATCGTGCGCGAATCCGTCTTCGAGGAGACTTGAAAGGCAATGCGCGCCGGGAAATTGGCTTTGATCAACCCGGTCAGGACGTCGACCGAGGGGCGCTGCGTCGCCAGCACGAGATGAATGCCTGACGCCCTGGCCATCTGCGCCAACCGGGCGATCTTGTCCTCGACATCCTTCGGCGCCACCATCATCAGGTCGGCGAGCTCATCGATCATGACGACGATGAAGGGCAGAGGTTCCGGTGGCGTCGGCGGCGGCATAAACGAGCCTGGGCTGCCGTCCGGAATTGCCGTTTCTCCGGCGGACAGGCGTTCCTCGTCAGAAAGATATCGCATCGGCAATTCGGGTTGATCCGGCTTGTTGTCGGAGCCGTTCTCGGAAAGGACCCCCTGGGCGCCGGCGACCTTGCGATTGTAGGAATCGATGTTCCGGACGCCCGCTTCTGCCAGCAGTTTATAGCGGCGCTCCATTTCCTGCACGACCCAGCTCAAGCCGCGGGCGGCCGATTTGGGATCGGTAATCACGGGGCGCAGCAGGTGCGGAATACCGTCATACGTTTGAAATTCCAGCATCTTCGGGTCGATGAGGAGTAATTTGACCTCGTTCGGTTTGGCCGAGAGCAGGATGCTGATCAGCATCGTATTCAGGCTGACGCTTTTGCCTGCGCCGGTGGCACCGGCGACGAGAAGATGCGGCATGGTCTTGAGATCGGCCGTGACAGGAGCGCCGAAGATGTCTTTCCCGAGCGCCAGCGTCAGCTTGGACCGTGCCCTGGTGAATGCATCACTCGTGGCCACTTCCTTCATCGACACGGTTTCACGCTGCGAGTTGGGAACCTCAATCCCGACGACTGATTTGCCGGGGATGGGG
>Ga0070687_100000269_pt1 | contig 17634 bp, 15 predicted proteins | sample KBSS33LmetaG_FD_64678 | JGI IMG/M metagenome (GOLD analysis project Ga0070687, IMG submission 64678) | Switchgrass rhizosphere microbial communities from Kellogg Biological Station, Michigan, USA - KBS S3-3L metaG | ecosystem: Host-associated > Plants > Roots > Rhizosphere ... | reverse complement strand
AATAAAGCTTCTTCTTTCCCCGTCGGGGCCGGCCGGATAAGGGAGGATCGACGAATCAGTTTCTCGGAAGAAAGACAGGCTTAGTGAGATCGTTATGGATCGAGTTGTTGTCGGCGTTCACGTCGATTCCCTTGAGAGGCGCCGGTTTGTTGAGATTGACGTATTGGAACGTCCCGAAGGGCTGGATCTGGTCGTCCTTGGGCAATTGGTTCCGGTTCCACCCGCCGCCGAGCGCACGGACAAGCGCCACGGAGCTTTGCAGTAGTTCGGATTTAATCTGCACAGACTCGATGCGCGCAGTCAGGGTGGCGACCTGGGCATAGATGAGCTCGAGGCTCGATGCCAAACCACCCTGATAGAGCTCTGTAGTGAGGTTTTGCGCCTTGAACGTGGCTCCGACGGCGGCATCCTGCCGGTTCGCAGCGAGCGTCAACTGGCCGGTCAGACTCAGGTTATTTTCGACCTCCCGAAAGGCGTTGAGCACCGTCGAACGATATCGGTCCTCCGTCTCGCGGTAGGCTGACCAGGATTGTTGCAACTGGGCGCGGCGGAATCCAGCTTGAAACAACGGCATGGAGATGGTCGCTCCGTAGGACCAGAAGCTATTGGCAAGGGAGATCAGATTAAAGCCGACGTCCTCGAAGCCTCCGCCGGCCCGGAATGACACATTGGGAAAGAACGCAGCACGGGCAATGCCGATGGCCCGGCTCGCTTGCGCCATCTGTCGTTCCATCTTGGCGATATCAGGGCGACGTTCGAGCAAGGTCGAGGGGAGCGTCCGCGGAAGCGTAAAACTCACGACGCGAATCTCATTGACCGGTTTGACCGTAAAATTGGTCGGCGCCATATTGACCAGGATGGCGATTGCTTGTTCGGTGACCTGTCGTTGCCCTTGCACCCTCGCTAATTGTGTTTCGGTGCTGAAGAGCAGCGATTCAACGCGCGCCACGTCGAGCGCCGATGCGATCGCACCGGCAAATTGAGCCTTGACGATGTTGAGCGACCGTCGATAGAGATCGATCGATTGCGTGTAGATAGCGATCTGCGCATCGTAGCCGCGCAATAAGAAATAATTGGTTCCGATCTCCGCCTGCAGACTCAGCCGTGCGAGGCCATATTCGGCCGCGCGCTCCTCGGCCCGATAGGTTTCAATACGGGTCGCGTTGCGCAGGGCCGACCAGAAGTCCGGTTCCCAGGAGGCCAGCCCGCCCAGGGACACGCTCGAGGCCTGTTGCGCGATATCACGGGGGAAAAACAGCGCATTGACCGAGGCGCGATTGTCCGAAGCGCCGAATCCCAGCCCGAGTCGCGGAAGGTACTGAGACCGTGCCTTCATCATCATGTCCCGGGCCTGCACAAAGCGCTCGGCGGCGGCTTCGAGGTCAGGATTGGCCGCCATCGCTTGCTCGATCAGGGTGGTCAGGACCGGATCGTCGAACAGCTGCCACCAATCCGGCCGCAATTCGGTGTCCGAGGGGTTTGCCTCGACAAAAGGACTCGCCCCATGCCAGGTGGCCGGTACCACATATTCGGGCGGCTGATAGGTCGGGGCTAGGTCGGCAGCCGGAAACAAATCGCTGCAGGCCGCCAGACTCAGCAGAAGGAGGAGCGCGCAACCCGGTCCCAAGCCGGCGCGTACGGCATGCCACATGTCCGGCCTGGTGTGCATGGCGAAATGGCTCACTGCGCTGCTGACGTTGATAAAGCGGAGTGTTTGTTCTGCGCCTGTTTATGCGACGGGTCTTCCGAAGAAGAGGGTTCTGTCTGCTCGAGGTCGTAACCTGGCGCCGGTGTGACAATGCGGACTTTATCGCCTTCGAGCAACGCCGCACTCGGGTTGTTCACAATCCGGTCGCTCTGGGAGATCCCCTCTGACACTTCCACGGCATTGTCGAGGAGCCGGCTCACGACAATATTTTGCAGATGGACACGGTCGTCTTCTGTCACAATGGCCACCTGTGTGCCGTGCTCCTGAAACACCAACGCGGTGGACGGAATCATAAACACTTTCCTGTCCACGGGGGCGGTGATCAGGACTTTGCCGTACGAGCCCGGCCATAAGGCTCGGTCATCGTTATCGATTGTGAAGACGGTGACCGCGGTGCGGGTGCTGACGTCGAAACCCTTGGCGACGGTCAGGAATTTGCCGGTGAAATGACGATCGGGTAATTGGGGCACGGTCACGTCGGCCGTCAGGCCTGGATGAAGGAACGGCCCGAACGACTCAGGGACATTGACAAAGAGACGCATCATGCTGACGTCGGCGACGGTAAACAGATTGCTGATTGAGCCGGGCGTGCTGATCGTGCCTTCTTTGTTGACGTAGTCGCCGACGTTGATGTTGCGCACGGTCACGACACCGTCATACGGCGCGACGATGGTTTTGAACCGGATCAGCGCCTCGTAGTTCCGGACGTTCTGCTCCGCAGCCTTGACCTTCGCCGCCTCGGCTTTCGCTTCCGCGACCTTCACCGAAATGGATTGCTCAGAGACCGCTTGATTGGGGCGGAGTGCGACCCAGCGTTTGGCGGTAATATCCGCGAGGGCATACTTGGCGCGCTCGGACTCCAAGTCGGCCTTGGCCTGCGCATATTGGGCATCGAGCGCGGGGGCGTTGATTTCGGCGAGAATGTCCCCCTTCTTCACCAGCGCACCATAGTCCTTGTACCACATCTTGACGTAGCCGGAGACCTGCGCGTAGATCGGTGCTTCGAACCAGGCGGTAATATTTCCGGGGAGGGTGATGGTCTCGCTGGCGTCCGCCAGTTTTGGATTGACGATGGCAACCGTCGGCACGGCGCCTTCCAGCGTTTTGACCTGCAACGCGGCGGCGTCACTCTTGGTCTCATAGACGCGGTAGCCGACGTAGAACAGGAAGACGGCGAGGGCCGCGACTGCCACGAATTTCCCCTGGAGACGTTGCATCATGAGGCACGCTCCTTCTGGCGAGTCACTCGCCCGCTGTAAACCAACGCGTACACACAGGGCACGAAAAAGAGAGTGAATAGCGTGGCGACGAACAATCCGCCGATGACGGCCCGGCCCAGCGGCGCATTCTGAGAATAGCCGGTCGCCATCGGGACCATCCCGAAGATCATCGCCGAGGCGGTCATCAGCACGGGACGGAAGCGGGTCTTTCCGGCTTCAATTGCGGCCATCACGGCGTCACCATGTTCCTCAATCCGCTCGCGTGCATAGGACACGACCAAGATCGAGTTTGCGGTGGCGGTTCCCATCGTCATGATGGCGCCCGTCAGGGCCGGCTCCGAGAGGCGTGTATGGGTCAAGAACAGCGCCCACGCGATCCCCGCCAGCGCCCCGGGCAAGGCGGTGATGATGATAAAGGGGTCGAGCCAGGATTGAAAGTTCACCACGATCAAGAGATACACCAGCGCAATCGCGGCAAGCAGCCCAAAGATCAGCTCATAGTACGCATCGTGCATCAGCGAGGCCTGACCATGAATTTCGAGCTCGGCGCTGCGGGGTTTCTCGTGCTCCATGCTCTTGGCGATCCTTTCCACGTCCGTCAGCACGCCGCCCAGATCCCGCCCTTCGACAGAGACATAGATATCAAACAGGGGCATGATGTTTCCATGTGTGACGACGCCCGGCGTGCCCTCTGCTGAGAGATCGGCCAGATTGCCGAGCAGCTGTACGTCTTCATCCTTCGGCGATTTGACGGAAGAGTCGATCGGGACCGTCCTCAGACTATTCAGACTGTTGATCTGCGCCTGCGGCGTATATACGTTGATCAGGTACGACATGCCGGTGCTCGGATCGAGCCAATAAATCTGGTCGACCTGTTGGCTGCCGGCAGTCGTCATGAGCAGGTTGTCGGCCATGTTTTTCAGGGTCCTGTTGACCCCGAGGCCAAAGGTGCGGTTGCCCTCCACCATGAGGGTTGGGGTGCGCATGGTCTGCTGGATCACCACATCCACGGCACCCGGAATGTCGCGAAATTTGCCCACCAATTTACGGGCGAACTCGTAGTTGGCATACATGTCCGGGCCGTTGACCTGTACGTCGATCGGCGCGGGCGCACCGAAATTGAGAATTTTTGCCGTAAGATCCGATGGCTGAAACGTGAACTCGGTGCCCGGATAGCGCTCCGTCAGCCCCTTTCGGAGTATGCGGCGAAAGTCCCATACCGGCGATTTCTCGTTCTCCAAGAGGATCGTCAAATCACAATCTTGGGAGCCGATCGTCGGTGTCGGGATGAAGGCGAGGTTGTGCGGACCGACCGGCAGCCCGCAATTACTGACAATGTTTCTGATCTGGCCCGGCAGCAACTCCTCGATGCTATTGGAGATGAGTGTGGCCAGACGCCCGGACACCTCAATGCGCGTTCCGAGCGGCGCCCGCATGTGCATCTGAATCACGCCGGACCTGATCTCGGGGAAGTAGTCACGCCCCAGAAAGAAGAAGAGTGACGTTGAGGACACGGCGATGATCAGCGAGACCTTGATGAAGGTGTTGCGGCGAGCAATCGCCCGTTCGAGGAGGTGACCGTAGCTTTCCCGGAATTGATCGAAACGACGTTCGAATCCCTTCTGAAAGCGGACAAAGATATTCCGCGATGGTTCGGCGGCGGACTGTGCATGAGGATCAGGCGGCTTCGGCATGGTGACTCTTCATGAGATATTTGGCCATGGTCGGCACCAGGGTGCGCGACAGAATGAAGGAAGCGAGCATCGCAATGATGACGGCCTCCGCCATGGGCTTGAACAGGTAGCCGGCGACGCCGCCGAGTTCGAACAGCGGAATCCAGACGATCGCGATGCAGAGGGTGGCGACGAGGGTCGGAACGACGATCTGATTGGCGGCGTCGATGATGGCCTGCTCCAAGGGTTTGCCCATTTCGATATGGCGATCGATGTTCTCGATCATCACGGTCGCATCATCCACTAGAATCCCGACGGCAAGCGCCAACCCGCCAAGTGTCATGACATTGATCGTTTCCTCCAGCCAATCGAGCCCGATGATGGCGGTGAGGATTGAGAGCGGAATCGAGGTCCACACGATCACCGTCGCCCTCCAGGACCCGAGCAGCAGCAGCACAATCAGGCCGACCAGCCCACCAGCCATCGCCATTTCATGCACGACGTCTGAGATCGAATCCTTCACAAAGGTCGAGGCATCGTCGAGGAGCTTGATTTCTACGCCCGGTGGCGACACCTGCTCTGCGCGGGGAATCATCTTCTTGATCCCCTCGACCACATCCAGCGTGGAGGCCTCGGTACTCTTCATGGCGACGATGATGACGGTCTGTTTGCCCTTGACCAGCACCGCATTCTGCTGCACCCGGCCCATGAGCTGCACCGTCGCGACGTCCCGCAGGTAAACAAAGGCGTTGCCTTCCCGCTTGATCGGGATTTCTCCGAAGTCATCGATCTTCAACGGTGAGGCGTTGGTCAACACGATCCAGTCGGTCGATTTGATCTTGATGTCGCCGGACGGCAGCACGAGGTATTGCTGCATGAGGACATTGTGAATGTCCGTCGGTGTGAGGTGACGGGCGAGTAATTTCTGCTGGTCGAGGTTGACCATCACCTGCATGTCTTGGCCCCCGTACGGGTGCGGCAGGACAATCCCCGGCACCGTCACGAGCAGGGGACGGATACGCATATAGGCGAGGTTATAGAGCTCAGCGGGCGTCAGACTCTCGGAGCTGATCTGGAGCATCGCCACCGGGATGGAGGATGGCGCCAGACGCATGACCATCGGGGGCGAGATATCCGGTGGCAGGGCTTTCACAACGTTCTGCGCAATGCCGACGATATCCGCTTCGGCCCTGCCGACATCGACTCCGTCCTGGAGAAAAATATTCGTGATGCTGCTGCCATAGTACGAGTGGCTATGAATATATTTGATCCCCTCGACCGTGGAGGTCAGGAAGCGCTCAAACAAATACGTGATGCGTCCTTCCACCTGCTGCGGCAGCAGGCCGGTGTAAATCCAGACCACTGAGGTCACGGGGATCGTGATATTCGGAAACACATCGGTGGGCATTTTGAGGATCGTCTTAGTGCCCATCAGAATGATCAGGATGGACATGACGACGAAGGTGTATGGTCGGCGCAGAGCGATCAGTACGATTTGGTTCATAGGATTACTGAACTCCAGCCAGAGAATCTCTAGTGTAGTGCAACCTGCTTCAGCGTAGCAAACGGCTTACCAGGCGCGTAGGGTTCTGCTTTTGCTCGGAAGTAACTGCCCGGATAGGCCTCATATATCCACTGGATATCGTCGCGCGCTCACGCGAAATCTTGCGCAGACCAATTTAAAGAGAGCAGCCCTATAGCGATTTCGCACAGTACGTACTGTGCGAAATCTCACAGATGCGCTGTCCCAGGACAGTCGCATAATCGAGAATCCTTCCGAATCTCATGATTCTGGACCTTTCTCCGAACCATTGAGCGGCAGATTTTGTGGTATCGATTTTGCGAACTACGCCGTGGGGCTGTGCCTGTTCCGGCCAATGTCTTTCACAAAGAGGATCACGATGGTGCGAATGCAAAAACTCGGAGTGACGATGATACTTGTGGTGGGGCTGGCGAGTCTGGGGGTAGGAGCTTCTGCGGGAGCTGAGACCTTGACGGTCGCCGCTGCTCCGAGCCTACGGGCGCCATTCCAAGAGATTCTTCGGATATTTGAGCAGGAGTATGGGGTTCCAGTAGAGGTGCGATACGACGCGTCACATGCGCTCCGCCGTCAGATTGAGCAGGGAGCTCCCATCGATGTGTTTCTCTCCGAATCCTTGCAGGATGTTGAGATGCTCCATCACAAAGGACTGACGCTGCTGGGCGGCCCACGTCAATATGCGCAGACTTCCATGGTGCTGGTGATGTCCTCGGCATCGCAGGCCACGGCGGTCTCATTCGGCGAGGCGTCGACCAACGGGTTGCGTGTGGCGCTTATCGATCCGAAAGCATCGAGCCTGGGCGCGATATCCGTGAAAGCCCTCAAGCAAATGACTCCTTTGTCACCGCATCATGCACGGCTGGTTCTCGTCCAGCATACCGACGAGGTCGTCCGTCTCGTCAGCGGAGGCGAGGCCGACGTGGGCATCGTCTACCGCGCGGATGCCATCAACAGCGGACAGGTCCGCATCATCGATGAAGTACCGGTCGAACGCTCAATCCCGGTGGTGTTCGGACAAGCAGTGGTCTCAACCTGCCGGAAGGACTTACTGCAGGCTGCTGATCAATTCCTCAATTTCATGATGAGTCCTCGCATCCAGAAGCTGTTGCTCAAGTACGGCTTTGATCCGATATCAACGAAGGCCACCGTGGGGTAACCTCCCGCAGCACTGCTAGAAACGGTCGAATACTCGGCCGGACCGTGCTTCCCGCCATGATGCTTGGTTTCTTGGCTGGGTGCAGTACACCGGACCGGGAGTTCGATCTGGTCTCATTCAACCCCTCGATCGATCAGCGCTCCATCGCCCGCTATTACCACGAAGAAGCGTTCCGCTACCGACAACAAGCCGATGAAGCCGACATCCGCGCGGAGATGTACGAACGGATGTTCGGTTCTGGGTCGGATTGGGTGTCAGGTGCGCGGCTCCTGGCGCAATCGTATCGTCTCGCCGCCGACGATCGTGAGCGATTGGCGAATGAACATCTACATGCGGGGGGAATTGCCAAACCTTCTGCGATGTCGCTGCGACCGCAAGCGGCGGAAAGGACGCCATGACTCGTCATAACTGCCTTGCGTTAGTTGCGGGTCTTCTCCTTGTTCTCCAAGTCGGGTGCGGAACCACGGTCAATCCCGGCCAGCGAGGCTTACGGTGGTATCCCTTTACGGAAGGGCTGAGGACCGAAACATTGAAGAGCGGCTTTTATTGGCGTGCCCCCTGGAACGACGTCTTTCTCTACGACATCCGCTGGCAAAGTTATGCGGAAAGCGTCGATGCGCTGAGCTCCGACGATCTGCTCGTCAAGCTGAGAGCCGCCATCATCATGCGGCCGCTGCCCGAAGAGGTATACTTTCTGGCCCAGGAAATCGGGGCGGATTTCTATCCCCGCGTCGTGAAACCCGAGCTGCTCGCCGCGGTGCGAAGCGTGGTGTCCAATTATCCGATGGTGACCGTGCCCGAGCAGAGCGCCGAAATTGCCGCCAAGGTTCAAGCGGTCGTTGTGGAAAAGCTCAAAGGCCGTCATCTCGAGGTTGCCAGCGTGGCGTTGGCCGATATCGAACTCGCCAAGATCGTGCTGGAAGCGGTGGAACGCAAGCAGGCCAAAGAACAGGAAAAGGAGCAGAAGGAGTTTGAGCTGGTGATTGCAGACCGGGATGCCGAAATCATGCGCCGGCGGGCCAAGGGTGAAGGCGATGCCATCCGGATTCGCGCAGACGGGGAGGCCGAAGGCCTTCGCATTCGCTCGACCGGGCAGGCGAAGGCCCAGGAAACCATCGCGAAGACGCTGACGCCGGACTACCTCCGCTTCAAGCTCTACGACAGTCAAAACTCGAAATTCGTGCTGCTTCCCGACAACCTGAATGTGCCGATTCTCATTAGCCCTGGATCCGATAAGCCCACGCAGATGATGACGCAAGAGCCTGCATCGCGTTCCGAGGAGGATCGATCGGGTCGATAGCCTGACTGAGAGGATGTCTTCATCCCGACTGCCGTCCGTTTGCCTGCATTCGAAAACCCTACGAAGAAGCGGGACTCTTAAGGGCAGTGCTGTGCTCGGACACTGATCACACCGTTGTGACATTGCACGAACGAGAAAGTCCCGCTCCTCCTCGTTCCTTCCCAACGGCACTTGACGGCTGCGAGGCTCAAAGAACGTTCCTGGTCCTAGGGGAACTCCCAGGTAAATGGATCACCATCCAGAGGGGGTGTAGTGACCCCTATGGATTGCACGATGTGACCAAAGGAGTCACGGCCGATATCGTGGAGACTAGGAGACATGTTTGTGCTCATGTGGGCAACGAGAAATCCCTGCATGATCAACCTCCGGTCATCACGTTGCGGAGGTCCCGTCGTGCTGACCGTGCCGGGATTGAAGTGGGAACGACCTTGTCAGCGTTTCTGGATGAGGATGAGAAGGGAGGTCTGTCATGGCTTTTCTACCGTTCCGTGAGCGGGCGAGGATCGTGTTGTTCCGTTGGCCGGCCATCATTGCCGGACTCTTTGTGGCCCTCGGGATCCATATCGTCCTCACAGCGTTCGGACTTGGTGTGGTGTTTCTTCAACCCCAGCCGGCGGAAGGTGGCGGCATAGCTGCGGCGGGATTGCTGGTGTGGAGCGGTCTGGCATGGATCACGGCCGCGTTTATCGGCGGCTATGTCACTGCATGGGTCGCTGACGCGTCCCGCTATGTGGAAAGTCTCTTTCACGGACTGGTGCTCTGGGGCGCCTTAACCTTTATATTAATGTTCCTTCCACCAAGCACCATGGGTCTTGGAATGGATACCGACTCGCTGCCGGCTCTGAGCATCATCTCATCGGTGGCCTGGTTCGTCGCCATCGGCGGGTTGCTCTCGCTCTGCACCACCGTCTGGGGCGCCATCATCGGCTCGCGGGTCGTGGCTGAGGTGGAAACGAAAGAAGCCGGTACGTACCGTGCGGCATAAGGGAGAGACGTATGATCCATCAGGGGAAGAACAACAAGCAGAAGGCGGCGACCATCAGGGAGTGGATCGATCCTGAGGAGCGTATTACCGTCCAGTTCGAAGATCAGCGAGACCTCAACGCCGAGGTGACCGCTTGCACCGATCAACTGGTATCTCTATCCCTGGACACGGCGGTTCCGCACATGCGGCAGGAGATCTCGCTGCCGCTGAGTGCGGTTGAGATCTCGGAGGATCATTCCCACTACACGCGCGATCCCGATCGTCCGCTCCAGCGAAAACGCATGATGCTTATCGCGCAGGGAAAGCGCCCGGCGGTCGTGCTGTGAGCGCTAGCGGGCAGGTGAAGGAACCACACGGCTTTCGATGCCGGCGGTGATGCAGGACTGCATCACCGCTGCACGACAGCCGTCTGCGGCAGAAAGTTCATTGACGATGTCTGCCAGCGCTTCTCCCTTGAGACGCCCGCCATCGTAATCAATCAGCACATGGTCGGGAATCACGTCAGTTTCGACTCGAGCGATGCCGTCGAGTCCCATGAAGGCTTCGACGATCGCCTGCTGCGACGGACGACAACCGGCGCCTGTTAGCAAAAGCGCGGCACGTTCAAGCGGAAGAGCCGTGTCGCTCCACAGCATAAAGGAGACTGCAGCCAGGCATGCGGCAAGGCCTGGCTGCGCTCGGATGACCCATCGTGAAGTCCGGTGCTTAATGGGCAGGCACCGGGGTGATTTCAGTCTGCGGCACGGTGACTGTCCACGGCACCATCGGCATAAGCGGTGCCGGCTTGGCGTCTGGTGACACCAGAAGCACGGCGATCGCGCCGCGCAACGCAGCGGTCAATGAGTGCGTGACCAGAGGATAGGCGCCCGCTGACTCGGCAACGACGTCAAAGGTCGCCGCGCTTCCCGGTCCCACCACATAGGTTTGGACCCCCGTCAGCTTGTTGGCCGGATTCCCGCTTTCATAGACGTTGTCCCAGATCTCGCCGATGGGATGGAAGGACGAGAACTCGTTCGGCCCTGCATTAACGAAATAGATCCGCACTCTTTCCCCCGGCTTTGCATCCAATTTCCCACCCCCCGTCACGAAGGGATGATACTTGAAGATCCCGCCGTTGAACATCATGCCGTCGAATTTGCGATCGAACATGCTCTGGACGTCGTCAGGATTCTTGAAATGTTCCGATTGGACCAGCACATATTCACGGTCGGCCTTCGGCCAAGCCTTGGCATTCTGTGGGTCGACGATGATTGCACCGAACATGCCGCGGGCCACATGCTGAATCATCGGCGGCGCGCCGCAGTGATAGAAAAAGATTCCCGGTTTCTTGGCCACAAAGGTATAGCTGATCGTCTCGCCCGCGTTGATCGCTCTGTAGTTTTTCAGAAAGTCGATTTCCGCGGCGTGAAAATCCATGGCGTGCGGATACTTGTTGGTCGCGGGATTCGTCAATGTGAACTTGATCGTGTCTCCCTCCGTCACCCGCACGACCGGCCCCGGCATCTGCCCGTTAAACGTCCAGGCCGCGTATTTTTCACCGCTCCCATCGATGACCACATCGGTTTCCACGGCTGTCATGGAGATTTCGTGGGTTTTGGCAAAAGCGACGGAGGCAGGGGCCATCTGGCCCATGAATGTGAGTGTCGCCACTCCCGTGGCAAACAGAAGACCTTGAACGAAACGGGGCGTGAACATGGACTGTCTCCTTTGTGAAATTGATCGCGCGACGGTGGCTTTACGCATAGCTGTTCCTCTAGTTTTGCATGACTGTGGACCGCGCGGAGGATACTCACAGGAGGCACCATAAAAACATGACGAATGTCATGTTTGTGAAAAAACCTGATGAAACGGCTTAAGAGATTAGCTGGAGGCGAGGGTTTTGAGCCGCTCGGGGTCTAGGATGACCAAGCGGTTTGCGGTGCCGGAGACCAGGCGGTCGCGTTTGAACCGGCTCATGATTCTGATGACGGTTTCCGTGGTGGCACCGACCATGTTGGCCATGTCTTGTCTGGTGAGCCTCATGGGAAGCCTGATGCCCTGAGGATCTTTGATTCCGTTCCTGGCGGCGAGGTCGGCCAACAGCGCCGCTAGCCGCTGGTCGGCACGATCCAGTGCAAGGATTTTGGTCTTTTCCTGCGCTTCGTTGAGCCGGTTTCCCAGGTATTTGATCACTTCCATCGCCGCGTCAGGGCTGCGTTTCAGCATGTCAAAATACGCGGTCCTGTGCATCCGGAGAATGCTCACGTTCCCCATCGGCTGCGCCGTGCCCGGATGATGGCCGCCGTCAAAGGCCGCCGCATCGCAGCAGAAGAGGTCACCGGGCATCAGCATTTTGAGCGTGCATTCTTTCCCATCCGACGTCGATTTGACGCACTTGACCGTGCCTTCTTTCACGATATGGAAATATTCGGTCGGATCGCCTTCACGAAAGATCAAGTCGTCTTTTCCGTATCGGGTTTCTGAGAGTTCCCCGAGGACGCGTTGGCGATCCTGTGGGCTCAGGATGTTGAGCAGGCGGACGTGGTCAAGCAAACTGTCGGTAGTAACGCCGATCCGTTTACTTGACGATGTTTTTGGCCGCTTCGACAATGGACCGCGCTCCGATCCCATAGTGGTCGACGAGCTCGTCCGGTTTTCCGCTATGTGGGATGACGCGAACAGCGAGCTTATGGACCCGAACGCCTTCGGACGCGACCGCGTCGAGCACGGCGTCGCCCAGCCCACCGTGGGCATAATGATCTTCCACCGTCAACAGTCGCCCGCGGGTTGCCGATGCGCTGGCCAACAGTGCCGTGCGATCGATGGGCACGATGCTGTAGAGATCGATGATCCGCACCGATATGCCGGCGGCCTTGAGTTGGTCGTACGCCTTGAGGGCTTCAAAAAGCGTCACACCGGCGGCCACGATCGTCAGAGCGTCGTTCGCGCTTTGGCGCAACATCTTGGATCCGCCGATGGGGAACTGTTCTTCCGGTCCGTAGAGGACCGGCGACTTCGGCCGGCCTGCGCGCAGATAGACCATGCCTTTGTGATTGGCCGCTGCTTCGACCAGACGATAGGTGGAGGTGCCGTCCGAGGGGTAGAGCACCGTGATGCCGGGCTGCGTCGCCATCATGGCGATGTCTTCGAGCCCCATTTGAGATGGGCCATCTTCACCGATGCTGACCCCCACATGCGTGCCGACGAGCTTGATATTGGATTGACTGATCGCGGCCATCCGGATGAAATCGTATGCCCGAGTAAAGAAAGCGGCGAATGTCGCGGCAAAAGGAACTTTCCCGCATGCCGCCAGGCCGGCTGCTGCGCCCAGCATGTTCTGTTCGGCGATGAAGTTCTCAAAAAAGCGGTTGGGAAACTTCTTCCCGAACTTTTCGGTATATGTGGAATTCTTAACGTCCGCATCCAATGCGACGACCAGCGGATTGACGCCGCCCAGCGCCTCCAAGGCGGCACCGAAGGCTTCACGTGTCGCGACGGAATCGCCCACCTTGTACGTGGGAGCGGGCAGCGGCTTGATCGACGGTGCGGCGGCCGAAGGAGATGACGGACGTCGAATCACCGGCGCCGTGCCATTGGGCTGTAGCTGGTGCGTCAGCTCGTCCATGGCCTTCTGCATCTCGGCACCTTGCGGGATCGGCTTCCCGTGCCAGTTCGGATGGTCCTCGATAAACGAGATGCCTTTGCCCTTGAACGTCCGAGCGAGAAGGACGGTCGGTTGGTGCTTCGTGCGGGCGGCTTCATCAAATGCGTTCAACAGCGCCTGCAAATCATGTCCGTCAACGACCAACGCATGCCACCCAAATGCGGACCAGCGGGCCCGATAGGCTTCCATGTCGTGCTGTAACATCGTGGGGTCGCTTTGACCGAGCCGGTTGATATCCACAATCGCGCAGAGGTTGTCCAACTGCTGCTGCCGGGCGGCCTCTACCGCTTCCCAATTCGACCCTTCGACGGATTCACCGTCGCCCATCAACACGTAGGTGCGATGATCGAGCGTATCCACGTACTTGGCGCTCAATGCGATGCCAACGCCGACCGGGAGCCCCTGTCCAAGTGAGCCGGTCGCCATGTCGACAAACGGGAGACGGGGGGTGGGATGTCCTTCCAGGTCGGAGTGGAGTGTCCGGAGCTTTAAGAGGTCCTGTTTCGGGAAGAGTCCGGCTTCCGCCCATGCGGCATAGAGGAGCGGCGCTGCGTGGCCTTTCGAGAGCACGAACCGGTCACTGTTGGGGGCTTTCGGATTCTTCGGGTCGTAGCGCATCACGGAAAAGAAGAGGGCGGCGACAATGTCGGCCGCAGAGCAGCAACTTGACGGATGACCGCTGCCGGCGGCGGTGGTCGCGCGTACGCTCTCCATGCGGAGGTGGGTTGCAGTGTTTTGAAGGGCCGCCAGTTGTTCGTGGGATAACGTCGTGCCAGGCATGCGCGCTCCTTACCTCGGGATAGGAATCGTCATGAAGGGGACCGTCTTCGGTGTGGACGGTACCTCGTGGGTGTAGAAACCGAAGCTAACAAACCGAGGGCAAAGGAGTCAATGAAGGTGATAGAGGGATCTGACGGCAGCCACGGTCCCGCCGGTAGAACGTCTGCGGCTAGACAGAGTCCGTGAGGGTCGACACTTCGCCGGAGCAAGTGCTCTCGAACCCATTGTAGGAACTCACCGCAAAGTAGTAGGTCGTGTTCGCTGCCAGGCCGGTCACTGTGACTCTGGGTGTCGACGAAAATGTTGACTGACTGTATGCACAAGATCCTGAAGCAGCTGGTGATTGCGTCCCATAATGAATGAAGTATCCCAGGACACCGGCCACAGGATCCCAGGCCAGAGAGGACGATGCCGGTCCGCTGGGAGCTCTGTCTCCGGCTGATCCCCCGTTGGTCGAAACCGCTTGACCCTCGCCACCGGAACCGCAGCCACTGCCCATTGAGCCGCTGAGCACCAGGATCACCAAGACAATCCGGAGAGCAGCCGATCGACGCTTCGTTGCCTGTGTCGGGTGTAAAAGGCGCAGGAGTAGCGTGGTCTCTGCCATAGTCTCTGAGTCCCTTTCGTCGAATGGGGTGTTGAACTGAGCTCGATCTACGCCTGCTGTTGACGAGAGTCGGGCGACCGAAATCTTGATCGGGGTCTTAGCAATGGATGTGCCGTGGGAAAAATATTGAGATGCGCCAGTGAATCAATCGCTTCGTGCGTATCGCCCTTAGAAGGGCGCACGTACTTTCACGAAGCGTGAAGGAACGCACCTGCGACTGCCACGCAGGACGTCAGAAGCACGTGTAAAGATCGCGATGTGGTCGTGTAAAGATCCGGCAAATCTCGTGACTCGAGATTATCCCTGTCTGGCTGCAAAATCTGCGAGGGTGTAGTGATCCAAGATACCGGCGATCGCGTCGCGCACCGTTCCCATGACGTGCTGAACCGGGCATTGGGGATGATCTGTATAGGGGCAGTCTCGACATTTCTGGTAGGCGGTCTTGCTGACGCAGGCGATCGGCGCTAGAGGTCCATCGAGAATGCGGATGACCTGGCCGAGCGTTATGGCATCCGGGGATTTGATCAGCCCATAGCCTCCTTTCATCCCGCGCCGGCTGGACAAGAGCCCGGCCCGCTTGAGGGCCAGGAGAATCTGCTCGAGGAACTCCACAGGAATGTTCTGGCGGGCGGCAATTTCGTGGCGTTGCAGGGTGGTTTTGCCGTGTGCCAGGGTCAGCTCGAGCAACGCCCGCAAGGCGTACTCGCTTTTTTTGGAGAGTTTCATGCGCGAGGATAATTTCCGAGTGTGTTAATCAAGAATTCGGACAATAGAGGAGGGATCGCAATGCCGTCAAGACCATTGACGTCAATATTCGCAACTCCTTGATCTGCGTGCGGTTTCTTGACAGTCTCTAGCGGTTCCTGTTAGCTTCGAACTCCATTTTCAGCGTATTGAATTGCGCGAACGACGGCTGGACTGTTCGTGACCTTCCAGGAACTCATCCTCACATTGCATCGGTTTTGGGCCGACCATGGGTGCGTGATCCACCAGCCCTATGATGTTGAGATGGGGGCTGGCACATTTCACCCCGCCACATTCTTGCGGTCGCTCGGACCTGAGCCGTGGCGGTCTGCCTACGCCCAACCCTGCCGGCGGCCGACCGATGGCCGGTACGGCGAAAATCCAAACCGCATGCAGCACTACTATCAATATCAGGTGGTGCTGAAGCCCGCTCCCGACAATATTCAGGAACTTTACCTGGAAAGTCTCGCGCGCTTGGGCATCAATCCCACGCAGCATGACATCCGGTTTATCCAGGACGATTGGGAATCCCCCACGCTTGGCGCCTGGGGATTGGGCTGGGAAGTCCGGTTGGACGGCATGGAGATCACCCAATTCACCTATTTCCAGGAAATCGGCGGGATCGAATTGAGTCCCATCACGGGAGAGATCACATACGGCACCGAACGCATTGCGATGTACTTACAACAGGTCAACAATGTGTTTGATTTGGCCTGGACCGAGGAAGTTACGTACGGAGATATCCATCATGAAACCGAGGTGCAGTTCTCACGCTACAACTTCGAGCAGGGCGATGTGGCGATGCTCATGACTCTCTTTCAATCCTATGAAGCGGAGTGCAAGCGTCTGTTGGCCAGCACGGACCAGCGGTTGACGCTTCCGGCTTACGACTACTGCATCAAGTCCTCGCATGTCTTCAATCTGTTGGATGCTCGAGGCGCCATCAGTGTGGCTGAGCGGACGGGATATATTGCCCGCGTCCGTGCTCTGGCCCGTCAATGCGCCGAACGATATATTGAAGAACGAGCGGCGATGGGGCATCCGCTCCTCAGATCGGGGGCAGGCTTTGAGCGATCGCATGGTCGTGCGAGCGCCGGCCGAAGGACGATCCGAAGATGACCCGCGCCGGGCGGAATACCACGCGTTCGAAGGCCCCGGGCCGTGGAGCAGAACTGCTGCTGGAAATCGGCGTCGAAGAGCTGCCGTACCAATTCATCGTGCCGGCTCTCGCATCCTTGCGGGAAGGCGCGAGGCGGCTTCTTGCAGAGGCGCGGCTGTCGTCGGGGACGATCGCGACGTCCGGCACGCCTCGGAGGCTTGCGTTGGTCGTTGAAGACCTTGCGCTCCATCAAACGGCCGTCAAAAAGGAAGCCATGGGACCATCGAAGTCCGTGGCGTTCGATGCGCATGGACAGCCGACGAAAGCGGCGATCGGTTTCGCCGCTGGTCAGGGTGTCCCGGTGGAGAGCCTGCAGGTGCGTGCGACTCCTAAAGGAGAGTATCTATTCGCCGTCAAGGAGGACGCAGGGAGGCCGGCGAAGTCGGTTCTGGTCGAACTCCTGCCGCAAGTGATTGGTCAACTCTCCTTTCCCAAAGCGATGAAATGGAATGAGGCCGGTGTCCGGTTTGCCCGGCCGGTACGCTGGCTCGTCGCACTCTTCAACGCTGCCGTGCTGCCCGTCCAAGCAGCGGGAATTAAAGCGGCGGATACCACCTTTGGCCATCGGGCGATCCGGGGCGGGGCGTCCATCGCGGTCCGCAATTATGAATCCTATCGCAAGGCGCTGGAACGCGCCGGTGTCATTGTGGATCCTGAGCGGCGGCGGCAGGTCATTGAGGACCAGCTCGCCCGCCTCTGTGCCAAGAGCGGGGTCGTACTCAATACCGACGAGTCGCTGCTGGAGGAGGCCGTGTTTACAACGGAATGGCCCAGCACCGTCCTCGGGAGCTTCAAACCCGAATATCTCTCGGTTCCGTCAGAAATTTTGATCACCTCGATGAAAGAGCATCAAGGGTTTTTCTCCGTACGCGATGGCAAGACGGGAAGATTGGCTCCTCACTTTCTCGCCGTGGTGAACAATCAACCCAAGGATATGTCCTTGATCCGGGCCGGCAATGAGCGTGTGTTGGCCGCCCGGCTCGCTGACGCCAAGTTTTTCTTCGATGAGGACGGAAAAACGCGATTGGAGGAACGGGTCAAGAAGCTGAGCGGTGTGACCTTCCATCAAAAGCTCGGCACGATGGGCCAAAAAGTGGAACGTCTCGTTCAACTGGTCTC
>Ga0070687_100000265_pt1 | contig 17761 bp, 18 predicted proteins | sample KBSS33LmetaG_FD_64678 | JGI IMG/M metagenome (GOLD analysis project Ga0070687, IMG submission 64678) | Switchgrass rhizosphere microbial communities from Kellogg Biological Station, Michigan, USA - KBS S3-3L metaG | ecosystem: Host-associated > Plants > Roots > Rhizosphere ... | reverse complement strand
CCGTCTCGAAGACGACCGGAATGGTCGTGGTCGCCGCCTTAGCGGCAATCGCCGCCGGCGTGCTGGTGGCGACAATGACGGCCACCTTGCGGCGAACCAGATCGGCCGCCATTGCTGGCAGCCGGTCGTTTTGGCCCTCCGCCCAGCGGTATTCGATCGCAACGTTCTGGCCATCAACGTAGCCGGCTTCGCCCAGCCCTTTGAGAAAGGCGGACACTTCCGGCGCGTGACCCTTAGGAGAATCGGCATTGATAAAACCTATTACCGGCATCACTGTCTGTGCGTTCGCGGCAAGCGGCCAGCCAACTGCCAATCCAGCTATCGCGTTGATGAACTCGCGCCGTCTCACTCAATCACCTCATCCGCAGCGTTTAGCAGGCCGAATGGCACGGTGAGACCAAGCGTCTTGGCGGTCTTCAGGTTGATGACAAAATCGAATTTGGTTGGCTGCAAAATTGGAAGTTCGCCGGGTTTTTCACCCTTAAGGATTCGTCCGGTGTAATTGCCTGCCTGCCAATACCCATCAGTGATGCTGGGGCCGTAGCTGATCAGGCCCCCTGCAAAAGCGTACTCTCGAAAGTGATACACGTTGGGCAAACGATTTTGTGCCGCGAACGCAATGATATGATCACGTCGCGTATCAAAGTATGGATCGGCGGCAACGAGCAAGGCGCCGATCCCCTGCTGGAGGAGAAGGGCGAACGCTGCGTTTAATTCTTCGTCGTTGCTGGCTTTCGCTACAAAAAGACGCCGACCAATGCACCAAGCCGTGTCTAACTGGATCACCCGCCACAAACACGATCGGGATCGTCGCGGTTGCGTGCTTCGCTGCGAGAGCCGAGGCATTGCCGCCGGTCGCCACGAGTACATTCACGCGCCGCTGCACAAATTCGGCAGCAAACGCAGGCAGCCGGCCGTACTCGCCGCGAGCCCAGCGGTATTCGATGGTCACGTTCTGGCCGTCGAAAAGCCGGCTTCTCCCAGACCTTTGAGAAACGCCTGCAATACCGGCCCAGTATCGTCGGGGGAGCGGGCGCTCAAGAACCCGATCACCGGCCTCGCTGCTTGCTGTGCACGTGCTGTAAACGGCCAAGCCGCCGTCGCGCCGCCGAGTAACTTGATGAATTCCCGCCGCCTCATGCTCTTTCCCCCCGAGGCTCGGACACCAGGATCGTAGCAATTTTTGCGCGTGCTCAGGAAGGGGGCGATGTCCGCTTTGGGTCAAAAGCCGACGTGCGCACCGCAATAGGTCATGTCCGCTTTACCCCCAATAGCGACCGCGAAAGCAGACATGTGCCAATGGTCATGTCTGCTTTACCCCTCAAAGCGGACATGTGCGGTGCAGCTAGGGATGTCCGCTAAGTGCCAATAGCGGACATTGCGCCTACTCGACGATCTCGTCGGCTGTGGCCAGCAGCTGCGGATGAAATTTCAGGCCGAGCGTCTTGGCTGTCTTAAGGTTGATGATGAACTCAAACTTGGCGGACTGAACCACTGGTAGGTCGCCTGGCTTTTCACCAGGCGCGACCTCAACTAGGCGGGGAATTTGCTGGCGCACAACAGCAGCTGCTGCGTTGATGAATTTTACCATCGCCGCCGGCTTGGAATCGCGACTACGTTCCTTGATTGCAATTGTTTTTTGCTACACTTTGGTGTGCACGCGGCCAAATTTTTCCCCGCGCAAACGCGCTTTGCGATTAGCGCAAGGGGTAGCGGTCATGACCTGGACAACGAAAATTTTGATCGGCGCTCTCTTGCTCGTTGCCGCTGCCTATGGCGTGCACGTTTTTCGTTACAAGCTCACCGTCAGCCTGCCCGACTATCCGCCAATCGAAAAAGCTGTCTGGCTCGAGCAAAATTGGTCGGTGAAGAATCGTGACTGGTTTCACCATGCCAATCAGGGAACACTGACCTTCAGTATACCGTATGAATGGTTCGTCGCTTTGGAGCAGCCGGTGCTCTCTATTTTTGCCGCCGGCTTGCTCAGCGACCCCACCTATTTGGACCGCTACGGGTTCATTCCAAACAGCACAGAAACCGAACACGACAAAGCCAACGTGTTGCCGGTCGGTTTCGCGCGCGGCAAGCCGATACGCCGGGAGGATGGAACGCCTTGGCTCAATCCGCGGACCAAGCAGCCGATGATCGGTGTGGGGTTGACCTGCGCGGCCTGCCACACCGGTCGATTGACCTATAACAACACTACGGTGCTGATCGATGGCGGCTCAGCGCTCACCGACCTTGGGAAACTCCGACAGGGGCTCGGGATATCGGTCCTGTTCACGCGGTTGCTGCCATTCCGGTTTGAGCGGTTTGCGGATCGCGTTTTGGGACCAGGCGCGAGCAGCGAAGCGAAGGCCGAATTGCGCAGAGACCTCGATCAAACCTGGGCGAAGTTCAACGTCGTCAGGAAGCTCGACCAAAAGGTCGCGCAGCGAAGCATTGAAGAAGGCTACGCCCGGCTCGATGCCCTAAACCGCATCGGCAATACGGTGTTCGCGCTCGACCTCAAGCAATTTGACAACTATGTCGGCACGTCGGCGCCCGTGCATTTCCCGCGTATTTGGAATGCGCCATGGTTCGATTGGGTGCAATATAACGGCTCAATTCAGCAACCGATGGTGCGCAACGCCGGTGAAGCGCTTGGCGTTGGTGCCACGGTTGATCTGCTCGGCAAGGAGAAAGGGCTGTACGCCTCGGGACTAGAGGTAGCGACCCTGTTCGAGATGGAGCAGCTGCTCGCAGGCAAGCAGCCCGATGTGAGCCAAGGCTTTAGCGGTTTAAAGTCGCCGCAATGGCCCGAAACTATTCTCGGACAGATCAACCCCGATCTCGCCGCCAAGGGCGCAGCGCTCTACCATACGATATGTCAAGAATGTCACTTGCCGCCGGTTACCAGCGCCGAGTTTTGGGGCTCCAAAAGGTGGCTGCCGCCGAATTCGGCGGGCGAACGCTACTTTCAAGTCGAGTTGATCCCCATAAGCCACATCGGTACTGATTCGGCGCAGGCGGAGGACATGAAGGCTCGAAAAGTTTTGCTTCCCGCCGTCCTGGGCATCAACTCAAACGAGTTCGGACCTGCGCTTGCTCGTCGAGAAGGCAGTCAAGCATTGGTATGACAACCAGACGCCACCCGCTCCGCAAGCCATGCGCGATGAAATGAACGGACACCGCAACAACGGTATCCAGGCGCCACTTGCGTATAAAGTCCGTCCGCTCAACGGCATCTGGTCAACGCCGCCATATCTTCACAACGGTTCGGTGGCCAATCTCTATGCGTTGCTTTCACCGGTGGCGGAACGACCGAAGACGTTCTACCTCGGCCATCGCGATTACGATCCGGTCAATGTCGGCTATCACCACGATGAATTGGATGGCGGGTTTAAATTCGACACCTCGATCCGTGGAAATCACAACACCGGTCACGAGTTCAGCAATGAAAAAAGAAGTGGGGTCATCGGGCGTCTGCTGAGCCCAGACGAGCGTCGCGCCCTCATTGAGTATTTAAAGACATTGTGAGATCAACGCCTAGAATTGTGCGGCCGAATCTTTCGCGCCTGGTAATTTGCTTTCTTTATCCATTTTTGGGTCATAAGCGGACATTACAGCCTTATTCAATGATGTCGCAATCTCAGTAGCGGACTACTCGCGGGGAACCTGTCAGAGCTTCAATCCGCGTGAGACGCGCCACGTGTGCCGCGCGATTGCGCGCCAGCTTGTCCCACGTTTCAGCCATTTTAATCAGGGCGGCTCTGTGTTCGGAGTTGCTGGATCGGGCAGCAAGTTCGCGGCACTCTTTGCCGTGCTGACGATACTCGGACGCTTTTTTCATTTACTGATCCCAGACAAGAGAAATGCTCACGCTTATCATTTAGTTCCGCACGCAGACGCTCGCGTTTCTCGGGGAGTCGTCCATTTGGCTAATGAACAAAGCGCGTTAGGTCGCATCATGTGGCTCAGCATTCGGGTCATAACCGTTGCGTCAGCCAGCCCGACCGGAACCCTCCCCTGCCAACTCTGTTGATAGGGCATCACTGGGACTTGGTGAGTTCCGTTGGAGTCCAGCAAGGACAGGGAGGCCATCATGGACAGTGTGCTTTTTACAGATCATGGCGTTTTGGTGTTCGTCATAATCGGTACTGCCATCGCGCTTGTGCTTTCTGTTTTGGGACTTGCAACAACGCAGCAAACGCACTCTGACATCAAACGCGAATTGGCTGCCGTGAGGAGTCTAGCGGCACATAATGAAAGGAATTTACTGAAAGACCAATTTCATGCGCTAGTGCGTGAGGGCTCTGAAAGCATCGAAGACATCTTTGATGCTCAGTTTCGTCGCCGCTTCACGGAATTGATAAACCGGAGCGTGAGAACCGAACTCACTCTGACGCGCTAAGAAAATCCTCCTGACGGCCAGCGGTTGGACGATCAAAACGTCCGTCGGACATGTGCGCTGCAAACCGTAATGTCTACTTTGGGCCAAAAGCGGACACGCCTAGTGTCATTGGAGCACTTCGTCGGCTCGAGCGATCAATGAAGGAGGCACGCTGAGACCAAGTGCCTTTGCGGTCTTCAGATTAATCGCTAGTTCGTAGTTGGTTGGCAATTCAACCGGAAGATCACCCGGTTTCTCACCCTTGAGAATGCGAGCGACATAAGCGCCAGCGCGGCGGTAGGCATCGATCTGGCTCGCTCCATAACTCATCAGTCCGCCAGCACCGACGACCCCTGCGAACGAGTAGCTAGCCGGAAGTGCATGGAGAGCAGCAAGGCCGACCAGCTGGTTGCGCCGACCATTAAAGAACGGACCTGCGCCGACTAATATCGCACCAGCCCCTGATTTCGCTATAGTCAAAAAGGTAGCATCGATTTCCTGCTCGCTACCGGCTTTAAAGGTGACGATTTTTTGCCCAAGCGCGCCTGCTGCCGCTTCTATTTCGCGGGTTTCAGCCTGAAGGATCGCAAAGTTCGAGTCCTGCAGAACTGCGATGACGTTCGCTTCTGGAACCAATTCGCGGAGCAATGCGAGCCGTTTTCCAGTAGTGGGAACGTCATAGAAGCTCACGCCGGTCATATTGCCGCCGGGTCGATTGATACTGGACACGAGTCCGGCTGCCACCGGATCCGCACCCGTCACGAAAACGATGGGAATGCTTGTCGTGGCCTTCTTTGCCGCAAGCACCGCTTCGACGCTGCCAACAATCGCCGCCACCTTAAGGGCAACCAGTTCGGCGGCAAGTTTCGGCAATCGCGCTGCTTGCCCATCCGCCCAGCGAAATTCGACTGCGACTTTGTCGCTCGGATAGCCTGATTCACGCAAACCCTGACGCAAAGCGGCAACTAAATGACCGGACTCATCAGCCCTTGTCGGCCTTAAAAATCCGACTACCGGTATCGCCGACTGTTGGGCGCGCGCCATGAGTGGCCACACCGCCACAGCGCCGCCCAGCAAACTTATGAATTGACGTCGCCTCATCGCCCTCCGCCCCCGAGATTTAGCCACGGTAGCAATCCGCACCAGCGGTCGGAAGGGCCGTCATAACAGCGCCTGATGTCCGCTTTGGGTCATAAGCAGACATATGCGGTGCAAAAAGCGACGTCCGCTAAGGGCCAAAAGCGGACACGGCCGCGAAGTGAAGCGAGCTTAGTTGGAAGCGCGCACCAACAGCCCCCTAACTTCTCGCCTTTCGCACATTCGGGCAACAACGCCGCTTCTATGGAACCTCGTCTCGACGGGTGCGTTTCCATAAAACTTAGGACAATTGAACGCGCAGATCAGGCGGCGAGAGCGCCGCGTGTTGAGTTTCGCATGGTCAACCCTCGCTCCCCGCCAATAGCTTCCGGCGCTCCGCGCATCCTTGTCATCGAAGACGAGCCCCTGATTGCGCAGATGATTGAGGAAATGCTCCAAGAGGCTGGTTACCGGGTTTCCGGCGTCGCGCACACCATGGCTATGGCGCGACAGGAATTTGTGAAGCTCAACTTCGATGCTGTGCTTTTCGACCTCCATATTGGCGGACAATACCGCCCCGAAACTGCCGACTTTCTGTTGGACAAAGGCGTGCCGTTTGCATTCGTAACGGGCTATGACTACCTCGTTGAACCCCGCCACCAGACAGTGCCCGTACTTGAGAAGCCGTTCACGCCCGAGCAACTTCGCGCCCTCTTGAAAAACCTCGTCGGGTCCGGATCACCGACCGGCGAAATCGCACAGACCGCATAAGCACGTCGATGCGGGTCTCCTATTTTGCGTCTGTCGCGCAGAAACAGCCGCGCGATTTCCGCTTTACCTCCGAAAGCGGACGCGTACGGTGCAACTAGCGATGTCCACTAAGGGCCAGAAGCGGACATTCCGCCATTCATGCGAGGGAGCAGGCCAGACGTCGCACAGTATCCTTGCGATGGCAAAGTACGCCGTGTTGACTTTGACCTCGACTTTGCTGCGATTTTTTAGTTAGGACACTGACGCCCAATAGGCGCATTGTCGCACCATCACCGGCAGCGGCTCTGCCAGGCGCCGGCGACTGAGAGACCGATTGCACTCCCGCCTGCGCGGTAAAGGGAGTCAGTCATGTACCAAACCAAATCCGTTACACATTCGATAGAAATTGAACACCCAAAATGCACAACGTGCGGGGTGTCAATGTGGCTGGTTTGTATCGAGTCGAACAAGCCGGATCACGATAAGCGCACGTTCGAATGCAAGGCGTGTGGCGTCACCAAGACTGAATTGTCAGTTACAGATAAACGCCAGCGCTGATCTTTCGACGTTGTAAGTCCGCCTCGCGCTGCTGTCGAAACCGAGGGTGGAACTCTTGCTTTCAGAGTTCATTACCTTCCATCGAGTTCACCCCGGACCTGGATGAGCCATGTGTGTGCGATTTTTGACGGTAAACGTGTGCGACCATGAGCGATAGAAAAGAGCAGTCGACCAAGGCTGAGTTCGGGGTCCCCGGTCTCGATGACATTCTTCTCGGCGGCTTACGTCGGAATCGACTTTTCCTGTTTGAAGGAAGTCCGGGTGCCGGGAAGACGACGGTAGCGCTGCAATTCTTGCGCGAAGGCGCACGGGTCGGGGAAAAAGGCCTATACATCACACTGTCGGAAACTGAGGCAGAGCTTAGGGAGGTTGCAGTTTCCCATGGATGGTCCCTCGACGATGATGTGAATATTTTTGAGCTCGCGCCACCCGAAAACTTGCTCGACGAAACGCAGCAGCAAAGTCTTTTATACTCTTCTGACCTTGAACTTGGAGAGACCACGCAGCGAATATTCGAGGCGATGGATCGGGTAAAGCCGTCGCGAGTAGTCATCGACAGCCTTTCAGAAATTCGATTACTCGCTCAGAGTTCTCTTCGCTACCGCCGACAGATTTTATCGTTAAAGCATTACTTTGCTCAGCGTCATGCAACAGTATTGTTGCTTGACGATATGACCGCTGAGGTGGATGACAAAACTGTTCACAGTGTCGCCCATGGCGTGGTGAGACTGGAAGAACTTATCCCGGACTATGGATCGGAACGGCGACGTTTGCGCGTCATGAAGTATCGAGGGCAACCGTTCCGCGGTGGCTATCATGATTTCATAATAAAGACCGGTGGCGTGCAGGTTTTTCCGCGACTGGTGGCGGCTGAGCATCGCAAACGAATGAAATCCTCCGTTCTCGTGAGCGAAATCCCCGAACTCGACCAATTGTTAGGCGGAGGGATCGAAAGCGGATCAAGCACGCTAATCATCGGACCGGCAGGGACAGGAAAATCACTCATCGCGATGACGATGGCGGTAGCGGCCGTCAAACGCGGCGAGCGCGCCGCGTTATTTATATTTGATGAGGAGTTGGGACTGCTTTTTAGCCGGTCCAAAGGCATGGGCATCGATCTTGAAGCCATGCGAGACGATGGACGTTTATTCATTGAGCAAATGGACGCGGCAGAAGTATCACCTGGAGAATTTGCACACAAAGTTCGTTCCTGCGTGGAAAAAGAGGCCATCCGGACTGTGATCATCGACAGCTTGAATGGCTATCAGAATGCCATGCCTGAAGAAAAGTTTCTGATTCTCCACATGCATGAATTGTTGCAATACCTCAATCGTCTTGGCGCAGCGACTTTCCTGACGGTGGCCCAGCATGGTCTGGTCGGAGACATGAAATCTCCGGTGGACGTCACCTATCTCGCCGACACGGTCCTGGTTCTGCGCTATTTTGAAGCGTTCGGCGAAGTGCGGCGGGCGATCTCCCTTCTTAAAAAGCGAACCGGGCGGCACGAAAACACCATTCGCGAGTTCAGTATTGGGAACACAGGGCTCAAGGTCGGCCCTCCCCTCAATAAGTTCCAGGGCGTCCTGCGCGGCGTTCCGCAATATGTTGGGGAGCAAATGGATTCGAAGCCTTGAATGTAGGACACGACGGTCTCTCGCAGCGTGTGCTTATCCTCGCGCCACAGGGCCGAGACGCGTTTGTTGCGGCCCGTATTCTGGGTGAAGCGAACCTTGTATCTGAGATATGCGACAACCTGCAAAAGTTATTGCGGGAGTTGACGCTTGGTGCAGGCTTGGCCCTTATAACGGAAGATTCCATCCGCAGTGCAGACATCAGGGGTCTCGCAAATTGGACCGGCTCTCAGCCGCCATGGTCGGATTTTCCCTTTGTAGTCCTTACCGAGCGGGGCGCCGGCATTGAACGCAATCCCGCGGCCGAAAGACAAATGGAAGCACTGGGAAATGTCAGCTTCTTAGAGCGACCGTTTCACCCGACCACGCTGATCAGCGTCGTGAAAACGGCGTTGCGAGGACGACGACGGCAATATGACGCACGCGCTCGCCTAGAGGCGTTGCATGCAAGCGAAAGCCACGCCAAGCGCTCAGAGACCGCACTACGTCGACTGAATGAGACTTTGGAAACCCGTGTTGCAGAACGCACTGCCGAAATCGAAGCGACCAATAGGCAACTTGTGTCTCAGATCGAGGAGCGGGAGCGGATAGAATCGACTTTGCGCCAAATGCAGCGTCTCGAAGCAGTGGGTCAGCTAACAACTGGCGTAGCTCATGACTTTAATAATCTGCTTACGGTAGTTCTTGGCAATTTAGCATTTGTTGAAAAGGATCTTGGAAGCGGCCTCGATTTAAGAGTGAAGCAACGCCTATCCCATATGCGGGTGGCAGCGGAACGCGGAGCCAAGCTCACAGGGCAGTTGCTTGCGTTTTCTCGCCGTCAGCTACTCGTACCAAAGCCGGTCGATCTCGGCGATACGTTGGCAAATATGCATGATCTTCTTCAAAGCACGTTAGGCAACAGCGTGCAGATAAAAACGTCGTTCAAGGCTGATCTCTGGCGTGCCCTGGTTGATCCTAATCAAATAGAACTTGCCGTTCTTAACCTTGCAATTAATGCAAGAGATGCGAGCGAGGTCGGTGACAGCATCACGCTCGAAACCGCCAACGCGACTGTTGGTCCGCCGCAAAACGCGCACGAGCCACCCGCTGGGGAATATGTCGTCGTCTCGGTGACCGACAATGGGACCGGCATGACAAAGGAGGTACTCGCTAAGGCCTTTGAACCGTTTTACACCACCAAAGAAATCGGTAAGGGCTCAGGGCTGGGATTAAGTCAAGTTCTCGGCTTCGCGAAGCAGTCCGGTGGCGGCATGCGCATCGAAAGCCGCGTGGGCGAAGGGACTTCGGTGAAGATCTATTTGCCGCGAGCCATGCGCAGCGACGTTCCGTTACCATCGGAGTCGATTGGCGCGCCTAAACGCAGCGTCAAAGGAGCAGTTATTTTGCTGGTGGACGATGATAGCGCGGTCCGTGAAGTCACAGCTTCAATCCTTCGGGACCTCGGTCATGTGGTGATCGAAGTTGGTAGTGGTGGCGGCGCTCTAGATCTGCTGGACCGAAGTGCTCATATTGATCTCGTCGTCTTGGATTTTGCCATGCCGGGCATGAACGGAATCGAAGTCGCTCGACAGGTCCGTGCTAAAGTTCCGTCCCGTCCCGTGGTGTTCGTCACGGGCTATGCAGACACATCCGCGCTCGGAGACATTGACGACACACAGATCGTCAAAAAGCCATTTATTGGCAACGAGCTCGCCGACAAGGTGCAATTTGCCCTCGCTTATCGTGCAGGTAACTCGAGTAGAAAAATTGTCCCTCTTAGGCGATAGCCTTCTCGAATGTCCGCTTTGGGTCACAAGCGGGCATATGCGCCGCAACAAGCGATGTCCGCTTCACCCCCGATAGCGACCGCGAAAGCGGACCTCGCAAAACATCATGTCCGCTTTACCCCCGAAAGCGGACACTCATCGGTGGGGGCAGCGGCGGCAGTTTACCAAAAAGCTGTCGGAACTCATGCTCGCCGATAAGCCGCGCCTTGGCGTAGGCCTCGGTGTGATTAATTTCTTTCCACGCGCCGTCCACAAACGACCAAGCGCGGGTGTCACCGACGATTGTAGGCACGCCGCCGTAGTCGCAATAGTAAGGTTTGTTCATTTCAGATCGAAGCTTGAGGGGGTCGGATCGCTATTCAGCGGCTACCGGCATTCCAAGCGGAAGCAACGGCTCAGCCTGATCTTCGTCCCCATCAGTCGGTTCGCTAGGTTTATTTCGATCACGATCAAGCAATTCAACGTCATTGGCTAAATCCAGCCATTGCTCTCTCAAAACTTGAAAAAGGCTTTGCATCCCCACAGTAGATGCCGCTTCCGCCGCTTCCTCGCAGTCTCTCGCTCTCTGCCTATATTCCTCTGCGCGTGACAGCATGAACCGCTCCTAGAGAAGTCCCACCCACTAATAACTAAGGCTCTTGGACGGCTCAGATTTTGATCTAAATCAACGCGAGCTGCTGCCGTCAGGGCCGCTGATATTGAGCTAAATCAAATCGTTTAGTTTTTTCGTCAGCAATTGGCCTTAGGGGCAACAATGTCCGCTATGGGTCACAAGCGGACCTGTGCGGCGCAAAAGCTAATGTCCGCTTTACCCCCAATAGCGACTGCGAAAGCGACTTCTCTCAAAAATCCATGTCTGCTTTGACCCCAAAAGCGGACGTGTGCGGCGCACTAGCCGATGTCCGCTAAGGGCCAATAGCGGATATTCAAGGGCTGCCTCTCATCGGCGCGCGTACTATTTCTCACACAACTTGTCGAGACTAGCGAGGGCCGAACCGATCTCGTGGGCCTCTTTTGAATCCGGATCGATATCGTCAAGCCCACCAATTAACGCGACATAGTCGGGGCCCAGTTTCGTTGCTAACTCGTCCATTTTCGAATTCAGTTCGTCGATTTTCTTCATATCGTTTTTCTTATCGGCCTCTTGGATTTGGTCACCCAGCTTGCCGATATCGCAGTAGGTCCGCGTTTTTGCCTTGTCGGAGCTGATAGTTTTTACGACCTTTTGCGCAGCCGCTACTTTCGTGGTCTCTTCTTTCGAACCTTGCGGTGCTTTCGGCGCCGCTTTAGGGGCTTGAGTTGCTTTAGGCGCTTGAGGGCTTTGAATCGGTTGAGGGGCTTGAGCTTGCGCGCACACGGGCATGGCGGCGATCAGCAAATAGACAATAAATAAATTCAATTTCATGGGCCGCCCCCTTTTATGTGGCGTAGATGACGAGCATTCGTTGAGCGCCATCGCGAGCCGAGGCCCGCGTTGAGCCAGTCCCCATATAGGTACCGTCGATGTAGATGCGGTAGCCCAACCTAGCGACACCCTTTTGGCGCTTGATCTGGACTTTGGGCTTTTTGGTGCGTTGCATCGCGCTGCAATTGGGCACAAGGTGGATTAGCCAGCCGCGCGTTCTATGGAAGCAGGTTTTGGCGTAGTCAATGGCGGGTAGGACCAGTTGGCCGAGCGGAGCGTAGGGGGATTGATGCCGGGCTCGTGCAACGTTCTGATGATCTACCCGCGCTTCGGTGCCGGCACTTTCTGGAATTTTGCGGCGACCTGCGAGCTGATGGGGGCCAAATATCCGACTGCTCCGCTCGGCTTGATTACCGTGGCCGCGCTGCTGCCGGAAACATGGACAGTCCGCCTGGTCGACCGCAACATCGAGGAACTCGCGACCGCCGATCTCGCCTGGGCCGACCTGGTCATGACCGGAGGCATGCTGCCGCAGCACAACGACATGGTCGCAGTCATCGATCTTTGCCGGGCGAGCGGCAAACCGGTCGCCATCGGCGGGCCGGCTGTGACCTCGGTGCCGCACGCCTATCGCGCGGCGGATTTCCAAGTGCTCGGCGAAGCCGAAGGCATCATTGACGAATTCGTCGCGGCCTGGGAGGCAGGAGCGCGCCGGGGCGTGTTCGAGGCCAAGAAATTCGAAGCCGACGTAACCAAGAGCCCGATCCCGCGCTTCGACTTGCTGAAGCCTGATCGCTACCTCTACGTCGGCGTTCAGTTCTCGCGCGGTTGCCCATTTACCTGCGAATTCTGCGACATCATTGAGCTTTACGGGCGCGTGCCGCGCACTAAGACCAACGCCCAGATGCTGGCCGAGCTGGACCGGCTCTACCAGCTCGGCTATCGCGGGCACGTCGACTTCGTCGACGACAATCTCATCGGCAACAAGAAGGCGGTGAAGTTGTTCCTGCCGGAACTTCGCGGATGGCTTGAGGCGCATGACTATCCGTTCGAGTTCACAACCGAGGCTTCCATCAATCTGGCCGACGATGACGCTCTGCTCAAGCTGATGAACGAAGCAAATTTCGTGGGCGTATTCGTGGGCATCGAGAGCCCCGATCCGGCGACGTTGGTTGCCATGAAGAAGAAGCAGAACACGCGCCGCAGCCTGGTCGAAAGCATCCACAAACTCTATGGCGCTGGGCTTTACGTCACCGCCGGGTTCATCGTCGGCTTCGACACCGAGAAGGCCTCGATGGCAGATGTTATGCTCGAGCTTATCGAGGACGCAGCAATCCCGGTGTGCATGGTCGGCCTGCTCGTTGCCTTGCCGAACACGCAGCTCACGCGCCGGCTCGCGAGCGAGGGCCGGTTGCACCCGGTGCCCGAGATGCTGCCGACCGGCAGCACCGACCAGTGCACGCTGGGTTTGAATTTCGAGACCTTGCGCCCGCGCCGCGAAATCCTGCTCGACTACAAGCGTGTCCTGGAGAAGGCCTACGATCCGGTAGCCTATGCCCGACGGCTGCAGCGGCTGGCGACGCTCCTCGACAATTCCGGCCGCTGCAGCGCGCCGCCGGCCGGGGATTCCAAACGCACGCTGATGATGCACAGGATCATGACCAATCTGCCGGAGCCGCGCGAGACGTTCTGGCGGGCCTTCACCGAATGCGTAGAAAACAATCCGCGCTCCACCCGTTACATCGTGATGATGCTGGCGCTCTATCTGCACCTAGGCCCGTTCTCGCGCTACGTCATCCAACAAATCGAGCAAAAGATCGAGGAACTCGACAACGTGAGCTTGGTTCGGCACGAGTGGACCGACCGTCCGGCGGCCACTCTGACGCTTTGACGCCGCTGGCTAGCCTTACCGTCCGGCCTTGATTCGCGTCCACAGCCGTTTCCTTGCCGATCAGACGATCAAGCGCGCTCGCTAATGTGGTCGAAGAAACAACTTCCCGACTAGGAGGGCTTACAGATGACAATAACGGTATTGCTAATGTCGATATTGACCGGACAAAATCATACCGTTGTCGCTGAGTATGACACAATGCGAAAGGGCATGTCCGCTTTACCCCCAAAAGCGGACATGTGCGGCGCAACTAGCGATGTCCGCTAAGGGCCAGAAGCGGACATGCTTCTCTTGGTATTCCGTTGGCGGTTTTACCGGCGGGGCCAGTTATAAACATTTGTGCTATCACGTTGGGCAGTCTGATTTATCAATTCGGTGAAGCGGCGACGAAATTGGGCATCAAGAATGTCTTCGATGCTCTCTACGCTTTTGTCATGCGTTAGCGCATCAAACTGGCGTTTTAGTAATTCCCATTCGTTTGCTTTCGACACCGAGTGTGCCTTCCACATGCGGCGTCTAAGATGTTGCCAGACATTTATCGAGTCATGGCGTTAAGCACCAGGATGACCAAGAAGACGCCGCCCAATGACCACCCAAATAGCTGCGCTGCTTGCTGTTCTCCCATAAGGTGGTAACGACGGAACTGAATAAACGTTCAGTCTTCAAAGGTTGAACCTTTCTTCTCCGTGAAAAAAGCCGATTGTGGAACCGATGGAACTAAGTCCCTTTAAAGATCGGGCCGGAACGAATGGGTATCGCTTACGTTTAGTGAGAGACCGTGCGGGATTTCCCCATCCCGTCTATGGGTCGCGTTCAGTATAAGAGCCAAGTGGGCGTCCCCCTGCTTGGCTCTTCCGTCATCGGCTCATTGCACGCGGCTCGTTTTCCAGGGAGGAGCGAGCGGAGGGACCCCAGTCGTGACCCCACGTCGTGGCTGGGGTTTCTCTTGCTTGCGCCCGCTTTGGGTCATAAGCCGACATATGCGCTGCGACAAAACACATGTGCAGTGCCCGCACCGATGTCAACTAAGGCTTAGAAGCGGACTCATGCACCGCCGCAAGGTTTTGTTATTCGATCAGCTCATCGGCTCGCGCGAGAAGCGAGGGCGGCACGGTGAGACCGAGCGCCTTAGCGGTCTTGAGATTGATCACGAGTTCAACTTTGGTCGCTTGCTGAACCGGAAGCTCAGCAGCCTTCTCGCCCTTGAGAATTCGACCAGTGTAAACTCCGACCTGACGATAGCCCTCCGTATTGCTGGCGCCATAAGCCATGAGACCACCCGCCTTAGCGAACTCATTAAATGGATAGACCGTAGGCACGCGATACTGCAGTGCTAGATTGGCCAGCTGCTTAACTTGGCTGGTAAAGAACGCGTCTGAAGAAATGATGAGGCCGCTTGCTTGGCGCTGCCTGGTTTGTTCAAAAACGGCATTGAAATCCTGTCCGGCACTGGCGGAAAGTACATGTACCTTCAACCCACGTGCACTGGCCGCTAATTTAACCGCGTCTATCAGGTCGTCAGCCACTCCACGATTTGTCGGATTGACGAGCAGCCCGATACTCTGCGCTCTCGGGAAAAGTTCGTGTAGCAGCTCAATTTGTTTGGCTCCGAGCTCAACCTGCAAATTGGTCACGCCTGTGAGATTTGTTCCGGGTCGGCTCAAAGAGTCTACGAAGCCAAGCTGTATCGGGTCGCCGGCAATATAAAACACGATCGGAATAGTAGTGGTGGCCGCCTTTACCGCTATAGTCGCAGCGGTGTTGCCGGGTGCAGCAATGACGGTCACGCGTCGCTGCACCAGTTCCTGAGCTAGCAGGGGCAGCCGGTCGAGCTGGTTGTTCGCCCAGCGGAATTCAATTTGGACGTTTCGTCCCTCAACGAATCCGATTTCAGCAAGACCGCGGCGAAACGCTTGGAGACGCTCCCCGAAGAATTCAGGGGCCGCGCTGCCGAGAAACCCGATTACCGGAACAGGCTGCTGCGCACGCGCCGCCAGTGGCCACACAGCCGCGCCGCCGAGAAGGGTGATGAACTCGCGTCGTCTCATCGCCACCCCGAAACACAGGACAGCTATCGTAGCGGCTCAAACCTGCACCGGGGAGCCCCTCCCATGTCCGCTTTGGGTCAAAAGCAGACATGTGCAGCGCAAAAGGTCATGTCCGCTCTACCCCCGAAAGCAGACATGTGCGGTGCACTAGGCGATGTCCGCTGAGTGCCAAAAGCGGACATTGGCTCGGTTATTCGATGACCTCGTCGGCGCGTCCGATGAGTGTGTTCGGGATGTTGATGCCCAGCGCCTTGGCAGTCTTGAGGTTGATGGTCAGCTCGACCTTGGTTACCTGCTGAACCGGTAGGTTGGCGGGCTTCTCGCCCTTGAGGACGCGGCCAGTATAGATACCAGCTTGCCTGTGTGAGTCCCCGATATTGCCGCCGTAACTCAGCAATCCGCCGGCCACCACGAAATCGCGCACCGAATGGACCGCCGGCACCCTGTGCTTGAGCGTCAGAGCGGCAAACTGTTGTGCGCGGCTGTTGAAAAAAATGTCGGCCCCGACAATGAGCCCGCCAACGTCCAGCTGGGCCAGCTTCGCAAACGCGGATTCGATTTCGCGCTCGGTGCTGGCGTTCAGAAAATGAAGTTGCAGTCCAAGGGCGCGGGAGGGCCCCTCCGAGCCTTTCACTGCCATTTCGGCAGTTGTGGGATTGGCAGGATTGACGAGCACCGCAAATGCTTTGGCTTTTGGGAGCAGCTCGTGCATCAGCTCCACTCGTTTCGGAGCAACAGATACGTTCAACGACGTTATGCCGGTTACATTACCCTCCGGTCGGCTCAGGCTTTTCACAAGCCCTGCTGCAACCGGGTCCACGCCTGTCTCGAAAATAATCGGAATCGTATTGGTTGCTGCCTTGGCTGCAGTTGCTGAGGCATTGCTACCCGGTGTGGCAATCACGGCAACCTGGCGGCGGACAAGGTCGGTGGCCAGCGCCGGCAATCGTTCGTTTTGGCCGTTGGCCCAGCGATATTCGATTTTGACATTGCGGCCATCGTCAAAGCCCATCGCGCTAAGGCCTTGCTGGAACGCGGTGACGCGGATTCCAAACTTTTCCGGCGTTTCGCTGCCCAAATAGCCAACGACCGGCATCGCCGGTTGTTGCGCGCGCGCCGCAAGCGGCCAAGCTACTGCCGACCCGGCAATTACTTTGATAAATTCGCGTCGCCTCATGCTCGCCCCCGAGGCTAAGGACAGGGCATCGTAGCGGGTTAAACCTGCGGCGGGAAAGGCCTCGGAAACGGGTCGGTGAGCATCCGACTGATGTCCGCTTTGGGTCATAAGCAGACATGTGCAATGCGAAAGGGCATGTCCGCTTTCCTCGGTTTAGGAAAACCGTCTACACAAGTAGCGCGATTTTTGAAACAAGCAGAGAACCCTTATTTCTTGCTGGCTTTTAAGAGTTCTTCTGCTGCTGAAATACCGCGCTTCGCCTTAAGGGTTAAAGCTGTTGGTTGTGGCTTCCATTCGGAAACCAGTTTTTCCGCTCTCTCGAGTTCTGGCTTAGTCAGAATACCGGCCATCTCATTCACTTGTTTTCTGGGCGGGACTTTTGAGAGTTTGAAATACGCATACGCTAAAGCTAAATCTTTTGGCGCCCCTTTTCCTTGAAAATACAAACCGGACAAATTATAGAGCGCTTTAGGATATCCCTGATCGCCCGCCATCTTCGACCATTTGAATGCTTCTTCGAAATTTTCTTGCCTGCCATAAATAAGAGCAACGTCGTACTGGGCAAGCACGTAACCGGCTTTGGCAGCAACAAGTTTGTATTTTAATGCTTCAGTTGAGTCGGCGGCTACAATGCCCGCACCTTGCCCGTCATAATAACAACCAAGCTTATAAGCTCCTAGCGGGTCGTTAGATGCAGTTGATTTTTGAAACCACTCAAATGCCTGCCTGGGATCTTTTTGTGTGCCGATGCCATTATTATACATCATGCCAACATGGTATTGCGCCTCTGCATCTCCTTTATTGGCCAATGCGACCATCGCGTTGAAGTTGGCCGCGTCATTTGCATTGGCAGGCATTGAAAAAATTAATAGGCACGAAAAAGCTAAGGCAATAAATTTCATGTTAGTCCCCAATTAGGTTCGAAAAATTATAGCACGCCGAAGCGCTGCACCTGTTCGCTCTGCTGCGCACGAACGGGAGGCGGTCACGCAGCTGCCGCGCCACCAAAAAGAATGACAAATTCGCGCCGTCTCATTGCCTCCCCCCCGAGGCTGAGGACAAGACATCGTACGGGGTCAAACT
>Ga0070687_100000264_pt1 | contig 17798 bp, 18 predicted proteins | sample KBSS33LmetaG_FD_64678 | JGI IMG/M metagenome (GOLD analysis project Ga0070687, IMG submission 64678) | Switchgrass rhizosphere microbial communities from Kellogg Biological Station, Michigan, USA - KBS S3-3L metaG | ecosystem: Host-associated > Plants > Roots > Rhizosphere ... | reverse complement strand
GCCGTTGACGTCGATCTTCTCGAACATCGGGAAGCTCACGCCGTAATTGCGCTCGCAGAATGCGCCGATCTCGTCCGAGCCGCCCGGCTCCTGCGCAAGGAATTGATTGCAGGGAAAGCCGAGCACCACCAGGCCACGCTCGCGGTACTTCTTGTACAGCTCTTCGAGCCCCTGATATTGCGGCGTGAAGCCGCACTTGCTCGCGGTGTTGACGACCAGCACGACTTTGCCCTGGTAATCGCGCAGCGCGACGGGCTTGCCCGCGAGCGAGCGCGCTTCGAAGTCTTGAATCGTGGTCATGATCTCTCCCCCCCTCGCGCCTCACCCATTCGGGCTCAGCGTTGTACGCGCGTGAAGCTCTCGGCGAAATACGGTGTCTCGGCGAAACAGGCAGTGGGCACACCGCGATGCTCGGTGTAATGCACACGGATGTGGTCGCCGACTGCGCCCGAGAGCTGCTGTGCGACTTTGTCGTCGCGCGTGCTGAAGTACCAGATCTGCGGCGCAACGCCGCCGACCACGTACAGCGCCAGCTCACCTTCGTATGTCTTGCAGATCCAGCCCTTCTTCGAGAACTTCTGCAATATGCCGGCGCGCTCGCCTTCGGAATACGACCAGGACAGCGCGAACCAGGTCCACAACGCGGCGATCACCAGCACCAGGGCCAGCAGGATCATGAGGATGCGGCCGAAGCGCTTGCGACGTTTGCCGCCAAATTCATCCACGGCCATGTGTGTCCCCTTTGCGGTGTTTTGTGGCGGCAGTGTAGAGCATCCTGAAGCTTATCTTCACGACCGCCGAGAAAAATCCAACGTTGCCCGGGCCACGTTTACGACCGCTCGCAGCGCACGTAGAGTCGCGCCATGAGCGAATACAAACTGTACTGCGTGGGCGAATCCGGCAACTGCTACAAGGTCGCCCTGATGCTGAACGTCTGCGGCTGCGACTGGGAGCCGGCGTTCGTCGACTACTTCGCAGGCGAGACGCGCGGCGATACGTATCGCGAGTCGGTGAACGAGCTCGGCGAAGTGCCGGTACTCGAGCACCAGGGCCGCAGGCTGACGCAGAGCGGCGTGATCCTCACCTGGCTGGCCGACAAAGTCGGGCGCTATGGCGGCCGCGATGAGCACGAGCGACTCGAGATCCTGCGCTGGATGCTGTTCGACAATCACAAGTTCACCAGCTACTACGCGACCCTGCGCTTCCTGAAAGGCATCGTGAAGAACGGCGATCCGGCGGTGCTGGAATTCCTGCGCGGCCGCGTGCTCGGCGCCTTCGGCATCGTCGACAAGCACCTGGCGAAGCAACCGTTCCTGCTCGGTGCGCAGCCGACCATCGCCGACTTCTCGCTCGCCGGCTATCAGTACTACGAAGAAGAGACTGGCATCGACCGAAACGCCTTCCCCAACCTGCTGGCGTGGACTCGCCGCATTGCGCAGCTCCCGGGATGGAAGCATCCTTACGAGCTGATGCCCCGCGGGTCACCGGACCGCTGACGGGACTTTCTCGTACGGAACAAGCGCAGTCTGCCTTCGTTCCTCAAGTGCAGTTGAGGAGTCAAGCATGCGTGCCGTGAAATTCCTGCCGATCCTGCTCGCGCTCAGCGCGTGCGGCGTCAATCCGGTCACGGGCAAGCAGGAAATCCAGTTCGTCTCGGAGGCGCAGGAGGTGAAGCTCGGCGAGCAGAATTACTCGCCGATGCGCCAGGCCGAGGGTGGTGACTTCGACGTGTTGCCCGAGCCGACCGCGTACGTGAATGAAGTCGGCAAGAAGCTCGCAGCGGTCTCCGATCGCCAGCTGCCCTATGAATTCGTGGTGCTGAACAACTCCGTGCCGAACGCGTGGGCGTTGCCGGGCGGCAAGATCGCAGTCAATCGCGGCCTGCTGACCGAGCTGCACAGCGAAGCGGAACTGGCTGCGGTGCTCGGCCACGAGATCGTGCACGCCGCGGCACGTCATGGCGCGAAGGCGCAGGAGCGCGGCACGCTGCTGCAAGCCGGCATGGCGGCTGCACAGATCGGTGCGGCGGTCAGCAATGTCGATACGAATATCGCAGGCTTGCTCATTCAGGGCGCTGGTGTCGGCGCACAACTCGTTCAGCAAAAATACGGGCGCGATCAGGAGTCAGAGGCCGACAAGTACGGCATGAAGTACATGAAGGCCGCGGGCTACGACCCGCAGGGCGCGGTGACGCTGCAGGAGACCTTCGTGCGACTCACACAGCAGGAAGGCGCGAAGAAGCAGAGCTGGCTGGAGGGTTTGTTCGCATCGCATCCGCCTTCGACCGAGCGTGTCGAACAGAACAAGCAGACGTTGGCTGAGCTCGGAGCTGGCGGCGACATCGGCGAAGAGAAATACGCGGCGCGCATGAAGTCGCTACGCGCCATAGAGCCCGCGTATGCGAAGTACGACGAGGCGCTAACGGCGGCACGCAAGAAGGATTTCCCCACTGCGCGCTCGCTTGCTCAGGAAGCAACGCGCCTGTTGCCGAAGGAAGGACGATTCCAGGAATTGCTCGGCGAGATCTCGCTCGCAGAGAAGCAGCCCAAGGATGCGCTGCCGTACTACCAGCAGGCGATCGATCTGAACTCGGATTACTTCGGCTCGTATCTGGGCGCGGGCGTGGCGGAGTTTCAAGCCGGCAATCACGCCAAGGCCGAGGAATGGTTGAAGAAGAGCGCCGCGCTGCTGCCCACGGCGCCGGCCGCGTATTACCTCGGCACGATTGCGCGTGAGCACGGCGATCGAGCGAAGGCGATGGAGTACTACCGGGCCGCGGCGGGCTCGCAGAGTCGGATTGGGGAGATGGCCGCGGCCGAATTCGTGCGCATGGATTTGCCGCAGAACCCGGACAAGTACGTCGCTGCTGCGGGCCAGTTCGACAGCCAGGGGCGGCTGCTGGTGGTGGTCCAGAATCGCGCGCCGGTGCCGCTCAGAGATTTCCAGGTCACACCGGTGCTCGTGGATCAAGGTGGACGCATCGTGCAGCAAGGGTCGCCGGTGCGACTCGCCGCCGTGTTGAAGCCGGGTGAGCAAGTCGCTGCGGGGTCAGGAATCGGCAGCATCCCGCAAGCGCAGTTGCCGTACCTGCGATTCAGAATCGACGGCGCGCGAATCGCCGAATGATCACCGCTGCCAATACGCGTCTCTGAGGAGACGCTTGTAGAGTTTGCCGTTGGCGTGTCGCGGTAGCTCGGGCGTGAATTCGATCAAGCGCGGCACTTTCACGTGGCTCAGGTTCTCGCGCGTGAACGCCAGCAGCTCGTCCGCCAGTGGCTGCCCAGCGGTCGCGAAGTCCACGGGCTGCACGACCGCAACGACCTTCTCGCCCATCTCGTCGTCGGGCGCGCCGAACACGGCGACGTCCATCACGCGCGGGTGCGAGATCAGCACGTTCTCGATCTCCTGCGGATAGATGTTCACGCCGCCAGAGATGATCATGAATGCCTTGCGATCGGTGAGGAACAGATAGCCATCGCGATCGACGTACCCGACGTCGCCGAGCGTGCTCCAGCCGTAGCGATTGCGCGTCTCACGCGTCTTCTGCGGCGCGTTGTGATACTCGAAGTCGCGGCCGCCGGAGAAATAGATCGTGCCTTCGGTGAGCGGCGGCACCGGCTCGCCCAGCTCGTCGCAGATGCGAATCTCGCCGACGATCGCACGGCCGACCGAGCCCTTGCGCTCCACCCACTCCGCGGCAGTGATCGCCGTCATGCCGTTGCCTTCGGTGCCCGCGTAGTACTCGTACACCACCGGTCCCCACCATTCGATCATCTGTTCCTTGACCGGGATCGCGCATGGCGCGGCGGCATGCAACGCGACCTTCATCGACGACACGTCGTAGCGTGAACGGACTTCCCCTGGCAGCCGCAGCATGCGCACGAAATGCGTCGGCACCCACTGCGCGTGCGTGACCTTGTAACGCTCGATCAGCGCGAGCGCGCGTTCCGGATCGAAGCGATCCATCAGAATCACGGTGCCGCCAACGAAGTTGACGGTCATGCACCAGCGCAGCGGCGCTGCGTGATAAAGCGGTGCGGGCGAGAGGTAGATCGAATCGGGCCGCAGCGCATAGAGCTTGCTCGCGAGCTGCACCAGGAGATTCGGCGTCTCGATCGGGTCGACGGGCAACGCTGTCTTGATGCCCTTCGGACGGCCCGTCGTACCGGACGAATACAGCATGTCAGCGCCGGCGCTCTGGTCCGCGATCGGCGTCGTCGGCATCTGATCGCGCTCGCGCTCCCACGAACGATACGGCTCCGCTGCATCGCCGACCATGTAGAGCAGCCGCCCCGGCAAGCGCTGCGCAAGCTGCTGCGCGAGTTCGTTCATGTGCGGCGACGTGATGAAGAGCTTCGCGCCGCAGTCCTCGATGATGTACTGCGCCTCGGCGGCGGTTGCCTTCGACGAAATGCACACCAGATACGACCCGGAGCGCTGGTTCGCCCAGGAGATCTCCAGGTAGCGCGGATGATTCTCCATGCACACCGCGATCACGTCGCCGCGTTTCAGGCCCAGCGAGCGCAGCAGGTGCGCGCCCTGATTCGAGCGCTCGTCGAGCTGGCGATACGTGATGGTCTCGCCGGTCGCCGCGATCACGATCGCCGGCTTGTCGGGATGAGTCTGCGCGTGGAGATAAGGGTGCGTCACCGGCGTTCTGCCTCATGCAATTCGGCTCAGTTCAGCTTGTACCTCATCGGCAGCGACTTCGGCCCACCCACGAACGTCGACGCCGAACGGCGCGGCTCGCCGGTCAGCTCGACCGACTTGAGCTTCGGAATCAGCTCCTCGAACAGGATGCGCATCTCGAGTCGTGCCAGATGCTGGCCGAGACACGCGTGCGCGCCGGTGCCGAACGAGATGTGCTTGTTCGGGCTGCGATCGCTGCGGAAGGTGAACGGCGCCTCGAACACTTCCTCGTCGCGATTGCCGGACAGATAACACAGCATCAGCCAGTCGCCTTTGGCGATGGGCACGCCCCGCAGCGTGTAGTCCTCCATCGCCGTGCGCATGAAGTGCTGCACGGGGACGGTCCAGCGGATGGCTTCTTCGACGAGACCGGGAATCAGCGCCGGACTCGCGCGCAGCTTGTCCAGCTCGCCCGGCTGCTCGCACAGCGCCCACATCGCACCGCACGTGGATGAGGAGGTCGTGTCGTGGCCAGCCGCGGCGATGATGATGTAGTAGCCCATTGCCTCCCAATCGGAAATGGGCCGACCATCGATCTGAGCATTCGCGATCACAGTTGCGACGTCGTCGCGCGGCGCCGCGCGACGCGACTCCGTGAGCTTGCGGAAGTAATCGGAGAACTCCGCGACCACCGCTTGCAGCTGCTTCACCATCTCCGCCATGTCGAGAATGACCTGCCGCGAGCGATTGAGCTCCGGATCCTGACTGCCGAACAACTGCTGCGTCAGCATCAGCATGCGTTGCTCGTCTTCGCGCGGCACGCCGAGGATTTCCATGATGACGTGCAGCGGATACATGACCGCGACGTCCCGCACGAAATCGCACTCGCCGCCGCGCTCGATCATCGACGCGACTTGCGCCTTGGCGATCGCGCGGATGCGCTCTTCGAGCTTGCGAATGCTCTGGTTCGTGAACCACTGCTGCGTCAACGCGCGATACTTCGGATGGTCCGGCGCATCCATCTGCACGAGGCTGCGCACCAGGTGCGGCATGCCTGTCAGCTTGCGCACGAATGCTTCGCTCGCACAGTCCGTGAGCACGGTCGGCCGATCGCCGTTGTGGAACAGCGCGTTCTGACGGCTGATCTCGGCAATGTCGGCGTGCTTGGTGACGACCCAGAACGGATCGAAGCCGCTCACCTCTGCACGACTCAGCGGCAGATTCGCGCGCAGCCAGGTGAAGTCGTTGTGCAACCCGTGCGCCTCGGCGTACGTCAGCGGATCGCACAGGCTTGCCGCCATGCGCGGCGGTGTCTTGGGAAGCTCGGTCGTCATCGGCCACTCCTTTTGACTGCGCGTCTTCGGGACGGCGTGGCTGCCGGGAGATTGCGCAGGCCGTGAATGAATACGTCGCAAACATGTGCGATGTAGCGCTCGCGGATTCCGTCGTCGATACCATCGGCACCCGCCAGCGAGCGCACCGCATAGCGCGCGTTGAACAGATGATCGCAGGAGCCGAGCACACTCACGTAGAACAGCAACGGATCCACTGGCTTGAACTCACCGCTGCGCATGCCCTCGGCAAGCAGCTCGCGCTGCAGCTCCATCAGCGGCTGCACGAAAATGCGATTCACCTGTCGCGAGCTGCGCGAATGGCGATCGTCGAGCAGCGAATGCAGCAGGCGATTGAGATACGGCGTGCGGAAGAAGTTGTTGATGATGCCGGCGATGTGTCGCCGCAGCTTCTCGGTCGGCGGCAGGTCCTGGCTCAGCAGTTCCTTGAAGCCCTGCAACGCTGCGACCGCCTCGCGCTCCACCAGCGCGAGCAGCAGGCCGTTCTTGTTGCCGAAGTAGTACTTGACCAGCGCGGAGTTCAGGCCGGAGTGCTCCGCGATTTCGCTCAGCGAAACGTCGATCGAATGACGGTCGCTCATCAGGCGTCCGGCGGTGTCGAGCAGCCGCTCGCGCGCGCTGAAATCCGGCTCGACCGCGGCGCGTGCAATGCGCCCGGCACGTCTGCGCAGGCGCTTCGGACGCGACGTAATCGTGCTCTCGCGAGTGGCAGTCGGCACGCTCGATCCTCGGCTCAACCGTTGGGTCAACTATTGTGTTAACCGATTGATTAATTCACCTCAATGGTGTCTATTGACGCTCACTCTTGCAAGGGGGATTTCTCATGAGCGCTGCCTATATCGTCGCGGCCGTGCGCACCGCCGCCGGTCGCAAAGCGGGCCGGCTGTCCGAATGGCACCCGGCGGATCTGGCCGGCAAGGTTCTCGATGAACTGGTGGCGCGCACCAAGGCCGATCCGGCCTTGATCGACGACGTGATCATGGGCTGCGTCAGCCAGGTCGGTCAGCAAGCCGGCAACGTCGCGCGCAACGCAGTGCTCGCCTCAAAACTTCCGGAAAGCGTGCCGGGCACGAGCTGCGATCGGCAATGCGGCTCGTCGCAACAGGCACTGCACTTCGCCGCGCAGGCGGTGATGTCCGGCGCGATGGATGTAGTGATCGCCGCGGGCGTCGAAAGCATGAGCCGCGTGCCGATGGGCCTGTCCTCGCAGCTCCCGGCGAAGAACGGCTTCGGCACGCCGAAGAGCCCGAAGATGGAAGAGCGCTATCCCGACATCCAGTTCAGCCAGTTCATGGGCGCCGAGATGATGGCGAAGAAGTTCGATCTGTCGAAGGACTCGCTCGATGAGTACGCGTTCATGAGCCATCAACGCGCGATCGCCGCAACCAAGAGCGGCGCGTTCGAAGCCGAAGTGCTGCCGATCGACATCGTGCTGCCGGACGGCAGCAAAGACAGCCATCGCATCGACGAAGGCATTCGCTTCGATGCCAGTCTCGAAGCGATTCGCGGCGTGAAGCTGCTGGCGGAAGGCGGCCGCATCACTGCGGCAACGTCGAGCCAGATCGCCGACGGCGCCTCGGGCGTCATGGTCGTGAACGACAAAGGACTCAAGGCGCTCGGCGTGCAGCCGGTGGCGCGCATTCATCACATGACGGTCATCGGCCACGACCCCGTGATCATGCTGGAAGCGCCGATTCCCGCGACCGCGCAGGCGCTGCAGAAGGCAGGCATGAAGCTGCAGGACATCGACCTGTTTGAAGTGAACGAAGCGTTCGCCTCGGTGCCAGTCGGTTGGCTGAAGCAGCTCGACGCGGACCCGGACAAGCTAAACGTGAACGGCGGAGCGATTGCGCTCGGCCATCCGCTCGGCGCCTCGGGCACGAAGCTGATGACGACGCTCGTGCACGCGCTCAAGAAGCGCGGCAAGCGCTACGGCCTGCAGACGATGTGCGAAGGCGGCGGCCTGTCCAACGTGACGATCATCGAGAGACTGTAATCATGAAGCTGGATTCGAATGTCACCGCAGTCATCACGGGCGGCGCGTCCGGGCTCGGTGCCGCGACGGCACGCGCGCTCGCGGCGTTCGGCGTCAAGGTTGCGATCTTCGATTTCAATGCCGAGAAGGGCGAAGCGCTCGCCAGCTCGCTCGGCGGCGTCTTTTGCAAAGTCGACGTGACGTCCGATGCGGATGTCGATGCAGGTTTTGCGAAGTCGCGTGCTGCGCTCGGACAAGAGCGCATCCTCGTGAACTGCGCCGGCACGGGCAACGCGTTCAAGACAGCGTCGCGCGACAAGCAAACGCGCGAGATCAAGCATTTTCCGATCGACGCATTCAATCGCATCATCCAGATCAATCTCGTCGGCACCTTCCGCTGCGCCGCCAAGTCGGCGGCAGGCATGCTCTCGGTCGAGCCGCTCGATGCATTCGGCGAGCGCGGCGTGATCATCAATACCGCGTCGGTCGCGGCCGAGGACGGTCAGATGGGTCAGGCTGCGTACTCCGCATCGAAGGCCGGCGTCGTCGGCATGACGTTGCCGATCGCGCGCGATCTGATGGGCGAGGGCATTCGCGTCAACACCATCCTGCCCGGCATCTTCGACACGCCGCTGATGATGGGCGCGCCGGAGAACGTCAAGGCTGCGCTGGCAGCGTCGGTGCCGTTTCCGAAGCGCTTCGGCGCGCCGGAGGAGTACGCGTCGCTCGCGGTCGAGATGTGTCGCAACAGCTACTTCAACGGTGAGGATGTGCGACTGGATGGCGCCATCCGCATGGCGCCCCGATGAAACGCACGATCTTCGAGCCCGAGCACGATCTCTTTCGCGAATCGGCGCGCCGCTTTTTCCAGAGCGAAATCGGTCCGCACGGCGAGCGCTGGCGCGAACAAGGCTGCGTCGACCGCGAGGCCTTCAAGAAGGCCGGCGAGCAGGGTTATCTGCTCATGTGGGCCGACCCGAAGTACGGCGGCTCCGGCGAGCGCGACTTTCGCTACGAGCAGATCCTGATCGAGGAGAACGGCCGCAACGGCGAAGGTGGCTTCTTCATGACGCTGCACTCGCGCCTGGTCGCACCGTACATCGGCGCGCTCGGCACCGAGGAGCAGAAGACGCGGATCCTGCCGCGTTGCGCCTCCGGCGAAACCATCCTCGGCATCGCGATGACCGAGCCCGGCGCCGGCAGCGATCTCGCGGGCATCAAGACGCGCGCGGAAGACAAAGGCGATCACTGGCTGCTGAACGGCTCGAAGACGTACATCTCGAACGGGCAGATCGGCGACCTGTTCATCGTCGTCGCCCGCACCGATCCGAACCGTCGCCATGGGCTCGGCCTGTTCCTGGTCGAGCGCGGCATGGAAGGATTCAAGCGTGGCCGCAATCTGAAGAAGATGGGCCTGAAGGCGCAGGACACCTCCGAGCTGTTCTTCTCCGACGTGAAGGTGCCGAAGGCCAACGTGCTCGGCGAGCCCGGCAAAGGCTTTCATTTCCTTACGCACTTCCTCGCTGAGGAACGCCTGATCACTGCATGCGGCGCGATGACGCTGTGCCAGGTGGCGTTCGATGCGACGCTGCAATTCGTGAAGGAGCGCAAGGCGTTCGGTCAGCCGATCGGCACATTCCAGGTGTCGCGATTCAAGATGGCTGACATGCGTGCGCAGATCGACGCGATGCAGTGCTTCGTCGATCAGTGCGTGCTCCAGCACAACGCCGGCCAGCTCGACGCAGTCACCGCGGCCGAAGCGAAGCTACTGACGACGGAGTTGGAAGGCCGGGTGGTGGACCAGTGCGTGCAATTGCACGGCGGCGCCGGTTACATGGACGAATACCCGATCTCGCGCATGTACACAGGCGCGCGCATCAGCCGCATCCTCGCGGGCAGCAACGAGATCATGCACGAGATCATCGGCCGCTCGCTGGAACTGGACGATCGCAAGCTGACGAAAGCGTAGCTACTTCGTCGGCGTCGGCCGCACCACCAGCGGCACGTTGCACACGTCGATGCGACCGGCCTTGTGCTTGTACCACTCGTCCTGCCGGTTGCGACGGGCCTCGATCAGATCCGTGAACGTCTGCGTGTCGGTGCGCAGTAGCTGCAGGTTCGTGCGCTGCTCCGCGGGCACATCTGCCGCAACACGCATATCGCGGATCGGCACGCGCTGCTCCGCCTTGTCATAGAAGCCCATCGGCGCGGGACCGCGCGGCATGATGGCCAGCAGCTCCATCCCATACACGACCCGGCCGAACAGCGCGACGTTGCGATCGAGCTGACGCGGCGCATGGCCCGAGACCACGTAGATCTCGACGCCAGGACCGCTGTCGACCTCGTTGTCGCGACCCGCACCGACCATGCTGTAGCAGTGCACGAGCCAGGCAGTGCCGTCTGCCTTGTCACGCGCAGCGGGGAATCCGGAGACCCATCCGGTCTGCGCCGCGTACGTGTCCGGATCCGGCAGCGCCACGAACTTGAGCCCGGCAGCGGAACGCTCGAACTCGGGGGCCAGCTTGCTCTTGGCATTGCCCACGGACTTCTTGTGATCCTTGTCCGCGGGATCGGCCCATTGCACGACGAAGTTGTCCTGCGAGCGCACGATCGACAGGCCGTCGAAGTACTTGCCGCGCACCAGGGTGCGGACGTTGGCGGCATGTAGCGGCGCGAACTCTGGCGCGAGCTCGATGACGACGCGCCCGCCCGCGAGCTCCAGGTACAGCGTGTTCTCAGGATCGAGCGTGCGCCAGTCGGAAGGTTTGGCGGCGGCCAGAACGTCCGACATCGTCTTGCCAGCAGGTGCGGCGGCCGCGTCGATCACGAGCGCGGCTGCCGCCAACACTAGCCCAGTGCGCAGGATTGTTTTCATGGGGCCGGACGTTAAACGAGCCCGGGCCCGACTTCAAATGCGATCAGTCAATTGCGGTCAGTGTGCTGCAGTGGCCTGAGCCACACCCGTCTTGCGCAGGCTGCCCGGCACGTACGTGCCCGGCGTTGCGTTGAACGAGATGCAGAAGCGGTTCCAGCCGTTGATGGCCACGACCTGCAGCGTCAGCTTCATCAGCTCATGCTCGTCGAAGTGCTCACGCGCCTGCTGGTACACAGCATCGGGCACCTGGCCGTCCTTGAGCGTGGTCACTGCTTCGGCCCACGCCAGCGCTGCGCGCTCGCGGTCCGAATACATCGGCGCCTCACGCCACGCATTCAGCAGATATAGCCGCTGCTCGGTCTCGCCATCGAGCCGCGCATCCTTCGTGTGCATGTCGATGCAGAAGCCGCAGCCGTTCATCTGCGATACGCGCAGCTCGACCAGATACAGCAGCTTCTTGTCGAGCCCCGGGCTGACGATCGCCTTGTTGAGCCCGAGCATCGCGCCCAGGACGTCACTGAACTTTTTGGGATCCAATGGAATGCGGACTGTCATGTTCAACCCCTGCGTTGCCAATGTCTCGAGATGTACCCTCAAGACGCGTGGGCGGCGGGCTGTGTGACCTGCAGTCCCTGACGTTGCGCGAACTCGCGCAGCTTGTCGGGATTCGCTATCGAGTAGTAGCCGTAGATGTGATGACCGTCGGTGTCGACGGTCGCGACCGAGTGCATGCGGCCTTTGTAATAGAACGCAAAGCCGACCTCGCCGTTGACGCGTACGAGACGACGCTCGATGTGCGGCGCTTCGCGACGGCGCGAAATCGCCCACCACAAGCGCGCGATGCGCTCCGCGCCGTGCAGCGGCCGGATCACCGCGACAGCCTTGCCACCGCCATCGGAAGTCATGTTGGCTTCCGGGGCGAACATGCTCTTGATCGAGTTGAAGTCACCGCTCTGCGCCGCTGCGATGAACCGGTTCAGCATGTTGACGCGCGCTTCTTCGTCGACGCGGAAGCGCCGGCGTTCGGTCGCGACACGCTCACGTGCACGATGCACGAGCTGACGGCACGCCGGGGTTGTCTTGCCGAGCGTCTCAGCGATGTCGTCGTAGTCGCAATCGAAGACGTCGTGCAGGATGAACGCCGCGCGCTCCTCCTCGCCGAGCCGTTCGAGCAGCAGCATGAATGCGAGCGAAAGATCGCTGGCGAACTCGGCGTGCGACTCCGGCGTCGGCACCTCCGCTTCAGCCAGCGGCTCGGGTAGCCACGGGCCGAAGTACGTCGCCCGCTGAGTCTTCGCAGCGCGCAGTCGATCGATCGCGAGGCGCGTGACCATCGTCGTCAGCCACGCCTCGGTCGAGCGCAACTCTGCCGCGTCCTGCTCGTGCCAGCGCAGCCAGGCGTCCTGCATGACGTCCTCCGCGTCTGCGCGGCTACCCAGCATCCGGTAAGCAATGCCGAACAATCGGTCGCGATGACCCGCGAAGATTTGGACGTTTGCGCTCATACGACTTAGACGGCCGGGGATTGCACTCTGTGACAGCTCATTTCGCGAACAAAGCCGTGTACCGGCGTTGCATCTCCTGCGGCGAAACCTCCTCCACCTGGTGCCCGACCAGCCATTCGTGGCCGAAGGGATCGCGCACACTGCCGCTGCGCTCGCCATAGAAGGCATCCGTCGCCGGCCGCAGCACCGTCGCACCGGCGGCGACCGCCCGCTCGATCCACGCGTCGGCATTGTCGACGTGCAGATGGATCGAGAACGATGTGCCACCCAGGGCCTGCGGTCCCACGATGTTCATCTCCGGATACTCGTCCGACAGCATCAGCGTCACGCCGCCGAGCTTGATCTCGGCATGCCCGATGCGGCCGCTCGGCTCCGTCAACCGAAACAGTTCTTCGGCACCGAATGCACGCTTGTAAAAGTCCAGTGCCTGCGCGGCGCCGCGGACGCGCAGATAGGGATAGACCTCGTGCACCGCGAAGGTTCGATCGTTAGTGCTCATGACTCGCTGCTCCACTGCAAGTTCGGGAGACGCCAGTTTCTTGATGAAGCGTGTGCAGGTATTGGAAAAATCTGCACTCGCTGTCTTCAGCGGCCGCGCTCGCCGTCGATCTCCATGTGCAGCGCCGTGCCCGGCGCGACCGGCCGATACTCGCCCGGCGTGACCCCGCTGAACTCGCGGAAATCCCGCGTCAGATGCGACTGATCGTAGTAACCGTACTCGCTCGCGAGGTCGGCCCACGCGACCTCACCACCGCGCGCGACGCGTTCGACGACGCTGCGCAGGCGAATGATGCGGCTGTAGAGCTTCGGAGTGAGTCCGACCGCATCAGTGAAGAGTGTCGTGAACCGACGCGAGCTATAACCCGTCGCGACCTGCAACTCCGCGATGCGCACTTCCGTCGGCGCAGTCTGCATGCCGCGTAGGGCGAAGCTGATTGCGGGATGCACGAGCGGCCGCGGACGCAAGCGCTCCAGGAATTCCTGTTCGAGCAACGCAAACTTCGCCGCAGGGGTCGGCGCTTCGAGCAGCTGCGCGCGCAACGTGTGCGCACGCTCGCCCCAGAGATCGGACAGCGCAACGTGACGATCGGTCAGCTCCTGCGCATTCACGCCGAGCAGCGGCGCACCGCCGCCGGGACGAAAATGCACGCCGATAACGTGCACGTCGCGGCGCGCATCGAGCACGAAATATTTCGATTGCGCGCCATGCACGACGGCGCCGTCGAAGACCATCCCGACGCGGTCCGTGGCGTTCTCGAACACCCGCAGATCGTCGGCGGCAAGATTGAATGTAAGGTCGACACTACCGGTCGGTAACGCGCTCTGCCGCTTGCGATCCGGGTCGCAGCCGCGTGCGTACCAGAACTGGTCGATGAACGCCGACAGCGGTGCTGCTGGCCTGTAGCGGAGCATCTGCATGACGAGGCGCTCGCGGGGTCGAGGCAGCATGATAGTCCCGGGTTGCTGAATACACGAGCTTTCCGCACACTCGCGCGCTCGACACAAGAGGCTTGGGAGCACGACGATGCGAGTGAACCTGATGAGCCGCTGGTCCCTGCTGTGTTTGTGCCTGCTCGCGTTACCCGCGCTCGCGCAGGCACAGGGCAGCTCCAACATCGAACAGTTCTTCGACACGTTCACCGCAGACTGGGTCCGGCGCGATCCCGACCTCGCCACCGCCACGCGCTATTTCAGCGGCGCCGAGCAGGATCGGCTGGAGCAGCAGCTGACGCCGAATACGCGCGCCTTCGAGCTGGAGCGCGTCGCGCTGGCAAAGCGCGGCTTGAACGAGCTCGCCAAATTTGACACCGCCAAGCTGACCGAGTCGCAGCGGCTCTCCGCGCAATTGATGCACTGGATGCTGGACTCGGTCGTGCGCGGCGACGAGTACTCCGATTACCGCTTCCCGCTGGAGCAGTTCGGCGGCGCAAACGTGGAGCTGGTGGAGACGCTGACGCTGCGTCATCCGGTCGCCACGGAAAAAGATGCGTCAAATTACGTCAAGCGCCTGGCGCAGGTCGGGCAGCGCATGGACGAGTCGCTGGCCGAGGCGAAACGCGTGGCCACCGAAGGCCTCATCCCGCCAGCTTTCATCCTCAAGACTACGCTCGCCTCGATGCGCACGTTCCGTGAAGTGGCGCCGGAGCAGAACGCGCTGGTCACGGTCCTGACGCAGAAGATGGGCGCGATCGAAGGCATGGCCCCCGATCAGCGCACGAAGCTGCAAGCCGAAGCGACGCGGCTCGTCGGCACGCAGGTCTACCCGGCGTGGGACCGCGCGATCAAGCTGCTCGAATCGATCCAGCCGAAGGCGACCGACGATGCCGGCCTGTGGCGCTTCAAGGGCGGCGACGCGGCGTACAAGTTCTTCCTGAGCCGCTTCACGACCACGACGCTCACGCCCGAGGAGATCCATCAGATCGGCTTGAAGCAGGTCGCGAGCATCGAAGGACAGATGGACACGATCCTCAAGCAGCTCGGCCGCACCGAGGGCCCGGTACGCGAGCGCATCGAGAAGCTGCGCAACGATCTGCGTTATCCGGATCCCGCGTCCGACGCGAGCCGCGCGGCGATCATGAAAGACACCAACGCGTTCATCGAGGACGCACTCAAGCGCAGCCAGTCGCTGTTCGATCTGCAGCCGAAGACGAAGGTCATTGCGCAGCCGTTCCCGCGCTTCCGCGAAGCGAGCGCCGCGGCCAACTACAATCGCGCGCCGCTCGACGGCTCGCGCCCGGCGATCTTCCAGATCCCGTTGCGCGATCAGCGCATGACGAAGTTCGGCCTGCGCTCACTCGTGTATCACGAGACGGTACCGGGTCATCATTTCCAGATCGCGCTCGAGCAGGAGAACACCAGCCTGCCGCGCTTCCGCCAGGCCCGCGTGCTCGGCGGCATCTCCGCGCTGTCCGAAGGCTGGGCGCTGTACGCCGAGAAGCTGGTCGCCGAGAACGGCTGGTACGAAGGCGATCCCGAAGGTCTGCTCGGCATGCTCGACGCACAACTCTTCCGCGCGCGCCGACTGGTCGTGGACACGGGCTTGCATGCCAAGCACTGGACGCGTCAGCAAGCGATCGACTACGGCATCGAAGCGAGCGAAGTCGAGCGCTACGTCGTGAATCCCGGGCAGGCGTGCGCGTACATGATCGGGCAGCTCAAGCTGCTGGAGTTGCGCGACAAGGCGCGCAATACGCTCGGTCCGAAGTTCACGCCGCAGGCTTTCCACAACGTCGTGCTGAAAACCGGTACGGCGCCGCTGGACATGGTCGCGGGCGAGGTGGACCGCTACATCCGGACGGCCTCCGGCAAGTAATGGCGTGACGTGCAGCACATCCCGACGGCCGCGCATTTCGCGATGATGTACGCGAGCTGAAGGGATCCGGACATGCCAAAACAAGCCAAGAGGTCGTTGCTGCAAGGACTGCTGGCAGGCTTGAGCAGCCGCAAGCAACCGCCCGCGGTCAGCGGGCCGTTGCGGCCTTTCCAGGCGATCTCGATCTACCGCGGGCTGATCTGCTGCGACATGGCCCGCAAGTTCAGCGACCATCGTTTCCTGGTTCGCGATGCGCCGCCGCTGCCGCTGGCAGGTTGCAGCCTGGCCAAGACCTGCCAGTGCAAGTACATCAAGCATCGGGACCGGCGCGCCGAGCCGCGACGCCTGATCGATTTCGGCGTGGCGCAACGCTTGTTCGACGGTAGAGAACGGCGCGAACGCGGCGGCGGCCGGCGCTCGAAAGATTAACCGCTCCAGGTCTGCGGCAGATGAATCGGCACGTGCAACTGGCGCGTGCCATTGGCCGCTTCGGCCGGAAAGCGCCCGGCGCGCACGTTCACCTGCAACGCGAAGAAGAACAGCTCGGGCAACGCCAACGTTCGATCGCGCTCCTGACGGAATGCGACGAATTCTTCGCGCGTCGTCGCGGCGCTCAAGTGCACGTTCGACTGCTTCTCGCTGCCGATGTCGGCGCAATACGCCGGCTCGTTCGGCGGCTGCGGGTAGTCGTGACCTGTCATCACGCGCGTCGCGTCGGGCAATCGATAGAGCTTGCGAATCGAATCGTACAAGTCGGCAGCGCTGGCGCCGGGGAAGTCACAGCGCGCCGTGCCGAGATACGGCAGGAACAGCGTGTCGCCGACGAACGCGCAGTCGCCGATCAGATAAGTGACCGAGTCCGGCGTGTGACCGGGCGTCGCGATCACGGAGCACGCGATCTCGCCGATGCGAAAGCGATCGCCATCGTTCCACAGGCGCTCGAACTGCGAGCCGTCGGTCGGGAACTGCGGCTCCAGATCGAACACGTGTGCGGCAGTGATCTGCACGTCGCAGACGCCTGCACCTGTCGCGACCTGGCAGCCCAGAGCGTCCTTCATGTAGGCTGCTGCGGACAAATGATCGGCATGCGCGTGCGTTTCGAGGATCCACTGCACTTGCAGTTGCAGCTCGCGAATGCGAGCCAGCATCTGCTCCGCGGCGACGGCGGTCACCACGCCGGAGCGGCGATCGAAGTCCAGCACGGGATCGACCACCACGCCGTGACGCGTGCGCGGGTCGTAAACCAGATAGGCGTAGGCGCCGGTCAGCGCGTGATAGAAGGCCTCGACTGCAGGAACCTGCGTGGCGCTCATGCGCTCATAGAGTACATGAAAACTGCGACGCTCATTTCGGCTGCCGACGCGCCGCAAACTGCGGAGCGCATGCGCCGCCTGCGCTCGCTCGCCTGGCTGCTCGACAACTCGATTCCGTTGCCGGGCGGCTATCGCATCGGGCTCGATCCGCTCATCGGGCTCGTGCCCGGTCTCGGCGATGCGATCGGCGCGCTGTTCTCCGCTTTCATCATCAACGAAGCACGCAGCCTCGGTGCGCCGCGCAGCATTCTGCTGCGCATGATCGGCAACGTCGCGCTCGAGACGGTGATCGGCGCGATTCCGTTTGCAGGCGACATCTTCGATGCGGCGTTCAAGTCGAACACCCGCAACCTTGCGCTGCTCGCGCGCTATCAGCTCGATCCGATCGGCAGCCGACGCAGCAGCCGCTTCCTCGTGTTCGGCTTTTCGCTGCTGCTCGCGCTCGTCGTGGCATTCGTGATCGCAGTGCCGGTGCTCGTGATCGTGGCGCTCTTCAAGCTTTTCTAGGGACGAACGGCATGCCAATGACCGACGATTACGCTGCGACCGAGCCGACCCGCGCGGAGATCGACGCACTGCAGGGACCGGCGCTGCTGGAGTTCGGCAGCGTTTCTTGCGGCTGGTGCATCCGCGCGCAGTCGCTGCTGAAACCGGCGTTCGCTGCGCACCCCAGCGTGCAGCACATCAAGGTCGAAGACGGCAGCGGCCAGCCGCTCGGCCGCTCGTTCGGTATCAAGCTGTGGCCGACGATGGTGTTTCTGAAGGACGGTCGCGAGATCGCACGCCTGGTCCGCCCCACCCGCCCGCAGGAAGTCGCCGAAGCCTTCAATAGCATC
>Ga0070687_100000262_pt1 | contig 17916 bp, 13 predicted proteins | sample KBSS33LmetaG_FD_64678 | JGI IMG/M metagenome (GOLD analysis project Ga0070687, IMG submission 64678) | Switchgrass rhizosphere microbial communities from Kellogg Biological Station, Michigan, USA - KBS S3-3L metaG | ecosystem: Host-associated > Plants > Roots > Rhizosphere ... | reverse complement strand
TTAGCAACATTCCGCCAGGCCGCCATTCCCGGAATCAGAACCACCACGTCGTGGTACTTCGAGAGAGCCACGGCCTGTTCTTGAATAAACACACCGCTGATCGGATCTTCCGGATTAGGAAACCACGAAGGTATGAATAGAACTTTCTTTCGCATCAAACAGCCCTTTGTGCACGCAAGCGTTTCAGCAGCGGCTCCGCCAATTGCACTGCAAGCCCAAGATCTTCCGAACTTGGTAGCAGCACCTCGCGCAAAGAGACACCGGTTTCGCGAATAAAAAAGAATACCAAGAGGAACGCAGCTACTGAGTACGAAGCCGTGCTCGCGATCGCAGCGCCGACGATGTTCAACCTTGGAATCAAAACTAGATCCAAGGTCACGGTAATGATCAGTGAAACGCCTGACACGTATAAGTTCAATCGAGGTTTGCCAATGCCGGCAATGTAAGCTGCCAAGACGTTGGCAACACTAAAAATCACTATGCCTGGCAGCAGCCAGAGCAGTGCCGAAACACTCGGGCGAAATGGTTCGCCATACAACCAGGGTATTGCTTGAGTCGCCAGCAAGGCCAGTGCGATTGCTGAGAGGGCTGTCCCCCACAGCGCCAGGCGAGTAACCCGCGTGGTGTGCTGAACAGTTGCAGCTGCGTCATCCGTCGCAGCGATCTTAGGTAAGAGCACACTCGCAACCGAGTTAGACATGAGCCACAGCAATTGAGCCAAGGATACAGCAAGCGTGTAACGACCTACTGATGCCTTTCCAGCAAAGAAGCCGACAACAAATACATCCAGCTTATAGTTTAGAAACTGCGCTGCGTTAGCTGCGTAACAAGGCAGCGCAAAAGCGGCTGCTGCCTTGAGGCCGCTGAGGTCCCGCGAAAGCTCGAACTTGAATCGCAGGGAGATCAACAACATAACGCTGATGAGAAGGCTTGCTGACAACGTAACAATAAACAGCCACCCAACTGACAGTCGCTTTCCCGAAAAGTAGAGTACGCCAGCCAGGACAAACAGAAGTAAAAACTGGGCGAGCCTGCCCAGTAGTTCGGCGTTGTTGACGATTGCGATCTGTTGCTGTCCGGTAAGAACCGCAGCATAGAACTTGGAAGTCAACTCAATCCACACGTAGATGACAACGCCAGCGATAATCCACGTCCCCCAATCAGGCAGGAAGACTTCCAGGTAGCCTGTCAGCTGCAACAGACTCATCACGATGAATGCGAGTAAAGCCTGTGCTATAGACACAACGAGGAGTTGTGACGCAATCACATTCCGAGCGACTTTACCCTGCGCTACCACATACGTGATCCCCTGGGGCAGCGAGAAACTGAGAATCATTGCGAGCAAGGCCGAAGTGGCTACGATGAGGTCAAGAGTGCCTTTACCGCTTGGACCGACAGTACGCCCGATTAAAACACTAGTGACGATACCCAGAGGGAGAAGGAAAATGTTTACACCAAAGGCGTGAAGAGTCTTAGGTAGCCCAAACGTCCAATTGGCGCGATGTCTTAAGCTAGTCGCCATCAATCGTTATCGGTGTCACTCGCCTCAGCGTTTTCTTATGGCAAGGATGTCTTGACCAAATTCGAACCATCGGTAGCCGGCTCCGCGAAGAAGTTTTTGTGCGTTCGAAAACTCTTCGTCAGGGAGTAAATGATGCTCGAATAAAACCACTCGAGGCTTATAGCGGTGGAAATCGACTTGCGACAGCACCTGATAGTCAAAACCTTCGGTGTCAATGTGAAGCAGGTCGATTGCCTTAACCTGGTTTCGATCCAAAACGTCTTGCAGGGGGAGACATTCGACATCGGCGTCGATGATGTATGGCGTCACTTCGTTACCAAGCGACGTCGTGATGTGATTCTTATCAAACGAACCGAGCTGATCATGCCAATAAGGTAACTCTAGTTCGGTTCGGGCCTTCTCTGACACGTAATAGAACTTCTTGCGCCCTCTCTCAGTACCAATAGCGACATTCTCGAATCTAAATCTTTCCGCCTCTCCGTAATTGTTGCGAAGCCGGCGAAAGAGAAAATCGACTGGTTCTATAAAAATGCCGGCCCAATTTTTCCGCTCGATGATCAGGTCGTGGATTGGATCACCCTGCAACCCATCATTTGACCCAACCTGAACAAAAAATACGCTCGGATTGCCGTCAAGAGCGTTTACGATCAGTTCCTGCATCGTTGGATCGGATTTACGAAAGAGACGGTATGCCCACTTCGCGGCGCCGTACACCGGCGGAAAGGTCCGCAGATAGTCCTTCATTCGCTCGTTCGTCTTTACTCGACTTCTGGTCATCGACATGCTCAATGAGTCAGGTGCAGATCGGTTCACCCTTAGGCTCGCTAGCAAATTACATGTGTGCGGGCTAATTGTCGAAGTCTCTCAAAGGGTAGGGGCCTCGGGACCTGAACAACCCCGGCGGGGTCGCATTAGCTGCTGGTTTCCCAAGTTGGTAGGAAAGATCTGACTGCACTCAGAGAACTAAACAGTGGGAATTGCGGCCTGTTTCCAGCTTTTGATTCAGACCTAGGCGGTTGGCGAGGAGTTGGTACGGCGGCGGTAAATGCGCCGGACTGCGTCTGGCGCGAGCCTTACACCCAGACTTACTAATGTCAGCTTCCAATTGCGGCGATATCTTCTAGCTTCATTGAAGGCTTCAACGGCTCCCGCAAAGTCCTCGTCGAGCAGTTTTGTTTTCCCATTCTCAAGCGCAAGTTCGGCCAGCGTCCTGTTGAAATTCAGCTCCAGCGCGGCCTTCTCGCTTGGCGTTAAGTCGTCGCGAGCCTGTATCCGCTCGAGCACAGCAAGCGTGCGCTTCAACTGGCTGATCGTATCTCCCGAGAGACCACTCTCCACGATGCGATGATGAGCCAACACTTTGGGGTGGTACGCGAATCGGGCTCCGGCTTTTGCTAACCGAAACCACAACTCGAAATCATGGCCACGCCGTATTTTCGGATCAAAAAGGCCTACATCCAGAATTGGCTTCTTACGGGCTAGAACCGCCGATGTGAGCACCGTCACATTTACAGCTAACAGATTCTCCGGCGTGACGGCACCGCGTGGGGGTTGAACCTGCATGAACGTTTGACCGCTTAAAGGCGACTTTCCAACGAGGAGCGCGTCGGAATAAACAAGGTCTGCTCCGGTCGACTTAGCAAAGTTGATCTGTTCATCAAGAAAGGTGGCGAGCCAGATATCGTCGGCATCGAGAAACGCAACGTATTCTCCGTTTGCAGCACGCAATCCCGAATTACGAGCTGCTGCAGCCCCTTGGTTATCCTGTTTGATGTATCGGATCTTTGGTAAATACGGTTCGAGTATTCGCTCCAAATCATCCGTATCTGGTGAGCCATCGTTGATGATGATTATTTCGTGAGCAGTGAAGGTCTGGTCCAACACTGATTTAATCGCGGCCAGTATAAACCCGGCTGCGTTATATGCAGGGATTATCGTACTCACGATGGGGAGGACTTTCGCTGGCTGTGACATACTAGCTTGCTAAAGAACTAGCACTTCCGTGCGGTCGCCACAAAGAACCGCGTTCGCTCAGTCTGGATATCGCGAAACCCGGCCTTCTGAAGTAGCTTTTTAATTCCTCCAGCCGTCTGGAAGGATTCATGATAGTGCCTTTTAAACGGCAACTGAAACTGCTTACCGACCGAGTTCAAGACTATCCCGTTGCCAATCACATATAGGCAGACGATTGCACGTTTAATTTTAAATTGCGATAACGCATCTCGCATTTCCCTCAACACCATCGAATACGGATGCAAGACGAACCAAACTCTTCCACCAGTTTTTAATACGCGACGGATTTCAGACAACGTGTCGTTCAGCTGCATGTAGGGTAATGCTACTCGCGAAAAAACAAAATCGAAGCGCTCGGTCTCAAACGGAAGATTCTCTCCCTTAGCACACACGAAACAAATTGTGTCGTCGAGTTGCCGTCCCAACTGAAGAGCTGACTTATCGCAATCGACACCGACGACCGTTGTACCTGGCTCGAACGCAGTCGCAATTAACGTCTGACCTGCACCACACCCAACGTCTAGAATTGTTCGGTCTGAACTCTGTACCGGCGGCATGATGTGCTGGACATGACCGGGAGAAGTTGCGATGTGCAGTTCTTCGAGATGGTAATCCGTTAACTCCATTCGCATGAATCGGCGCGGCGTTACTTTGGTGGCGGATGCGAAACCTTCGCTTCGCTCGAAATCGGTCGCAGCCGGTAATCCCTGAACTGCCCGGGATCGCCTTGTTTGCCGTCAACGGCTGCTGTGATGATGTTGTAAGCTTCGCGTGCTGTAGCAAAGTGCAGCTTGAAGTGTTTCGTTGATTCGCCGAGCTCAAGAACTTCCATCATAAATCTCTTCAACTCTTCGCCCATCATTGCGTCTTGATCCTGTTCAAAGAACGCGTGGCAATGAAGCTTTATAAAAATCCACTCAGGCCGGCCTTTCACTCCAATCTGCGCGTTTTGCCAACGCTTGAAGCGACTCAGTTGCAATGGATAATTCCGCGCGAGAGCCCCGTCATCTATTCTCGGTACGGGCAAGCCTCGAACGCGACGGGTCCAATCAAACACTAAAGGTCCATTCACGATTATAGGTAGTATGGGTTTCTCCCCTACCTTCAAATCAGGACCGGATCGATGAGGTCGAGCTTGTTCCAAGGGATTTCCGCATTGATAGATCGAGTTTATCTTTGGCACCTGTGACTGATCGGGAGCGGAAGGAAGAGTAAAGTCAGCGTAGCATCCAGTTGCTGCCAAAACCTCCATCTCAGAATCGACGCCGCAATTTCGCCCACCTGCAGAATTAGCTAAAGCCGAATTGCCGTGGACAAAAGCATACTGGGGCAAAGAACTCGTACTGTCTCGCGACAGACAACGATGGCGTTGCGCTAACGTATCGCGAAATGTCTCTAACAGCCGGTGAGTATTTGACGCGTCATCGGGTTTCTCCACACCGTGATGGAGATGAACTTCGACTTCGCCTAAGCCGTCGGCCTGCAATGCAGAAAGCTTCTCAATCGATCGACAGTCGTATTGTTCTGCAGGAAAAAAATAGGTATGACGAAACAGGGTTTGATCGTGATCTCGGAGCGAATTGCCCGTGGACCGAGCTAACCTGCACCACCGATCAACCGGAGCGACGGCCTGTCTTCCTACCCCCGGCTCAAAATGATTGGCGACAACAAGGATGATGTGCTTCAGATCGGCAGAATCTTCTGCGACCAGAATCTGGGCAGCTCGCCAGAGTGGATAGCGAACTAACCACGGCAAGGACCATTTAAGTTTTGTGACGACGCCCGCTTGATTCGTTGCCATACCTGGGTCTCGAACGAGTTCCAGCTATTAAACACTCATGCTGTGGATCTGAGCTCAGCGCATGGAGAACGCTGGGTAGGGGTTAAGATGTTACATCTAACTTCGTTTAGTTTACAAAGCCCAGCGAAGGCTGTCTGTCTGAATCAGACCAAAATGAGAAATAATTCGGAGTCTCTTACCCGTACCTGACACGGTAATACACAACTTTCACGTACTCGACAGCTACAGACCGCCAGCCTTCTAAGTGCAACCACCAAAGGGAGGGAGCAGGTGTTTGCGGCAGCGTAGGAGCGATGCCGATTAAAGTCCCGGTACCGGCGAAACTTTGCTGCAAACTACGAAATGCTCTGCGCGAGTGATACGCCGAAGTCACAACCAACACTGACCGCAGACCGTGCGCTATTGCGTAGTCCCGAATTATCGATGCTTCACTGTGGGTGCTCGCGGCGACGCCTGGAGCGACCCTGATTTTGTCGGGGGGCACCCCTTGTTTGATCAATTCGGCGTGGGCTCGCTCAACGAAGTAGGGGTTTCGTTGCTCTGAGCTGGACCAACCACCGCGAGTGTTGTCATCGGTGAGCACCACGAGCGGCGCTCGACCTTCGTTGTATAACTCCGCAGCCTTGTGGGTCCGTTCGACATACGTGCTGGAACCACTCAAGATGACGATAGCATCAGCTGTGGGAAGATCGACCGTCACGATTAGCGCGCGAGCGGCTATCCACGCAACCACAGGCCAAATAAGAACGGCAACCAATCCCCAGCTTAACAACTTGCGCCAACGGTTTTTTCGCCTTCTGGATATGTCGGGCAGCTGATTCACAACTCAAGACCACCTTGATCTTTTGACCAAACAGTCGATCACCGTGAGGTCGTCTGCGATACTCAGTGTGTGCGTTCCGACGAGTTCTTCATGCCAATTCGGCAGCACGGCAGAAATCTCTTCTTCACGATATTTGTCAGGATCAATTTGGACGATTCTGTTGATGGACATCCCGTAGCCATATCGACCCGACGAATTCTGTGCTGGCCGATAAAGGCCACCATTTGCTCTGAAGAGTTTTCCTGCGGGACGTGAACCTCTGACATCCGACTTGACCGGATTACGCGGATGCGGCACCCATGGTCCAAGAGGAGTTTCTGCCGAATAAAGAAATAGCTCATCCGGAATGCTGTGTTCGGAAATGCTTACGAACATCCACCACTTTCCGTCGATTTCTGCAAGCGTTGCGTCCTTTGCGCGTACATCCGTCAGCAGAACTTTTTCTAATTCCCACTGAAAGGGAAACGAGGTGGAGCGATACAACTCAACCGTCTTATTCGCCGCACTCTCCGGTACCATGTAGTAACTATTATTCCATTCAAAGACGAACGGATAAGACAAGTGATATTCGCGTTCGAGAACCGTAGATGGACCACTGACAATTCCCTTCTTACGATCCAGTTCAACAACGGCGATGTGGCCCTTCCCGGTTTTGTTTAAATACTCCTCAATGAAGACGTAATATTTGTCTCCGACCTTGATTGCGCAAGGGTCGGCCCAAAAGCGATCGGCTGGTGGAACTAAACTCTTAAAACGATAGAACGTATTGTTCGCATCGCACTCACCTGATTTGAACCTGTACGCAAGCCCCCACTGATCAGCACCACGAAAACTGTCGAACTTACTCCGCACGTATTTCGCTGCCATTCGCGTTAGCCTTGGCAGCATCTCGCGGTTTGTCGGCATGCGATACAGCCGGTTCGAATATGGACGATAGAGTTGATTCTCGTCTGAAAGAATCGGATAACCCGCCGCCAGATCCTTTAGTTTCCGTTCCACAAATGCGGCCGACTTCCAATACAAGTTGTTACGATTTGCTTTGACGGAAAACCTGTCACTGGTCGGCGACCACGAGCGATAGATTACCGGACCATTGTCGAGATCTTCGGTTAGGATCTGAAGGACGGAGCCAGTTACTGGTATTTCGTCCATGACTTCCCAGAACCCCGCTGGTCCACCACGGTTCACCAGTTGATCGCCATGGTGATACGACCATACGCCATGGCGCGCGATCTTTAGCGCGTCACCTTTGAGTATGCGAAACCCGAAGCACAGCGCTACGTCAAGATCGTACTTCCGGATTTCATCTATCTTTTCTTGAGGAAACCAGTCGGAGTAGGCCTTCATTTCCGGTACGACGCCGATCACCGGACAGTCGTGGAGCAAATCGGATAAGTCAGTTGGAGCAAATGCATCGGGACTGACTTCAACCCTCGCTTCGTCAATTTTTCCGTAGAGGGTGTAGAGGAGGTACTTTCGATTTCGCCAATAGCTCTTCAGCCGGCCCTGCGGTTCGCTGTGCGCTTCATTCTTAATGACAACGACAACCTGAGCTATGCCCGAACGCTGGATGCCTGCGATTACTGTGTGGATCCACTTCCGCTGTACGAACGAGTCGATAAGTAACCCGACCCGTAGTGGTAACCGTGTGCTTGAAGCACCATTGTTCAAAGGGGATGTCAAGATAGTGGATTTCGATCACCAACAAATGCCGTGGTAATTCTCGTTTGATGTACGATCAAACAAACGAACGAGGTCAATTAGATGCTGATCGGCTCGCAGCCCTTCTGCCACACTCCGAAACTCGTCAGCGCGATTGCCGATGATTACAACGTCGGCATCAGCTAATACTGCGTCAACGCTGCTCCTCATCAATTTCGAGATATGAGGGATCTCGCGCTCAATGTATTCCTTGTTAGCCCCGACTAGTTTTGCGACTGATACGTGCCGGTCGTAGAGAGCTAGTTCGAATCCTTTGCCGATTAGCGTTTCAATCAATGTCACGATAGGTGATTCACGCAGATCATCTGTCCCCTCTTTGAAACTGAATCCCAGCACGCCTACTCGTTTTTTTCCGCTACGCACGACCATATCGACAGCGCGTTCGATCTGCAGTCGATTGCTCGGCAGGATCGCGGCGAGAACCGGAGCCTCAACATCGAGCTCTTTTGCCTTGTAATTGATCGCGCGCAGATCCTTTGGCAGGCAAGATCCACCAAAAGCAAAACCCGGCTTTAAGTAGTAGGGGGACAGGTTCAGTTTGGTGTCCTGGCAGAACACATTCATCACTTCATGACTATCAATTTCCAGTGCCTTGCAAATGTTTCCGATTTCGTTTGCAAAGCTCACCTTCAGAGCGTGGAAACAATTGCAAACGTACTTCACCATCTCCGCAGTCTTCAGTGATGTGACAAAAACCGGAGCGTCAATGTTGATATAAAGACTTCGAACGGCATTTATTGTTTCTTCGTCGTCTGCGCCTATCAAAGTAAACGGCGGCGCGTGATAGTCCTTCAGAGAAGAGCCTTCACGCAAGAATTCAGGATTGATGCAAATACCGAAGTCAATCACGGCTTTCTTGCCGGATGTCTTCTCCAGGATCGGAATCACTGTGTTTTGGATCGTCCCGGGTAACATCGTGCTGCGAATGACAACGATGTGTCGTTCGTTCTTCGTCTTCAGCGCTGTGCCGATCTCTGTGCAAACCTGTTCGATATGACGCAAGTGAAGGCTCCCGTTTTGATTGCTGGGAGTGCCCACGCACACCAGAGAAAGAGCAGATTCGCCGATAGCCCGTGTTGAATCGGTGGTCGCCGATAGCCGACCGCCTTCAACCACGTTCGCGATAAGTTCGTTGATGCCTGCTTCGATGATCGGGCTGTTACCACCGTTGATGATTTCCACCTTGGTGGGATTCACATCAACGCCGATCACTTGATGCCCCGCCTCAGCCAAACAAGCAGCTGAAACACAGCCGACGTACCCTAAACCGAACACACTCAGTTTCACTGAATAGCTTCTCCCAATGGGGTTCAATTCCGCTAAGAATGTCGCACTAAGACATCCTGCTCATTCTCATTCTTTGCTATCGGCGCCAGATGCCTCGAAGCAACGGCGCGTTCACAAATTGCTGCAAAACTATTTGCCACTGTATCCCACCCAAAATCTTTTCTAACTTTTGTGGCGGCCCTTCGTCCGATCTCCGCAGCGAGACTCTCGTCTCGCAATAGTTTCACCACAGCCGCCGCAAATGCCTCAGGGGTGTCTGCAAGAACGATTTCCTCGCCATCAACGACCGGTAATCCTTCGGCGCCTATTGAGGTAGATACAATCGCTTTCTCCATCGCCATAGCTTCATAAATCTTTAATCGGGTGCCGCCACCAATTCGCAGCGGAACGATGTAAACCGCAGCTTCGTCCATAAACGGTCTCACATCTTCTACTCTTCCTGTAACAATCACCGAAGAGTCGCGTTTACTCAGTTCGACAAGGCTTGGATAGGGATTGCGACCCACTACGGTGAGCGTCACGCCAGGAACGGACTGTCGGACAAGGGGAAGTATCTGCTCGGTGAAATAACGAATCGCATCCTCATTCGGCAGCCAGTCCATGGAGCCGGTGAACACAAGATTCTCCGGTCGGTGTTTGATTTGCAGATTCGGACGGAAGAATTCAGTGTCAACGCCAGTCGGTACGTCGTAAACCTCGGGCGCGTCGTAGTCATGCTGCATCACTTCGCGATCTTCGCGAGAGACAGCCACAATGCAATCGAAAGCCGAGCACATCTCGGCTTCGAAGGTTCGCATTTTCTGCCACTGCCGAAGCAGGTAAGCCTTCTTTGCAGCGTTCGTTTGCACCTCATAGTGTCTCTTCCAGATCATTGCTTCAACGTTGTGTTGAAACAGGACCGAGGGACAAGTTAATCCGCGCGGAACGTTGACCGCAGGCGCCAGAAAGTCGCACACCAGAACGTCAAAACCGCCGTCAGCCGCCAGCCGCGCAACCTGATTGCGCATTTCTGAGGATGCATACTTTTTGATTGCGTAAGGTAGTGGTGAGGTCAGGTTCTGCATCAACTCGACATAGAAGCCTGTGGTGAACTTCTCGCGCACCTGGTGGGGAATGCAGATGAGTTCGTCGCAATACTCGGACGCTAACTCTCGTGCTTTGGAATCCGCTGTTCCGTCGTCAAGCGTCAGGTAGGTTATATGGCAGCTACGCTTAAGCTCTTTGAGCATGTTGTAGCTGCGAATCTTTCCGCCCTTGTCGACCGGATGAAGCAATTCAGTTTTGAGCCAAACTATGCGCACTGGAAATGGTGATCCGTTTCAGACGCCTACGCGGTGAGCGCCAGCTGCTGATCATGGTCCTTCGGCGCGGACGATTGGTCGCCATCAACGAATTGCCGCAACCAAATTTCAAAATTCAAGAGTGCCCATAGCCGCTCTGAATGATCTTCTCCCGATTGATGCAGCGACACTAAACGTTTTACGAAGTCGGGCTCGAATATGTCACGCGCCAGAGCTCGGTCACTCAAAACGTATTCGTCAATGACTGACTTGAATGGCCCACGGAACCAGCGGCCGATCGGTACCGGAAATCCCATCTTGCTGCGCGAGAGGATTCGCTCTGGCAGGACACCCTTCATACTTTCACGTAATACAAACTTCGTAGTGCCTCCTCGCAGCTTCATCGTGTCAGGCATCCGAGCCGTAAACTCCACTAGCTTGTGATCGAGAAACGGTACTCGACTCTCGATGGAAGTTGCCATGCTCATCTGGTCTTGCTTCATAAGAAGCTCGTGCAGGTATGTCTTGATATCTGCATACAACAGACCATCGAGCAGCGATAGATCTTTAACTCGAGCTAACACTCGGCGAAGTTCTCGATAAGGATCGATGGAACCAATTCGTTCACGAGCGGTCCGTGTGAACATGTTCTGCTGCATAGGCGCAGAAAACACTGCGAAGTTATCGAAGTAAATACTCTCGAGTTCCGGTGATAGGACCAGGAAAGTCCTCATCAGTTTCTGGCGCAACCGACCACTCGGCAGTGTTCGTTCGATTTGATTACGAATTGAGTTTCTCGCTATGGACGGAGTCAGCTTGTTGTATCGCCGCCCCATTTCTAGGTTCCAAATCGTGCGGCGATAGCGTCCGTAACCCGCCAACAACTCGTCACTGCCTTCCCCTGTAAGCACTACCTTCACGTGTTGCGAAGCAAGATGAGAAACAAAATAGAGCGCCACACTTGATGGATGTGCGAGCGGTTCGTCTTCGTGCCAGACGAGTCGCGGCAACGCTTCGAAGAATTGTTCCGGACTGACCACTACCTCATGATGATTTGTCTTGTAAGTGTCGGCGACTAAACGCGCATACTCTAGCTCGTTGGCCTCACGTTCGGCGAAAGCAACGGAGAAGGTCTTGATGGGCTCGCTCACCATCCCGCTCATCACCGCCGCAATCGCAGAAGAATCGATGCCACCGGAGAGGAACATCCCAAGTGGAACATCAGCCATCAATCGCAACCGAACGGACTCGCGAAAAAGTTCCGACCACTGTTTGATGTAGGTCCGATCATCGCGTTCGTCAGTGTGTTTAGAAAAATCTACGTCCCAGTAGCGACGAATCGACACCTCGCCATCGCGCCAAGTCATTACGTGACCAGGCAAGAGACGCTTGACGCCCACAAACAGAGTCTCTTCACCTGAAGGAGCGTGATTCGCGAGATAGTCAGACAGAACGGCGTAGTTGACTTCAGGCTTGACTGCGCGTGCTTCGAGAACAGTTTTAATTTCAGAACCGAAATATAGCGAACCGTCGGCAGTATGGACGTAGTAGAGTGGCTTGACTCCGAGACGATCACGAGCAATCAACAACTCTTGTTTGCGCTGGTCCCAGATCGCAAACGCAAACATGCCGCGCAGATAGTCGACACAGGCTGGACCATGTTCTTCATAGAGATGGAGGATTGTTTCTGTGTCGCAGTGTGTAGTGTAAGTGTGGCCTTTGGCTTCGAGCGATTCTCGATAATCGGCGTGGTTATATATTTCGCCGTTGTAAATAATGTGGACCGTGGCGTCTTCGTTCGTCATCGGCTGATGACCGCGCGAGACGTCGACGATGCTCAACCTTCGATGGCCCAGTCCCACGTTGCGATCGATGAAAATCCCTTCGTCGTCCGGACCGCGATGGGTGATGACGTCTCGCATCGCCACGAGCTCAGAACGAGAGACTACTCGTCCCGAACGGCTCGAGAACGCTATGCCGTTAATGCCGCACATAATTCCTCATATCCCCAATTACGGAAGATAGGAACGGATCGGTTAAATCAATTGACTCATCCGTGTCGTTTTGTGGCGAAAGAAGCTCCTGCAACTGGTCGTCGACGAATCTAAGCCAAAGCCATTCAAAGCGTTCGTTGGGTCGAATGATAACAAGATCGAGAGTTTTTCCCCCAGAGACCGCAAAAACGCGACCTTCCTTCACCGGAATCTCCGATACGACCCATTCAGTTTCGGTCTTGGCAGGTAGCAAAAAGCTAATAATCTGCCCGGTTCCTTCGACTACCGCTGAGAAGACGCAGGTTTTCGACTGCTCCTTCTGACCATAACAGTGCGAAACCCACGAATCTTCCTCAACCCACTCTCCGTTACCAAAACACTGGATCTTCAGACCGGATTTTGCCTCTCGCGCCCCGTCCCGCAGAATTGGAGCCGCCGAGGAATCGAAATGAAAACGAACATCTATTCGCTGACCACTCACCGGATCGATGATGTCGCTGACAATCCAATAGTCTTTCTTCAGGAAAAATATGGAGCGTCTATGGTGAGTTTGAGAACCCGATTGTGAGAAACCACCTACCTCCCCGGATACGAAATCGTAACGCTCATGACTACGCCATCCCCAAAGTCTGCTTTCCGCTTTCGTCTTCCATGAAAACGCCCCATCCGGAATCGACGACGACTCTTCGTTCAGAGTAATCGTGTTGTGCGCATGCGAGCTGCGAAACCAGTCTCTGAGTTCTTTCGATCCCGTATAAGTGTATGTCCCCGGATCGACAAGTAAGGTGTGTCCGTTTGCAGCGAGCTCAAACGATAGAGCATCTGCATGAGCGTGACCGCACGCCAGGGATCCGTGTGGTCCACAGTCGAACAGCAAGTAGTTTGATTCGCGTGTCCAGCCATCACGCATCACGAAGTAACCACCGTCGGAGAATGGTTTCGACTTTTCTGACGGTTGAGTGGCGTCAATTGAATCGTACCTTTTCAGACCTTCGACGCCCGTTAGCCATAGCAGTTCCTCAGCGGCATCACTTGCGACGAACTTATAGTCACCACGATCGAACAACACCGCTCCCGTAGCCAGCGTCCCCCGAAAGTCGTTTGCAGCACGAACATCAAGCTTAGCCAAACGACCCCCATCGTCGTCACCAAACAATGGGGTTGTGCCGTCAGGCCGTGTGATGTACATCAGGTGGTCCAACAATAAAACAAGATATTCATCGACGTGTGCCGGCAGCGGAAAATTGTTGCTTCGCGAAAGAAGCAGGAAGTGGAGATAGAAATCAGTGGTGTAGCGATGATAGTAACTTGATTGTTCGAAATAGACTCCGTCGGGCCTCACATGTATTGGAAGCTGCTCGATCAGAATATTGCTGCCAAGTTCTTGCCAGCGCTTTGCTTCCCTGAACTCGCTCAACAACGTTCCCAGGTAAAAGAGTCCCAGCGCCTCACCTGTCAGGTGTGTATTGGGACTGAAATATGTCGACAAGTACGACTCGAGATGCCGTGCGCTGAGGTACAAGAACTTCAACGACCGGTTGAAGGTGCTGGTTGTGAGCGAGGGCGATGATTTGAAAAAGTAGAACGCCCACAACCACGAGATCGACCGAAAAGCGACCTCGAGGCTGCTGGCCCAGTTGACACCAAGCTTCGGCGGATTCGCATCCATCCACGATTCGAGGTGCGCTGTAAAGGTGCGCACATATTGCTCGTCTCGTGTCAACCAATACGCCTGGCCAAGTGTTGCGAAGTATTGATGGCGATTTAATTCCCAGACGATCTTCTTATCACCCGCAAGCTCGGGATCCAGATAATCAAGCTGGCTCCAATGGACCAGGGGTAGATACTTGCCGCTCCCGGGCTCAAAGTGCCAATGGACGGGATCGCCAAAACTGAGATCCGTGAAGCCCAACAGATCGAACTTGCCCTCGCAGATGCGATCAGCCTTCTCGACGATTCGCTGCGCACTATCGGGCCATCGCGATTTGAATTCGCGAGCCGTCGCTTCTGGCGCCTGAAGGCTTGCGAAGAACGCCGGCTGAGTTCTTACTCTGAAGTGCTCAAGCAGATCGTTGCCGACGCTACCGTTGGGTGATGAAATCAAAGATGATAAGCGAACGTCGGTCGGGAGTTTCGCGAGGTTCGACCACCCATGGCGCTCTCCGAATGCAGCAAGCTTCTGTGACGCCCGAACACGCAACTCGTGAATGCTCGCATTTTTGAGCTTGTTGAGATCCATCAACGGGAGTCGTTTTCGCCTTCCTGAATCGGCAGGTCAAGTTCCATAAGATCATAGAGCTCATTGACGGCACGGTCGGTAGCTGTTCCGGGTTTATAGAACATTTCGTTTGCTACAGCGACGCGCATCGCGGAATTTTCATTGGCGTGAGCAAAACTTCGTTCCACAGCTGTAATTGTTTCCTTAACGCTCGCGACGTTCGTCGAGACGTCGGCCAATAACTGCACGTAAGTGGGTTCGATATCCGTCTTCTCGATTAACTCAGGTACATGGATGCGAATGAGCGGCCGATCCAGTAGCAGGTATTCAAAGCCCACCGAACTGTGGTCTGTGATCATGACGTCCGCAGCAGCTAAATACGGCGAAGAATCGTTTCCCTTCGCCAAAACGCCACCATACCTCTCCAGCAAAGGCTCCAGCCGCGCGCCCCAATCAACGCCTCCAGAGTTTACGTATCGTAGATCTCTTGAACGGTCGTGCAGTTTAACTATCACTGCATAGCCCGCTTCACCTAGAGTTTTGACCAACTCTTCACCCATGTCGATTAACGACGAGTGTGGCGACCACGTTGGAGCATAGACTATCGTTCGCTGCTTCGGATCGATGCCGATCTTTTTCAGAACTTCGTTCCGCTCCAGAGATCCATCGACGAGACAATCAAGTTTCGGCATGCCGACCAATCGGGCTGCATCACTCCCCTCGTCAATCGCACCGCATTCTATAAAATGGCGCATCCGCCGCGCGTTGATAAAAAATAATCGATCCCAACCGCGCATGGATTCGGCCGGTGAATCGTAGACTGTTCGATATTTTCCGGCCACGCCGTGAAATGTTTGGACACGACGAGTGCCTCGAACTAAGTTCATCCAAAGAAAGTCCGCGGTCAGATAAACATCGAATCGACCCAACGATGCCTGTCGTGGTGTTAAGAAATTCAACGGCTGAACTGCCTCAGAATAGATCGATTCGATGAGATCAGGTTGTTCACTCGATGCGAAGTAAAACTGCAACCGATCATCGCGACGCAATCGTTCAGTGATTGGTGAAATCGTCGCGTAGTTCATCGCGGTTCGGGCGTTGACCAACAAACGGCGTTGGTTGGGCGTGCGCCATCGCTGCCACTTCTGATCAATTGCGCGGAGGGTCGTGATTATGGGCTTAACGCTCATTAAAGGACGGGACGACTGGGGAAGGTTTCGGGCACAAGCGTCGAAGGCGAAGCTTAATCCTGCAATTGAAAGTCTCCCTCGGCCGAAGTTTGGTGTTGTGCGGGAAGAGTTTCCTGGATGCTAAGTTTCGGGAAAATGTCGTCGACGGCGCGCTCATAGTCCTCAGGAAAGTCGATCTCAATCCACGGTAGTCCGCGAGTGCTCAGTGCGTGTAAAGGATGGTGCCGCGAGAATTCAAGAAATGCGCGTGGCGCCCACTCGGTAGCACCGCCGTTACAGATAAGTTGATCCATGTATTCGATCAGTAGCTTCGCACCGCCGGCACTAAATTTCACTATTCCGACGTTTTCACCGTCGGCGTCAAACGGATCCATCTCCTTTGAAATATCAACGACCAGTTCGTCTTTGACTTTGACTTTCATCTCCTCGGCGCCGAGCGGCGTTTCTTTGTCCACATAAGAAACCAACAGCGCATCCTGGTGAGACGACTCGATGAGATCAATCAACAACTGCCGATGGAAAAGTACATCCGAGTTGAGTACAACAAAGCCTTCAGTAAGGAGATCTCGAGCGAGCCAAAGAGAGTACAGGCTGCTCGTGTGCGCAAAGTCGACGTTCTCGACGAAAGTAATGTCGCCGCCACATTCCTCACGGATGCTCTCACCAGCGAAGCCGATCACCACAACGATTTTGTTGACCTTCGCGTTTCGGAGGGCATCGATTTGTCTCCGCAAGAGCGTCAGTCCACCAACCTGAACCAGACATTTCGGTTTCACGGCTGCACCGTCCAAACGTGTACCTTTTCCCGCTGCTAATATGATTGCGTTCATGACGGCATGCGAAGCTCAGTTTGGGAAGCGTTGACCGACCCTCGCCTAAATATCTCTTTCAACTTGTTGAAGTACCAGTCGCGTTCGTTGCGACTTATTGCGAAGCTCAAGAACAGCGCGACGTAGATCAATGCGGCCACTAACGCTTGAAACATTAGCAGCATCCACGAACCGCTGATTCGACCCCTCGTCAGGATGACAAAACCGCTCATTACCAGAGCCGGCCACGTTGCCGGCCACACGCTTTGTCGGACAACGCTCCACACCGATAGATGAAGTCGCCGGCAAGCCGTTGGAAAAACTACAAACATCGCGATCACGATCATAGGTATCAATGTTCCAACTGCTACACCGATCAGGCCGTAAAAACGAACCAATATCAAGCTAAGAATCAGGTTTCCGATCGCCATACTCAAATTTGAAAAGGCAAGAAACCTGTGCAGGTCTGCACCCTTCAAAATTACCGCCGAGGTCGCATTACCGACGCGCAACGCGACTACTACACTGAGAATATAGATTACGTTTACGCTTGCAGCGAACTGCGGCCCTACCCAGACGAGTACTAACGGCCGCGCCGTAAGCCCCAAAACGGTCGCCAAAGGCACTACCATCGCGAGCGATAAACGAGTGCCTTGCACCAATATCTTTTGCAACTTGTCCACGCGTTCAACTGTCGAGCTATCGACGACAACGGGAAACAGAACGCTATTGAGCTGATCAGTCACTCGCTGAACAATTTCAATCAGACGTTGGGCCACTGCCCAAATGGCGACCGCACTGGTACCCAGAAAAGCTCCCGCGACGATTGCGTCAGTAGAGTAGTTGAGTTTATTTGCGATATCGATAATCAGGATGAAGATGCTGAATCCTGTGACCTCGCGTAGCCGTTCACGCCTGAAATACGTGGGACGGATGCGAAGCGCCGGAAAGACTCGATAGGCGTTAAGGGCGTATGCAAAATAACTAAGAATACGAACCAGGGTTGTTGCGGCTACTAACTCAACCAGTCCATAACCGGAAAGCAACACGATGACGTTGACGCCCGCCACGACGATTGCGGTCACGAACGCGACGATTCCATTCAAATACGTTCGCTGAAAGCCGTTGACTATTCCGCCGAAAACGCTGAACGGAAATCCCAACGCCACGTAAGCACTGAGGCACAGCAGTACGACTCGACCAATCTTCACCTGATCAGTAGAAAGGGGGAAAAACTTGCCGAGATTTACGGCGAGG
>Ga0070687_100000257_pt1 | contig 18054 bp, 32 predicted proteins | sample KBSS33LmetaG_FD_64678 | JGI IMG/M metagenome (GOLD analysis project Ga0070687, IMG submission 64678) | Switchgrass rhizosphere microbial communities from Kellogg Biological Station, Michigan, USA - KBS S3-3L metaG | ecosystem: Host-associated > Plants > Roots > Rhizosphere ... | reverse complement strand
CTTATTTGCCCAATCATCATTACCATCATATAAATCCGTAAGAGCAGTAAGAGAATCGGGGTCAGCGATAATAGCAGTAGCAAGCTCACCATTTGCAACAAGGGCTCTTGAATCAAGTATTGGTCCTTTCTTCTCTCTTGTAATCTGCATTGATAAATCAGCAATAATACCTTGAATTGAAGAGCGACCAAAGATAACTCGGGTGACGTCTGCTCGTGATACAAGATTCTTAGCTAGCTTAATAGGAAAATTCTTACCTAATCCGCTTTCACCCATGAGTATGACATACAAATTAGCTTTGTATATCACTGCTCCTCGGAAAGCTACTAAGTAATAATTATTCCCCATTGCGGCTGAAATAGCCGTTGCTAAGGACCACCAAATCCAAGAGCGAGGTGTTTCAACATGCTCTAATTCAAGAATTATATCATCAATCCAATTTTTGTTCACTTGAGTATGTGAATCAACATTAAATATTATTATTCAAAATTTCCAACAACATTTGTACCAATAGGATAAGAAATAAATCTACCATTATTCCACTTAACTACAGTATTGTCATGCCATACATATCCAGGACAATAAGCCTGTAATGATGGACTTCCTAAATCGGTATCTTGTCCATGAATACCATAATAGCCCTCCTGGAAATAATTATAGTATGCATAAAATTTATGACTAGGATCTCCATAAAGATCAAGGAAGCTGTTCAGTGTATCTCCAGCAAATTTATTTCCAATTACACCAAAATTATCTACTCCATTTAGAAGGATTTGTCTGCCATTATCTGGTCCAAACTGTTCATCACTAAGATATTGAAAATCATTATATTTTAACTGTACATCATGCATTCTTTCTGATACGGCTTCATTATCTTTACCTAGGAGATTAATTCCACCAGCCATATAACGGCAAAGATTATATTGAATCTTAACTTTCTTTACAATTGACCAAGGCTCGTCTCCATACTGATTGCGTGGAGATAGAACAATTCCATATCCAACTTGCTGCTGCTTCCAGCAATTCTGAAGATGACAATGCTCTAATAAAACATCAATAGCATTCTTTAATTCGAATAATGTCTTAACTGATACATTTGGCATACCACGCCAGGTTAATGGCTTTGAAAGAGTACATCTACGAATTCTAATCTTTGTTGGAATCTTATCTACACTTCCTGCTCTATCTCCACCAAATAGAATATTCTCTCCAGCCGCTTCGAGATATGAGTCCTCAACTAGAAGATTCTTAGTTCCTGATCTACCAAAGATAGCCTGAGCATCTGAATCATACTTAATATCCAGTACATTTGTTCTACTAATAATTACATTTTCTGAATCTACTCGAATACCTCTATGCTGTCCCTTAGGATGACCAAAGAAATTACATCCAATAATCTTAGTTCCTGGACCAGTGGAAAGAAGTTCATGGTCTGGATGCTCTCCGTTAAATCTACAATCTCTAAATTGTACTCCTGGAGCTAGAACATCACAAAATCCAGTGAATGACTTACCAGTAAGAACTTCATTTGTCGTTGTGAATTCGGACATTGTGTTTATCTCCTATTCTGGGGGAAGTTCAGAAATTAAAATGAATTTTTGTCCTTCAGTAACATCCATTATATCTTCATGCACTACACCACCAAACTGAGCACTATGATCATCAATAGTTTCCAATTTCACCTCTTTGTCTAATGATAATCTAGATAATTTATCTATTAATTCTTTATTTGTCATTTTCTTTTTCCTTTCTCATTCTAATAGCGTCATCTAAGATTGTGTGCCAAACGTTCTTATTCCAACCTTCAGGAAAACAATATTTCTGGACATATTCATGAGCTTCAGTTAGTCTTAAAGAAGTGTTTACATTAGCTTCAGCTTGCCTTATTTGTTTATTAATCCATTCTACCACTTCATAACAATCATCAAATATAATCTTCTCACTTGGAATATTCATTTTTTTAGTCTAGCCTCCACATCCGTCCAGCGTTGAACCGACCAAAATTTAGCATCTAGAGATCCAAGATGATCAAATACTTCCTGCTTTACCCAGTGAAATCTATTAAACTTTAGTTTTATAACTAATGCCCATCCAGTTGGTATATCTGGAGGAATTCTAGCTATTTCTCCAGTACCTATACGGATACCTAACTTATAATAATATCCCCAAGTTTTATTTTTATTTTTATAGACTTCTAGAGGATTCATCTTCGATTCCTCATCCCACGCATTTGTGCCTCAGCTAGAAGACGCTCGAAATATGGAGTATTATCGAATGGAGCTATAACTAAAACATGAAAGGCTTCATATCCTTTTATATGTTCTATACAATTTGCCCAGAAATATTCCTTTCTTGCTAAGAAATGACTCCTAGCAAACTTCTCCGCTTGTTCTGGTCTTGGAGAGAGGAGGCAGATCATTTTAGTTCTTTTACCTCTACTTGATAATATCTAGTTAAAATGCAAGATACCTCCTGAACAGATTTATCGTTCGGAGAGTCTGCTTTAATAGCAGCGCAATGTCTATCAAGAGGATGTACTTCACATTTACAGAATGGACATATATTAATTTTCTCCATCACGCAACCTCCAACTTTACCTTTTCCAGAGCAGCAAAATGTGTAGGACTCATTTCAACATCCGCAGGAATAACTAGTTGATAATCTCTCTTTAATGTACAGTATGTACTGAAGTCGATTGGTTGCTCTTGATGCTTCTTGAGACAGATCGCATATCTTTCCCAATCTTTTTCAGGTGCCAATATCGTAAGAGAATCATGATTTTCAGAAACGAACATACAATTGCCATATAAATCAGAACCAAACTCTTCATAAGCACCCCAAGCACCAGAAAACAAGCTGTCAGCCACAGTTGATTGTGGTATTTGGGCATAACCCTCTTTGTAAATGTCTTCGTCGTACTTAGCGTTAAAAATTCTTGGCCTGCCGAAAGGATTAATAATAGTTCTAGAACTGTCGAGAGCAAGTCTAATATCGCGATGGAAAATATTCCGAATTTTAGGAGTAGCACCATGAAATAAATCAAGAAACACCCCAGCTTTCCATTCAGAAATTGAATCACCAATTTCATACTTTTGAGAATTTACGTTATACTCATTCATCGCTCTACGCTTGCCCATATCATAATTACCAGCATGTCTAAATGTCTTGCCGGTAAATCGAATCGGGCCATCCTTGGGAAGATCATCTATTCTTGGAATAAATCCAGGCTTAAGATTTAATCCTGGAGTTAATCCAAAAAATAAAGCAGCCGTCCTGCGATGAATATCCACAGTATCAAAGCCTTTCAATAATTCCCAATCTTCAGCGAGTACAGCCACTACTCTAGCCTCAGCTTGGGATTTATCAACCTGAACAATAACATAGCCAGGATCAGCTATGAACATTGAACGAATATCTTTTGCTAAACGCCCATGTTTTGAGATGGTGTGAAATGATAATCCCATCTTCTTAGGACGAATAGGCTTCTTTAGAACCCCGGTACTTGTACGACTCGTTTCAGTTCCAGATTTATTGTATCCAGTCCTACAGCGACCATCATAATCTAAAACAAAGTTAATATTTCTAGAGCGCTGGTCTCTTACTCGTCTATCCTCTAAAATAGTTTCTAGAATCTGTATCTTTGCGGCTGCATCCTTACCCTTACAATGATTCCCCATTAAAGCAACGATAGAGTCTTCTGATGTAGGATCTATTTTTCTTCTAGGGAATCTCATTGCTTCATATAATAGCTTGTATACTTGTGGAGGAGATTTTGTATTTACCTCGTAACCAATTAAATCTGTGAGCTTTCGATGCACAACTTCATGCATATTCTTATATTTCTCATCCAATTCATTCTTGCGTGCTTGATCTACTAACCAGCCAGTCTCCTCAAGTTTTGTATAAAACTCATGCTTCTTCATTACGAAGTTGTAGAAGAAATCTTTAAGAGGAATTTTTAACATTTCCCCTAAAGCTACTAAATCAGTTTCCATCTCTTCGTCGACTTCAAACTCTACGGCACAATCTCTTGCGTTATACTTGAAAAATTTCTCCACGTCAAATTTCTTTCCAATCTTCTCTTCTTTTCCGTCATCCTTATAGAATGGTTCTCTAGTCCATAAGGAACTAAGCATTGATAACTTCTTGAGTGGTAATTCTGGAAAGATTGTATGGGCCTTGAGAAGCAACTCAGACACCACTCTTCCAATCCTAAATCCAATTCTTCTTTGCTTAAATGAATCGTATGAGAAATTCTGTCCCACGAGTCCATATTTTAATAAAGCTTCTTGAGCTAACTGCCAACAATCGGCTAGCTCGGAAAGAGACATATCAGTAAGATGCACTCCGCCTATCTTCCTGAGTAATGGTATGCATAGAGCATGATGGCGCGTAAAAGCAAATCCAGTACATACAGGTATGCAATTAATAGACTCAATATCATTAGCTGCCCTAGGAAACTCTTCAACTGGATACTCCTGGAAGAATCTAAATACATCAAGGCTACTATGTGCAACCTTAAGCTCTCTATGAGGTAAATCTAAAGATTGTGTCTTAGATTCTTCTATTGCCCTCTTGATATCTTCAGTAATAATTTTCTTCCAAACCCAAGGGTAAGGGGCTTCTTCATTATCATGCTTAGGAAATAACACTGCTGGATGTAGAGAGGGAACTACCTTTGTCCTTCCATCATTTGCAAGAAGTATTGAGCCGCGATAATTTGTGATTCCTTCTTTACCAGTTGTGGCTTTGAGTGCTTCATTACCAAGAGCCAGAATACAATTTGGTCTAATTTTATGAATTTCTTCATCCCACAAACGTCGAATTGACTCAGCTAAATCAACACCAATTAAATGAAGCTGCTTAAAATCATTTAGAGGTGGACGGTATTTCACCACATTTGTTAGATATAGTTCATTGCGGCTAACCTCTGCTTCTGCTAGAATATCATTAAGTAATTCTCCAGTAGGACCAATTAAAGGTCGCTGGTATTCATCTTCAGTTTTACCTGGAGCTTCAGCAATTACCATTAACCTTGCATAAAAGCTGCCTTCACCTGGGACGTAATTTGGCATTTTATGTTAATCTATTATCAATTTTATGTTAATCTATTATCAATAATATTCATAAATTCTTCTTTTCATCATCTAATTCTAGACTCGTCCTATCCTCAGCCCACAACGCACAGTAATTTACTAAATCTAAGAATGTATCCTCTACTGATTCATTTTTTGGTTTCTTTTGTCCTAGAAGACTAGCCAGTCGAGCTATTTTTGTAGAAATTAAAACTACATATGTTTTATCTCTATCCTCCTTAAACCAACTTGCTACATGAGCACTCCTTTTAAAGTTTTCATGCTTACTACCACTTGTTGTGTAATCGTGTCTTTTAGATTCAGAAATTTGCCTACACCTAAATAAAATTTCCTCAAGTGTCATGCTCTATTCCTCATTTCTACTTTCTTGCTCTTTATAAATAGAACTGCTTCTCTAGCCGTATGTAATTTTTCAATTCTAGGATGAGATTTTAGCCATGAGGCTAATTGTAGATCAGCATTTATAGAACCGTATGAGCGATTCAACTCGGCTGCTGTATCTCTAATAGTTTGTCGAGGATTCTCTCTAATACGGTCCTTATGATATTCATCTACTTCACGACATCTTTCTTGCCAAGTCTGCTTACGTAGATGGGACATTAGTCGTCGCTATCATTAGAAGTTTCTAAATCACAAGCATCTTTCATAATGTCTATAAGATGATTGAATCTCCTTCTAAAGTCGTCTAAGTCTTGGCCACTAACATTATCAATATCACAAATTTCTTCTTTAGCAATTTCTACAGCATTATCAATCATCGTCTCATTAACCATTACAACACCTCTTTTAGAATCCAGTTGGCTAATTCAATTGCGTTTTTCTTCGTAACACTAATTGGCCTTCTACCTGGGATGTAGAGGCGTAATGATTTATCTGATCGAACTTTCCAACGAATATACGAACGTGTTATTGACGTGGAGATTAATTTTGGCCTACCTTTAGAGCCAGTCGAATCTATAAATTTCTTTGACACTATCCACGCACAATAATATTTGTTTCACCAACTTCAGGGATTTCATCTTCTTTCAATCCTACTGGCTTGAATGGCTTACCTTTTAGCATTACAGTTGTTCCACCAATGAAAGGATCTCCATCCAATTCATTTAAATATGTAGTATGTAAAGTATCGTCGTTAAGCCTAGTGGAAACAATAATTGTTCTATTTGAACTCATCTCTTCCTCGTTTAAAATATTGAGCCACTCAGTGGCTTCACACCACTTATCCTTTTAGCGGGCACTAGTCAAAGATACTCTTTCAAGGAGTGGCTCAATCTCTTACAAAATCTTACTTAAGCTTCTCAAAATCCGTCGGATCATTAAACTCATTATCCTTATTTGACTTACCAACCTTCATATACACTAGGAGGCGGCTACCAATTGTCTGCCTGAATAATTCAGATGACAATTCATAACCTTTCTCTTCCTCTCCAGGTACTTCAAGAGTTTTTGGAAATTCAAGAACTTCATAAAGTTTCTTGCCAAACCCCAAGGCTTTTTCATTCATCATCTTATTACCCTGGCATCCAGCATACTTTGTAGGCTTACCATCTCTTGTAGCTTCAATCTTAAATGTGAAGATACAATTGGTTGATTTATCGGTACCAGCCTCTTTCTCAGAATAATCTGAAATAATACACTGATACCAACCAGGATCAACGATATCGCCACGCTTAAGATCAGAAGGAGTTACAATGGCTTTCATTTTGGTTTGTCCTTTGTGTGTTGGCTAATTTGGCTTACGATTCTCAGTTTGGCTTAACGTTTGGGTAACTTGTTTAGAATTGTTTGCAACTGAATTGCTTTCTCTACCTCTGGAGTACACAAGTCTAATGCTGTTTGCACCATATTTAATTCCATTATAAGAGTATGCTTTCTAGTTTCTAGTTGCCTTTTGATGGAATTAACATAGTAATCACCAGAACCTCGAACTGCGTATGTGCCTCCTAATGCTTGTCCAATCGAAGGATTAGATTCTTCATCTCTTGCTTTGTCACACATCCATTACACCTTCCATTTCGAGGAACCGGCAGTTGTCGTGGCAAATGGGTCTAATTCATCTTTCTTGCTCCCTTCTAGCTTCTTAAATGAAGCATTAATAGCATCTCTCCAAACTTCAGCAAATAACTTATCTTCAATATCTAAACTTCGTGGAAGTAAATAACTCGTTTTAGCGTAATCCTCTCCAACTAAATCAGTCCAAACTGTTCTATGCCCACCATTACGGCTGAAATGATAAATTTCAGTAAATCTGCCAGGAACCATTGCTCCTACTTTTTGACCATAAGATACAATATGATTCACTGTTTTAATTGATTGAACACTAGAAGTGCCTTGCTTACCTTCAATTTTCAAGGATGGAAGAGGGTGAGCAGTCCAGATATTAAACCAAGGGAGAGACGTACATATATCTAATGCTTGAGTTACAAGAGATGTTTCAGTTTTGTATTCATCAAATCCTGGAATTTCAATTGTCTTTTCATCTCTTGGTCCATTAAATCCCATATGCCAATTTACAGCAGCACTCGTAAGACTTGTAACCGAATCTGTAATTCCAGCTACATATCTTCCAGGCTCCTTAGCCATATGAAATAAATCGTTCAGATATTCATTGCAGTTCTTGGAAGAGTATGCCTGGAATTTAACCCTCTCGATTAATTCAGGTCTACCAATCTTTTTAAAGAAAGAAAAGATTTCCACTGGAACTTTCTTATCAAAATAGAATAGAGCCACATCTCCAAGGATTGCGAACGTAGCGGCTGCACACGTTTTACCTTCTCCTGGTGGAGATTTTAAAAGCATTGATATATTCTTATCAAGCTCTACATTCGCGAGGCTTTGCATTGGCATTTATAGAATTCCCATTCTTAATCTATCAATAATTTCAATTTTAGCTTTCATTCTTAAGTCTATCTCTCTAGCACCTTCACCATCTGTCCATACAGATAAATAATCTTTGTGAAATTCTGTAATTTCATCAACATTAAATGTATCTTTTACAGTTCCAGTTCTATCCTCTAAATTAATAATATATCTAGTCATACAACATCAATCCCTAAACTCTCATATGGACAACTTTGACAATACATACACATTCGTGAACCTTCAAATTTAATAATTAAATCATGTCCTCCACCTAACTTACAACATATCATCTGAATTTGAATCAAGAATCTCTTTAACAGAGCCGGAAAGCCTCTTTCTAAGGTCTTCCAAACTACTCGATTCTTTTCTGTCGTCCATACGAATTTCATTCTTAATCTCCCTTACTCCTACACCTACAAGTTCAGGCTCCAGAGCGGCTAAAATTTCATCTGCTTCTCTCTTCTTAGAACGAGTACAATTATTACAGTGAGGCTTAGCTAATTCACAAGAAGATTGAGTCATTGCAAAAGGCTTATCACAGCGATGACAAATTACTATAAGTCCTTCAGCAAGCTCACACTTTACTCTAAAAGTACAGTCTAATACGCAGAAGTATACCTGCTCACCATTTCGATAGGTATGCCTCTTTAATTTATGATGATGCTTCTTCTTAGTGGCCATAAAATTCAATTCTTCTTAAATGTTGCTGTTACGTCCCAAGGCTTCTCATCCTTAAATGTATTAAGCTTTTGTTTCTGATTCTCAATTCCACTAGTATCACAAATATCTAGATATACGCACAGCTTGCCATATGCAGTACAAGCTACTAGATTTTGAGGCCAGTCATTATTTGTATGACAATCATATAATTGCATTGCCCACTTAATAATATTATTCTTCCATTGCCCTTTAATTAAAGGATCAAAACTTAAGGGTATTCTTGTATGCTTCTCTTCTGCCTTTTTAGGCTTCTTACCATCAAGCTTATGCATTCCTACCCGGTCAACAAACAAAAAATTACTATTCACAGCGATGGCATAAAGCATAAATTGATTACGCCATCTAATTACTGGATAATCTCTTTCATATGTCTTTGTATCCATTGGGCAACGAATATATCTATCATTTGAAAATAATAAATCTATCTTTCCCTTACATACGATACGAAACATCTCGTCTTCATATAGAACGAAGATGAAAGCTTCCTCTACTGCATCAATTCTAACTGATACATCCCAATGTTTCCATCTCTTTACATTCTCTTCAAATACATTTAAATTATGAGTAATATCGTCTGGGCTTAAATCGGAAACTTCAGCCGCTCTAATGCGAATTTCTCGCAGTCCTTTATCTACTGCAGTCTCCCAAGGAAGATTAAGTCTAATTGCATTATAATAAGCTTCCTTACCATGATGCATTAAATCACCGCGGTCTAAATATGGATTCTTTACCTGCTCTACCTTGTTGTGAACGAATCTAATGTAGTACTTAAACGGACAGGCACAGAATGTGTCGATTTCTGTGGCGTCAAATACGATGTTTATTTTAGACATCTTCTTGCAGCCATTCTTTCCTAGACCATATTTCGATGGCTTGCTTCTTCACATTTTGTATATGCAGAGCACAAAGCTTTACTGTATAAGACTTTCTCCAATCTTCTTCGCCCTCAAGTAAAGCTACGAATTCCCAATCTTTATCACATTCTTTGCATTTATCTACTTCCATCACTGAACCCTCAAAGGCACAACAACAAGCTGTTGTTCATCTGTATTAATAATCGTATACATTCCACTTGGTAAAGGATCTCCAGACTTTGTAAACATTTCAGTATTATATGGATTACCCTTTGTTAAATCAAAGTATGTATATCCATATCCGATTTCAATATCTTGACCCATAACAGTTTCATACACAAATACTTTATTTCTAATTGTAGAAATTGTTGTAGCGGCTGGGAATTTATTTTTAAATTTAATCATTTTATCTTCCCATTAGGAAGCACAATATAGATTACTTTTCCAAACTGTATCGCATATCTAACTGTTGCCCATGTTCCAGATCGAATAATTCCATCTTCCTCTTTTGGAGTAGCAATTAACTTATTGCACCATTTAGCAATATCTCTATTTCTTAACAGTGGATCTTTAGGTGGTTCTATAACATCCCAAGGTTCATTATTAGCTCTTTGCAGGCTATTCGCCGGAAATAAATGTAAACGCGGCGGACCTGGATTAGTTGTAGAACCACGAAGGAACACACAAATCTTATGAAAATCTGTATCAGAACCAATACAATCGCCATGCCCTGCCCATTCCGGACGAAAATCCATCACAAGCGACATTACAGTCTTGTATTGTAATGCTGACATTCCTTTGCGTGTTCCTGTAAATCCAATTCTCATGACAAAAGCTTAACTAAAATTTCATTAATAAGAGTCACATCTACAGCCGAAAATTCTTTCTTCGCAATAAACATATCTAATCCAATCATTTCAGCTAGTCTTGGACTAGGTATCTTACCAATTAAAGCCTCATAACCATTCTTTACGGCTACCCTCTTTAAATTCTCTATATCCGCCCAACTAAGATACTCCATTTTACCTCTTTACATAATCAGAGTGAAGTAAATCTAGCAATCTCCTAACAGCCCGAGCGGCCGCAAAGTGATTGATATCCAAATTACTAAATGCTAACTCTTGTGAGAGTTCCTTTGCTTCAGCAGCAGATAAAATGAAAAATCCATCTGCTTCTAGAGCTTCAATATGTTTTGCTCTTTCTGCTTCTATCTTAGCTAACCTATCATCATCTGCTTCAATCCAAGATATGTATCCTGGCTCTTTTGGAGCATATGGACATCTATCAATATCCTTAATTAATCTCAGGTGTTCTTTTGGGAAGATCATTTCTTCAGCTCCACTCTAATGACTGAAATAATTTTCTGCATTAATCGTGCAGAGCGGCTAGCTTTTAATGGTGTCTTCGTGTGATTATCACAAACTTTCCAATCATTATTTTCTCTTTCAAAACAAACGAAATGTCCAGAAACTGTTACTAAATAAGTTCCATCTCGTTTCTCTTCAAATAGAAAACGAAACACTGTCTTTTCAAGGTAATTTAAATATTCTGTCTTATATCCTCTCTGTTGTAAAATGGTGCAGAGTTCATGTAGATATGCACCCTTAATTGACCTACTTGTATGTCTTACATCTTGAATTAACCTCTCAGCTTCTCCTGTATCTATTCCAGTAATAATAGACAGAACGGCTGGACCACAAAATCTATTTGTTGTTTGGTTTACTGGATTCATTTCTTCTCCTCTTGTCCTGGAGCTTCACATTCTCTTCCAAGCATTTTCCTAATTAATCCATCTCTCGTACTATCTACTAGAACATCTGAAAATGCGAATCTATGCCCAATCCAATATTTAACTTTAAATCTTTGCCAACTAACTCTCTTCTCCAACCACTCTGAATTCTTTCTTGCTATAATGCCTACCCGTCTACCTTCCTCGTCTAGAACCTCCCACGTAATAATTTCTCCAAGTTTACTATGCATTCTTTTTAGTTTAACATTTAAATTTTTTATTGATGTTTGTTTTTGCACTTGCTTACTCATCCTTAACTTCTACCGTAGAACTCTCTACTTCATAGATTGGAGAATACTTAATTTTCTCTAGTTGATCCTCTACCCAAATCTGGCCAACTCTAAGCATACTTTCCTTTGAAGTTTTAATTCCATCTTTTATCTTCAATTTAAGTGTAATGATTAGAGTCTCCACGCTTTCCTACCTTTCTGCACTAAGACTTGAGTAAGCTCCTTCAATAATCCTGCTTCATCCCATTGCATTTCCTTGCCATCTAGTGTGTTCTTCATAATTGCTCTCTTCGTTTCAACAATCTCTGTAAAGTAGTCATCGATTGTTTCGCTAGCAATCATGTATGTAACTACAATGTTATCCTCTTGTCCAATCCTAGCGAATCTGCCCTCTGCCTGCTCCTCATTCGCAGGATTCCATTGTCTTTCAAGCATCACAGCGCGGCTACAGAATTGTAGATTTAATCCTTCTCCTGCGGCTAGAGTACTCGCGACCAAAATACGACGCTTATCATCAGATTTGAATTTCTCTACTAGTTCTGCTCTTTCATTACCATTCAATCCACTATGTAGATTCAAACAAGGTAGATATCCGCCATCAGTAAGCCACTTATCTAGATTTCTAACTAGCAATGTCACTACATCGTGATGATGACAGAAAATTGTGAGTTTCTTAGATGGTTCGTTCAGTAAAAACTCAGTAACAAACTCAATACAGTCTGCTACTTTTGAAATCCCTACAATCTTTCTCATCTTAGCGATGATAGCCAACTTATTCATGTTGGTATCTTCGTCTTCTTCTTGATACATTAATTCTTCAAGCTCTTTCAATCCTTCCACATAAGCTTTCTGCATCTTTTTATCAAGTTCTACGTGAAAGAATTGTCTATCTACTTCTGGAATTTCTGGTGCAGCTTCTGCTCTTGTTCTGCGAATGATAAAGTCTTTTGTATCTTCCTTAAATCTATCTTGGTCGCTCAGTCCGCCTACTTTGTAGCCGTATTGTGTTTCGTAATAATCACAATATTTGTCTAGAAACGATTGAAGCTCTGAGAATCTTTGCGGCTGAAGAATATTCAATATCGTAAAATACTCTCCAGCATTATTCTTAATTGGTGTTCCACTTGTTGCCACGATGTGTGGCACGCTTCTAGATATATCCTGAATTGCCTTAGCTCTACCACTTAGATGATTTTTGATTGCTTGGCATTCATCAATCACTAGATATTTAATCGTGCCCTCAACCATGCTAAATATTCCTTCTACTTTAGCTAAGTCATAGGACAGAATATAAACATCGAATCCTGGCAAACACTTCTCTTTACCACTTTGAAGAACTTGACAAATTAATCCTTCATCCTTACACCAGCGAGCTACTTCAAAGAACCATTGACGCTTTACAGTCGTCTTTGTGAAAATTACTGCTGGAATTAGCTGCTCTCTATGAAGCTTGATTAGAGCTAGTGCTTGAATTGTTTTACCTAAACCTTGCTCATCTGCTATGAGTGTTCTAATTCCTGAGTTCTCTGCAAACTTTACACCTTCAACTTGATACGGTCTTAGTTGCTTACCATCAGAAGACTCAAAATAATAGTTCTCATCACTTGACTTTAATTGCTTTAGGGGAACTATATGTCCACATGATAAACTTATAAGAACTTCATTATCAAACTCAATGCGGCTCGTTTCTGTAGCTGTGCTATCACACACAGAACATTTCGATTTTATGATATGGCTTAGTGGCATTTTACATTACTCGACAACATTTTTTAAATTAATAACTTCGTCAATTCTAATTATTGCTTCGTGTGCTTCCATCTTATTTTCTCTTACTAAATTTACTATTTGCTCAATTCTTTTTAAGGTGTCTTTATAGGTTGTATACATATTTGTACTCTTAAAATAAAACTAACAAACTTGTATCGTCACTCAAATACTGTTTATTATACGGCTTGCACAATATTTGAGTGACGTTATAAATCTGTTAATCTTCGTGTAACTCGCTGACTTCACTCTTATTGAATGGGCTAATCTCTTTTACTGGAAGATTCCACACTATCCAAGCGACTAATCCAATTGCTACTAAAAGCTTTACGAGAAGCATCTGAATAATCCTCTACTTTTACTAATGGATTTGGCTCTCTTTGTCCAACAGCCTTAACTCTAACTCTTCTAGTCGTAGCAAGCTTATGCAGTTCTTTCCAAATCTTCCTTCTTCTACTTCTTTGCATATCTACCTCATGCAAAAGGATTCCAACTAGTATCTACTTTCTTCTTCTCTTCCATTACTTCTAAAACTTCATTTACTGCTTTATCTACAATCTTTTCTACAACTGTTCTAGTTTCTAACGATACTATTGTATCTTTCAAATCTCCAACTGTAACTTCCTTACGCCTAATCTCACCAAATCTCTCTTTATTACAGTCGTGCTTGTTATCTTTTGGATACAATGTATTACAACTACTACAAACAACCAATTCAATATTCCCATTGTTAGCTGCTAGTGGTTCTGCATTCGAATTTGTTACATTATTCGCAATAACCTGTGAGCTTTCAGTAACTTTAATCGCTCCCATTTGTTGCAGAGCTTCTTCTCTTGAAAGACCAAGCTTCAATAAATTATCTAACAACTTGTCAGCCGCACTAAGTCGTTTCTTACGCTTGTCAATTGCATTAATTGCATCACTTACTGTTAGTTCAGGACTAGAAATAAGCTTTTCTCTTTCACTTTCACTTAGCTTAGCTACACGTTCTTTCTTTACTTTGTCTGCGGCTTGAACTTTAACCCTAGCCTCGAAAGCTATTTGTTCAAGTTCTTCAATGCGTCTACCTATTTCCTCGATAGACATCTCTGTTACTAACTTTACTTCTTCTGTGAAGAATCTTGCAAATAGTTGTTCTCGCTCGGTCATGTTTTGTTCACTCATTCTTTCGTGAGCAATAGTTTCGTTTGCAATCTTATAGAACTCGTAGCGGCTAGCTTCTTTATTGCCACCACAAAATCCATCTATAAGTTGTTTATTGCATTTCCAACAATTGCAGCCCCATCTAAAGCATTCTGCCCAACAATGGGGACATATAATTGTTCGCTTCATTAAACAAATACTATTTCAATCAACTCAACAGTAAAAGTAAATCTATGCATTATCTAGTTAAAATCTAACTATTATCTATCTAATATCTACTGGTTATCTACCCTAAATTTCGGTGTTTCATGCCTTATGCCAACCTAGGGTAAGTGCCTCTCCTGCCTACACTTAGCGGTCATGCACTTCGATCGCACGCCCATCTTAACACACACCACTCACAAAGTCAACCCCCTCTCTCACTGTCCACTTTTGAGGTCGTGTCCTATTTTTAGTACATGTTTTCTTCTGTCTTCTATAGTATTATATTTATATATATATATTATTATATATAATATAAGATAAGAAAGACCAAAGAAACTATGTCTCCTAAAGTGGACGTGTACTATAAAGTGGACAGCAAGAGGGTAGGGTATTGATAGTGATTGCTCTGTGTTAAGAGTGTACTGAAAAGTGGACAGCAGGCTTGTAAGTCGTTCAACACCAACAGCTTAGCGAAGTTGGCATAGCGACTAAAATACCGAAAAACATCCTAGATTTTAGGGAGATAATAGATAGATTTTAGATAGATTTTAGATAGATAAGTGATAGATTTACTTTGGTGGTTGAGCTGGTTGAAATACTATCTTTGCTTGAATTGAATTATCACAGATGGAAAATGCATAGCATCGTAATACTCAAGCAGTTCCTCAATTGTCTTAAACTTATAAACTCTTTCAATGTCACTCAGAATCGTTAGATACCACATCTTTTAATCCTTTCAACTGCTAGCTACACTGCGTAGACAATATTTAATCCACGCAGTGTTTCGAGTATTAAACTCTCTTCAGGCTAGCTTTATATTAACCGATTGTCAAACCAATACCCTTACGCCTTTACCGTTTCAGCAGCCGCTTTAACAACTCGCTCACTCCACGCCTTATCAATAGCAGGCTTGAGCATATTCACGACCTGCTCAACTTCAAATCCGGTCAGCTTCATCATATTACGAACTGCAAGACGGAATTGAGCCTGAGTGTCCTTATCCCATGCATCATTAATAAACTCACCAATTTCATCAGATGCAGCAGAATACTGTGCAGCGTTGAATCCGTCCACGAGTAGTGCAACAATCTCGTTTTGGTCTTTAACTCCAGTTACCTCCATGAACTCAGTAATACTCACTGGAAGAGTTTCGGGCTTCTCCAAATCAAAAGCTTCATACTCAATCTTTCGTGGATTCTTTCCACGAGTAGAACCTTGCTTCTTGCTCAATGCCGCCTTACGCTCCGTAACAGTTCCTTCAGCCATTGTGTCACCATTAGTAGACGGTTTGGGCGGAATTGCCCCCGCCGCTACTCTCCTATACATCGATGCCATTATACACCATGCCTCTCATTCTGTCAAGTGTCCAAAAAGTAGGACACTATTTCTTGATTGAGTGGGCCGATGCATCCTAAACTTGCTTAGGGTAGCTACAGCTTCCACTCTCAATTGTGCTTTCTTTTTACTCAGTAGATTGCAATGCGTGTTTGGCATACTACTTTTCATACTCTAAGCACAATATCTGTTGGCGTAAGAATTATCTAGTTTATTCAGTAGGCTAGTTGAAAGAGGTTTATTTGGGAAGTGCGTAAGCTAATACAGGTTCATGATTTGGAAATTCACGAATTGCAGCCGCAATGGCATCATAAAGGGAGTCTGCTTTCTCCACTTTAATAATGCCAGATTCAAAGATGATTAGATAGGTATTCATTCTAATTCATCCTTACATCTGCAAGCTTTTCAGTTGACCGATTATAGAAGAGAAAGCAAGTAGCGTTACGAACTTCCTTCTTCTTTCTCAACTTACTCATAATTGAATCAACTGATTTACCCGGAACGGCTAGTCGTATCGAGGTGCCATTGAATACGGCTTGAACTACGAATCGAGTTCCTTTGTTCATTGTAGACTCCAATTCTAGCCTACTCAATGAACTAGATAATCAATTGCTAGGCTTTATTCGTGTGCTCTGTGTGTTAGTTGTTTACTCTTCAAACAATTCTATATTTCTCAATTTTAGGTCTGGAAATTGAGAATCCTTGAATAGAAGCGTAGCTGTGAATGCTGCGCTATAATCAGTAGCAGACTTTAAGGTAATCTCTACTGATTCAATATTGATTGATTTGTCTTTGTCTTCCTGAAACTTAATATATGCTCTGAACATTGTTGATGCTCCAAACTACAGAGCACACCAACAAAGCCTAGCAATCTTCTATATTCAGTTGTCAAAGACCAACGAAGCTTACATACACAATATAGGACCGAGCGGCTAGTTTGTCAAGTGCTATTTGAATTACTCCATATAATAGGTTATATAACCTAAGTCTTACATTCCTTTGTACTATAAAGTAATTTGATTTGCAAAGTACTCCACCCCATACACTCCCTTTTAGAGTCTCATCCATTACCTCCCGCGCTCTAATGTTAATCAGTCTCGTCCATGCCATAAACAAATAGAGTCTCATCTAGGAGGAATCACTTAAAGGTACTTGGGATACTAGAAAAATTAATCACTGCGTGCTATAAGAACAATACAAAGCAAAAAATTAATAATAAGCTCTACGTGGGTCAATAGTTGATAAAGTCAAAATTTGACCCGGAGCTTCGCTCCGACTAAAAATGTTAAGGATTTTGCAAGTTCCCTATGGTTGAGTTTGCGGAACGGCTGTGTTATAGTGGTGGCTCAGCCAGAAACTTATCTACATATAGTATATTGGAAATAGTATTATGATTCTAACTGACGAAGAACTTGAAGCTAAATTATCCAGTCCTAGTAATTTGTTGAATCAAGTTGCTAAGGACGTAGAAGTTCAGCGTATTGAAAATAATCGTAAGGGGGTTGGGGATGGAAATATTCCTCCTCTTGTGAGAAGTTTGATCGCTGGCGTTGCTCATAGTAGTGATGAAACACAAAAAGAAATTGCTAAGACTTTTGGAGTAGATAATTCAAGTGTATCAAAGATTTCTCGAGGATTAGTAAGTAGTAGAAAAGATGACTCTTTGATGGAAGTTATTGGTGGAACAAAGGAGCGCTTAGAGTCTGCTCACGATCTTGCAGTAGATGCATTAGTGAATAGTTTAGCAACACTAAATAATAGATTAGATCAAATTGAAAAGCCTGAAAAGCTTGCGGCTGTGGCAGAAAGAATGAGTAAGATTGTAGATAATTTATCTGGTAGTAATAGAGAAGAGAATGAAAGAACCGTTAAGGTTATCTTAATGGCTCCAGTACAAAGAACGGAAAAATATTATGAGATGGTTGAAGTTTAAATTTTTTCTAGCATCATTAGCAATTTCTTCAATAGCAAACGCTCAAACTGCTACGCAACCGTCTATTGATGCATTTGCATTCGAGCAAATTACTGTATCAAGTAGTGTAAAGATACTTACATCT
>Ga0070687_100000252_pt1 | contig 18252 bp, 17 predicted proteins | sample KBSS33LmetaG_FD_64678 | JGI IMG/M metagenome (GOLD analysis project Ga0070687, IMG submission 64678) | Switchgrass rhizosphere microbial communities from Kellogg Biological Station, Michigan, USA - KBS S3-3L metaG | ecosystem: Host-associated > Plants > Roots > Rhizosphere ... | reverse complement strand
ATCCGTGAAGCGGGCGCGCGCATCAAGCTGATCACCGACGGCGATCTCTCCGCCGGCATCGCCGCCGCCGTCCGCGGCACCGGCGTGCACGCGGCCATGGGCATCGGCGGCGCCCCCGAAGGCGTCCTCACCGCCGCCGCCATGCGCTGCCTCGGCGGCCGCATGCAGGGCAAGCTCCGCCCCCTGGAGAAGTGGCAGGAAGACCGCCTCCGCTCGATGGGCTTCAAGGACGACGATAAGATCTACGACACCGCCGAGCTCGCGGCCGGCAACGACATCATCTTCTGCGCCAGCGGCGTCACCGACGGCGACCTCCTCCGCGGCGTCCGCTTCTTCGGCGGCGGCATCCGCGTCTCGACGCTGTTCATGTCGCTCAAGTCGAACGTCATCCGCTTCGTCGATTCGATCTATCGCGAAGAAGGCAACAAACTCGCGGTGAGCTTCACGTAGATCAGCGACTGTGGCGGAGCAGCGCATGTGGCGTGCCGTAGCGCCAGCTACCGCTTTAAACGCGTCCCAGAATGCAGCGTGCGACGCTCGCGGCGAATGCGGCGTCGGCACGTGTAGCGCGAGCGGGACCCGCGAATCCGCAGCCTGAAAAAGCGGTGGCTGGCGGACGCCACCGCACGCCACACGCACTGCTCAGCGACACCTACTTCATCAGCTTCAACTCCCCCTTCACCTTTACGACGCGCCAGACGTGGCGGTTGCGGAAGTAGTGAAGGAGCTCCCGGTTGTCGCCGAGGTCTCGGGCCCAGACGACTGCGGCGTGGTCGATGTCGGGGAGGTTGTAGAGAACGCCCTCAACGTCGGGGGCGACCAGGAAGAGCTGCGGCGCGGGACCGGCGGCGGCGACGAGCTGCCGGCGGGTCGCTTCGATGCCGCCGTCGCGGGTGAGCCACATGTGCCAGGTGGCGGCGGCGTTGATGACGAAGAGCACGGCGACCGCGAGAGCGAGCCAGGCGCCTCTCTTCGTTTCGAGCAGCGCGCGGAAGAGGATCACGAGCAGCACGCAGGCGGCGGCAGCGGCGGGCGCGAGGTAGTGGGTCAGCAGCCAGCCCGTCAAAGACAGCGGCGCGAATGCGAAGAGTGCCAGGACGATCGCCGCGAAGCGTGCCCCGGCGTCGCGGCGCAGGACCGCCGGGAGCATCACCAGTGGGACCAGGAACAGCGGCCAGAGCATCGCCCCGATGCCCCATTCCTCGCCACCGAAGGCGGTGTGGGTGATGAAGTCGACCTTCTTGTCGAGCTCCGAGAGCAATCCGCCGTCGGCGTGGATGCGACGGTACTGGCCGAGGAAGATGGTGTCATTGAGGAAGCGCAGCTCGGCGTTCCGGTACACGGGAGAAGGCGGCGCCTTCTGCCAGAAAAACGGCGGCGCGGCGTCGTACTGGGCAGCGTAGGTGTTCCAAGGCAGCGTGGTCGCTGAACCGGTGACGGCGCGGTCGTTGGCAGCCAGTCCGGCGGCGCCGAGCAGCACCATCGACGCGGCGGCGGCCACCGGAGCGAGTGCGGGCAGCTTCCGCGCCGTGACCACGAACGCGATCGCCACGGCGATCGCCAGCACCACGCCTTCATATGGCCGGGAGATGGCGAGCAGCGCCAGGCCGGCTCCGGCCACCAGTCCGTACCGCGCGCGTGTGTCGGCGGTCATTCGATAGGCGGCGCCGAACAGCAGTGCCCCGCCGCAAGCACTCATTGGTCCGCCGTGGTACGACTGCGCCCAGTCCAGCATGGTCGGGTGAACCGCGGCCGCGAGGCCGCCGGCGAAGGCCCACCCAGGCGGCATGAACGCCCGCATCGCCCAGTAGATGGCCATGCACGCGGCGGCGGCGCCGAGCCACGACCCCGCCAGCGCGATCCCGAACAGCCGGATCCCGAGAGCCAGAAGCAGCGACTGTCCGGGCGGGTACTTCGATGCGTACGACGGCACCTGCAGGACGTGCTCGGTCTCGAAGTGCCGCCACAGCGGATGCGTCGGGTACGAGGCGTGGCCGCTGGCGAACATCTGCCCGCCGAGGAGACAGGCGAAGTCGTCGTGGATCAGAGGCAGCGGCACACCCCGGACGAGCGCGATCGAGGTCGACCAGGTCAGCGCGACCGCCGCGATGATGCCGGCGGCCACCCAGGGCCGGTCGCGCATCGCGAGCCGCGGCAGGCGTACGCTCCACCGCCGGCCGAGGAGCAGGGCGATGGCGATGACGGCGAGCAGCAGCCATTCGTCGTGCAGGAACGCCCAACCGCGATCGAGCGCCGCACCGGCGATATCAGTGAACATGTAGAAGGGTGCAGAGTGAAGGGTGAGCCGCGAAAAAAGCAAGGTGCGAAGCTTTCACTTCTCACTCTTCTCCCTTCACACTTCGGCCTCACCCCGCCTTGCCTCTCCGGGCTACATCGATTAAAAGGCTCGCATCGCAATGACGCAAGACGCCACACTCACCGTCACGACCAGCAACAACGTACACGGCCTCTCCCACGAGCAACTGCTCGAGATCGCGTATTACCTGCGCCTGACCCGCACCCTGGAGGAGCGCCTGGTGGCGCTGTTCCGCCAGGCCAAGGTCATCGGCGGTCTGTATCGCTCGCTCGGCCAGGAAGGCGAGTCGGTAGCCGCGGCGTACGCGCTCGACTACAACCAGGGCGACGTCGTCCAGCCGCTGATCCGCAACATGGGCGCGATCCTGGTCGCCGGCGCGAAGCCGGCCGACATCATCAAGCAGTACATGGCCAAGGGCGACAGCCCCACGCGCGGCCGCGAGCTGAACATCCACTTCGGCCACCCGGCGCGCGACGGCTTCATCGGCCAGATCTCGCAGCTCGGCGACATGATCCCGGTCATGGCCGGCATCACCCTCGCGGGCCGGATGCAGAAGAAGAACCTGGTCGGCCTCGGCTTCATCGGGGACGGCGGCTCCTCCACCGGCGCGTTCTACGAGGGGATGAACTTCGCCTCCGTGCAGAAGCTGCCGCTGGTGGTGGTGATCGAGGACAACGGCTACGCCTACTCCACGCCGACGTACAAGCAGACCGCGGCGAAGACGCTGGCCGACAAGGCCTACGCCTTCGGCTGCCACGGCGAGACCGTCGACGGCAACGACGTGCTGGCCGTCTACGGCGCCGCGCAACGCGCCGTCACCCGCGCCCGCAACGGCGAAGGCGTGACGCTGCTCGAGGTGAAGACCTTCCGCATGAAGGGGCACGCCGAGCACGACAACCAGGCCTACGTGCCGCCCGAGGTGGTCGAGGAGTGGAAAGCGAAGGACCCCGTCGTGCGCTATGAAAAGGTGCTGATGGAGCTCGGCGTCGGGACTCCGGCCGGTTTCGAGGCCATCCAGGACCGCGTCCGGCGTGAAGTCGACGCGGCCACCGACGAAGCAGAGAAGTCGCCCATGCCGGATCCTTCCGAGGCGGGCAAGGGATTGTTCGCCGGCGACGGCTACTGGGATGCAAGCAATGGCTGAGACGACGTACCTCGACGCGATTCGCACCGCGATGATCGAGGAGATGGCCCGCGACGAGCGGGTGTTCCTGATCGGCGAAGACGTCGGCCTCTACGGCGGCGCGTTCAAGACCAGCGCCGGCATCATCGAGCAGTTCCCCGACCGCGTCATCGACACGCCCATTTCCGAGGTGGCCATCGTCGGCGCGGCCTCCGGCGCGGCCCTGATGGGCATGCGGCCGATCGCGGAGATGCAGTTCATCGACTTCATCACCGTCGCCTACGACATGCTGGTGAACTTCACCGCCACGTCGCGCTACCGCGTCGGCAGCCCCTGCCCTATCGTGGTGCGCGGCCCGGCCGGCGGCGGCGTGCACGGCGGACCGTTTCATTCATCGAACCCCGAGGCCATGTTCATGAACCGGCCCGGCCTGAAGATCGTGGCGCCCGGGACCGCGTACGACGCCAAGGGGCTGATGAAGGCCGCCATCCGCGACGACGACCCGGTGATCTTCATCGAGCACAAGTACCTCTACCGGCGCATCAAGGAAGAGCTGCCCGAGGAGGACTACATCGTCCCCATCGGCAAGGCCAACGTCCGCCGCCGCGGGAAGGACCTGACCATCCTCACCTGGGGGGCGATGATCTACCTGGCCGACGAGGCGGCGGACGACCTGGCCAGGGACGGCGTCTCCACCGAGATCGTCGACCTCCGCTCGATCCTCCCGTTCGACGAGGAGGCCATCCTCGAGTCGGTGGCCAAGACCAACCGCGTGCTGATCCTGCACGAGGCGCCGCTGACCGGCGGCGCGGGGGCGGAGTTCGCGGCCCGCATCGCCGACAAGGCCTTCGACTACCTCGACGCGCCGATCAAGCGAGTGGCGGCGCTGGACGTTCCCACCCCCTACTCCCCACCCCTGGAGGCAGCAGCCCTCCCGGCCAAAGCGCGCGTGCTGAAGGCAGCACGCGAGATCCTTGCATACTGAAACATGAACCAATGAAGGACGGCGGCGGGCGACCGCACGCCGCTCCGGCCTGAAGCAACGGAGCAACGAACCATGGCACATGACGTAGTGATGCCCCAGATGGGCGAATCGATCGCCGAGGGAACGGTCTCGAAGTGGCTGAAGAAGGTGGGCGACAAGGTCGACCGCGACGAGCCGCTCCTGGAGATCTCCACCGACAAGGTCGACGCCGAGATCCCCTCGCCCGCCGCCGGCGTCCTCACCGAGATCCTGGTGAAGGAAGGCGACACGGTGCCGGTCAACGCCGTCGTGGCGCGCATCGGCGCCGAGGGCGAGGCCGCCGCACCGGCACCCGCCGCCGCCGCTGCCTCACCCGCGCCGGCGCCTGCCGAACAGCAGGCCGCGAACGCGTCGACGGCCGCCGAGGTGAAGCAGGATGCGCCCGCGGCAGCAACGCCGGTCAACGCGCAGATCACGGACGCAGCCGCCACGCCGGTGAACGAACAGATCACGGATGCGGCGTCGAGCACGGACGCCGAGGGCGCCGAGGTGACCTCGCTCGACGAGCGCCGCCGCACCAAATCCTCGCCGCTGGTCCGCAAGATCGCCGCGGAGAACAACGTCGACATCGGCCAGATCCCCGGCACCGGCGTCTCCGGACGCGTGACCAAGAACGACATCCTCGACTTCCTGCAGCAGCCGCCGAAGCCGCCGAGCGCTCCGGCCGCACCGCCCGCCGCCGCCGCGTCGGCTGCCCCCGCACCTTCGACGCCCGCCGCCGCGCCGCAGGCGTACCAGGCGCCGCAGACCCCGCGGATGCAATTCGCCGAAGGGCAGAACGTGCGCATCGAGCCGCTCTCGGTGATGCGCAAGAAGATCGCGCAGCACATGATCGCCTCGAAGCAGACCTCCGCCCACGTGGCCACGGTCTTCGAGGTCGACTTCACCAACGTCGACAAGCTGCGCCGGAAACACAAGGACGAATACGCCGAGCGCGGCGTGAAGCTCACCTACATGCCGTTCATCGTGCAGGCCGTCATCGCCGGCCTCCGCGAGTTCCCGATCCTGAACGCGTCGATGGACGACACCAACGTCATCTACCATCGCGAGCTGAACGTCGGCATCGCGGTGGCGCTCGACTGGGGCCTGATCGTGCCGGTGCTGAAGCGCGCCGATGAGCTGAACATCCTCGGCGCCTCCCGCGCCATCAACGACCTCGGCGAACGCGCGCGCACGAAGAAGCTCAGCCCGGACGACGTCCAGGGCGGCACGTTCACGATCACCAACCCGGGCGTGTTCGGCGGCCTCTTCGGCCTGCCGATCATCAACCAGCCCCAGGTGGCGATCCTCGGCGTGGGCGGCATCAAGAAACGCCCCGTGGTCGTAGAGACGAAGGACGGCGACTTCATCGCCATCCGCTCGATGGCCTACTTCTCCCTCAGCTTCGACCATCGCCTCATCGACGGCGCCGTCGCCGACCAGTTCATGGCGCGGGTGAAATCGGTGATCGAGGCCGGACAGTTCACCATGTAGGTGAACCGCTTCCCGACCATGATTCTGGCCCTGTCCTGCGCGCTGCTGTTCGGCGCGCAGGACAGCGTCGCGCAGGACGTCTTCGTCCCGCCCGTTCCCAGCGGCATTCTCAAGGACGGTAAGGTCCGCAGTCCGAAGCGCCCCATCCCCTTCCCTGCCGCGAACGAGCGCTGGATCCGCGTCCGCGTCGGCCGCTTCGATGTGATCAGCAGCGCCACCGAGCTGCGCACGCGCGAGATCGTCTCCGACATCCAGACGCTGGCCTCGGCGCTGACGCGCTCGAGCACCCGCTTCGAGCAGTCGACCGTGCCGACGACGGTGTTCGTCTTCGACAAGCGGCGCGAGAGCCAGCCCTACTTCGACCTCCTCTTCGCGCGCGACCGCGCGCCGGCGACCGGTGCGTACGTCCGCCACGCCGGCGGCGGCACGATGTTCATCGACGGCTCGCACCGCGGCCGGATCGAGCGCACGGCGATGCACGAGCTCGTGCACGACCTGCTGCGCCAGAACGAGTCGGCGCCGCCGCTCTGGATCGAGGAAGGGCTGGCCGAGTACTTCAGCAGCGCCACCATCCGCAAGAACAAGGTGCTGGCCGGTGACCCGATCCCGGAGCACGTGCAGGTGCTCCACGACCGCGTGCCGATGACGGCCGCGGAGTTGTTCGCGGCGACGACGGAGTCGAACGTCTCGGCGGTGCCGTCGTTCTACTCGGAGAGCTGGGCCGCCGTCGACTGGCTGATGCAGCTCGACCACGAGAAGTTCTACGACTTCGTGAAGGCCGTGGAAAGCGGCACACCGCCCGGCGCGGCGCTGATGGAGCACTACGGCAAGAGCGTGCGCGACCTGGAGACCGCCATCCGCTGGCGGGACCGCCTCAGCGGCCGGGTCACGCTGGAAGGGACGATCCCCGAGCCGGTGCCCGCGGTGCCCCTCGACCGCGCCACGCTGCTCTACGAGCTCGCCACGTTCCTGACGCACGTTTCGGGCGCCGAGCGCGACGCGCAACGGCACTACGAGGAGGCGCTGAACGTCGCTCCGAAGCACGCCCGCACGCTGGCAGCTCTCGGCCGCTACGAGGAGGCCGTCGCCGCCGCGCCCGACGACGCGCAGGTGCACCTGCTCTACGCCGAGTCGCTGCTGACCACCGCGCTCGGGCCGTTCGCCGGCGTATTCGATGCCACGGACGGCGATGCGGCGCGTTTCCGCAAGTCCCGCGCGCTCGCGGAGCGGGCGCTGACGCTGCTCGCTCCCGACGCCGCCGGGGAACGCGGCCGGGCCTCCGGCATCATCGGCACGAGCTACCTCGTCGAGGACGACCTCGCCCCGGGAATCAGTCAGCTCGAGCGCGCCCGCGCGCTCCTGCCGAACCGGATGGACTTCGCCCTCAACCTCTACTGGATGTACCTGCGCCGGGGCGACCGCGCCAGGGCCGACGCTCTGTTCGCCGCCGCCTTCGCGAATCCGCCCGACAAGCAGACCGCCTTCGCCGCACGCAACGTCCTGCTCGCGGTCGAGAGCGACCGCGCCAGCGCGCTGGCGAAAGCCGGAAAGCTCGACGAAGCCGCCGCCGTCGTCCGCCAGATCGCCGCTGGCACGCCCGATCCGAAGACGCGCCAGGAGCTCGAAGCCGAAGCCGTCCGCCTCGAAGGCCTCGCCCTCGTCAACCGCCACATCACCCTGTACAACGACGCCATCGCCCTCTCCAACACCGGCCGCACCAGGGAAGCCCTGAAACTCCTCGACCAACTCCTCGCCACCGCCACGGACCCCCTCGTCCTCCGCGACGCGAAGAAGTTGAAAGCGGAATTGGGGAAGAGGCGGTAGGGGTCGATCAGGCCGTTGCGCTAGACTTTCATCACGAACACGTCGACGGCGACAACCCGAGGAGGCAGGATGCGGAACCTGGTAATCCTTTCGGCGGTGACCCTCGCAGCGTTCCTGAGCGTCGCACCTCTGCAAGCCTGCGAGAAATGCGATCAGTACTTCAGCTACCAGAGCCTGACCTGGTGTGACTACTGCGCGGCTTCGTACTGCGGCTACTTCTCCTGCAGGATTCAGTATTTCCCGGGCCTCGGACAGGAGTACTGCACCGGCGACGACGGCTGTTTCGAGGTCGGTCACGGTTGCAAGCAGGAACGCGTGCTTCAGGAGACGCGGTTGGAAAACAGGTGGCGACTGACGCGTGTTCAGCTGATCCCGCCGCAGCGTTCGCGGACACCGACGATTCTGCTCCGCACAGCCGCACTCGAGCGAGGGTGACGCCGGTGGCTCGGCGTCGCCTCGCCTTCGCGGCCGCCTTGATCCTGGCTCGCTGGTCGTCTTTCGCCGCCCAGCTTCCAGCCGGCCGCCTGTGCGTTGCCGGAGTCGAATGCCGGCCGTACGTCTGCGGCCAGACTGTCCCGGTGTCCGCGGAGCGACGCACGTTTACGCTGCGGATGAAAGACGGCGCGTCCGTTCTCGGCGTGTTGCCGGCCGGCATCGGCACAATTTCCTGCACGGGATATGACGAGGTGGTTCCGGTTCCTCCGGCGCGTGCGACCACCGCAGTCGGTGCGATCTACCTGAGCCTCGGCGGCGTCATCAGCGTCGAGATGGACCAGGTCGAGGCAGGCAGTGTCGAAGAGGTCGAGCTTCAGAAGCCGGCAAAAGGGCAGCCGACCGGCATCGCCCTCGCCCACAGGCCGGTTCCCTCCACGGCTGCGGTGGCGGTCGTAACGTTCGAGAATCTGGAGCCAGGGCCGTACATCGTGGTTGCGAAGGGCAGGCAGCCGTGGGAACGCCGCGGCGCGGTGGTGGAGCTCGAGCCTGGCCAGCCGGTCACGGTGCATCAGCGGATCGCACCGTTCACGCTGCACGTGCGGACGGAGCTGGAGGGAGAACCGCTGCCCGCGGCCGAGGTGCTCGTGACGAACAAAGACGGCCACTGGTCGGGCGCCTTGACGACGGACGCCCGGGCGGAGGCGGAGGTGCGCCTTTGGCAAGGAGGAAATCTGAACGTCGCGGTTCACTCCACCGCCTTGTCCGCGCCGTATATCGAGCACCGCCACCTCATGGACGGTGAGGACGCCGACTGGACGCTCGTCGTTCCCAATCGCGAGATCGTTGGCACCGTGGTCGATGCGGTGACCGGCGACCCGATCCCGCGCGCTGCGTTGTCCCTCCACGTCGCCAGCGACGACGGTTACTCCGTGGCCGTCCAGGCGACGAGCGACGAGAAAGGTGCCTTTCGCTTTTCACCTGTGGCGTACGGAGAACATACGCTCAAGGCCGCCGCTGCGAACTATCCGCCGGTCGAGTCGAGCTACCTGTTTCAGGCGCCCGCGCGCAGCCGGAACGTGACGGTTCGACTCACACGCGCCGAGGTGGTGAAGCTGCAGGTCATCGACGACAACGGGTCGCCCGTGGCCGGCGCGCGCGTCATGCACCATCGCGGCTTGGCACGACTGGGGATCTCGAATACGGACGGATCGGGGAGCGTCGAGCTGCCGGTGATCCCCAACGAGTCTTCGCAGGCGTACGTGGTTCCGCGGGACGGCTCGTTCGCCGTCACCGATCTCTCCTCGGCTGCCGCCGGGAGTGTGCTCCGCGTTCCGGCAGGGTCTGCGCGCATCGAGTTGCGCGCCGAATCCGAAACGCACGACCCGATCCCGGAGGTCTCCCTGGTGGTCCGGTTCAACGGCCGCATCCTCCCGCCTGAAGTGGTCGAGGCGCTGGCGGCGTTCCAGGGAGCACGGGCGACGTCCGGCAAAGATGGCCGGATCGTTTTCTTGCGCATGCCCGCCGGCGTCTACGAGTTTTGGCCCGCCGGCTCGCCCGCCGAGGTGCGTGCGCTGGCGAGTGGCGTCGGGCCGGCAGCGCCGGTCAGGATGGTGGCGGCCCCGGGAGAGAACGTCGCGGTGATGACGTTCGCCTCCACGACGGCACCCTGAGCCGCGCCCCCAGGGGGAATGTCCCACGCACTCAATCGATTGACGCTCACGGATGGCGCGGAAGTGTGAGGTTCATCGGCTGCATCTCGTCACGTACGAGAACGGGATGGCGCTGCAGCAGAAGCTGGTGGAGCTGCGGCAGCGGGAGGCGATCGACGATCAGTTGCTGCTGCTCGAGCATCCGCCGGTGATCACGCTTGGGCGCGGCGGGAAGATGGAGAACCTCCTGGCGACGCCGCAGTCGCTGGCTTCGCACGGCGTGCGGTTCTACGAGACCACCCGCGGCGGCGACATCACCTATCACGGGCCCGGACAGGTCGTCGGCTATCCGCTGCTGCACCTCGGCGAGGGCAACCGCGACGTCCGCAAGTACGTCTGGAAGCTCGAAGAGGTGCTGATCCGCACCGTCGCCGCGTACGGCATCACCGCAGAGCGCGTCGAAGGAAAGCGCGGGATCTGGGTCGGCGAGAACAAGATCGCCGCGATCGGCGTGCGCATCGCCCGCTGGGTGACGTCGCACGGCTGGGCGCTCAACGTCAGCACGAACCTCGAGCACTTCCGCCTGATCACGCCCTGCGGCCTGCACGGCACCGGCGTCACGTCCATCGAGCGCGAGACTGGACGGACCGTGCCCCTCACCGAGGTGCGCGAGCTGCTCGCCGCGAACTTCGCCGAAGTCTTCGAGCGAGAGCTGGTGCCGCGCGAGCCGACCATGCGCCTGGTGAAGGTGGTGGTGCACGACGGCGCACGCGTGCTGCTGCTGCACCGCCGGCCGGAGCGCGGCAACTTCTGGCAGCCGATCACCGGGTCGATCGAGACCGGCGAGTCGCCGCTGGAGACCGCGCGCCGGGAACTGGTCGAGGAGACCGGGAACGCCGGCGAGCCGCGGCCGCTCGACCTCACGCAGTCCTTCCTGATCGAGTCGGAGTTCCTGGCCTCGCGCTACCCCGCGCCCATCATCGCCGAGGAGATCGTGTTCGCCGCTGCACTCGACTCGAGCCTCCCCATCACCGTCGATTCGCTCGAGCACGACGCCTGGGGATGGTTTACGTTCGACCAGGCCTATGCAAAGATCCGCTGGAGCGACGACCGCGACGCGCTGGAACGGCTGCAACGCGAGCTGGCTCCGCCTCCGATCACCGTGACGACATTGAACATCGCCGGCGGCCTCATGTCGGGCGACAAGCTCGCGGCAACCGCCGAGGCTACGAAATCATGACTCCCGTGAACAAGCGTGCCGGCATCCGTCCCGAGTGGCTGAAGGTCCGCGTCCCGGGCGACCTCCAGCAGATGCCGGTGTCGAAGCTGATGAACGACCTGGCGTTGAACACGGTCTGCCAGGAGGCGCGCTGCCCGAACATCTTCGAGTGCTGGGCCGCCGGTACGGCCACGTTCATGGTCCTCGGCGAGATCTGCACCCGGCGCTGCACGTTCTGCGCGGTCGGCCGCGGCAATCCGCTCGTGGCGGACAGCGACGAGCCGCGCCGCGTGGCCGAGGCGGTCGAGCGGATGCGCGTGAAGCACGCCGTCATCACCATGGTCAACCGCGACGACATGACCGACGGCGGCGCTGAGCACGTGGCCCGGACCGTCACCGCGGTGCGCGAGCGGACCGGTGCGGCCGTGGAAGTGCTGATCTCCGACCTCGATGGCAATCGCGACGCCTTGCGGACCGTCCTCGAAGCCGCGCCCGAGGTGCTGGCCCACAACATCGAGACCGTGCCGCGGCTCTACTCGGCCGTCCGGCCGGTCGCCAAGTACGACCGGTCGCTGGACATCCTCCGCTGGGCGCACGAGGAGCGGCAGCCGGGGATGCTCACCAAGTCGAGCGTGATGCTCGGCCTCGGCGAGACTGAGGACGAGGTGCTCGAGGTGGCCCGCGACCTGCGCGCCGCCGGCGTGGACATCTTCACCATGGGCCAGTACCTGGCACCGTCGGAGAAGAACCATCCCGTCCGCCGCTACTACACCCCCGAGGAGTTCGCCGCGCTCGGCGACCGCGCCCGGGCCCTCGGCTTCCACCACGTCGAGTCGGCGCCGCTGGTGAGAAGCTCCTACATGGCTCACCGAGCCGTCGGAAAGAATTGAAAATGTTCGATTTTCAATTTCAGTAGAATCGCACCGCCAATGCCGCGCGTGACGTTCGCTGACGCAGGAAAGAGCGGCGAATTTCCCGCGGGGAAGACGCTGCTGTCGATCGCCGGGGAGCTCGGCGTGCGCGTCAGCCAGGTGTGCGGAGGCGACGGTGCGTGCGGGACTTGCAGGATCGAGGTCGTGGACGGGTGGGACCAGCTCACTCCCCCGACGCCCGACGAGACCTACAAGGAGCTCGAGGCGCCGTACCGGCTGAGCTGCCAGGCCAAGCTGAGCGGCGACGTCGTGGTGAAAGTAGCGAAGATCGAGTAAGCGTAGTCGACAGGAGCGTAGATGACTGCAGTCGAAGCAACCACCCCCACCAGCCTCACCAGCCAGCAGCTCGGCCAGTTGATGCAGTACACCGTCGAGGCCTACAAGACGTTCGAGAAGCTCGCCGAGAACCTCCCCAATCCGATGACCGCGAACATGTTCAAGCAGTTCGCCGTCGACGAGCGGGAGAACCGCGACCTGCTGGAGATGAAGATCGCCGCCGTCGGTGGCTCGAAAGTTCTGACCACCCTCGGCTCCGACCTGATCTTCAACGACATCCTCGAGGGCGAGATGTCGTTCCGCGAGTCGTCGGAGTTCCTGATCTCCCGTGAGCGGACCATGCAGCGCAAGCTGCGCGAGCTGATCAACGCGGCCCTGCCGGTCGACCGTCACGTGCTGCTGTTCCTGGAAGCCGTCAAGCGCGCCCACGCCGTCGAGCTGGAGCGCGAGTTGGAGCTGATCCGCCTCGACGACGACTGGTGGAAGCGCGAGGACGCCGAGTGGCGCATCGTGCACGGCGCCCCTTCCGCATGAACGTCTCGCTCTCCCCCGAGGCCGCCGCGCATCTCGCCGAGGATGCCGGCGGCCGCGTGCTCCGCATCGCCTTCACCACCGGCTGCGGCGGCTCCGGCTATCGCCTCAGCTATGCGTCCGAGCCGCTGCAGGATGACCGCATCCTGAACCTCGACGGCATCACCGTCGCGCTCGACGACATGGCCGCCTCCCGCCTCGACGGCGCGGTCATCCAGTACGACGCCGACGAAGACGGCTTCCTGCTCGACCATCCCGACGCCGTCGCCGCCGTCTGGTGCGGTTAGAAGGGTGAAGGGTGAAGAGTGAAGGGCTCCGCTTCTGCCTTTTTTCACCCTTCACCCTTCACTCTTCACCCTTCCAATGGCAAAGCCTTCGCACCTCGCTGAGGCGTGGCAGCGCTTCATGTAGTCACCCTCGGCGACTCGCTCGCGTACGGCGCCGGTGACGAGACCGGCGGCGGTGGCATCGCGGGACGCCTCGAGGATGAGCTGAACGCCCGCGGCGTGCCCGCGGCCGGCGCGGTAAACCTCGGCGTCAACGGCGCCCAGACGGCCGACGTGCTCGCCCGCCTGAAGCAGGACCGCGTCCGCAAGGCGCTGGCGCAGGCGGACGCGATCGTCCTGTCGATCGGTGCGAACGACCTGTTCCGCTCGACCTGGGCGCGCGAGGAGATGCTGCGCGCGCCCTTCGCCGTCGCCGACAAGATCCTCGGCCGCATCGAGACCATCGTCACCGAGGTGCACCGGATCAACCCGAGGGCGCGCGTGCTCCTGCTCGGCGGCTACAACCCCGTCCCGCGGCACGAGTGGGCTCCGCTCATCAACCAGTACCTCGGCCTGTGGGACAACGCGCTGGCCGCGCGTTTCGAGGATGACCGGCGCGTCGGCGTCGTGAGGATGAACGACATCGTCACCCCGCAGCGCCTGAGCCGCTACGACTCGTTTCATCCCGGCGGACGCGCGTACGCCGAGGCCGCGAAGCGCATCGCGGAGATGCTCGTGAAGACCACGAAGGGTGAAGAGGAAGAGTGAGAGGGCTCACGCCCCGTCACCCTTCACTCTTCACCCTTCACTCTTCTCGTTACTGGTGGTCGATCGGCTCGTAGTCGAGCGCTTTCTCGTTCTTGAGCGGACCGACGCCCTCACGGCCCGGATGGTCCGGGATGTTCAGGATGGTCTCGCCGATGTTGTTGGCGTAGTTCGACTCGAGGAAGTTGTGGCAGAGCCCCGTGATCGGATCCTTGACCAGCGGGCAGTTGCCCCTGCGGTCCGGCGCATACGGCGGGTTCACGGTGATGCGCAGGATGTAGGCGCCGGCCGGGACGACCGCCTGGCCGTCGCCGCCGTCCAGGACGAAGTACTGGCCGCCGAGGAAGAACCGATACGTGTCCGACCAGCCGTGGCTGATGCCCTGGTGCCCCGGGATGCCCGGGATGCCGCAGCTGTCGAACTGCTTCGCGCGCGGCGCCTCGTTGCCGTTCGCGGTGGGAACGGGATCCGTATCGAGCATGCAGAAGCCGCGCTTCGCGGCGCGCCAGGTGTGGCCGGTGGCCGGGTCGATCAGCTCGTACTTTGCGTAGTTCTTGAAGTGGTAGTGGCCGTGGCAGGGAGCGAACTCGAACAGGTCGATGAGCTTCGGATCGTTCGGGTCACCGATGAACAGGTCGGCGTCGCCGACGTTGTACGCCGTGACCGTGAAGCGGACCAGCTTGCGCAGGCCGGGCTCGACGCCCCCCTCGATCACCGAGCAGGCGGTCGGCGAGAGGTTCTCGTCGCGCACTACCCACTGCTGGCCGAGGTTGGGGCTGATCACGAGGTCGGGAGTGCCGTCGAGATCGAGGGTGGTGTTCTTGTTTTCCGCGAAGAGCGGGAGTGACACGAGAAGACAGAGTGCTGCCAGACAGAGTCGTCGCATTGGATTCCCTTCAACCGAATTTTGAATGTGAGTCAGGAACGAATGCGCGACAGTTTGGCGGCAGGGCGGAAGAAAGTCAATCCGTATGGGCGACGGCGAACTCCATGGCGTGATAGGTGATGATCAGGTCTGCCCCGGCACGCTTGATCGACGTCAGGATCTCGTTCATGACCCGCGGCCCGTCGATCCAGCCGCGCTCCGCCGCGGCCTTCACCATCGAGTACTCGCCGCTGACGTTGTACGCGGCGATCGGCAGCGGGAAGTTGTCGCGCGCCTGCCGGATCACGTCCAGGTACGACAGCGCCGGCTTGACCATGACGATGTCCGCCCCCTCGGCGACGTCGAGCTCGATCTCCCGGAAGGCCTCCCGCGCGTTGGCGGGATCCATCTGGTAGGTGCGCCGGTCGCCGAACTGCGGCGCCGACTCGGCGGCCTCGCGGAACGGCCCGTAGAACCCGGAAGCGAACTTCGCCGAGTACGCCATCACCCCCACGTCGGCCATCCCCCGCTCGTCGAGCGCCCGGCGGATCGCACCGATGCGCCCGTCCATCATGTCCGACGGAGCCACGAAGTCGGCGCCGGCCGCGGCGAACGACACCGCCTGCTTCATCAGCAGCGGCAGCGTCTGATCGTTGTCGACATCCTTGACGCCGTCGCGGTCGACGATCACGCCGCAGTGGCCGTGGTCCGTGTACTCGCAGAGGCAGACGTCCGCCATGACCGTCATCTCCGGGATGTGCCGCTTGATCTCCTCGATGGCCGACTGCACCGGCCCGGACGGATCCCAGGACGACGAGCCGATGGCGTCCTTGAAGTCGGGCAGCCCGAACAGAAGCACCGCACGGATGCCGGCGTCGTAGGCGCGGCGTGCCGCGTCGACCGCATCGCCGACGCGCCTCTGCATCACCCCGGGCATCGACCCGATCGGCGCCGTCTGCCGGGTGGGAGGGACGACGAACAGCGGGTAGATCAGGTCCTCGGGGCGGACGACCGTCTCGCGCACCAGCGCGCGGATCCCCTCGCTGCGGCGCAGCCGGCGGGGACGGCGGGTCATGCTGCTGCCGGCCGGCGCGGCCTGGCTGGCGGAACGGTCAATCGTCGGACTCAGGGTCTTCGTCGTCATCAAAGTCTCCAGCGAAATAGTAGGCGTGGCCGCATTCGGGCGAGCAGAACTTCCGGCCGAAGCCGGCGCGGTGCGCGCAGTCGGGGCAGAAGAAGCGGCGGCACATCCCGCAGGTCTCGAGCCGCGCGTTGTCCTCGGAATCCCCGCAGCCGACGCAAACCCGGTCGCCAATCTCCGCCATTTCCACCCGTCCGCGCGGCGAAATTTTCACCTGCCCGCGCTGTTCCAGTGTAGTCCTGACCGCACCTTCGTGCATGCCAGGCGTCCTTGACTGCTGGCCCGGCCCCCGCTACCATCCCGGTCCCCATCAGCTCGCGACGGACGTGAGTAAGGCGGTGTAGCTCAGATGGTTAGAGCGGGCGTCTCATAAGCGCTAGGTCACTGGTTCGACTCCAGTCACCGCCACCACATAACCTCCCTATTTTCAGTACCTTCCGGGAGCAGACCTCCATCTACTCGACGCCACCTGCCCAACTCGTGTGCACTTCCGTGGGGGAGAAAGACTTAGCTGGCGGGACACGTCCGTTCGCAAATCACTCATGGGTCGAAGTTTGTCGCGGCATGACGTGGCGATTTTTAGACGCTGGTTCATGTTGGCAGTCGCTGGCAAGAAGTGGCAAGACGACGCGAGGTGACTCATTCCTGACCCGCCGTGTCGGCCGTTTTGTCTTTCCCTTCGTGCTGACGCGTTGACGACTTGGAGGCTGATGACGATGGCGAAGAAACGCGTTCTCTTCCGACTCCCCGTGCATGGGTGGCAAAGCCCCGGCCGGGTGATGCTGAACTGGAGTAACGACCCGATCAAGGATCTGGAATGGATCGCGGAGACCTATCAGAAGGTCGCGCATGATCGTGTGGAGGCACTCGCGGCACAGCGGCGAGGCTTGCGCGGTGGTGACGAGTTCGAGGCGTATCCCATTGTCTTCCTGTACCGGCAGGCTTTTGAGTTGAATCTCAAGGCCATCGTCTTCGCCGGGGCCGTCGCGTTGCGGGAAGAAGGCGAAGAACCGATGCCGCTTGAGAAGATCATGAAGCATGACCTGACGCCGCTCTTCGAGGAGATGGTGCGGGTCTTCGCCGTCATGGGGGCGGACGACGCGGGAGTATGGGACTTCGGCGTGGACGAGCTGCGAACAAAGAAGGACTTCGCGGCGGTAGTGCGAGAATTTGACGCAGTTGACCGAGGCTCGTACACCTTCCGCTACTCGATCAGAACGGACGGGAAAACGCCGAGCCTGGAGCGGGGCTTCGAGTTCGACCTGTTCGTCTTCGCGGGGATCATGGACCGCATTCTCCCGGTACTCTCGGCCGCGCCGGAGTGGATTCGAGATTCTCTGCAGGAACGGTGGGAAGCGGCGTACGAGGCGCAGCAGGAAGCTTGGGCGAATGCTGATCACGATTACGATCCGCCAGATTACGATCCGGGTGACTATGACCCTCCCGATTACGACCCTGGGGACTACGATCCTCCAGACTACGACTAGTTCCGCCGCCCGTCCGTTGAAACCTCCCCAGGCCGATACCTTGCGATGACCCCGGCACTCTCCGTCGTAGAATGAGTTTGGTTTCGGCGACCGAGGGTCAACTCGGCCTGCCCGCGAGAGAATGTCACCAGCCGGGAGCAAGAACGCCCCCGAGGCCAAAGCTCGGGAGAAGATCGACCACCTGCTCTCCCAAGCGGGGTGGCTCGTGCAATACCGCGATGAGCTGAATCTCAGCGCGGGCGACGGCATCGCAGTTGCCGAATTCAAGCTGGAGAAGGGACACGGATTCGTCGACTACCTTCTCTTCGTCGACGGGCGTGCGGTCGGCGTGATCGAGGCGAAGCCCGCTGGCTACTCCTTGACCAGCGTTGAGGTACAGGCGCAGAGGTACGTCGAGGGGTTGCCTGTCTCGCTTGACGCGCCGGTGACTCCCCTACCCTTTGCGTACATCTCGACCGGCGAGGAGACCGTGTTCATCAACACGCTCGACCCGCAGCCGCGCTCTCGCCCTGTGTTCACGTTTCATCGGCCGGAGACCCTGCGGGAGTGGCTCTCGGCCGACACGCTCGACGCCTGGCTCAAGGCATCTGGAGGTTTCTACACCAGCGCCGACGACACCAAGCCTTCAACGCTCAGAGCACGTCTGCGCGCCATGCCGCCGGTGGTGCTTCCCGGACTTTGGCCGAACAAGGTGCAAGCAGTCGTTCGTCTGGAAAAGAGTCTCTTCGATGATCGGCCACGGTCGCTCATTCAGATGGCGACGGGCAGTGGAAAGACCTTGATGACGGTGGCAGCGCTCTACCGGCTGATCAAATTCGGAGGCGCCCGCCGCGTACTCTTTCTCGTGGACCGCGCCAATCTGGGCGAACAGGCCGAGAAGGAGTTCCAAGGTTTCCGCACGCCCGATGACAACCGGAAGTTCAAC
>Ga0070687_100000250_pt1 | contig 18307 bp, 13 predicted proteins | sample KBSS33LmetaG_FD_64678 | JGI IMG/M metagenome (GOLD analysis project Ga0070687, IMG submission 64678) | Switchgrass rhizosphere microbial communities from Kellogg Biological Station, Michigan, USA - KBS S3-3L metaG | ecosystem: Host-associated > Plants > Roots > Rhizosphere ... | reverse complement strand
CAAGGAATTCCCACTGGCGACGACCATCGGTCTTGGGAGCGGGCCCTATGTGGCGGCCGCTGTCCTGCTGGTCGGCATGGCGCTTGTCGGCTACTTCGGACTATCTGACGACAGACGGGCCGGAGCTTTTTGGGCGGCCGGAGGGTCTATCGCACTCTTGATGTTGTCCCTCATCCAGCTGGTAATGCCGGGGGTCAACCGATACTTTATCGCGCCCCCCCAGGTGCTGTCGTATACGGCGGGCGTCAATCTCGCACCGAGCGATCGGTTGATCGTGTATGGATCGACGAGACCGTCGAACGTCTTTTATGCGAGGCGAAAGGTGATCTTCGTATCCGAAGGCGAAGAAGCCATGATCCGCCAAGCCCTCGAGCAGCCCGGGCAGACGATGGTCGTTCTGCCTGAAACATTTACTTCGAAGCTGCCGCCCGAAGCCGCTACGCTGATACCGATCCTGAAGCAGAATGGCTATGCACTGCTCGCCAACCGGCCGATGGTCAGTCTCCCGGATCGTGCGTCTCAAACGCCGGCAAGGTCCAGCCCGCACTGACTACCCCATCGGCAACGCCCCTCTCAGTTCCATCATCGTCAATAACGTCAGCAATACTCCCAGCCCGAACGCCGCTTCGGAAGGCCAGGTGGGAGCAGTCTCGAGCGCTCGAGCCGGCTCGTCCCCGCGCAGCCAATGACCGAGACACACGAGCACGATGACCAGTCCCACCCATACCGATCCCGAACACAGTGCGACGCCAAGCGCCATGAATCCCACTGCTCCCGTTTTTGTGAGAGACGGCGGCAGGAGCGTCGGACGCAGCCTGGACAGGACGTAGGCGCTCATCGAGGTGACGGCGAGCAGGACCCCGCCCTGGCTGAGGATCGCCGCGGTCCGAGTCTCCAACGACGTTTGTCCGATGGTGCTGATGACCGCAAGCAGTCCGGCCACCGGCGGCGTCACGCTCATCAACGCGGAGGCGAGAGAGGAGCGCCAGTCCTTCAGAGGGTGGGCGACGATCGCGCCAATGAGCACGCCGAGAACGACCCCTACCACGATATCCGTGAGAAAATGAGACGCGCGGAACAGGCGGCTGATGGATATCCCTACTGCGATGGGGATGATGAGCCAGCGGTACTTGGGAAAACGGACCGCCAGAACGATTGCGACGGCGAAGGTCGCCATCGCATGACCGGACGGAAACGAATCCCACCCCGAGCCCCCGAAGGGGGAAAACTCTGAATTACCGCTGTGCATAAATTTCGGACGCGCTCGTCCCACGAGATGCTTCATGACGGTATTGATTCCCCCGGCCACCAGATGGGCAATGAGTGTTTCCCAGCCGGCCCGTTTGAGACCGGGCCGCCCTAGCGCGTAGCCCGCCGCCAGCAGCACGACATTCACGGCCAGCAATGACTCCCCCTTCCCCGCCCGGTTGCCGATATCGCTGAGCCCGGCCAACCAGGGATTATGGAGGTGATCGATGTGGAAATCGTTCAGCGACCGCACGAACCGGGTCAACGGCGCATCGAATTCCATGAATCGAATGAACGTGATGAGCAGGGCTGCAATGATACAGGCCAGGGACAGATACGGCAGGAGGCGACGAGCCCCATGTTCAGGGCCCGTCAGCATTTAGGGCACCCAGTCGGCCAAAAACACATTGAATTCACCGGGCGTTTTGGAGAAGCGATCGGACACCCAGACCAGCCGCTTCCCATCGGGAGAAAACATCGGAAAGCTGTTGAAATGGCCGTCGAACGTGAGTCGCTCCGGACCCTTCCCGTCGTCACCGACCAGAAAGAGATGGAAACTCGGTCTCCCGCCCTCTCCTCTGGTTTCAACGTTAGAGGCAAAGATGATCCGTTTGCCGTCGGGATGAAAGAAGGGGGAAAAATTTGAGGCGCCATTCGCGGTGACCTGGCGCTTGCCGCTTCCGTCGGCGTTCATGACAAAAATTTCAAGCTGGCCCGGTTCGACCAGTCGTTGGCTGAGCAATTCTTTATAGCGGGCTATCTCTGTGGGATCATCCGGATGAGACGCGCGATAGACAATGCGTTTGCTGTCAGGCGAAAAAAATGCACCCCCGTCGTATCCGACCTCGTCCGTGAGCCGGCGCGGCTTCGTCCCGTCCAAATTCATGGCGTAGAGATCGAGGTCGCCGTCCTTCACGGACGTCCAGACGATCGTTTTCCCATCCGGCGAAATCGTCGCCTCGGCATCGTAGCCCGGTGACGTCGTCAGCCGCTGCATTTCCTGCCCGTCGAGACGCACCGCATAGAGGTCATAGTCATCGAGAGCCCAGCGGTACGCGCCGTCGCGCTTGGGTTTCGGCGGACAATTGGGACCAGACGCATACGTCGACGAATACAGCACCCGGCGGTCGCCGGGGAAGAAATAGCCGCAGGTCGTGGCGCCCGTTCCCGTGCTCACCAATCGGATGCTCCCGCTCTCGAGGTCCATCACGTACATTTGATAACACCCCAGGCCTTCTTCGGCGGGCTTGAGCGTGGCGGCGAACGAATCTTTCATCCAGTTGTTCGTCGACTGAAATATGAGCTTTGTCCCGTCGAACGAAAAATAGGCTTCCGCGTTTTGACGGCCGAAGGTCAGCTGGCGAATGTTCGCCAGGTGGCGCTCCGCGCTCACGGAGGCCGTCGGGCCGGGTGCCGTCGGTCCCCCGGCGTATCCTGATGGGAGACTCCAAGCGAATGCCGTCACTGCCATCATCCACAGCACCTTAACGGTCGGACACAACCTCATCGATCACTACCTCCTTGCGGGTCTGCGAAGGCTCCCATTCCGTGCGGGCGATGGCCTTGCCGTCCTGAAACACGACCACGCTGTTCCACCCGTAAAAAAAGAGCAGCCGGGCCACCGTGGTCGAGGCCTCCGGCGAAACCGCGTAGAGCCAGGTGACTACGCTGCCGGGATGATCCCGGCGATGACAGCTGACCAACACGGCAATCGTGGGGCCGTCATACGCTTTGCCGTCAATCGTCACTCCTCCTTCGCGCAGCCGGACACGACGACCGCAGTGCTGCTCCAGCACGGGCTGAAGGGCCGTACGGAACGAGGGAGTTCCCAATACTAGCACCGAACCTTCCGGAGGCAACAGCAGGTCATGGACCACCGGAACGATGGTGGTCCGTTGAGACGCTGGCTTCTGACTGTCCTGCGCCTCGATCCGCTTGACGATGTCGCGAAAGGGATGGGTGGTGCCCACAGGCTCCTTCAAGGCCGGGAGCACCGAGCGTTGCCGGTCCGTGACGTAGTGGTTCAGCACCGGAGGCATGTCCTGTCGCGGGATCCGACGCATGACGCTCGCCTCCGGGTCGATCTCGATCGAGAGGGGCATTGCCGGCAGAGAGATCGTGAATCGCTGTTCGGCGTCTTTGACGTGAATCAGGACAGTCTGCTCGGTTCCGTCCGACAGGCGAATCCGGAACGGCAGCGGCACTTCAAACAACGTCCCGGCTTGAGCGACTGTGCCTTGCAGGCGGAAGGCGCCACCGCTCACCGGACGGGCGAGAGGCTCTCTCACGTTGAGATCAGGCGCACCGCTCTGTTCGACCCATTGGGCGAAAAACCAGCGAAGATCCCTCCCTGCCGTCTCGCTCAATACCTGCTCCACATCCCGCCAATCGGCCCGACGGCCTCGATAGCGCGAGACGAGTACTTTCAGCGACCGCCAGAACGGCTCGTCGCCGATTTCCTGGCGGAGGAGGTGAAAGACCATGGCGGCTTTCTGGTACCCGATGGCATTGTCACGCTCATCGTGTTTCTGGGTGAATTGCCGCAGAGGATAATCGCGCTCGGGAGGGACATGGAGATTGTATCCGCGCAGCATCAGCCGCCGCTGATCACGCGCCTGGTCCTGTTCCCCGGACCGTTCGTGCCAATAGTAGTTTGCCAGATACGTCGTCAGTCCTTCGACCCAATTGCCCTGGTCGACACGGTTGAACACCGCATTCCCGATCCAAGAGTGGACGATTTCATGGCCCAAGGCATAGGGCTGGACATAGTGCCGCTTGATCACGCCGCTTCCCAACAGCGTAAACGACGGCATCCCAAGCCCGCTGGCAAAAAAATTCTCCACCACGGCGAACGAGTCAAACGGATAGGGACCGAGTACGGTGATGTAGGCGTCGAGATAGCGGGCCGTCGCATCCAGATATTCGTCCGCCAACGGTGCGTCATCGGGGAACAGGTAGGCGCCCAGCTGGACCCGTTGCCCCCCTGGCGATGACCACTCGCGGGTCTTGGCCACGAAGCGGTTCGCGACCAGCGTCAAGGCTTCCGCCGGCTGGATCGGTTCCCATTCCGTCAACGATACCTCTTGGTGGGAACAGAGATCCGAAGGACAGGCGCCGATGCTTCGCACTTTTCCTTGCGAGACGGCGGTCCAACCGGCCGGCAGCGCCACGCGGAGGCGGTATTCGGCGAGCGAATCGGGGACATCCAGATACCACTGGGTCTCGCTGCTCAGATACAGCCCTTCGGGGCCGATATGGCCGGCGGTTTCACTGGGCGTCACGAACCGCAAATGGCGCGGCTCCTTCGGCGGATCATTGATCGTCCCGTGATAATACGCCGTCAAGGTAATCGTACCCTCGTGCATCCCTGTCGCCGGCACCGTGACGTGTTGTTCTGAACCGGGAGCGGCCTGATGGTCGATTTCAAACGGGAGGTCGCGGCCGGGTTCATCCGCAGACGGGTGCGAAAGCACCAACCGGTCAAGGTGAAGGGTGGGCGCGAGTGAGAAACGAAGGGGACGTGCCTGCGCCACGATGGTCAGGCGGTCCGTCGCCAGAAGCGCATGCGCCTCCGGATCAATCTGGACAAAGAGATCGTGACGGAGAATTGAGTCTGAGGAGTCGGATGACGTACCCGGCGCTGAAAGCGGCGAACTCACCAGGAAGATGAGCCCCAGCGCGCAGGCGAAGGCCGCCCCCCTGCACGGATATCCCATCAGAGGGGTTTTAACACTCGCGGCATACGAGCACAAGCTGGATGATGGCGAGCAGTTTCTCGAGATCGATAGGCTTGCTGATGGCCTCTTGCGGGTGCAGCAACCAGGCGTCTTGCAGCAATTCTTCGTCGTAGCTGCCGGTGACGACAATGATGGCTCCGCTGAAATGCTTTTCCCGCAAGCGCCGCAGCAATTCGACACCGCTCATTCCAGGCAGCATCAGGTCCAGCAAGATGAGGTCCGGCGAGGCCTGCTCCACCATGGCCAGCGCTTGAGCGCCATTTGTGACACCGAGCGCGCGATACCCTCGAAGACTCAAGAACTGCACCAGCAGATCCCGCACCAGTTGTTCGTCATCGACGATGAGAATGGTTTCTCCCGTATCGGAAGCGGGACCTGCCGGAGCAGCGGTTCCTGCCTCCAGCTTTCTGGCTGGCTGCTGGACGACGCGATTCACACCTTCGACGAGCACATCGAGGGATAGTCCCTTGCGGACAAAGTCGGTGACGCGCAGCGCACGAGCCTGGTTTTCTTGGAGCTCCGTGGCTCCGCCTCCCAGGATAATCACGGGGGCATGCGGATCGATGGCCCGAATTTCCATCAGCACCGTCAACCCGTCCATTTCGGGCATCCGAAGGTCGAGAATCGTCACGCGGGGATTGTGCTGCCGGAAGAGAGTCAGTCCGTCAAGGCCGCTGGTTGCCGAATGCACATCGTACCCATGACGCGTCAACACGGCCTGCAGGAGGTCGCAATTCATGCGGTCGTCGTCAATGACAAGGATTTTGACCATCGGTCAATGCTCAGAGAAATGTCACATGAATACCGCAGCTTGTCACAGGAGCGAGCCTATCATGGGCGGAATAGGCGGAGAAGCAAAATAGTGGAAATGCGTAAGGCGTTACTCGGCTGGCAGCCCTATGAGCGCGTCGACGAAGGCCCGCGGCTGGAAGTCCTGTAAGTCTTCCACGCCTTCTCCCACCCCGATCAATCGAACGGGTAATTTCAGTTCGTCGGCGATCGCGACGACAATGCCTCCTTTGGCGGTCCCGTCCAATTTGGTCAGCGCTAGACCGGTCACTCCCACCGTGTCCCGGAACTGGCGCGCCTGAGCCAGGGCATTCTGCCCGAGGGTGGCATCCAGCACGAGCAACACTTCGTGGGGGGCGCCGGGCAGCGCCTGCCCGATCACCCGCGTGACTTTTCGCAGCTCATCCATCAGGTTGGACTTGGTATGGAGGCGCCCGGCCGTATCGATCAACACGACGTCGGCCTGCCTGGCTTTCGCCGCCGCGATGCCGTCGAAGGCCACCGCTGCGGGATCGGCCCCATGACGATGACGAATCAGCTCAACCCCAATGCGGTCCGCCCATACTTGCAACTGGTCGATGGCGGCAGCGCGAAACGTATCGCCGGCGACCAAGAGGGGTACGCGCTTGCCTTGCACCAGACGCTGGGCCAGTTTCGCCATGCTGGTGGTTTTTCCGACACCGTTGACACCGACGACGAGCACGACAAAGGGTTTCGGGCCGCGAGTGATCAGCTCTTCGAAGGAGGGGCCGGATGCGGGACCGAGCACCTCCACCAGCGTCTGTCGCAAGGTGTTCTGCACGTGAGGGAGTTGCGAGGCGTCGGTGCCCTTCAAGGCCTCTTTGAGCCTGTTCATCACGCGCTCTGCAACCGGCACTCCGAGGTCCGATGAAATCAGCGCGGCTTCGAACTCTTCGAGCACGGCGGGGTCCACCGCCCGTCCCAGCAACCGGTCCAGGGAACCGCGAACCGCGGACCGCGTCTTGGTGAGCCCTTCACTGAGTCGCTGCATCCATCCCATGCGTTAGACTGCCTTCCTGTTCTGCGAGGATAACTTCGGATGCGAGCGCACCAACCGGGCAATCGGCCCAAGCCGCCGACGCAGCTGCCGCTCTTTCCGTTGCATACGCAGAGCGTCGGCTCTGCCCCGTTCATGGTCATATCCGCACAGGTGCAGCACGCCGTGGATCAACAATGCCACCAACTCTTCCTCCAGCGGCCGGCGGGCAGCCTTGGCTTGCCGCTCCGCCGTCGGCAAGGCAATCACGACGTCCCCGAGATGGGCGGCCATCCGATGGAAGCCGTGAGGCGCTCGCGCCTCACGAAACGCAAACGCCAAAACATCGGTGCTGCGGTCCTTCTGCCGAAAGCGGTGATTGAGCCGTCGCATCCGCCGGTCGCCCACGAGTGAGACATTCATGTCTGCTCCCGGCTCCCCAGCGAGGGTCAGGACGCTCTGTGCCAATCGCAGGACCCGCCTGCGACCGACTTTCATTACCCGAACATGCACCTGGAGCGAAACAGGCATTAATGCGGCTGGCCCCACGAACCTTTCGGTTGAGTGGGCAAGGAAGAGGAGGGACGGTTGTGGGATCCCGGTGAAACGCGGCGCCCGGCCTGCGCGGCCCGCGGCTGGGGTTGCCCCCCGCTCTCATGCTGGTCGTACGCCTTGATGATGTCCTGAACCAGTTTATGCCGGACGACGTCACGCTCGTCAAAGTAGACGAAACTGATCCCTTCGACGTGGCGGAGGATGTCGCGCACTTCAATCAACCCCGAGACGCGGTCCGGAGGAAGATCGACCTGGGTGATGTCCCCGGTCACTACGGCCTTGGAATTGAAGCCCAGCCTGGTCAGGAACATCTTCATCTGTTCGGCCGTCGCGTTTTGCGCCTCGTCGAGAATGACAAATGAATCGTTCAACGTCCGGCCGCGCATAAAGGCCAGCGGAGCGATCTCGATGTCTCCTCGCTCGATCGCGCGCGTGGCGCGTTCCATGTCCATCATGTCGAACAGCGCGTCATAGAGCGGGCGCAGATAGGGATTCACCTTCGCGATCATGTCGCCTGGCAGGAAGCCGAGTTTTTCACCCGCTTCGACGGCAGGCCTCGCCAGAATGATGCGACTGACTTCCCGTTTCATCAGGGCGCTCACCGCCATAGCCATAGCCAGATACGTCTTGCCGGTGCCGGCCGGACCGATGCCGATGACGATGTCGTGCGTTTCGATCGCTTCGATGTAGGCGTTTTGTGTCGGAGTCTTCGGGGCGACGAACCGCTTCTTGGTCACGATCGTCGTCGCGTTGGACAAGAGTTCTTTGAGCGGGGTCTCGGGGCTCTGCCGCAAGGCGGTCAATGCATGAGCGACGTCATCGGGCTGGATCAACATACCGTCGTTCGCCAGCCCCGCAAGCTCGGTGAGCACCCGTTCGGCATACCGTGTGGCGTCAGGATTTCCGTCGAGGGTGAGTTCTTCGCCGCGCGCCGAGAGGCGCACGCCAAGGTCTTCTTCGATCAGCTTGAGGTGCCGGTCGTGGTGACCGAACAAAACGGCGGTGTTGGTGCCTTCACGCAGTTTGAGTTTACGCACGAGGGCCGAAGCCCGTCCCTCCCTCATGTTGCTAGATTGATTCTAGCAAACCCGCAGCAAAGGGACAAGATCAAGGTCTGGAAGGACCGTTGGTCATCATTCAGCCTACGACTTCTTGGCGGGCGCCGAGATGGAGAGCTCAAAGTCTTGCGTGGCAAAGGCTCCCCGAGCGTCCTTGGCCATGACCCGGACACGCTGCACCCCGGCGGCATTGGCCGATGGAGTCCAGTTGATCAGGCCCGATTGTGCGTCGATGGTCATCCCGGAGGGACCGGCCTCAAGGCTGAAGACGATCGCATCGTCATCGGGATCCTTGGCTTGCAGCTGATACGTATATTGTCTGGTCTCCAGCATGGGGCTCGGGGTTGAGACGATCGTGGGCGGGCTGTTAGTTAGCGAGTAGGGGGATGAGCGCACGATAGTCGGAGCCGCGAGGCCGTCGCTCGCAACGATTTCAACGTGCACCGCATCGTTGGTCTTCAAGGAGGAGAGCTCAAGGCTGTTCTCCTCCGCTTCCCTGAGGAGGTCTCCACCCTTGTACCAGCGATAGGTGACGGCCACCGGGTCTCCGTCCGGATCCACAATATCCGCCTGTGCGGTCACCCGGCGCGACGGCGCCTCTTCGAGCGCCACCGACGGAACAGAGACGACGGGGGCGGTATTCGCGACGGTCAGGGAGCTGCTCATCATCGGTGCGCCCTCGCCTTTCCCGTCCGACGGGATGACTTCCACCTTCACCTGGTCTCCCCGTTTGAACAGGTTCGACTCAACCGTTTCTGTTGTACGCTCGGCGACGAGCTTGCCGTTGGCAAACCAACGATACCGGAATTTCAAGATGTCTCCATCGAGATCCTGCGCCTGGACGATCGCCATGAGAGGGCCCGACAAGATCACTGGCGTCGGCTGGATCGAGATTGCACGAATGATGGGAGGATGGTTCCCGCCGGACGAAGACCGGGTTTCACCGTTCTCGACGCTCGGCATACAGGCGAACACGAACAGCGGTGCCAGCAGAACGATCGGGGCCTTCACACCCGCACAGGTCCAAGGCCTCGTGCCTTGGACCTGCGCAGACGTGCCATTCGAATCACCTTCGATCATGCTCGATCAGCTTCGCTCGTTGTTCCAGGACAGGAACTGACTCCATGCGATTCCTGGCGTTTTCGGCGTCATTTTGTTCAGCAAGGAATTGCTGGACTGGAAATAGCCGGCCATCCCGGTCGGTTCAGCTCCGATCTGGATCGCCACCGATGACGCCACGCCTTCTCCTGCCGCTATCCTCCTCGCCCCTGCCCCGGTCGAATCGGTCAGAATCGGATCAGGGTAACCGGTGCCGGTGAGATAGTAGGTCCCGTACACAAAACTCTGGCCTGCCGCCGTACAGGTATCAGTGTACGGCATGAAGGTGGGCGAAAAGAGCGCCCCGCCGATCAAGGTCAGGTTGACGATGATACGCTCGGCCCCTAATCCAGCCGTCGAATCGGCCGCCACCAGTTGCAGCACCCAACCGTCCTTGGCCGTGACGCTTGAGGTGCCGGTCTGAATGGTGGACAGCAAATCCGAGAAGGTCGCGACAGAGCCAACGCCCGTCACGGCGGTGCCCGAGACGTTGGCGGAGCTGACATCCAGGAGGTTCTCGTGCAGACAGGACGTCAGCGACGTGCCGGGTGTACATGTACCGCTCACGACTTTGTCTTTCACGCCGATAAGGTATTGTCGATCCGTGCTGGTCTTATCGGATGTGCTGAAGAAACGGCCTGTCCCGAAAAAGACCCAGGAATTACTCGAGTTGTCCAACGTGACGGTGGCTGCGGCCGTCACCGGCCCCAGATCCAGGGGCGAGCCGCCGATCGTGACCTGTTGAATGATGACGGTTGGAACCCGCGTCCCGGCGGTCTTTCCCGGGATACCCCATGCGCTGCCAGAAGCCCCCGACACCGTATCGGGCTTACAGGGATCACCAGTGCAGGTACCCATCATCAGACGGTAGAACTTCCCCCACCATGTCGTGTGGCTCCCTGTCGGTGCAATCGCTCGCCCGACGTAGACGGCATCGGATCGGAAGTCCAAGTCCCGGTCGTACGTGATCGGACTGGCCATGAAGCTCGGGTTCTGTGTCCCGGTTGCTCCCGTGAAATCGTCCAGCACCGGCATCGTGGACGTGATCCGACTGCCTGCCCCCGGAAGAACCAACTCGGCCGCGAACAGAGACGACCCTGCGGCCGCCTTGCCGTCGTATCCATGGGGACCTGAGCCCGCGACCATGTACCATCGCGCGTTGGTATGGTTATTCTTGGTATCCCCACTGGGACTGACCCTCACGATCGAGGGATAGCTCGTGGTCAATCCGAGAGATGTCGAGGTAAAGGCGTTTAAGACCTTCGGATTGTCTGGATCGGTCACATCGAGCACGATGTACCCGCTGTAAAACGTTCTCGTGTCATTCGTATCGGTCGTATTCCCGTTGGCGTTAAAATCTGCGGTGTACGTCAGGGCCGGTCCGCCGTTGTTGCCGGCTGAAACCGCCGCGCAGGAAGCACAGCTGCCCCCGTATCGCAACCCGACGATGAGGATCGTTCCCCAGCCATCGGGGTGAATGCAGGTGTCAGGCACCGGATCCGTCGAACAGCCGGCTTCGGTGGCGGTGTAGGACGAAAAGATTCTCACATCGGTGGCTTTGGCTTTCAAATCGACGTACGACACATGCGTGTAATCATCCTGCGCCATCCAGCGCAGCTGGGGTAAGAGATAATAGGGGATGAACGACCAGATCTCTTCTCCCAACGCAGGCTTGGTGGAATCGTTTGCGGTCGGGCCTGTCGTGTAAAAGCCATGCTCGACCCCGTTACTGGCATCACTGTCTGCTCCACGGTGGGAATAGCCTCCGTTAAACGCATGAAGCATCCCGTCGTTCGATCCGACGTAGACCGTGAGGCGTCGACTTTTCCACCGCTGCGCGAATCGACGATACCCGGTATCGCCGTAGAGCACGTCGAACCGTTCTTGCGGTGTGCCGACCAGCGTCGGTGTCGAATTCACAATATCGCCCAGGCGCCAGACGAATGTTCCCGATTCGCCTGGAATCGTCTTGGTTCGGTTGCGCATGTTCGCCACGGCGGTTCCCGAGACATAGCTGATAATATTATCCGCGGTAAACGTCCCTGTCGCAGTCCCCTGCAGGTACGCCTTCCACACGTTGGACGCCAAACCGGTCGTCACGCTTCCGCCGTTGACCGCAAAATCCTTCTGTTCATCCGTATCAACTTCCCCGTCGTTGTCCAGATCCACCCATGTAAAAATCTTTCTGGGCCTGGTTGAGAGATCTCGCTTGGCAAGCTTCTTCCCGCCCTCCCAAATGCCCTGCATCTCGCGCAGGTCATGTCCATCCGTATCGCACGATAACGACGATGCGCTGTCGTTCTTCTGCCCGTCCCCGTTCGAGTCGACATAGCGGAGGAACTTCGTCGTCTTGTCGGTGGCGGTACAGGTTTCGACGATGTTGTCGTCCCCATACACCAATCGGCCGTCCTGGACCGTGTCCTCCCGCATGTTTCCATAACTATCCACCCACAGGCCCTGGATGTAGCCGGTCCAACGAACTTCGTTGGACGCGCCCGCGATCGTGTCGAACTCTTCCGGGAAGAAATAGGCTTGGTAGATGCTTCCGTCACCCGTGGTCGACGACGCCAATACGGACAACGAGGTGCCGGAGGCGGCGCGCTTCAAAATATCCGCAATCGCCTTGTTGACTTCCTTTTCGATGTCCCCGCCTTCCGAGGCGTCGAAATATGAGTCGGGCACACAGTCGTAGTCCGAATCCCATTCCTTGTAACTATAGTAGGGACCGGCGGTCGTAGGCTGCAGATTCGAGCCGGTTGGATAGGTGCACAGGTTGATGTTGCCGAGCTGGAGTCCAGTCGTCGCATTGACGTCGGCCGCGTATTGGGCAGCGGTAGGAGCAAAGTTCGACGTGTTGTCCTTGTTTTTGTCGTCGAAGCCGCCGTATTTCGAGGCGGAGGCCAGAATTTTGGCTCCGGTTTTTCCGCCCATTGCGTTCACGGAGTAGAACGTCACCGATTGCGTGCCCCCAATCGTCGAACGCACGTCGTTGGTGTGGCCATACCAGGCGACGTCATCGAGCCGGTCTCCGGCGGCTTTGGCTGCGGCCGTGCTCATGCTCTCAGGCGCCAGCGTATAGTCGACTCCCGTATTGGCCCCCGTAAACAGGTTCCCGAAGGGGGAGGTGCCAGGCGCATCGCCGTCAGCGATTCCCTGCCCGGGACTGATCATCAACACGAAGTTTCGGCAGCAAGGGACGATCGCGCTCGCACTGGAGACATAGTAGGGATCGCCGGCCACTCCGGTGGTGCCGTTGTAGCCCGTGCCCCACACACCGCTGCCGTTGTCATAGCAAGGTCCAGACGACTTGCGGTAATAGCACAGCGCCTCATAGAGCGATTCCGCCAAGGGCGCATTCGCGAGCGTCGGTTCGTTACGAACGTTCGTGTAATCGCTTTGATTGACCGCCGAATCAAACGCGATTTGCAGGCTACCGCCCTGTCCCGTCGAACCGTTGATAAACATGATGGCAGCACGGAAGGCGTCCGCTCTCAGTCGTTGGAAGAGGCCCCACGAACGATCGCGCAAATAACACGCCGTCGTTCCCATGTAGTTCGGGTCTCCGAGCCTGCACGTATTCGCCGCGCCCGACGCCGGGACATCGTTCGGCTCAGAGAGCAAATTCACTTGAATGGGATAGGTATTCGCGGCAGCCGTATCGAACGGATTGGCCGTCGTGTTGTCGTTCACGTAAATATTGCCTTGTCCGGTGCCGTCGCCCATCCCGAAAAAGCGACCCTCCGTAGCCAGGATGGGCCCTCCTGCTGCCAAGTTGACGTCAGACGTCGGCAGTGTGGTGGGCACACGTCCCGTGAGCGTCGCAGCCGGGACGAACTTCACGAAGCACCAACCGAGATTACCCAGTGAGCATTTAGTGGAACTGCCGTTGTCTCCCACATTTTTCGCCCCTGCAAGGCTGTTCGCGGTGCCGTCCGTATTCGCCTGGGCGGGCAACGGACGTCCGCCGATCAAGGCTTGATAAATCATCTCTTGTTTCCGCATCGTGAGCCAGTTGAGGAAGTTCCCGTCCCACTGGCTCGTGGCGTTGCAATTGACGGTGTAATCCGGATTCCCGCTGCCATTGACCTTCCTCCACGCATAGGTAAAACCTGTCGGGGTGGCTGTGTAGCAGCGAAAGGGATCGAAGATGCCGAAGTACTGCTTGGTGGAAACGAAAGTGTCTGCCGGAGTCGTCGTGTTCGCTGACGTGCTGGCAATCGGGGCGCCGTTGCTGTCCACCGCGACGAGATACGGACCCGAGGCGCTATCGACCGTCACATTGGCCGCGTACTTGGTATTGGTCGGCGTTCCCGGCTTGAAAGAGATCGGATACTTGTGATTCGACCCGGTAAATGCGGCCTCGAGGGTGTAGTTGGAGAAATCCACCAGAAACAGAATATTGACCGGGCCGGTCTTGTTGAGAAACATGGGATAGTTCGTGTAATCGACCATGTTCGGCGCAGCCGCCGGCGGAACCGGTGGCGCGGCCGCTGCCGGGACGGGCGCGAAGACGGTCGCGACCATGCCCACGCTCAAGAATGCCGCCCACAAAGTGCGTCGTAACGCCATTGTCCACTGACCGTTCATGATGTCCTCCCTCTGTTGCTTGGATCGCACCCGTTCCGCCATGCGATCGCGGGAGCCCTGTAGAAGAGGAATGTTCATATCTGCTGGTGCTCGCTTTTATGGCTGTTTCTGACAGCCGTCTGAACTCCACGTGCACGCATAGATGGCTGACACACGGCTTTCGGTTCCCGTGGCCGTATTGGTGGCCACGCAGGTGACCTTGTAATAAATATCCGCATCGCCGCCACCTCCGGCGCCCACCCCTTCATAGCCTCCGAAATGGATTTGGCCCGTCCCGGCCTTCTGCTTGACATAAAGCCGGTCGATATCGCCCAACACGGTATAGCCGCCCAAATTCATCAACCCGGCAGGCATCCTGATGTTTTCGGAACCGGAAACGGGATTGTCAGGGCTGTTTTCCGGGTTTCCGATAATCTCGTTCTCCAGGATCGTTGCATTCGTACTCGGAACCGGTCCAGCCGGCGACGCAGTATCCAGGAGCGCGGCAGGAATCGTGTCACCATTCTCCGGCAGTAACGTCTGCATGATGACATTCGCGCTGGTGCCTAGACAGGACTCGGCGGCTTGCGCGGCGTTTTCCGTGGTACGCTGCAAGCCGGCGATCTTGTTCTCAAGCCCGCTGACGGTGATTGCGGCGACGCCGAGCACCGTCATCATGAGCATGACCATGAGGACGACGAGCATGGCAACGCCACGTTCGTCTCCTCCGCTGACGCTCACGACTGTCGGCTCGAATCGCACAGATGTTCTCCTCATCAGAATCCGATGTTTCTTAGATCGACGGTCTTGGTCAGCATTCGTCGCCGATGAGTGGCATTGGCGCTCAGCGTGCGATCGCCTGAGACTCCCAATCCTGCCGACCCTATCTGGAGTTTCGATGTTTCTCCGAAGCCCGCATCCGCGCGGGGTTGGGAGGCGACCAGCGATATCTGGACCAATTTGATCTTGTCCGGAGTCAGCGGAGGAGTGGTCCATAAGTTATCGCTCACGAAATCCGCCTGATCGAACCCGGCTGCCCCTCCCTGGTTGTCGATGATACGATCGGGATTGCCGCCGTTGATTGCCGCCACGCAGCCGTCGCAGGCATAGGCCAACTGTAGCTCCTCAATGCCTTCAACGATGGGTGCCTCAGCACTCGGCCCCACCGTCACTCCGGCGACACCCCTGGTCAGGCACGGCTCTCCGGAGCCACAGACGGCCGCATTGATCACGACCTGATAGCGGATACATTGCAGGAGATAGACAGGCGCGCTGGCCGGAAACCAGATTGGAGCGGGAACAGCGACCGTAATCGTATTGCTAGAGGGAGTCACGGCCGTGACTTGTGCTGTATACGCTCCATTGATTGAGATGTAGGACCCATTGACCAGGCCTGAGGCGACCATGTCGTTCACTGCGCCCGACCTCAATGTAATCGTCGCAGCTCCATTCGGACTCGTGGCGGACTGCAAGAGCCATGGCGTCGTTCCTGAGGATTTCGTCGTCGGCACGAGGAGTTGAATCGAATCCGGACCGGTATCCGCGCCTGTGGGCGTGTTGTCCGCCGGCATGAGAGGAAAGGTGCAGTTTCCAATGGCCACTCCGGGGCTGCCAAAGCCGGCCATCTTGATGTCCCGGCTCAAGAGTTCCATGGCAATGCGCACGTCCTGTTGGGTATCGACGACCTGCTCATTGGCCACCACGGCCTTACTGGTGGTGGTGAGAATGGTAAACGCAGCGGCCGCCACGATGGCCGTCAGACCGACGGCGACCATCACTTCGATCATCGTAAACCCCCGTTCACGAGCCGCCGGAAACTTTTTGACTACGTGCTTCGCGGACATGCGTTCCTCATCCTTACTCAGGTGCCACGACACGTTGCATGGTCAGCGTCCGGTTGCGCTTGACACTCTGACCGGCCTTTAACGATCCCATCCACGTGATCGTGACTGTCACATTGCGTTGGCCGAGCGCAGCCGGACCGACGACAGCAGTGGAAACCGCGACGGTCCCCTTGATGTTCTGCAATTGGGTGGCGTTGACCAGGCCGGCCCAGAGCGTACAGTCGCCATTGGCCATCGGCTGTGTTGTTGTACTGATCGCGGTGCAGGTCGAGGCGCTTGTCGTATCAATGGCGTTATAGGCAGCCGCATTTCGCCGGTTGAAGTAAATCCGCTCCATCATGTCCGAAGCGAGCGTGGACACCCTGGTCAACTCGTTGGCATCCACATTTTTCACAAGAGCAATCCCCTGCATGGCGGAGAGGGCCAGCAGGCCGACTGCCAGGATGACTGACGCTAGCATCCCCTCGATGAGCGTAAACCCTTGATCGTTCCGCAACTGTGCGTGGTGCGCCTCAGTCATGCCTTACACCATTTGGCCTACGGGCAGGGCGTGGCCGTCGCCGTCGGCGACCAGTTCACACGCCCAGCCGGGATGATTTGCACGGAGTACTGTTGCTTGTTGACGTCGCAGACACCAAACGTCTGCGTGGCCGTCCCTCCGCTGGTTTTGACACCAAGGGACGAAAAAGAGATGGTGACCGGCGCTCCGGTGACGGCTGTCACTCGGCTCGCCAACCATGTTTTCGGAATGACCGACGAACCTCCGTTCGCGACGGCCCAAATGTTCACGCCCCCGGATGCCATCTCAATCGTGACATCGACCCCGCGATTCTTGTTCATGGCGGCCATCCGCGCCATGGTCAGCTGCGAGGCGATCTCGCTCGTGGCTTGTCGAAGCTGCGTCCGTGAGTGCCAGCGAACAAATTCAGGTGCAGCCAACGATGCGCCGACCGTGACGATCGCCACCGCGATCATCAACTCGATCAGGGTAAACCCAGCGATGCTTCGATGACCTGTTGGATTCGCCATAGTCATGTCCATACACCCAGAGCCCCGGAGCGGACATCGCAAGGGACATGCCGATCAGGGGCCTTCATGAATTCCTCTAACCTATTGAAGGATAGCGGATGATGGCCGGTTGGCAAGGCGTCTCCCGGCTCGAATGGCAATTTTCGTCGGCCGGTTTGAACAATTTCCGTCACATAGGGGTAGGAGGCGGGCATGAAATACCCGGCATCGAGTGGCCTGACACTAGAATGGAGCAAGGAAGAACAGCTAGGGGCGACTACGGGAGAACTACTGGCTTGCGACCGCACGCACCTGGCGATACGCGGTCAACCCTTGAATGACCTTGCGGATCCCATCGCGAACCAGGGTCTCCATGCCGTTGCGAGCGGCCGCGTGAAGCAGCTCGGTGGTTCTGGCTCTGGACTGGATGAGGTGTTTGATTTCGTTGGTTCCAATCAGGAGTTCGTGGAGCGGGACACGGCCTCGAAAGCCTGACCCACGGCACACATCACACCCTCGACCGCGGAACAACCGGAGCGCGTGGCGTTCGGGCAAAAGGGATTCGCCAGCAGCCATGCCCTGTCCCTCCAGCAGCTCATCATATTCTTCACTCGATGGCTGGTAGGGTTCTTTGCACGCCGCACAGATCCGCTTGCAGAGCCTGGTCGCCAGCACACCGAGCATGGCGTCGGCAAAGTTGAACGGGTCGCACCCAAGGTCCAGCAGCCGGATCACGGTTTCGACGGCGCTGTTGGTATGGAGTGTACTGAAGACGAGGTGGCCGGTTAGAGAGGCTTCGATGGCGATGTCGGCTGTTTCCTTGTCGCGCATCTCGCCGATCATGATGACGTCGGGATCGGCACGCAAAAAAGCCCGCATGGCCGTCGCAAAGTCGAGGCCGATCTTTTGATGAATTTGAAGCTGCCGGAGGCCCTCCTGTGTGATTTCGACCGGATCTTCGGCTGTCCAGATTTTCCGTTCTTCGCTGTTGATCTCTTTGAGGATCGCATGCAGGAGCGTCGTTTTTCCGGAGCCGGTGGGCCCGACACATAGGAAAATGCCATGGGGCCTCTCGGCAAGCATCCTGATCGCCTGCAGCGTGTCCGGCATGAACTCCATGGCCTCCAACGGCAGCGGTTCCTTGGCGGTCAACAACCGCAGCACGGCATCTTCGTTCCCGCCGGTTGTGGGAAGCGTCGCCACACGCAACTCGATACTGCGCTGGCTGCCGAGCTTGAAGCGGATCTTCCCATCCTGCGGCTTGCGCCGTTCGGCAATATCGAGGTTGGCCATGATCTTGATGCGCGAGACCAGGGCGCGACGGTATGCAGCGGGCACCTTGGTATACGTGAAACAGGTGCCATCGACCCGGAACCGAATGTTCATGTCCTTCTTGCCGAGACATGG
>Ga0070687_100000244_pt1 | contig 18597 bp, 12 predicted proteins | sample KBSS33LmetaG_FD_64678 | JGI IMG/M metagenome (GOLD analysis project Ga0070687, IMG submission 64678) | Switchgrass rhizosphere microbial communities from Kellogg Biological Station, Michigan, USA - KBS S3-3L metaG | ecosystem: Host-associated > Plants > Roots > Rhizosphere ... | reverse complement strand
TTTTTTTTTTTATTTAATTGAATAATTTTAATTAGATAATAATTTAAATTATTATTCAAGTGCGTACGCAACTCACCTATTAAATTAGATAAATTTAATTTAATATTTTCTTCCTTCAAAAAAAATTTAAATAATATAATCATAAATAAAATAATAATTAAGGTTAAACATGCATGATTTATTATATCGATACTTAATATCAAATCTTTTAAAGGACAATTATCAGATTCTATAAATTTTTTTACAATATCACTATTTATGATTGAATCCCCTGGAGTTGTAGCGCTCGTAGTTACAGAATTACCACCGTCGACAACAACAAAAAGTATAGAATTTAAATTAGAAGAAATTCAAAATAAATTAAAAATAACAACAATACCAAAAATAAAGGAGATAAAATTTGCGATAATCTTATTTATTTATTTGTTGAAAGCTTAAAGTCTTCTAAATAAAAAAATGTAAAATTAAAAAATATTAAAAAAGATAATAAATTTATTAATAGTTTATCTATATTAGTAAAACTATTAATTTTTAATGATTGCAATCCTAGAAAAACTAATTCAGAATATTTTGATAAAATATATAGCGAAAGGTAAAACAATAAAATAAAGGTAATTAAAAAGTATAAAGGTTCAAATTTAAATAAAATACTTTTTTTTAACTACTTTTTCTCACTTTGTTTTTTTTGGAAAAAAAAATAGTCATGCTACTTAACCAAGTTAAATATTCTTCCAAAGATAAAGAATCTACGGCAATAGGCATAAATCCATGATAAACTCCACAAATTTCTGAACATTGACCATAGAAAGTTCCTTCTCTTTCTAATAATAAAGAAGTTTGATTTAATCGACCTGGAGCAGCATCAATTTTTATACCTGCAGAAGGTAAAGCGAAATCATGGAGTACATCTGTACTTTGTACTACTAATCTAGCATGTGTATCTACTGGAACATTTAATCTATTATCTACATCTAATAACCGTAATTGACCTACTTCTAAGTCTGACTCAGGAACCATATAAGAATCGAATTCTATAGCATCTCCTGAAGCTGATTCATAATCACTATATTCGTATGATCAATACCATTGGTGCAAAATATCTATTTTTAAAAAATAGTAAATTTTCGACTGTACATTAAGCAATATATAAGTTTTATATATCACCCACAAGTGACCCAGTCTGTTGCGATAAGAGGAAAAAAATAAACCACTTACCGACAGTCTTGTACTATATTCGGTACTGTAAATAAATAGTATTTTAACTGTTTTCACTCGCATCGCCAAAGGCAAGACTATTGCCTTTAAGATTCCCGTCGGATTCTTAGAAAGATAAAATATAAATAATTATCTCTCACGACTATTATATATATGTGTGTGGGTTGAAAGAACTTGAATTAGTATTATCTAAATCTAATTTATATAACATACTAGAATGAATATAAGGTCCAATTATACTTCTTAAATTATTAACAGATTGTTTTTTAATATATAAAGAATATTGGTTTTCTTTCGATATATTCTGGATAGTATTTTCTAAATTGTACTTAGATTTTAAAACATCACTTAATAGCTCAACTTCCTTTAGTGTGAAACTATTAACAGCTATTCTAACTCCATTATTAGCCCAACCACCGTCATCCATAACCCACACAGCTAAGGCCAACGGCGTCAAATATTCATAGATATTTAAGGGAATAACTTTTTTACCATTTGTATAAAACATTTTATGTATTCAACTAAAACTCCTAAAAGTAAAAGTGTTAAACTCGTAACCACAGTATAATTTCTCTTTATTTTTTATGTTTCTAGTGTATAGCCGAGGTTTAAGATTACTAGCGTATCCTCTACTATAGAAAAAATCATACAACCAAAACAAATACTCTTTGTGTACTATACTTTGTCTATAGCAAATTCTAACACCTTCCCCAGATCTATTGTTAGCATAGCTATCACCTAATATGGAACCTACTACAACAGATATTACATCTACGTTGTGTGGACCTATCCTGTTCATAGCCCTTATTCTATTTATGTGAAAATACCTTTGTCGATTTAGAGAAAAACATGAAAAATTAGTTTTATGTAAAATCCGCGTGTGCTTAGCAAACGGAGCATATGAGGTAATAGAATAGTTTTTATTTATGATATTGTGATAATACTTATTATTTTTTTGACCATTAAAAATGGTATCTTTCATTTTATTTAATATATACAATGTTAGGCCACATAAAAAGAAACCTACAGCTTTTATTGTCATACTTGGAGAAATTACTTCATCAAGTATGTAAAGTAAACTAAAACTAGGCACAGCAATTAACATTAAAACAAAAGCAGGTGTGATAGTTCAAACAACTTCAGCAAAAGTAGCATGATTTAAGTATTTGGCACTAATTAAATTATTTTTAAATAATACAATAACAACACCTAAAATCCAAACTACACCTAATAAAATTAAAATTAAAAAGAAAGATACATTATTATGTAAATCTACTATTCCAGTAAATCCAGGAGAAGCAGGGTCTTGGAAACCGATTTGCCAAGGATAAGGAGCATCATTTACAGAAGAAAAATTAAAAATTAATTGAGCATAGTGTGTACCCAAAGCAAGGAAAATATTTGCAATAATATATAAAATAAGTAAATTTTGTAATCTTAAGTTAAACATTTATTAATTAAAGTTTAGTGTAACCTTTGTTAAAGGTATAATATTTTTATTCTAATTTATTTTTCTGGCGTACGCACAAGCACTACAATTATACTGCACATCAACACCTTTTACGCACCGATACCTAAGATTAAGTACACCCAAGTGCGTCAGGTGTCAAAAAGGTGAGCGAAGCCAATAATAAAATTGAATAAAAAGTTTTAATCCATAAATTATGGAACATTATTTACTAAAAAAGAATAAAATTCTTTTAGTAAATAAAATAAAATAATATAATTTTCCATAGTCTTACAAGGCACGTACGTGTTGCGACCGCACTACAGTGTATGCAGGCAGAAACGCGCAGAAAACTTATTATAAATTTTTAGCCTTTAATTAAAAAGCCTTGCCACTAAACAATTAAAAATTATAACTCCTAATATATATTTTTTTCTTGTTGCGTTACACATGTGTGTGCATGTGTACGCATTACACTTAAAATAAATTATTATTTACTTAATATATAAGTATTAATATATGTTAGAAATAGAAAATATATTAAATTATTATATTATTTAAATTTAAGATCTAAAACATAAATAATTTTTCAATGTTTTATGCTTGCAAGCAAGTACAGATCTATATGAATTAAATAATAATAAAATAAAACGGGTTAAGAATTCTTTTATACTAACATTAATTTTACATTAAGCTTTATAGGGCTTAAGTATTATACGTTTATAATATAAAATCTAAAGAGTAAAGGATTCGAACCTAAATTCATAGTTTTCCATTAAAACTACTCTTTGACGCTGATGTTGATGCGAAGGCGAAAAAATTTTGTTTTTTTTATGTGCGAGTACGGACATTTTGTAATTAAAATTAAAAAATAAATTTAAATATATAATAGTTCTCTATATTATATTTAAAATATTCCCTTTTGGAATCGAACCAAAATTAACAATTTAGAAGAATGTCGTTCTACCATTAAACTAAGAGAATTTTATTTAATTACCATTTAGGGTTTATTTATACACAATAATTTTTTTTTTTTTTTAAAATTTATTACATAGGCGAAATACGTAAGAGAGATCAATGATTTAAGACGCACGCACAGCATACAAGGTGTATTATTATATTTATCCCCTTTTGGAATCGAACCAAAACCTTAAATTTAGGAAATTTATATTTTGCCTTTAAACTAAAGGGATAATTTAATTTTAGACAAAACTTAAATATTTCCTATGAATTTAAATTACCGTAATTCATGTTACATTGCACATGTATGCAAAATTATTATTAATAAAATATTTTTAGTATTATTTTCAATAAAAAAAAAATAAAGACAACCAATAAATGTACAATAAATACTTAACGATTATATTCCATTATTAATAAGAGCTAAGAAGGAATTGAACCTTAAATTTCAAATTTGCAGTTTGACTACAGTACCATCTGTATACTTAACTCTTTAAATATAAAAACCAATATGTAATGATTTTTCTTCTTATAACTATTCTCTAATTTTATTTTTACAACCGTCGGATCATAAAAAATTTTATTTTAAATTATATCTGTAATGCTACGCATACGTTTTCCTTAGGCTAGTGTTTATAGTTGCACAGAATAAATATTCGAAAAATATATAATTTATAATTATAAATGAAGAATATATTTTAAAATATTATATTCTCTTTTATAGTATAAATATGTTTATTTGTGTATGCGTATACAGCGCACGCAATAAAAATTACTTCTCTAAATTTTTACTTGTTTTTATTTTTGTTGTGCCTGCACACGTATGCCTACGCTGCGTACACACCGCACACTACAGTTTTATTAAGTTTAATAATTAATATAATAAAAATTTTTACGGTCAAAATAAGGTGAAGATAAGGAGAAAGGGTACTTATAAATAAATACACATGTGTTGCGTAACATCCGCACACACTGTACGCTTTTATAAAAAAAATCTAAAAATAAAATTAAATACATGTAGTGCGTGCGGTCGCGAGTCGCAAGTGCGTAATGATGCTTAGCAAAAGGGGGTTATATTTAAATAAATTTTAACATTTAAATGCTATTAATAATTTATTATAGATAAATATTTATTTATAATAAAGATAAACCATAAACTATAAATATTAGTATATTAAAGTCTAATTGAAATATACTATTTTATATTTATGACGATAAAAAAATAGGAATTGAATCTTAAATTTAAGACCAAACTAATTTTTTTCTTGTGTATATGCTTCGCGTTAATTATTATCAACGCTAGTCGCTAGCTGCTAATCGCTAGTCGTTAATTACTAGTCACTAGTTGCTTGTTACTAGACGCTAAGCTACGCCGACATACATCTCGGGCCTAAAGCTGAATGCCTTGTACTTGCTTATTAAAATTACGGAATAACACGTTACATATGTACATAAATCTAATCACTGCTAGTATAGCATATGTGTGCGCACTGTGCTACAGTACAGGATAAAATACCGAATGTAGGAAGTTTGACGTTAGATGTTGGATGCAGATGATAATTGTATTAAAAGATATGGCTAATTCATACAGTAACACTGAAAGAACCTCTTTTACTTTTATTAACATATCTAGCTTTTTCAACTAAATTTACAACACCTCTAGCCATAGTTCCTTTTTGATAGGTAGATACAGTTTTTCTAGGTATAATTCTATGTTTATAGAATCTACCGGCAACTCTCATTTTATATCCTGAAACTTGTGTAATGTAAGAATTTATATTACTAATAAAGAAAGGTTTAGATTTCATATGAAATCTAAGCATATTTTCAGGCATATTAGGATTACAATAAAAGAATTTATAAATGAAAGATTTTTTAATTCTTTCAAATTTATCTTCTTCTCCGTTAATTCCAATAAGTTGAGCCATAATATTAGGATCAGAAAAAGGAGTTTTAATTCTATTTAATTCTAGTTTAATAGAGCAATTAAAATATTTTTCTAAAATATAAGTTAAAGAATTTAATTCATCATAGAAAAAAGATAGAGTGTTTCTTATATAAGGTTCAGTATAATCTATACTACTAAAATCAACAGAATGTGCTTTATTTTTTATAAATTTTTTAGCTTTTTTATCTCAATAACCACCTGCTAATTTTTTCAATTGTCTTAATTTTCTAAATACATAATACTTATATCTGAATTGAGATAAATAAGGAATATTACCTGGATAGAAAGGTTTAACTTTTTCATCAAAAGGTTTTTTATTAGAATAGAATGAATCCATAGTCCATAAACTAGGTATATTTCCACTTTCAACTAATTCTCTTTTAGGTATGTCTCTATATTGTTTATTAGTTAAAAGTCAATAAAATTGCATTCCTGTAGATAATGTAGAAACGGTTTCATTCCAGTTTTTTATTGTTTTATTATTGAAATAAAATTTTCTAAACATAAAATAAGAAATTTGAATATTAACTTTATTATGGCTAAATATAAATATAGGTTTACTAATTAAAGCCAATCCCATTAAATTAAAGAAATATTTTAATATTACGGAAATACTCATTTTTAATAAAGACCCTGTATGATCAAAAGAATTTAAAGTATTAGTTCTATTAATATTTTTTGTAAAACTATAAGTTATAATTTGTTTAGGTCCAGTATGTACTCCAGAATATCTTACATGTCTAAAAAATTTAAATTCAGATAATATTTTTTTTAAACCTATTTTATTTAACTTATTTATATTTTTATTATCTATTAAGAAATCAAAAAAAGGAGAAAGAGATTCGGATAACGCTAAATTTTCTTCGGTTCCTGAAAATCTAGAATCATAATTAAATAAATTATCGAATTTAGCATTATTAGATCTTTGAAGATTATGTTGATCTGTAATTAGATTTAAATTACTTTCTAAACCTTTAAACAAGAAATCTATATTTTTCCCTTTATTTTCAAGTAAATTTCCAGATCTTGATAATTCCGACTTTGAATTTAATGTATTTTCAGTTGCGTGTGCTGCGCCAGCATTTGCGGTAGTATTGTATAGTTTATCCAATTTAAAATTAACTTCTTTTTTATTGTTAATATTATTTATTTCATAATTAAATTTTTTTATTAATTTTACAGGATAAGACCCTGCTTTAAATTTAAGATTTGTAATTATGTCTAATAAATATTTTTTTTCTTTTAAAGTATTATTCTGATTACTTATACCGTAAACCATAGGGAAATTATTCTTATTAGAAATTTTTTTATTTAATAAAACAGGAAATAATGAATTATGTTTTAAATAATTTTCTGAAGAATTATTATAGCTAAATAAAGCAAAATTAGGATATCTACCTAGATAAGCCAATGAAATATTAAATAAATAATCAGAATAACTTTCTAATAATTTAACCCCAGAAAATCTTTCATTTGCTGCTGCTGACGCAGACGCGCTAAATTGTTTGCTTTTAACTGCACTTACCATTATATCACCAGATATCACAGGTAAGGCGCTTGATGCTAGTGTGTGATTATTTTTAGGCGCGTGTGTATATAAATTATAGATTTTTGATTTTATTAATTTTAGTGTAATTTGTTGCGTAGCATTCGCATGCACTTGTGTATTAGTGTAAACATGGGCAAGAGGTGCGGTAGTTAAGCCTAGTGTACCCTTGTTTCGCAAGATAAATTTATATAAATTAATAAAATCTATTCTAGTTAAAGCAATTTTGTCATTTAAAGAATTTATATTACCAGATAATAAATTAAATAATTTAGCAGGAGTATTATTTATATTTTTTTTTTCTACTTCTGTTGCTGTTGCGTGCGCACTTGCGATCGCAGTCGCAGCGTGCACACTTAAACCACTAATTATTTTATCTTTATTTAGATTCCAGTATAATTTTAATTCTCTGTAAATTTTTTTTTGTTTAAATTTCCTATTTTCCTTTATTGCCTTTTTCTTTTCTTTCAATAACATAGAATTAATCCATGATTTTCCGAAAAGTATTTCTGAGAAAGAATCAAAGCTAGATCCCTCCAATTTATTTAAAATATTATCAGACTGATAGAATAATTTATTTTGGTTTAAAAAATTTCGTTTTCATTTAGAAAATACAAAAAATTTAAAAATAATTTTACGTGTATAAGATTCTAATTTTTTTTTCAGTAAACTAAGTAATTTTTCATATTTTTTTTTTCCTTTACCTTTAATTTGTAAAGCCTTACGTGCTTTTTTTCCATAAACTTTTTCTAATATACTAATTTTACTTAGCATATAAGGTTCAGTAAAGTAATCTTCAAACATAAATAGTTCTTTTAAATTTATAATAGCTAATTTTTTATCTATTAAAAATAAATAAAGTATTATAAAATAAGCTACATTTTTATTCACACGATGTGAGTGCACAGCTTTTTTAAATTTCTTATTTAATATGAATCATTCTTTATTTCTATTTAATAGGGAATTAACCTTTTTCTTTAATACTCGTTGTATCTTAAAGATGAAATTGTTTTTAATTTCAAATAAATTAAAATAATCAATTTTTCTATTACCAGTGAAGGTAATTTTTCCTTTTTCTTGTATACGAGAAATAGGGAAAGCATACATAGAAAATATATTATCATTTTTGTCTAATGTTGATAAACTACGAACTCTATTAATCATTTTACTAAATTTTTCAGCGTTTATTCCTCTATAAATATAGAGACCTCCGGCTTGAGCATCTTTTTTACTTATAATTTTTCTTATATTATTTTTTAAAAATAATAACTTTCTATAAGGAAGTAGATAAGGACCAAATTTGTATGTAGAATATAAAGATTTTTTAAATTTTGTTTTATTGGCAATGTACGCACTATATATTTTAGAATTTATGTGGGGTGCTAGCTGACCAGGATGGCGTTGCGACCGCACTTCCATTTTTTGAAGATTTATAATTAGTCTTTTATATCCTCAATAAAACATTCTTTTATTTAAATTTTTATTTAATAAGCGTAATAGTTTATTTTTTTTCTTTCTAGCTTTTTTTATTTCTATTCTAAATGTTCTATTCTGTGTATCACGCATTTCCAAATTATAAATATAATTTAAATAAATATCAAAATTTAATCCAAAATTAAAAAAAGAGTAAAATAAATATTTTTTAAACCGTCTATGGTTTAAATTTTTAATGTCTTTACTTAAAAATTTTTTAATATGGCTTTTTTTATATTTTTTTTTATAAGATTTAATAAAATCAGTGAAATGATTAATAAAATAAAAAGTATTATGATATTTAAAGAAATTCAACCTGTCTAAATGTAAAATTTTAACTAAGAATTCATTAATTAATTTAATGTTGAAATCCCCTTCAGAGTATAAGAAAGATAATTGATTTATTTTTAAAAAATTAACACGAGATTGATAAGATAAATCTTTATTAATTTCTCTTGTTGACATCGCTAAGTGAGGATACATAAAAGTACGTTTATTTTGTTTTTCTTGTTCTAATAACCAATAATTTACTGTAGAATTTATTAAATTTTTATTTTCTCTGATGTTGCTAATAGGCATTATGAATGCAGATGAATTGAATGGTGTTAACGTTTCATTTCGCAAGTTAAGAGAAGATTTTTTAATATTAAACGAAGGTAAAACGGAGCGAGAAGAAAAGGCATAAGAATTTTTATCCTGTACGCACTCCGCTCGCGCTGCAATTTTTGCAAAATTTAATGTCGAAGGATTAAATCTATAGTTAATATAAGGATAAAGCTTAAATTTATAATTATTAGTATTTCTTTCTATTACTTTATAAATATTACCATATAAAGATAAAGAAGTTGAATTATTATATCCGGGCAATCGATTAGATAAAGTTAAAAAAGCCATTTTATTTCTAGCATAAGAAGTGTTTGACCTTATAATATTATTAATAGAATGTACTTGAGAAATATTATAAGAATTTTTTTTAATTTCTTCAAAATTTTTATTTACAAGACCGTGAGCAACCAAGGCCGCGGAATGAGAATAAACACCATTTTTAGATTGTCGTATAGAATTATAAATATAATTTTGTACCGTAAAGTTTATAAAATTTTTTCTCATAAACATTCTTAATTTTTTTGAAGCGCTAGCAGGCTTAAAATTAGAGTTTTTATGTTCTCCTCCGGCTTGCGTATTATAAGATATATTAATTATAGTTCTACTTTTTCTGTTAAAATATGGTGCTGTTGCCGCTGCGGCAGCAGCAGTTGATGAAGTGCGGTGTGCCCCTAAAGCAAACGAAATATTTTTAACGTTTTTTTTTAAATGTTTTCGTTTAAGCACCTTATTTATGTTTATTTTCTCGCTTAGCGACCGTACACGCTTATTAGAATAAAATTTATTTTGATTAAAATAATAATAAAAAGAATTAGCATTTTCAACAGTAGGTAAAACTTTAGATAATATTTTAGCAGAGTTAGATTTAAAATAAAAATAACCTAATTTTTTAGATTTATATCTTCTAATTCTATAGGCTAAATTAAATATTAAATTTTTAGAAATTTTTCTAATTTTTCTAATTTCTTTAGCTTTACGTGCGTACGCAAAGCAAGAAACTAAAGAATTTAAATTAGGTGTTTTATTTGAACTTACCAGATCGTTAAATTTATTGTTAATAGAAGTTAAAGAACTTTGATTATATTTGCTTAAATTTGACAATAGATAAATTTCTTTTGAAGTTTTAATTTGTTTATAATTAAAGTTTAATTTTTTTGCTTCTGTAGGTTCCGCACTATTTATGAAAAACCGTTTTAATATTAATCTTAAATTTCTTAAATTAGGTTTATTATTAATATGAGTGCGGTGTGCGTCTGCGGACGCAGCGTCAGCAACGCTAGTCGCCTGTGTGTTACGTGCGCTTCGCAATAATTTAATAATAGCTTTTTTAAATTTAAATATATTTTCTTTTTTTATAGTATTTACATCATTGTTATCTTGCGAAGGCGAAGCAATTACATGCGTGTTTGAGGCTATATTATTTTTCACAACTAAATTTAAAAATAAACGAATATTTAAAAATTTAAATCTTAAATCAGTAGAATGATATTTAGATAATATTAATTTTTGTAATAATAAATTATTTACAATATAAGAATCTTGTAGTTCAATATTATTTAAATTTTTATTTGAAAACGATCCTAAAAGTGATTTTTCTTCTGTAGGGATCACATTACCAACTGAAGTTTTAACTATTTTTTTTTCATCTGCTGCGCCAGCGCCTTTAAAATTTTTAAAGCTTAATTTATTACCTAAATTAATAGAATTAAATTTATTAAATAAATTTAAGTTTTTAATAGACATTTGTAAAACTTTATGTTCATTGATATCAATTCCTAAAAAATTTTTAATTGCACGTGCTGCGGTGCGGTCGCACGCAACTGCGCCTGCCTTATTAAGTTTTCGAGCTAATTTTATTGCTCATAATACTTTTTGTATATAAGGCATAGTAGAAAAAGAATTAATCATATATTTTTTATAATTATAAGAATTAAATAATAATTTTTTTCTTCTATTTTCTTCTTTTTTTATAATACGTGATTTTCATTGGTTAAAATTTTTTGAAAATAATTTTTTATTTTCAGGTGTTTCAAGAGATTTAAATAAACTCTTATTATATTTTAATTTAGTAAAAACATATTCGTCTAAACCTAATATTTTAAATTTATTAGAATCGTGATATTTTACTTCTTCGGCTTCATTATCCCACTGCGCCGCGTTAGCTGCGCCGACCAACCCTGTACTTACTGCACTTGTTACGTGAGAATTAAGTAGAGCGGCCTGCTTGTTTTCATCTTTATTAAAACTTAAGTTTATTTTTAGAGGTAACTTAGATTTTAAATTAATTACTTCTGTATTAATAGAATTTTTTACTGTATTATTTTTAAAAAAAATAATATGCGAAGAAAAAGAATCAGAGTCTGTATTAAAAGAATTATTAGTTGCGTTAGCTGCACTAGAATTCAAGTTAAAATTAAATGGATTTTTATCTTCCTTAACGGATCGTACGTGCAACTCTGAAAGAATAATTGAACTATTTGATAAATTTAGTCCCAATATATTTAGAGCTAAAATACTATTATAATCATTCATTAATTTTTGATTTTCAAAATTATTTAATAAAGCTTTATTACTTAAAACTTTTTCCTTAAATAATTTATGTTTAGCAATTCGTGTATAACGATAAATTTTTTTTCTTTTAAGTGCTTGAGTAAGTGAAAATCTACCTTTTCTATAAATTTTTCCCGCATTCGTATACCCGTGTACACGAGCGTTAAATTTATTATTTTTAAAATTTTTAGATTTTATGCTATTAATTTTACTGATTGGTTTTTTTCATTTCATATTCGATTTAGTTATCACACCTTGTGGTGATAGTGATTTATTTTTTTCATAACTTTTCGACTTAAAATTATTAATTATATTATAAAGTTGCATTTGACGATTATTAGGCTGAGAAGGATTTTTATTTATAGTAATGTTTAAATTATGCTGTGATTGTGCTAAAGTAGAATGGTTCATTGCAGCTACAATAGTTAAAACTTTAAAACGTTTGCAATTATTTACAGATAAATAAGTATAATTATTTTTATTTATCTCTTTATTTTTATTGCGTATTACGTATGCACCGCACCCTAAAGAATATTGATGATTTATAAGCATATAGATTATATAAATATTCTATTACTTATTCATTTAATTATAAAAAAACATTTTTATTGATTTTGGATCTTTACCTAATTTTGCGAAGACTATTACCACATACTGTGTCAGCTTAAGCAGTAAAAGCGCTACATTTATAATTTAACCCAAAGAATGTGAAGCTGTGAAGCTGCGAAGCGGGTAAAATTATATAGTGCAAAAGTTAAGTGGGAGAACAAAATAAACTATTAATTTATAATAAAAATGTTTTTGTAATATGAACTATATTTTATACGTGAATGTTATTATTAAATTTCAATTGATTGCTTAATTAGCAAAATTAAATATATAGTTTTACGCTTATGGTTGCGTAGTAAAAGGTAAAAAATTTAATGCAGGATTTCAAAATAACAAGTATGTACATGAGTTGTGGCCACGGCGTAAGGCGCCAATGAACATGAAAAGAAAATTTTTCTTATTTTTCTTATTTTTCTAGCTCGGCAACCGTACGCATTTGGATCATTATTCTCTAATTATAAAATTTTGTGCGGTGCATGCAAACACTACGCAACTAAATGCTACCAATAAAATTAATTATTATGTTTTATCAACCTTAGTGGATCGTACACGTAGCACAACTTATAATTATTAAATAATTATTTAATAATATTTAAAGAATAGGGCTCATTTTAAATTAATTAACAAAAATAATTAGGCTGATTTTTAATATTTAAGTGCGTACGCAAGCCTATTGTTACATTACTTATTTAGCGTCATGGGATGCAGTGTGTGCGTGTACACGTACACCAGACGCAAGAAAGGATTAAAATTATAAATATTAATAAAAATAGAAAAAATTTATTTTATACAACTAAATATAAAATAAAAGATACTAAATAAATAATAAATAATCTTAATTCTAATATTAATAAAGGGGAATTACTAATATCTATAATTACAGGAAAAAATACTAAAAAGATTAAACTAATAATACCTAATACTATGTATAAAGCATAACTAGTAACTATTCCAGTATCTAATTTACTAATATTATTTCCAGTTTTAAATAATACGTTAGATAATCCATGAGGACCCATAATTTCAAATACTCCTTTTTCTAAAACATTTGTAATGAAATAACCGTAATTTAAACTTTTTCTAATAAAATAAAAATTATAAATTATATCAAAAAAATATTTTCCGTTTAAAAATGTATACACATTTTTTCCTAAAGTATTATCTGTTAAAATTATAAATAATCCTGGTTTTATTTGATATGTTATTATAGCTATGGTTGCTCCTAGTGCGGATAATATCGCAGGTGATAATTTTATTAATAAAGGTAAACTAAATTCTGCTTCTACTAAATTTATATTGTTAGGGTGTACAAATAAAGAAGAACTGAAAGCATTTGTTCCTATTCCTATAAATAAATCTGAAAATAAATATCCGAAAAATATACTGAATATAGATAAAGTTAATAATGATATTATTACAACTAAATTAGATTCATGTACATTTAAATATTTTATTTTTGATCCATTAGGTGTAGTTAAAAATGTAAGCATTATTAGTCTAAAAGAATAAAATGCAGTTAATCCTGCAGTTATTGTTAATAAATAATATGAAAATGTACCTGTGAATGAATATTTAGAATAAGCTAATTCAATTATTAAATCTTTACTATAAAATCCTGTTAAGAAAGGCGTAGCTAATAACGATAATGAACCGATTACCATTATTGAATATGTAAAAGGTAAAAAATTTATTAAACCTCCTAATTTACGAACGTCTTGCTCATCCATCATTGAGTGAATAATTTGACCCGCGGATAAGAATAATAATGCTTTGAAAAAAGCATGATTTACTAAATGAAATAAGGCTACATTGTATTGACTAAGTCCAATTGCGGCCACCATATAACCTAATTGTGATATAGTACTGAAAGCAACTATACGTTTAATATCGTTTTGTACTAATCCAGATGTTGCAGCGAAAAATGCTGTTATAGATCCTATTAATACTATTACAATTAAAGATAATGGACTATATTCTAACAGCCAGGAAGATCGCAATAGTAAATAAATACCCGCTGTAACAAGAGTAGCTGCATGGATTAAAGCAGATACAGGAGTAGGACCCTCCATTGAACCTGGCAACCAAACATGTAAAGGTACTTGAGCGCTTTTAGCTGTAGCACCTATGAAAAGTAAAAGAGTTATAATAGTTATAGCTATTTCACTTACATAAGGACTTGTAGAAAATACTGTAAAATAATCCAAGTTTCCATGTGTGGCAAACATGGTAAATAATCCCACAGATAACATCATATCACCTACTCTATTCATAATTAAAGCTTGTATTGCTGATTTTACAGCCTGAATTCTGGTATACCAGAAACTAATAAGTAAAAAAGAAACAACTCCGATTCCTTCTCAACCTACAAACATAACTAAATAATTAGCACCAGTCACAAGTATTAGCATAAAGAATGTGAATAAGGACAAATATGAAAAAAACCTTTGATTGTGAGGGTCTCCAGCCATATAATCAATACTAAAAATATGAACTAAAGTACTTATAAATAATACAGGAATTAACATAGTTACACTTAAACTATCAAATAAAAATTCCCAAGAAATATTTAAAATTTCAGAATCAATTCAACCTGTTATGTTAACATATACAGGAGAATCAGATAAAACAACTTCGTAAAAAGCAACAGAAGATAATATTGAAGATATTAATAAACATAATATAGTAACAATATGAGATCCTGTTACACCTATCTTTTTTCCAAATAAACCGGAAAGTATAGAACCTAATAAAGGTAAAAATAATATCGTTAAATACATTTAAGTTCTTAAAGAAATATTTCCTCTTAATCTATAATAAGCTACAAGAATACTTAATCCAATTACAGATTCAGCTCCCGCTATTGATATAATATATATACTAAACGTTTGTCCTATATTATCATCAAATGTAAAAGAACTTATTAATATTAAAATTGTAACAGCAAGCAACATAATTTCAATACTAATAATCATAAGAATAATATTTTTACGATTCAAAATAAATCCTAATGTACCTATTAAAAATAAAAATAAAGCTAAATTCATTTTAGTTTTATATAAAGCATGTCCTCAGGGTTATTAAATATGATTTTAATTATTCAAAAAAATTTTCAATATATCTTTATCTATTTACATAGTGTCCCCGGCTTCCTTCGATAAACGTACGCATTTTATATATACTGGCGTACGTGGCGTATACGGCGTACGCACGTTATAAAGAATCATTAAAAAATTTATTTTTAAATAATATTAACTATAAAACAAAAATTTTACTTTTTATCTTACGTATTTCGCTTTTGATTAATAAGATTTAAAAATAATTAATTCTATATTTAATGTAGTGTGTGGCGCGGATGCTACGCCTCGTGCGATCGTGAGAACGCACGCAACGCAAGATAACACAATGTGTTGCCGGCGCTGCGCCAGCAGCGCAGATATGTAAGCACGGCATGACAGCGTGATTAATTCGAACCATATAAACCTAAATATTTAATGGTGTATTTTATAAAAAAAAATAAATTACATTTTAATTTTTAAATTTAAGTTTATTTTTTAAAATATATAAAAAAAGTATTAGGCAAAGAGTGTGTACTGCGTAAGTAATTCGGAGAACACATATAATATAAATACGAAAATTAAAGTGCGTATACAAGTGCATACGCGGTAAAATTTTAATTGATATAATAACACTAAGTCTTAAGATAAATTAGTAATGCTATAATAAGTTATTCACAACACTTTCTCACGCATCCTATTAAGAAATAGTCTATTTCTTATCTAAAAATTTATATTTAAATTGGAAAAATTTAAATATAAATTTGGATAGTATCTAGGAACGAGATTCTGGCTTAAAATACTTTCAGCTTTTCTCTGTTATGTTTGTGGCTACCCAACAATGCCAACACGCAAAGTCAACAATTGGTACACTATTGAAACATGGATTATTGATCCTTTCGTACTAGAAACCGAATTCCCTTTTACTATTTTTCCCTTCAAAAGATAGGGACCATACTGACTTACGTCGTATTAAACCCAACTCACGTAACCTTTTAATCGGCGAACAGCCGAACCCTTCCAAGCTTCTGCCCCCGGAGGATAGGTTGAGTCGACATCGAGGTGCCAATCAGTCCGGACAATGTGTACTCTCGCGGACTATTAGCCTGTTATCCCTAGCGTAACTTTTAGCTCTTGATCCCCGACTATTCCATACTATAGCGAGGGGTCACTATGCCCTACTTACGTATCTGTGCGACTTATAGGTCTTTCAGTTAAGTATGCTTTCTGCCATTATGCTTGTTACAACCTTTCACCGGTTGTTTGACTTCTATTCAAATTACTAGCCATACCTTTAAGTTAAAATCGATAAACCGATTTTATTTATACACTACAATCGACCCTAAATTAAGTAGGTTTTCGAAAGAGGATAATATAAATATATAATAAAATTATTATATACTTTGAAATTTAAATTTCTGAAAAAAACCTTTATTAAAAATTAATTTTTAATAAAAATTACGTTATTTTTGGCTAGATCTTAATATATAAGTATAACGCTTGTGATACTAATAATCTAATACTATACTATAAAAATAAGTAAAAGGTTAGTATAATTACAGAAAAGCTTTTTCAAAAAAGTATCTTTATTATTTTAAGCGTGTACACGAAAGAAATAATAAATATATAAGTAATCAATCAGTTTATTCACTAATCATTATCCGATTTGTTCACATTTTCTGTGTTTATTTTTGATTTAATTATTTGATGTAGTACACGGCGTATTCCTTAATAAATATTGAATAAAAGTTTAAAACAGCAATTGCTTGCATGTACTTTTATTATTAACCAATATTTTAAATTATAAATTTTTAATTAAGGTTAAATTAAACCTGTTCGTCGTGTGTAGTGCGTGCGGTTGCAGGACACAACACAAGAATTAAAAAAAGGTAATACGGAGTTTGTATTATATAATACGAAGCTTTATTATAGTAATTAATACAAACTACCAAATAATTATTTAATATATATTATTACTGGAAGGTTTACAACTCCTTATATATTAAAAATTTTTGTTTTATTACCTGCGGGGTTTCATATTAATTTCTATTTGCAATGCAGAAATAATAATCTTTCCAATTTTTAGGCAGGCAGCCTAATATATTTAATAGGCTATTGATGCTAAAATTAAAAACGCAAATGCCCAAGTGTGCAAATGCGCACGCATCCAAACAAAAATAAAAATAAACCATTTATTCAAGCAAGAATAGAATCCTTATATTCTAGGGTATTTAAAATTATTAGCAACTTAATAAATTTTAAATTTTTATATTTAAAAATTGAAAGTGTGAGTGCGACCGCAACCACATTCAATATATTAAAAATAATTAAGTAAAAATCCTACTCTAATTTATTTTTAATTTTTTTATATTTAGTAACATAAGTACAATCTCTCTGGTAAAACAGACACAAGAAAACCATAAAATTTTAAATATAAAATAAACCTAAACTTGAATTTTTACATAGTATACTACACCTAAATCCTTCCTAAATTAATTTTAGGAAAGTAAAAGTACAATTATTTAGATGATTAACAATAATTATTCATTATTGTTCCCACCAGCCTTATTTTTTTAAAAAATATGGCGGGACACAACATAAAGATGTGCGCGTATCTATGCCAGAAAAAGGGAAAAATTTTAATTAAAAAAAAAAATTTATAATACTATAATATAATAATATAAATTTTATAAAAATCTTATTCAAAATTTATTTCCTTATTATCATTTTTGCTTATTTTTAATTATCACAATTAAAAATATAAAAAGTATTTATATTACAGCTAATTTACAAACGCTTAAGGCATATGCAAAAAGCACTAATTGATAGTTTATTAAACAAAATATTTAATAACGTAAAGAAATATTTAACTATTGAGTGCCAATAATAAAATATTTACAATAAATTTACCTAAGCATGACTTTTACAAAAGCATAATCGGGGACTAAAATTCTGAAAACGTTCATTACTCTGTACATTTTGTGGCTATTGAGTTTTATAATAAATTATTAATTTTTATATTGTATTAATTTTTTTATAATAGGCATGTACTTTTCTCGGGAATCGCGCATACACAATAAAATTATAAAAAAAAAAAAATACTAGGGAAAAAAATTAGTCTATTTAATATTTCATACGATTAATTGAAGTATAAAAAAAAAAAAAAAAAAAATTAAAAAAAAAAAAAAAT